>Ga0134121_10003787_pt1 | contig 12480 bp, 11 predicted proteins | sample KB301_FD_96463 | JGI IMG/M metagenome (GOLD analysis project Ga0134121, IMG submission 96463) | Terrestrial soil microbial communities without Nitrogen fertilizer from Kellogg Biological Station, Michigan, USA - KB3-0-1 | ecosystem: Environmental > Terrestrial > Soil > Unclassified ...
CAAAGGAAAGATCCCGCCCGAAGAAGGCATAGTAAACCAGGACGAACAGCAGCATGCTTCTTACAGCATAGATCCACGACGTTTGGCTTTTTACTTCTTCCGCCGGTTTCTGCAGGCTTGTTTCATCGGGCACTTCAAGTCCGCGTTCGCCTGCCAGCTTGCGCGCCAGCGCCGTCACTTCGCCCGACCATTCCCGGGGGGTTGCAATTACGTCTAAGAGTTCTGCATCGGAGTACTCATGCAGGAAATAGCCCGGTTCCGGTTTTGGATTTTCTTTTTCTTCAGCCTCTTCTCCTGTCCCAAACTCCCTGTCAAAAATTTCCGCCGCGCGCTCATGATCCCCGGCTTGCAGCTTTAAAATAAACTGGCTCTCCCACGGGCTGCCCGTGTTCACCACCTCGAAGCGCATGGAAACATCATCCAGCTCAAACGGGATGTTATTCTTTTCCAGCACAGCCGTGTACTCCGAAGCTTTTGCTATTTCCGGGAAGCGCAGGAATTCTGTGTAGGTGGACATGGGGAGGGTTTCCGGGAGTGGGATTAGTGAGCGTAAGTGGTTTGAAGAACGAATGTAGAAAAAAGTTTTTGGGAATTAAATAGCAGGTCTCTACTCACCATAGCTTCGCACGAAGTCGTGCCGGCATAAGAATATTCAGACTGTCTTTAGCCACATCGGTTTTACCTTCAGCACTTTGTTATATATTTTACAGCTTTCCGCATGTGCGCCTGGCAGGTATCCTGTGCTCATCAGGAATTCGTTCACAATTTCTCCACCTGTAAACCTGAACGTTTTCTTAAAAATCTTTACCCATTCATCTTTTGATTTGGGGTGATGGTGCTCCAGCCATTTTTCAAACGAGCCGAACTCTTTTTGCAGCAGCAAGACCGCTTTGGCATTTTCTATGGCTGCATTTACTTTTAAGCGGTTGCGGATAATGCCGGCATCACCCAACAGCCGTTTCCTGTCGGCTGCTGTATAAGCAGCAATTTTTTTAATATTGAAATTGTGGTAGGCCTGGCGGAATGTTTTTTCCTTTTTCAGAATCGTTTCCCAGCTTAATCCTGCCTGGTTGATTTCAAGCACCAGGCGGCCAAACAGCTCATTGTCATCATGAATGGGGAAACCATAAAGCTTGTCATGATAAGCTTTGTGCAGCTCTTTTTTATCACCGGACATGTATTCAATATGGCTGCAATAAGACATGGCTATGAGTAATGTTATTGGGTTTGGGATTCACTGAAGCCGGATGGTGTTGATTAAAGACTTCCCAACGAAAGTATAAATAGTTCCGGGAATTTTACCTGGCAAAAAAACGATCTGTTAATTAAGAAAATGAAAGGCAAATACTATAATGGGAAATGCTCCAAACAGGATTGTAACAATAAGTTTTACTGTTAAAGTGGTACGGGGCTGAAAGATTTTTTTCAAATTCCCATTCAATTGTTTTTCTACTCTCTGTTCAATTGCTATCAACAGGATCGCCGCGGTAATAAGTAATCCCGAATGGATAAAAAACATAACCCACTCCAATCCTTTCAGCATTCTTATTTTTTGTACGAACTCTTCATTCGTTAACCTGTCGGCAAGCAATAAGCTTTGTAATACGATAAAGCTCAGTATGGCATTTGATTTCCTTTCGAGATGACCAATGATGAAATCCCTTTCAAGCGGGTCAACTGCTTTTTTGTTTTCCATGCGATTCGTTTAAAATGAAATAACTTTTATTGCTGCTGAATCTTCGGCAGCATAAGATTACGTTCAGGCTTCTTTATGAAGAAAACTGCACTGGCAAAAAAGGCTGAAATATTTCTTCCGGACAAAGGGTTTTCCCTAAGTTTTTTGGAAGTTCATTGCTGCAGGGTCTTCGTGTGCAGTTTGTGTGGCCGGGAGACCCTACAGGTTTGCCGAATAAACTGGGAAATAAATTATGTCGTTTTAAAATGGCAGGTCTCACGGCGCTTGGCCTGGTCGCTCGAAGACCTGCCAGCATCTGAAAGAGGAAGGAATTTATTGTTAATTTGAATGGAGTGTCGTTAAAGGATAAGGATTAAGTTTTGTTGTATCGTTCAATGGCCCGAATCGAGTAATAAATTCTTTATCAATCTCAATTGCTTCAATATATGGACCATTAATAAAATGTACTTCACCCCGCGAATCAACAGAAGTGAAATTTAGGGCGCATTCAAAATTATAAATAGTATCATTGGAAATTGAATCAAACACCGGCGTAACAAATGATAACCTCCGAAATAATTGATCACAAGGAATAAAGAAGTCCACCAACCGCATTTCATTGGGAGGAAGGATAAATGGGAAAGGTTTAATCCTGTGATAATTTCGACCAAATGCACCATAACTACTCTTTGTTACTGTATCAGAAGTAGGTCTTTGGAAGGAATATCCAATAGTCGATACTATCGCTTGACGATTTCCCGAATTTACAAAAGCAATTTGTGCCATTAGCCCTTGCACATTATTACTATCGAGTCCAGAATCCATATCGATTACCCTCGCTGCTAAGTTATCTCTGGTCCGAATATTTGAATAATAAAATGAAAGCACAGAAACCGTAAATGCCAGAACGGACAGGATAATTGCAACAGAATCTTTGAATGAAAAACTAAATAGTTTTGAGAGACTATTATCACTATCTTTTTTATTCATTTTAAGGTATTTATTTCTTCTCCCTCGTAGATTTCAATTTTACTTCTCTTTAGAAAGTTTTTGAAAAAGAGGATACAGCAAAGGGCGTTTCGCGTCCTCATTGTTTTCCTTCCTTAAATGCTCTTTGAACTTTTCGAGTTCATCCGAAAAAGTGGTGGTCGCCGTGATTACAAATGAAATCATTCCCCCTCACTCTTCCAACAAATACCTTTTCAATTTAAGATCGATGCAGTACCTGGCGAACTAATTTCTACTTTCACTCAATAAACATCACCTTATGGAAACCCCACCACCCAAATCCATCAAACCCTCCAACTCCGATTTCAAAGTCCAGGCCTCGGCCACCTCAACGACGACGATCAACTGCACCATCAAGCGAAGAGAAAACCGTGCGGGTCTGAGCGTGGTGGCGTATGAGTACAAGGCCGTGGAACCAAAAACCAAAAGCCCGTTCAGCCGCGCAAGTTCGCATGTGGTGAGGGAGCTGGGCAAGGCAGCAACAGATAAGAAGGGTCAATGCGAAATAAAATTTTCTGGAGGTTCGAGGGAGACATCGGCTTTGGCAAAATCTAGCATATATATAGAAGTGTATGAGAACGGAGAAAAAATAGGGGAGAGCGAAAAGGTAAACATCGATGAGGTGGTGAACTTCGTCGTGGAGATCGGTTTGCCGGAACCGAAAAAACAAACGATGGTCACCGTAGTGAACGACGACGGCGATACAGTAGCAGGAGCGGAGATTTTCTGGCGCGGGTTGAAACGCGGCGTCACAGATGAAGAGGGACGATTTTTTATCAAGGACGTCAAGGCCGGAGATCAACTCGCCACGCGATTGCTCATGCATGAAAACCGTACGCCCCGCCAGAACCATGAGGCCCTCAGCACCAGGAACTGGAATTATAGGGTGTACACTACCAGCGTTCCGATTGAACATGACAGCAACGGCGACGACGTGACCATCAGCCTGCACGAGGTCACCGACCCCAACGATATACAGGAACTCAGGATCAGCAAGAACAATACGCAGGTAGGAGTGAACCTGGTAGTCTCTTTCGAATGGGATGCCACCACGGAGGAACTCATCTACTACCGCGACCGGTTGTTTGAAACTTCAGAACTTTTATACAATGCCTCTGACGGACAGTTCCTCATCGAACATTTGGTCATCGCCGACAACAAAATTTTTTGGAACGACGCCGACTACAGGATCTATGCTTCCAACGACACGCCGTCAGAAACCGCCGAAGATGCTTTTTTGGAAAGCGGCTATTACATGAGTATGAATCCCTGGGATGCATTGAACCCGGGTGCCCTCATGCATGAACTTGCGCATTATGTCTTCAACGTGGGCGATGAAGCGAACGGCACGGCGGGTTGCACGCATGAAGGTGTGAACGGACATGGAACGGTGTTCTCACCGGGCCATCCGAAAGAAGCATGTGTTGCCCGCGGCGATGCAGCGCAGTTCCGCAGCCTGAAAATTTGTTCCGCGCATCCTGACAACCCGCACGTCACCGGCACAGGCCAGGGCGATGAAGATTGCTGGACTACCATCAGCAAAAGGTTTAACACCTCACCGGCATGGAAGATACATACACCCGTTACGCGCAATGCGATTCCGGGCAGGCTCCCGGATTCAGGAGTACCCATAGCGAGGCTCACCACGCGCGAACCATGGGACGTGCAGGCCGCCAGCTTCATTCCTCTATTCGGCTGGAAGCCTCAATGGCATTTTGACGATGCATGGAGAGAAGGTGAGCTGCCTGACTTCAAAGTGAGAGTCAAATACTACGGTGCTTCCGAAAATGGCGTACACGTTTTCATCAAAGATCCCACCGGCAGGTCCATCTCGCAGGGCAGAACGCGGTGGATCGCATTGGAATACCGCAACGGACTCCGACAGTTACATGGAGAAATAATCGTGCGCGGCGCACACACAGGCGACGTCGTCACAGCAAGCTCGAATAATTTGCTGATCATTGAAACAATAGACGTCAGTGGTCCGAACCTCACACTGGAACTGAACTTTGAGGGCTGGACGTGACATCAACGAATACGAATGAATACGAATTTACGAAGTACGAAAGGTTTGCGCGGGGATTTCCATTTAGGGCCAGGGTTATTCGACGGGGTAATATGCATTACTTTTACCGGAAATTGATACCATGAAAAAGTTCGTTGTGTGGTCGATCATCATTTTAACCCTGGTGATATCATTCATGATCTACTGGAACTATTACAATACCTACAGCGAGGGCAACCGGTCGGGCATCCTGCAGAAGTTTTCCAAGAAGGGAAATGTTTTCAAGACATACGAAGGCGAGCTGATCATGAGCAGCATTGCCAGCACAGGGAACGTAACGATTGCTTCAGAGAAATTTTTCTTTTCGGTCACCAACGACACGCTTGCACAACGGATGTTCGGAATGGAAGGAAAGCACGTCACCGTTCACTACGAGCAGAAGCGAAAACATTTGCCGTGGAACGGGGAGACGGACTATTACGTAGGTGCGATTATACCTGAAGGAAAATAGTTATCTCTACGATCCCGATAGCTATCGGGATCGAATAAGACATACGAATTTACAAATTACGAATGGATTGCGCGCGGGTTTCCCTTTAGGGCAAGGGTGAGCGAGGGGAAATGACATCAGCGAATACGAATGAATACGGGTCTGCGAAGTACGAATAGGAATACGAATTTACGAATATCAGCCATGTAGTATTCGCATCCTGCAGCGCCTTTGGCGGCCGATGAATAGCTATCGGGAAGCATAATCGGTAGATATTATTAGTTGCTGGTTCTGACTTTGGATCTGTCAGACGTCAATCCTAAAATTGCTGCTACTTCTTCCGCAACTTGTACCGGTCGAACTCCCCGGGCAGTTATTACTTTATGATCCGAAACAAGCGAAGAGGATTCAATGATTGCCCCCTGGGATTTTAGCTGGTCCCTGACATTTAATTTGTCCTTGCTTTTTCTATAATGATTTGTTGTGATTTTTATTTTATTGACCAGGAAATTTCCATTGGAAAGTTTAATGGGAATTATTCCCGCTACGCCATCACATGTAGCGCATACAATGCCCCCGCGTTCATAAATTCTTGAAGCTATTTTGCCGATCTGCTCTGAACCTGGAAAATCAACCAGGCAACTGAATCCTCCGGCATAATAAATTACGTGATAGTCATCAGGATTCACCTGCTCAGGCGTCATCGTTTGACTTAACATTTTTCTAAGTTCTTTTTTATCCTGTTCAGGGATTCTCAGGTTGCCCGGGAAGTCGTCAAAAAAAGAAAGTACAGGAACAGGCCCTCCATGCGGGCTGACAATGCCGATGTCGTTTAATTTAATTTCATGTTGATAGAGTGCTCCATAAAAAGCTCCTACCTCCCTCATTAAAACACCCCAACCGTGGTTGCTGGTATCACCAGGCAGATGGTCTGAATTCGTAACAACTATCAGGATTTTATTTCCAGTGTGTATTTGAGTTTCCTCATTTTTAATCGGGCTCAGGCCGTAAGCTTGCAATTGAAAAAGTAAAGCGAGAATTATTGACGAAGGACAAACTGTTCTGATCTTCAACACTGACTTTATAATCATTTTGATTTACCTTTTTAAAAGTCGCGAAACACAGTAAAACTCCAAATGAAATGATGCTCATTGCAACCCCGCAGTATAATGCAAACTTAAACATTCCAACTACTAAATTCCATTCACAGCAAACCGGTGGTGACAATAAAATGACGAATCGAAACGTAATTTTTACTGCGCTTTATTTTCTCTTAAATAATTTTAGTGCATGAAGGTCCTTAATGGCTTTGTTCAAACCAGCCGTCATGCAGGCAAGGACCCGACAGCATTAAAAATTTTGAAGAAGGAATTGTGCGCTGCCTTCCCTTTAGGGCCAGGGTGAGCGAGGGGAAATGATATCAACGAATACGAATGAATACGCATTTACGAATTGCCTCCGCGAAGTACGAATAGGAATACGAATTTACGAATAGCAGCCATGTGAATTCATTCACATCCCGATAGCTATCGGGACGCATATTCGCAGGACCCATTCGCTATTCGAAGGGGTAAATAGTTATCCGACGGGCTAATAATATTTTTGCAGCGCACGAATTTACCGGGGATAAAAACGTTTCTATCTATTATCACCCGGAAATAAATTATGACATTCCGCCTTATTATTTTGATCTTCCTGCTTTACACTTCAGGATGCAGTTCGCAGCCCCTGCAAAACAGGCATGAAGAAGAAAATAAACTGCAAAGCATAAGCCTGTATGATACAACTTATAAGACAATCCATGTTTTTGTTGCCTTGTGCGACAACAAATACCAGGGCATCGTTCCCGTGCCGGCTAAGATCGGCAATGGTCAGGATCCCGATAATAACCTTTACTGGGGTTGTGCATTCGGCGTGCGTTCATTTTTTAAAAACAGTAAGGAATGGAACCTGGTAAGCGCCCGCAAACTTCACACAAATAAACTTGAGCGCCTTGTATTCAAACATGCCACAAAAAATTTCTACCTCGTGGCTGACGCTTACGACGGTCAGTACATTAAAAATTGCGTCGAAGATTTTCTTTACAGTGCTTCCGGACAACTGAAGGACACGGTTGAAACAAGCAACTCCGTCATCGGCATCTGCGGCAATGCAAGCCTTGTCTGTTATGTCGGCCACGATGGACTGATGGACTTTGAACTTGACAAAACATTTGAAAATGCTGACGGTAAATCCAGGGACTGTATCATCCTGGCCTGTGTCAGCAGAAGTTATTTTGCACCTCACCTGTCTTCTGCTAAAGCTTATCCATTGGTCTGGACGACGGGCCTGATGTGCCCGGAAGCCTATACCTTGCACGATGCACTGTCAGGCTACATGAACAATGAATCAAAAGAAAATATCAAGGACAGGGCAGCAGCGGCTTATTCGAAATACCAAAAATGCAGCAGCAAGGCGGCAAAAAATTTATTGGTTACAGGATGGTAGGAAGAACATTTATTCTTTCACGAATTTCTTCAACAACCTCTCTCTTTCCGTTTCGAAGCTTACTACATACACACCGCCGGCCAAACCATCACAATGAAAATCACTCGTGTATTCACCTGATGACAGGGCGCCACTTTGATTCATCAATTCTTTTCCATCGAGAGATGTAATACGCAGCTTGTAATTCTTCCCGCTAATTCCGCCGGCATTGATAAAAGCTATTTGCCAGCCGGCATGATAAAAAATATTTAATTGACCGGAGTTCAGTGGCTGATGATCTGAAACTCCATTGGGAAGTCCCAGGGTATCGCATATCGAACCTCCGGAGGCGAGCATATCGTAATCAGGATTATTTGGTAATCCCCAATACGTGCGCTTTCCGCCTAAATAAAAACTGTAAGGCTGAAAATCACAATTCACGCCGGGGCTGTCAGGATAGTTGATGACACCAAGATTCATGTTTTCCGGATAGTACGCTGAATCAGGATAAGGATAATTCCAATTTAAGTTATCATACCATGCACAACTAAAATAAATTTTTCCATCCGGCCCCAATCTTAAATCTCCTCCGGCATAATAAATAGAATCCTGTACCCACAGCGTATCCCTGGTCAGCAGGGGATTGCTGTCCAGCAGGTTCAACTGAAAAAGATAAGAAGTGCTGTTCGCTGCTGATACATATAATTTTGATTCGTCATTTGAAAATGCGCATTTCCGAAAATCATGATAGGTGGAATCTCCTGACGTTTGAAATGCATAAAGGGGGTTCATAGAAATAATTCCGGAACAACGGTCAAAATTAAATATTGAGAAAATACCTCCATAGTCCATGACTGCCATTGACTTTCCACTATGAGAAAAGGTATAAGAGTAATTATTGCCATAGCTTGTATCGCCAATCGATTGAATAAATGGTCCTGAAATTCCAGCGGGCGTTACCAGGAATTTATAGGTATCGCAATTGAAATTATCTGCCCTTCTGCTTAGCAGCCACCAGTCTCTTCCGTTACCATGTTTGATGGCTGCCAATCCATCGTGCATGAAATATGGCAACAGCTGAATATTTTTTTGAACGATGCCTCCATTCCCATTGTTCAATGACATGTCGATCACCGAGTAAAAGAGTCCCGGCGCATTGGTGACTCCGGCGCAAAATAAATAATACTGATTCGACACACCCGGCACATCCGTGATCACAAGTTCCTGAAACCAACCACCCCCGATGATATTATCCCCATTGTCCATGACAGAATCAGCTCGCGTTCTTACCACGGTGGTATTGCCGGGAGTGCTGGCTCGTGTATAAGCATAAAATAAAAGTGCGCCTGCTGAATCTGAAATGGACACACAACTGCCTCTTCCGTCCATGCGGCTTTCAATGGGAAGCGGAAAGCTGACGTTTGAAAAATCGATTCCCGTGCTATCTCCAAAACACCAAACATTGTTACGCTTTTGTGCCGTCAATGCGGATGGAACCAGCAGGAGGAATATCAGGGCTACTCTCACTCTACCAAAGGTATAAAAAAGGATAGCTTTTAATGCTATCCTTTTCAAATGATTGTTGGGTGGTTTACTGAATGACAATCTTAAGCTGCTCTGATCTTTCCTTCATCTTGAAATGGAGGAAATAAATTCCATTTGCAAAGGAGTCAAAATTAAATTGTGTGGTATTGATTCCTTCTTTCGCTTTGTCTTCACTCCGGAATGTAACTCTTCCGGTTGCGTCCGTCACAGTAATAAGGTAATCTGTTTCTTCCTCTGAACTGAAAATTACACTAAGGTTTCCGTTCGTAGGATTCGGGAACGCAAGAATTTTGTCCAGTTGATCATCAGGCGCGTTGGAAGATTGATTGGCCAACCTGCAATCCACATTTACTGCAATGGTAACCTCTTCTGTCGTATCGCAATCATTTGCGGCCCGCACGCCAACGTTGCCGCTGGTAGAACCCCATAACAGCAGTATAGAAGCACCCGAACCGCTGCCAAGTAAAGTCGCATCACCCGGATATGACCAGATATACGAAGTGGCTCCATAAGCACCGTCTGTCGAATACAAATAAGCATTTTCCGGGCATACCGTCTGTTCGCCTTCAATTTCTGCCAGCGTTCCTGGTCCCGCATAAAGCGTAAGTGTATCTCCATAACTTCTGCCGCATTCATTCCAAGCTTTTACAAATAATAAGACCGAATCAAAATCCGAACTAAACGAGACTGAGGCTGAACTGAGATTATTCAAGCCTCCGTCAAATGTAGCGGCATTGGTATCACTCACCGACCATTCATATGCTGTGGCTCCGCTGATCAGTGATTCGAGATCATAGCTGACACCTGACTGTCCGCACAACCCATAAACATGGGCAGGGGTTTCGATCACAGGCGTGTCTGTTAATTCACAGGAATAAGTTGTATCAGTTATTCGCTGGCTCAAAAGTGAACGTGCCCGGAATATTCCTTCCCCGCCCAGAATCGGATTTGCATGAGCAATTAAATCAAGGATGGCAGTTTGCGCGCTATCTAATGAAATGGTATCACCGTCAGAAGCTTCCAGATAAATCTGATTAAGCAGTTGACTAGCGCCTTCAATGTCATTATCCGGTTCGATACCTTCGTTTACCTCTGCAGCCTCTGACCTGTTGCTATCGTTAAGCAATTGAGATACCTGCAAAAGTTTATCAATGTTTGAATTTAGATACCGGTAATAAAAGCTTTTACGAACAGTATAATTTTCTGTCCCTTGATACATCACAGATGTGTCTTCCTTGATTTGCTCAAAAACCTGGGACTTCGCAATGCTTGTTAATTGACTTGCGGCAATTGTAAAACGATTGGTGTCCTGCAAAGCCATTCGAAGAGCGTTGCCTGAACCTCCTCCTGAATGCGTATAAATCAAATCACAATCATCTTCCGTTCCATTCAGTGAGATTGTACTAACCAGCAGGATGTTGGACGGCATCGGGTTAAAATCTGCGCCGGGAATTCTATAATACCAAAGACTTGATACCTGTCCGGTGGTGCCGGATTTGAGTTCTACCTTGTTAGTGGCACCATTATTTTGAAAGAGGTTGTCCCATGTAGAGCTTGAGCTTCCCTGGGTTCCCAAACTACCATTGGCGTAATAATAAATGCTGTGGTAACAACCATCAAACTGGTTGCACTGCAGGTAAGACGGGCTGCAAAGATTCGTCAATGAGAGACCGGCTCCTGCCGTCAATACATTGCCTTTCACTAAAGTTCCGGTTCTCAGGGTGAGATCAATGCCGCTTAGAATGTCCTCCATGCCGCTGGAAACTGCCGCTGCCGTGTAATCTATGGTATTCGAAATGACTCTTCCCAATGACCCCCCTGAAACTTCAATACCTTTATAAATAGGAAGAGCACTGCTTAAGTTCATCGGGAACGTAATATTATTCGTTTCGCAATCAAAGCCTTTGCAACTTTGTATGCTGATGCCATATCTGATATTGGCGATGTCGTTGGCATTGATAAGAATACCGCTGTTGTTAATGTTGGTTCCCCAGACCTCAATTCCGGAAGTACCAAAGTGTGCTGCATTATAGGTCTCCTGGTTGATGTCATTATTGATGATGGCGAAGTACCTGGAACCGGCAGCGATTATATCGTAACAATAGATACTCGTATTGGTGCAGCCGATAAAATTGTTATCGCTGATTCGTGATCTTCTGTTATGAACAGTTTCTATTTTTACACCATCCGTGCAAAGTTGAATGTCATTGTTTTTGATGGTGTCTCTGTTTAAGGTCCCGTATATACCGGTTTCATAATTTGTAATGGTAACCGGACTTGCGGTCGTATTGATAACTCCGACTTTCAGGTCATAGATGGTGGAGGAACTTCCTGTATGAGTGATCCCAAATGAACCTGCAATAGGAGTACCTGAAATATTCTGAGTGATCGTTCCATTGATTACCCTGAGGTCTGTTCTGAGAGCACGAATTGCAACAAGTGCATTGGTAAATGAATTGGCGCCGGCAGGATCTCCGACGAGTATATTGCCCGCGTCGGTAAGGTCTATGTGCGAACTTGAATATTGCCCGCTATAGGGTTCCTTTAATGTAGCAGTGCAATCAAAGACTGCATTTTTCACTGACAGCGTGCACGGCGTATTTGCCATTACAATCCCGCTCCAGTTTTTATCAAACGTGGCATCATCAATATTTATTTCTGCTCCTGACGGTGCACTCGCAACTATGATCGCATCTTCAACCAATGCACTGCCGTCAATGTTCAGTACGCCTCCCTGGTTTACAACGATTCCCTGCCACATGATATCACAGTTGGCAAACAAATGCCCCCCGGAGATATGAAGTGTTCCATTGTTTTCTATCGTAATTTTACGCCCTGCTCCAATCTCTACATCGCTTGAAATCGTCAGCGTCGTCCCGCCGGGAATGGTAAGATCGGAAATAAGTTTATGAGGAGTTGACCAGGTGGTGCTGGCGGGCACGCTCATCGAAGCCGGAAGCAAATCTGTTTCCCAGACGCCTCTTCCAAATGTACCGCATATAAGTTTTTGAGTGCAATAGTTAATATCGAGATCCATTTTTAAATCTCCTTTCAATCCGTCGTTGAAACATTCCCACGCTGACATGTTGTTGTCGCGATAATATACGGCTACGTCTGTACTGAGGTAAACTCTGCCATCCGTCCCTTTCTGATAGACGATTTGATTGGCGCAAAACGGGGGAAGACCTTCTGAATAATCAATCCAATGCTGGCCTCCATCCGTCGTACGATTCACCCTGTTTACTCCGGCGCCTGTTCCGTCATCCCACCAATTATTAAATGTAATCCAGG
>Ga0134121_10003790_pt1 | contig 12474 bp, 8 predicted proteins | sample KB301_FD_96463 | JGI IMG/M metagenome (GOLD analysis project Ga0134121, IMG submission 96463) | Terrestrial soil microbial communities without Nitrogen fertilizer from Kellogg Biological Station, Michigan, USA - KB3-0-1 | ecosystem: Environmental > Terrestrial > Soil > Unclassified ...
CTCACAACTGAAACCTACGGCAACGGCCTCATTCATGCCGTTACCTACAACAATCGGCTGCAGTCGAATGAGATCAAACTCGGCACCAGCGGTTCGCCGACTTCCATCGTCGATCTGACCTACAGCTACGGCACGACCACGAACAACGGCAACGTGCAGAGCATGGGTTACACCGGTGGCGGCTTGAGCTACACGCAGAGCTTTGGGTACGACGCTTTAAACCGGCTGACGACGTCTTCCGAAAGCGGCTCGGCCTGGTCGTAGACCAATGCTTACGACCGTTACGGCAACCGGCAGATTGATTACGGCGGCGGCAGCTACAGCCTCGCGTTTAGTTCAACCACGAATCGCATCACTACGAGCGGCTACTCCTACGACGCAGCCGGCAACTTAACCAATGACACCGTGCACGCCTACACGTTCGACGCGGAGAACAAGATTCTCAAAGTCGATACTGTTTCGGCTTACACCTATGACGGCGAAGGCCAGCGCGTGCGCAAGCTGGTGGGCGAGAATCTGCGCTTCATCTACGGCATTGGCGGGCAAGAGATCGCGGAGTTCAGCGGCGCGAGCGGCGCGTTGCAGAAAGAATACATCTACGGCGCCGACGGGTTGCTAGCCACCATTGAGCCAACCGCGGTGAACGCGAACGGCACGCGCTACACGACTTCCGATAACCTCGGCACTCCACGCGTTGTCACAAACTCCGCTGCGGGTGTTATCAGCCGCCACGACTACAAGCCCTTCGGCGAAGAAATCAGCGCTGGCATCGGCAGCCGCACCACTGGCATGGGCTACAGCGTTGCTGACGGAGTAAGGCAACACTTCACCTCGAAAGAACGGGATGTTGAAACGGGACTGGATTACTTTGATGCGAGATACTATGCATCCACAATGGGTCGCTTCACCTCACCCGACCCACTGAGGTCAAGCATGGTCCCTGCAAACCCACAGACATTTAATCTTTAGTTATGTCACCAACTCTCCGCTTACTCTCATCGATCCGACCGGCATGTCCTCCACGTGCCCGAGCTGTGATCAAACTGACAGGGATAGACCTTTGCAGTTCTTCTCCTCTAACCAACAGCCGACCGCCGGTTCACCCAATCCCGTATCTACTCAGCGGGCAACTCTTGACAATGTGCCTATGTGTGGCGGTCCTATCCCGACGACCGTTGTGGTTGACCAGATGAACGTGCCGGACGCTCGAACAAGAGACGTTAATGGCACGCCGAGTCTGGTGGTTGGTGTTGATTTGCGATTCACTTTCCTAGATCAGCAAGGTCGCCCGGTGACAAATGCCGTTGTAGGTGAAACTGTAGAAAACCTGGAAGGCCGTAGAGTCACCCAAAGCACTGAGCCAACGTTTCTTACGCCTGAGGGGCAAGGAGGTGACCTCATATCCAATAATTCTGGCCCTGTCCCATCGAGCAGAGAACAACTGGATCGCGCTGTTGCGACGTTCAATCAAGATTTTACAACCAGGCAGCGTCTTACCTTAACGCTTGTTACTGATTCAGGCGTGACCGTTCGCGTGACTCAGGAACGCACGCTGACTAACATGGATCGCTCTGCACCAACTATCCAAGAGAGGGTCAAAGGCTACAGGTTTACAATGGGAAAACCTAGAATAGAGATAGTTAAATAGAGGATCGTTCAATTTATGTTTTATGTGAGGTGGATAATGAGACTAATACTTGCTGCCTTCTTTGCCTTTGCGGCCAGTTCCGCGTTGGGACAATCTGCTTCCGATATTGAGGCTAAATACGGGAAGCCTACGAACGCTTACGCAGTCAGCCAGAATATCTGGATGACACCTGAGTATGCGGATGACGGACAAGTTTGTGAGATGCTGCTTTATCCCCGACGCGTTTCTCCAAATGTTATCAATCTCGCCAAGAAGCTGCCATTTGAGGAATTACAGAGTGTGTTGAATAAATTGGTGCCGGTTGCCACACGAGGAGACCGAAGAGGAAACCGCAATACTGCGACAGGAGGCGGAGCGTCCTGGACCATGTACTCATACGAGAAGGTAACATTTATTTTCACATATTCATTTAAGGTTGATCCTAATGCGTGGAAGCAATCAACCCCATATATCTTTTCAGAACAAAAGTTTCCTCCAACTAGCCAATCGACCACTGCTTATCGATCCGATAGTGATTTCTCAGTCAACGACATCGCAACTGCTGAGATGGTCACAATCAAATGGAATGAACGAAAGTGCCGTTTGCAGTAGATTTAAGCAAAACTCTTGTAAGGTCCAATAGAGTTGCGCTTGGTCTAAGTTTGTCCCGCAATTTTTTCGTCCCAGTTGTAGTCTACCGAGTCTTTAGAATCCCACCACTCGAATAACGAATCGCGGTCGGTTGCACGCAGCCTCTTAAATCAATTGAGACCATTAAGGAAGATTGTTGGCCCAACATGGTCTAACTGATGTACGGAAATTTGTGTGCCTGTTGCCTCAACTGAAAATCTTCTCGAAAGCTATTCGTTGCCTCAACTAGAAATCTTCTCCAAATCGCGGGCCGGCTGACCACGCCGTTGGGTCGCAACTACGAACTGGAAATCAGAGAGGTTTCTGTGGAACTTCTGAATCGTGTCGTCCGGGAAAGTCAGACCAAATACTGGATCATGCAAAGGTACGGTAAACACCGTCAATTCTTCGTCATCAACTTGTAGGAAGACGCTAAAATCCGTCAATCCAGTATAGTCAGAGATCTAGCTCTTCTTCTTGAATCCAGAAGTGGAGGCTTAGGTTTATTCTAGATTACTTCAGCGAACCGTAACAGCCATCTCTCTCTTTAGCCGCTGTTATTGATGCCGCTGTTCTTTGACAAAAGGCACCCGTCCGGGTGCGCGACGTGAATTATCCGTTCGTAACCCAATATGAACGAGATAATGAAACGAGCTGACGCCGAGGGCCGAGTTACGGCAGTAACGACGCCCGGACACCGTACAGGTGACGACTGAGACTTATCCATCAGTGCCCGGAGCGAGCGACAGAAGAACAGTGAGCTATAGTCTCGATGTGGCGGCACGACTCTCATCACTCTCATCATCAGCCACCACGTACGCGCCGGCAGCCAGCGTCTCGAGCATGGCCTATACGCCGCATAGCGCGCTCACAACTGAAACTTACGGCAACGGCCTCGTTCATGCCGTTACTTACAACAATCGGCTGCAGCCGAATGAGATCAAACTCGGCACGAGCGGCGCGCCGGCCTCCATCGTCGATCTGACAATACAGCTACGGCACGACCACGAACAACGGCAACGTGCAGAGCCTTGGCTATAGCGGCGGCGGCTTGAGCTACACGCAGAGCTTTGGCTATGACGCTTTAAACCGGCTGACGACGTCTTCCGAAAGCGGCTCGGCCTGGTCGCAGACGAATGCTTACGACCGCTACGGCAACCGGCAGATTGATTACGGGGGCGGCAGCTACAACCTCGCGTTTAGTGCAACCACGAATCGCATCACGACGAGCGGCCACGCCTACGACGCAGCCGGCAACTTAACCAATGACACCGTGCACGCCTACACTCGCCTCCTAAACGAGAGGTCGCGCGTTGGAATCGCGCCGGGGGGCACCATTTTTCCCCATACAATTAGAAAGCTCGCCTTCCTTTTGCTGGCCACCATCCCACACTGGTGGTTGTGCGATTGTGACTTATGGATGGAAATCATTTTTTTGGATTCAATGGACACACGCCGAAGTCTTGATCTGCACAAAACGGTGGATATCGAACCAAGTTCACGTGAGATGTCTTCGGGCATGTGAGTTGCACATCGCTTAACAAAATTCTGCTGCTCCGACCGTTCAAAAGGTCTCCCCCCTCAGAAGTTCGTTACAGAAAGGACATCAACATGATAAGCAACGAAGAAAGACTCTCACTGTTTGCGAGATTGTTTTTATCTGTCGCGGTCGTTCTCACTCTAACTGGAGGCGCATTGGCTCAGGGTGGAGCAACAGGCGCCATTTCGGGAACCGTTAAAGACGAAAATGGCGCAGGCGTTCCCGGAGCCCAGATAGAAGTAGTTAATGCTTCAACAGGCGTTACCGAGCGAAGCGCAACCGGAGATAGTAGTGGCAACTTCACCGTAACGCAGCTGCCTCCGGGAACCTATAAGGTCGTAGTAACTGCTACCGGATTCTCGAAAGCCGAACTTCCGGATATTAAAGTGAGGGTTACCGAAACTACCACTGTAGCCGTACCATTAAAGGTGGGCGAAGTCGGTGCGTCGGTTACCGTAACTGGAGCAGGTTCCGAGGTGCAGTTGACTTCGGCAACCACTGGACAAACTCTTACGGCGGAGACGATCCGCAATCTGCCGCTCTCGACTGGTAACTTTCTAACTCTGCTAACGCTCTCATCGGGTGCCAACACCGAGTTGTTCCAATCCGATGCTCTGGGCCGTGGCGCAGTAACGATTAACGTTAATGGTCAGCGCCCGGTTAACAACAATTATCAACTCGAAGGCATTAACGCCAACGATATCAACCTGCCTCAGTTGGACAATGTACCGCTTCCGAATCCGTCAACGGTGCAGGAGTTTAAGACTCAAACGTCGCTCTATGACGCGTCACAGGGACGGAACGGCGGAGGCAACATCCAAGTCGCCCTGAAGTCTGGCACGAATTCTTATCATGGTGATGCGTATTTTTTCCTGCGCAATAACGTCCTCAATGCCAATGACTTCTTCCAGAATGCTACGGGAGTCCCGCGTCCAGTCAATCGCCAGCAACAGTATGGCTTTTCGATAGGTGGTCCAATCATTCTGCCGCGCTTCGGCGAGGGTGATGACGCCATATGGAGTGGAAAAGGACGTCACTTCTTCTTCTTTAACTATCAAGGTACGAACGCCGCGTCAGGCGCTGCGGCGCTGACGAATTTCTCCACCACGATGCGCGTGATACCGACGAACCGTTCAGAGGCAAACCTGATTGCTACGTTCTTTCCGGGCGGTCTTCCCCCGGGAATAACGCACCTTGATCCGGTTACGCTTGCTCTTCTGAATCTGCCGGGCAGCAAATGCCCAAACTTCGGCGATCAATTTTGTATCCCGAGCGTGACGCCACTATCACCAGGGTCCGCCACCGGCAGGCTTGTCAAGACCGGCCTGGGCACGTATGAAGATGATCAGTACACAATCAGCACGGACCATCAGTTAACGACTAACAACAAGCTCACATTTCGTTTCTTCCATGACAATAGTGCGCTCTTTCAACCGTTCGCGAGCGGTTCGACACTCCCGCAGGCAAGGACCACGCCGGGCAAAAACCGTTTCGTGAAGCTAGGCTTGACCAGCGTGCTCACCCCCAGAGTGGTCAACGAGCTCCGTCTGGGATACAACCGATTCTTCTTTGCTCTGGTACCCACTGAAGATATTCAACTGGCCGATATCGGGCAAACACGCGCCAACGCCGGCGAATTTCCGGCAGCGACGCGTTTCAATATCACGGGTACAGGTGCTTTCTCCATCGGCACTGGCGTCAACGACGACCGTGGAGGAACTTTCCATACTTACGTAATCGGTGACGATCTTTCCTGGAGTCACGGTAGTCACACTTTCCGATTCGGCGGCGAGGGCAGCTACTATCAACTTAACCGCTTCAACAACTTCTCAACTCGCGGCAGTATTACGTTCGGAGCCGGCGCCGCTTCCGATGCACCTGGATTCCAGACTCTTAGTGGATTCCAGAACTTCCTTTTGGGCCGGGTGACGGGCGGACAGGGTAGTGCGGGTTTTTCGACCTTCTACTTCCGCGCCACCGATTATGCCTTCTATGGGCAGGATGACTGGAAATTCAACTCGCGCCTGACTTTCAACCTGGGCTTGCGATACGAACTTCTGAGTGTTGCGCATGAGAAGTTTAACTTCCTCAGCAATCTCCGAGGATTCAACGATGGCGATCCCGGGCCGGTGCAGTTTATTCACCCGGAAGACACGCCAGTCGTGGGCACGCCGGGTGTCAGCAATTGCACTCTGGTTAAGTGTTACGACACTAACAACTGGGCGCCGCGCTTCGGCTTCGCATACGACTTGTTCGGCGACCAGAAGACCGTTTTAAGAGGTGGCTATGGAATTTACTACCAGAGGACTTCAAATCAGCCACTCTTGCAGACTTCTGGAGGTCTGCCTTTTTCAGAGCCTGTCTCACCGGCACGCTTTTCGGTGACCACTGCTAACCCGTTCCCCAGCATCCGTCCGGCTTCTGACTTTCCACTGCCGACGGATCAGAGGGTTCCGCGCCTTATCGGGGTCGCGGCTGACGGTTCGCCCCTCTTTGATGGTCCAGGTGGCAACCCTTTCTCGGGTTTTCTGTTCTATCCATCCCGCGACTTCCACTCGCCTTACGCGCAGCAATGGAACCTTACAGTGCAACGTGAAATCGCCAAGACTTGGGTCGCGGAAATCGGCTACGTGGGCACTCGTGGTGTTGGCTTGATCGGTACTGGCCGGGCGGTCAATCCGTCGCAGATCTGCACCATCGCCAGCCCATGCACAATCCCTGCATCAGTCGCCTCCGGCATAACGGGTGGGAATTTCGCAGCACAAGATCCCGGAAGCGGCGTTACTCGCAATGCTGACGGCAGCCTAACCATCACTGCGAGCACGTTCGAAAACCGCGACCTGCGCATCCCGTCAAGCTATGTTGGAATCGCCAATAATCGACTTTTCGGGCAAGAGCAACGTGGGTCTTCGATCTATCACTCGATGCAAGCGTCGCTTACGCATCGCTTCTCGGACGGTCTCTATCTCCAGGCTGCTTACACCTTCTCGAAGTCTATCGATAATGGATCAGGCTCGAGTTTTCAGGACGAGTTGAACGGTCTCCTGGATTTCGGCGATCAGTTCAACCCTCGTGACAACCGCGGCCTTTCAGACTTCGATCGCAAACATCGCTTAACGATCAGCTATAACTGGGAATTTCCAGTGCATCGCTGGTTCGGCATCGAAGACAAGGGCTTTGGCAGATTCGTGAGTGGCTGGGCCATCAACGGGATCAGCACCTTCCAGTCTGGCACGCCCTTCAACATCTACGACACCGCCAACATAACGCTGCAGGACATGGAAGCGAATAACGGCGTTTACAAGGCGACATACCTTGGCGGTCCTGTTCTCACAACCGGGAGCATCTCTGATCGGCTTAACGAGTTCGTCAATTTGGGCTCGTTCCTGCCGGGCGGGCGCTGTGTCAACAGCCAGAACGCGATAGTCGATTGCTCTGATTCTTCTGCTGTTGCATCAGCGATCGGCAATTTCGGACGAAACCTTTTCCGCGGCCCGTTCCAGACGAATCATGATATGTCGCTTGTGAAGATTACCAAGTTGACGGAGAACACCAACATTGAATTCCGCGCGGAGTTCTTCAACATCTTGAATCACCCGGCGTTCCAAAGCCCGCAAGCAGCGGGTGGCTCGCTCGGCAACTACGGACTGGTCGACGTTTCGTCGGGCGACTCTTCGATTCTCGCCACAGCTAATCGTCCGCGAACTATCCAGTTTGGATTAAAGCTAAACTTCTAGCTTTAAACCTGCATGACACTTTGGGAGGTGCAACTGATTGCACCTCCCGTTTTTCTTTTATTAGTTGCCGCCTATGTTATACATTCCCCTTCACGCAATGATCATGCGCTCGATTCTTTATCTATTAGCTTTTGCCTTGCTACTCGCCTTCGCGACGGGCTCAGTCTTTGCCCAGAACGATTCGGATCAGTCTCTTCCAGGAGGTTCTTTCGAAATAACAGGACAGGTTAGTTCACCAGATGGTCGAAAGCTGATCCAATTTGTTTCTGTACGATTGGAAAGAGGCGGCAGTCTGGTGGACCAAAGAACAACAGATAGCACCGGCCGGTTTCGGTTTTCGCGGTTGAATCCGGGAAGCTATTTCATTTCGGCCAACGCCCCGGGCTTCAAAGTTCCTCCTCAACAGGTCGACATAAGTAGATTCAGTCCACGGATCCATCTTCTTCTGCAATTAGTCCCGGACGGGGAAACATTTCGCACGCGCCCATCTGCGCCGGGAGTGGTAAATGCGAATGTCCCCGAAAAGGCTAGACGAGAATTTGAAAAAGGCAGCACTGCGCTGGCTGACAACAAAACTGAAGAAGGCATTCAACATTTAGAAAAGGCCATTACTCTCTACAGTGACTATTACGAAGCCCAGGAGTTGCTTGCGACTGCTTACATGAAACAGGAAAACTGGGAAAAAGCTTCTCTGGCCCTGCATAGAGCGTTGCAAATCGAACCAAAGGCGGTAACGACGATGGTCTCGTTGGGTGAAGTCTTCCGGCGACAAAAGAAATACGAGGATGGGGAAAAGCTACTGCAAGACGCGCTTGCATTGGATGATAAGTCATCGCTTGCTCATTACACTCTGGGCCGGATCTATTGGGAGAAAAAGGATCTGATTAATGCGGGCAAGCAAATCGCGTTCACGCTCCAGTTAGCGCCCGAGTTTGCGGATGCGCGCTTGCTTGCCGGCAACATCTTCGTGAGAGCACACCTTCCTGAAAATGCGATCGTCGAATACGAAGAGTATTTGCGCCTCGATCCGAAGGGCCAATTCGCCGCCGAAATTCGACAATTAGTACAAACGCTGAAAACTATGGTCGCAAAAAAGAAATGACAATCTCATGACGATAGAAGAGATTGACCTGTCACTTCCAAACGGCTTCCATGATTCGAAGATTCTCGGCGTGCGTCTGGATTATGTGCGGCAAACGGCTGAGATCGATTTGGAGATCCACGTTTCAGGCGTGGATGATGAAGATACTGAGAAGTATCAGCGGGCAACTTTATCCATCTCCGGACTCATTTATTTCGTGATTGAACCACCCGGACCTCCGAACACAGCGCACGCCCAACCATCGCGAGTAGACGGAGGTTCATCGGAATTGAAACGGACCGCATATCCTTTGCCCAAACCTTTACCTGACGGCGCTTTCACTTACTGGTTCTTCGTGAGCAATTGGAATTCTTTCATTCACATAGCAGCGCTGACCGCGGATATTAAGCTCAGTTGCGAATCCTGAAGGTGCCGGAATTGCTGGACCGGCCCTGAGCCCGCAGCTCTACAATGCACTTTCCGTCCGGTAGTCCATTCGGCAATCTGAACGTTACTTGTGTGAGATCCGTGCCCTGGACTAGCAACACGGATTCAGCAGGTACGTCATAACTCTGGTTGTTACTATCAACCAGTCTCACTACTACTGAAGCGGCTGTCTCTCCTGGTCCAAGTTGCAGGTTCCTGGCGAAGAGATCGACTCGAGTGTTTCGATCCGGCCCTGTAACCATCAGGTTTGGAGTAATCACTGAAAATGGATCGCGCAGCAGGAGCATTGAATCGACGGCGCCCGCCTGAATGAGGTCTGGTCCAGTCTCGTCAAGCAGGAGTTGTAAAGGAGCTATAGCTCCTTCGTCGTTGAGAATCGTGCCGGTGGCCTGCCCGCGAACGATCGCTGCCGTATCGGAGAAGGTGAGGTTTACCAGAAAGGTTTCGTTGGGCTCAGCCTCGGTATCACCATTGACTGTTATCGAAATAGTTTTTTCCAGCTCGCCCGGGAAGAATAATATATTTCCGGTTTTGGCCACATAGTCACTCGGAGCCGTCGCGGTTCCGTTAGCCGTCGAACAATTCACTTGGATGAACTTCTCATGCGCTCCAGACGCTCGCACCGTAAAGACAGCAGTCGAGGCGCCGGTATTTCCCTCAATCACACTGACGTCGCTGATCGACACCGTGACGTTTGCTTCGTTGTCGATGATATTTACTGCTCCCACGCCGTCGTTGACGAGGTTTGCATTTACCGGATTGCTGAGATCGACTTCCAGTGTCTCGATAAATTCGTCAATCGTATCCTCGAGTGATTGGACCACGATTGTCTGAGTGGTCACGCCGGGATTGAAAGTGAGCGTTCCGGAAACGGGTTGATAATCTTTGCCGCTCGTCGTAGACACATCTGCGGTCGAATAGTTAACCGTCACCGTGCGGCCGGTTAGCGGGGCCAGTGTCACCGTGAGTGTGGCTGAATTACCCTCGATGATATTAGCGTGATTGATGCTGAGAGCCGGCGTGGTGCTGTTGTCTTGTAAAGTGATCACCGCTACGCCTGGATTGCCGACGACATCCGGCTGGTCCGGATTCTTGAGCGCGACCATGAACGATTCATCAAGTTCCAAAGCCGCGTTATTCAAGATCGATACATTGATAGTCTTCGTCGTTTCGCCTTCAAGAAAGGTGAGGGTTCCGGAAGTCGCGATGTAGTCTTCACCAGCCCTCGCGGTTCCATCCAAAGTGGAGAACTGGACCGTCAAGGTGCCGATGCCGCCGTTGCGTTTTACCGTGATCGGAAGAGAACCGACGTCCTCGATCGCAGTATAAGACGCAGCCTCGAACTGAACCGTGCCGAGTGTTTGCGTCGAGCTACAGGGAGAAAACTCTGACGTATTGCCTGTTGGATCTGTAGCTGTTGCCGTAAGGACCCGGCCGGTCGGCAGCGACGTTGGCACGATCACGTTGAAGCTTGCATTGCCATTTGCGTCGGTTGTCACCGGAGCAGGGTTCAACGCGAAAGGCTTTGCGCCTTCACCATTACCGCTGGAGTCGCACACCGCGTTTGCATAGAAGTCGAGTACGAAGGTGGTGTTCGGCGTGCTGTTGAGCGTGCCTGTGATCGTTGTCTGGCTCGCTGTCGAAACCACTGACGTGATCAGCGGAAAGTTTTGACGATTGTTAGGACCACCGTCCACGTCTCCCGCGTCGTTCGGCGTCACTCCGCTCGGATTGATATCGATTCCGAGCCGGCCATTGGAATAAATCGAATTGCCGCGGATGGAATTGTTGGTGGTGTTAGAGTCGCCTATCAGCTCAATGCCATTGACGCCGATGTCTTCACTTGGTCCATTGAAGGCGATTACATTGCCGGCGCCGGGAGCGGCGCCACCAATCGTCGTGTTAATGGCCGAAGCGATACGAACACCCTGGACGCGATTTGGCACCGGTGTAGATCCGTCAGCACCCACGCCGATGAAGTTGCCCTGCAAAATGTTGCCGGACGGTGGTCCACTGCCGGCACTAAAACCTTCGATGCGAAAACCAAACCCATTACCGGAAATGACATTTCCAGCTCCGGGAGTAGTGCCACCAATCAAATTGTTATTAGACGAGTTGAATATCACGATGCCGTGATCCGCGAAACCTAAAGCGACGTTGCCGCTGGCATCGGTCCCGACGTAGTTTCCCTGAACAACATTACCGGAGGTCGCGAAAGGCCCGCCTCCGAGGATAACGATGTTGCCTTGTCCGCCAGCGACGATCACGTTGCGCGCCGCAGGCGTGGTCCCGCCAATTATGTTGTTGGACGAGCCCACGACTATGCCCTGAAAGCTGGGCAGCGCCGCGTTTCCGGCAGCGTTGAGTCCGATGTAATTTCCGAGAACTTGATTTCCATTACCCGAGCCGAAGATGGAAATTCCGTTCTCAAAACTATGGATTACATTACGTGTGTTGGGGGCTTTCCCTCCGATCACGTTGTTGGAGCTGCTGATTCCAATTGCGTTACCCCGGCTATTCGCAGTCGCGCTGCCGGTCGCGTCAGTGCCGATGTAACAACCCTCGATATGATTTCCGTCGCCGTTCGATATGAGAATGCCACCATTCTGAAAATGATTGAGAGTCAGGCTGCGAATAGTGGTGTTTCCAGCGGTAATGGACATCACCAGGTCAAAGCCGATATTGGTTGCGTTTATCTCGACCAGGGGAGTGCCGGCAAAACCAGGTTGCGTGGTCCCATCAATGACTACCGGGTCTGAGATCTCGGGCAGCCTGGAAGCCAGCGCAATCGTTTTCAGCCCTGATCCGATATTGAACGTGATGAGATCAGATCCGGCATTGGCATTCGCGTCAAGGATGGCCTGACGCAGCGACCCGGCGCCGCTGTCGTTCGTGTTGGTCACCACAAAAGTTGTTGCCGCGCGAGCAGTCAATTGACAGCCGAGCAGGAAGGTTAGCAGCAGGCACAGTCGCACGCGTAGGGACAACTTTGATGTAAATGACATGGTAACTCTCGTGATTGATTTACTGGCAGTTGGAGTGGTTTATCTGCATGGGTTGCAGGACCAACTGGTCTGGGGCGAGGTCATAATGCCAAATGTTGCTGCTTTTCAGCAACCGGCCCACTCAGAGATGGCTTTGCAAAAATCCCAAAAATCCACCCACGGCAGTGGGTGGATTTGCTTCAGATCCTTTCTACAAACGTTACCGGCATTCACTGTAATCCCACCCACGGCAGCGGGTGGATTTGCTTCAGATCCTTTCTACAAACGCTACTGGCATTCACTGTAATCCCACCCACGGCAGTGGGTGGATGTTTCAGATCCTTTCTACAAACGCTACTGGCATTCACTGTAATCCCACCCACGGCAGTGGGTGGATGTTTCAGATCCTTTCTACAAACGTTACCGGC
>Ga0134121_10003793_pt1 | contig 12464 bp, 12 predicted proteins | sample KB301_FD_96463 | JGI IMG/M metagenome (GOLD analysis project Ga0134121, IMG submission 96463) | Terrestrial soil microbial communities without Nitrogen fertilizer from Kellogg Biological Station, Michigan, USA - KB3-0-1 | ecosystem: Environmental > Terrestrial > Soil > Unclassified ...
GCGAGGAGCGCGACCAGCAGGATGGATCCCGCTTTCATGCGTCAGAACCTGAAGGTCGCGCCGAGCGTCGGGCCGCTGAAGCGGAAGTCCTGCAGCAGCTTGTCGTCGCCCTGGTCGTAGTAGAGCGTGCGGTAGGCGAGCAAGAGCTCGCCCCACTTGAAGCCATAGCCGACGCCGAGCACGCCTTGCCAGGTCAGGTTCGACGAGCCGCCACCCACGTCGAGGTAGTAGGGCGTGTACCACGGTGTGCCGCCCCACCGGATGCGCCCGCGCACGCCGACGATGCCGTCATAGAGGTCGGACTTCCGCGACACGCTGCCCGCCGCCGGGAACGTCTGCCCGCCGCCCGGGCCGTTCACCGTCGCAGAGAGCTGCCAGTCGGAGCTCGCCTCGATGTGGAAGTAGCGCAGCCCACCGACGAGATCGAGCGTGGCGCGCGGCGACTTCATCACGGTGCGGCTGCCCGCGATCGTCCACTCGTAGCCCTTGAGCGCCGATCGCGTGCTGACGTCCGCGCTGGTGCTGACGCGCGAGCCGCCGAAATCGATCGAGTTGACGTTGCTCTTCTGCTTGTCGAACTTGAGGTAGATGAAGTCGCTGATGATCGCCCAGTCGCCCTTGCGCGCCTCGCCGGCGAGCATCAGCACCATGCTCAGGTTCTCGAGGTAGTTGTTCGGCCCGGTGTCCACTTCCGGCGCGCCGCCTGCGCCCGGCGGGATCTCGTACTTGAGCTTGCCGTTGATGCTGGGCAGCCAGACGTAAGGCGTGAGCGAGTAGCTCCACTGGTCTTGCGCCTGCACATTCGTGCCGGCAAAGAGGAGGACGGTGAGGAGCGCTTTTTTCATTGTTTGGACTCGAAGTTGCCACCCAGCGCGAGGTGGAGGTTGACGCGCTGCATCAGGCGCTCAGTCTGCACGCGCAAGAGCGCGGTGCGCGAGGCGCTGAGCGCGAGTGCCTGCTGCTGCACGGCCCGCATGTCGCCGGCGCCGACGCGGTAGCGCACATTGGCGAACTCGAGCGCCTGGGCATTCTCGCGCACCGCCTCGCGCAGGATCGCGTCGCGGTCCTCGAGCATGAAGGTGGCGGAGAGCGCGTTCTCGACCTCGGCGAAGGCGCGGGCGCCGATGCGGCCGTATTCCGCCACCGCGACCTTCTGCTCCGCGGTGCGGATCTCGACCTGCGACTGCAGCGCGCCGCCGAGATAAAGCGGAATGTTGATCGCCGCGCCGGCGCTCCACACCGGGTTGTCGCGCTCCTTGAGGAAGAAAAGGTCGCTCGAGATGCTGCTCACCGCCGCGGTGAGCGAGATGCGCGGCAGCCGCGCCGCCTTCGCCTCCTCGGTGCCGTACAGCGCCATCGCCACGCGCCGCTCGGCGGCGACCACGTCGGGACGGCGCTCGAGGAGCTCGGCCGGCAGGCCGACGGGCACCGGGCCCGGCAGCGCGGCGAGCTGCGCCGGCACTTCGAGCTTGCCGGCCGGGTAGCGACCGGCGAGCGATTCCAGCGCGCGCACCGCCTGGCGGTAGGCATATTCGAGGTTGCGCACGCTGTCGCGGTAAGTAGCATGGCTCGCGCGAGCGAGCGTGACGTCGTTCTGGTCGCCGCGGCCGACGCGCAGGCGCTCTTCGGCGAGATTGAGGTTGCGGCCGGCGGAATCGACCATCTCCTCGGCGATCGCCTTCTGCATGCGCGCCTCCGTGGCGAGGAACCAGCTCTTCGCCGCGAGCGCCACCATCGACTGGCGTGCGTACTCCGTATCGAGCTGGACGGAGGCGTATTGCGAGCTCGCCGTCGCCCGGCCGGCGCGCACCCGGCCCCAGAGGTCGAGCTCCCAGTTGACGAAGATGCCGGCGCCCTCGAGGCCGCTCGAGTCGCCCGAAAGCGCGCCGCCGCCGCGCGCGAGCGCGTTCACCTGCGGATAGAGCGTCGCCCCGGCGGCCTTCACGTACCCCGCCGCCTGCTCGACGCGCGCCGCCGCGACGCGCAGGTCCGGGTTGTGCTGGAGCGTCTCCTTGACGAGCGCATCAAGCTGGGGATCGTTGAACGAGCGCAGCCAGCCGTCCGCGACGCTCCCCGCGGGCGCGCCGACCTCGGCCCAGGCCTGCGGCACGTTGAGGTTGGGCGCTGCCTCGCGCGCGAGGTCCTCGCGCTTGGGGGGCGACTTGAGCGCACAACCGGTGGCGACGCAAAGCATGGTGGCCGCGACAAGCGCCCGCATCAGTGGAGCTTGAGGACGAGGTAGTTGAGGTAGGAGCCGACGCGGATGATCACCTTGCGGATGATGTGGATGGCGTGCAGGTGGTCGGTGTAGATCGCCGCGTCGCCGGCCGCGCCCGCAGCGAGGAATTCCTCGCGGTCGCGCTCGGCGATATTGAATTTCACTGCATAGCGGCCCGGCGGCACGGCGGTGAGTCCGGCCGTCGGTATCGTGCCGCTCACCGGCAGCTGGCCCTGTCCCTGCGCCCAGATCACCGAGTCGACCTTGCCCTTGATGATCTTGCCGGGCATGGTCTTCACGGCGAACTCGACCTCGTTGCCCGGCTCGACCTGGTGCAGCTCGTTCTGGTTGTAGAACGCCACCACCTGGCCGCCGGCCTCGACCAGCGTCATCACCTGGCTGAGCGCAACCTGCCCGACGAAGCCCCCGGGTCGCAGCTGCAGGTTGACGACGTAGCAATCGCACGGCGAGCGCGTGGTGGTCTGCTCGAGCAGCCACTGGGCGTTCTCGAGCTGGGCGCGGACCTGCGCCACCTGCGAGAACTCGCCCTTGACCGTCGCGCCGAGCCTTTGCTGGATCTGCCGCAGGTTGGCCTCCGCGCCGATCTCTGCGTTGCGCGCGGCATCGAGCTGGCCCTGCTGCTCGAGCGCCTCGGCCTGCGCCTGCTCGAGGTCGAACTTGTTGCCGGCGCCGGCCGCAAGGAGCTCGCGGTACTGCTGGACGCGCTTGCGCGTGAGGTCCAGGCGCGCCGAGATCTCCTGCCCGCGGCTCGCCGCTTCCTGGATCTTCGCGCGCGCCGCATCGGCCTGCTCGACCAGCTCGCGCTGCGTGCCCTTCATGCCGACGAGCTGCGCCTCCAGGTTCTTCACTTCGAGCTCGTAGGGCTTCGGGTCGATGCGGAAGAGCACGTCGCCCTTCTTAACCAGGCGGTTGCCCTCCTCGACCGCCACTTCGACGACGCGGCCGCGCACCTGCGACACGATCGGCACGGTGTACTTGTAGACGCGCACGTCGCCGGACGAGGGCGCCACCACGTTCAGCGTGAGGATCATCACGGTGAGGCCGACGATCGGGATGATGGCCACCGTGACCTGCGAGGTCGTGTTCCACGGCAGCCACTTGAACTTGAAGAAGATGAGCCAGACGAAGAACGAGTAGATGCCGAGGAGGATGACTTCCATCTACGCCGCCTTGCCCTTTGACGGCGCGCGCTCCGCCGCTTCGGAGAGGCGAAGCTGCGCGAGCTCCTCCTTCAGTCCCCTGAGCTTCGGCGGCAGCGCGCCGCGCGCCTCCATCGCCTCGAGCTCCTCGCGCAGATGGAACGCTTCTTCGCGCAGCAGCTTGCCGGAGCGGTGCCGCTCGGCCGCCTCGTCGAAGTAGTCCTCGTGCTTGTCGGTGCCGTAGGCCGCGCGGTAGCCGATCGGCTTGGTGAACGCCCAGAGCCACGCCAGCGGCCAGAGAAGCCCGCCGAAGACGAGCGAAAGGAGGCACAGCACCTGGATCGCGTCGCGCTGCGGATGGTGGCGCTTGTGCGCGAACTTCTCCGGGAGGATGTGCACCAGCCAGAAGAGGACGATGGCGACGACCGGCACGAGGACGATCACCACGACGGCGAGGATGTCTGCGGCGGTATCGAGCGCTTCGCCGGAGAGAAAAGAGGCGCGCGCGGGGAAGGCGGCGAGAGCCAGCACAACGCCGAGCGAAACACGAGGCATGGCGCATCCTGCCTCCGCTCTCCCGAAGGGGGAATTGGACCAAGGTCCAATGGCTTAGAGAGGGAACGGAACCTAGATTGCCCGCCATGATTCCCTCGCGGCTCGCGGCAGGTCTCGCGCTCCTGTCGGCCGCCCTGGCGCAGCCGGCGCTCGCGCAGATGATCCAGGTGCCGAAGGGCGCGGCGGTCGGCTACTACACCGACGCGCGGCCGCTTTCCTTCGACAACGAATCCGGCAGACCGTCGGGCTACGCGGTGGAGCTCTGCCAGGCGGTTGCCGGCGCCCAGATCGAATGGGTGGCCGTCACGGCGCAGAGCCGGCGCGCGGCGCTGCGCGACGGCAAGGTGAAGCTCCTCTGCGGCGAAGCGGTCACCCTTTCGGCGCAGAAGGAACTCGCCTTCTCGATCCCGATCTTCCAGGGCGGCCTCGGCGCGATGCTGCGCGCCGACGCGGCGGCGCCGCTCAAGCAGGCGCTCTCCTCGACCCCGGGCACGTCGGGGCAGACGCTGCTGCAGCAGCAGGCGCACGCCGTGATCGGCGGCGCGCCCGCCGAAAAGGCGCTGGCCGACTGGTTCGCAAGCCTGAACCTGCCGGCGCAGATCGTCCGCGTGCCGAACGAAGCGGCGGGCGCGCAGGCCGTGCTCGAGCGCAAGGTGGCCGTGTTCTTCGCGGAGCGCTCGATACTGCTCGACACATGGCGGCGCAACCCCTCCTCCGGCGATCTCACGGTGCTCGCGCGCCGCTTTACGGTGGCACCGATCGCCATCGCGCTGCGTCGCGGCGACGACGATGCCCGCCTCGCCATCGACCGCGCGCTCAGCCGCTTCTACGCGAGCAAGGAGTTCCGCTCGACCTACGCCAAGTGGTTCGGCCGTCCGGACGCCGACGCGGCGGCGTTCTTCCGGCTGAACATGCTGCCGGAGTGAGCTAGCCCGAGTAGCCTTTCTTGCGCATGCATTCGGCGACGAACTTCTCGTCCTTCTGCATGCGCTCGCCCTCGCGCTCGGCCATGGTGTTGAAGGCGGCCTTGCGCTCGCCGCCGATGCCCGAGGGCATGCCCTGCGTGCCCTGGACGCGCGGCTTGATCGGCGCCTGCGCCTCGCAGCCGGCGAGGTCCGTTGCGATGGACTCCTGCGTCGCGCCCTCCTTCTGCCACCGCGGGGTGGTGCTGCACGCGGCGAGGATCGCGGCGAGCATTGCGGCGAGCATTGCGGTACGCGCTTTCATGCGGCCACGATAGGCAGCAGCCACCGGGGCTGCCATTGGACCTTGGTCCAATTACCGCTCGAGGGGGTGCGTTCGATCATGCGCCATGCGCACCCTCGCCTTCCTTCTCGCTTGCTTCCTCGCCGTTCCAGCCACGGCCCAGACCCTCGACAAGATCCGCAAGGCCGGCGCCATCAGCTTCGGCTACATCGACACCGCGGCGCCGTTCTCGTACGCCGACGGGAACGGCGAGCCGCAGGGTTACTCGGTCGACCTGTGCCACGCGGTCGCGGAGAGCATCGCCAGCCAGCTGAAGCTGCCGGGCCTCAAGACCCGCTGGGTCAAGCTCACCATCCAGAACCGCCTCGAGGCGGTGCGCACGAAGCGCGTCGATGTCGAGTGCGGCACCACCACCTGGACGCTCGCGCGGCAGAAGCTCGTCGACTTCAGCCTGGTCACCTTCGTCGACGGCGGCAGCATCCTCGCCAAGCTCGGCGGCCGCCTCGCGCGCATGAGCGACTTCGACGGCAAGAAGATCGCGGTCATCAAGGGCACGACCACCGAGCGCGCGCTGCGCGAAGCGCTCAAGCGCACGCTGACCACTTCCGAGGTCGTCCTCGTCGCGGCGCGCGACGAAGGTCTCGCGCTCCTGCGCAAGGACGAGGTGCAGGGTTTCGCCTCCGACCGCACGACGCTCATCGGCATCGTCGCGGCGAACGCGGCGGGCGATGCGTTCCGTCTCCTCGACGAGGATTTCTCGATCGAGCAGTACGCGCTCGCCCTGCCGCGCGGCGACACCGATTTCCGCATCGCCGTGAACCGCGGCCTCGCGCGGCTTTACCGCACGGGAGAAGTCCAGCAAATCTATGACCGCTGGCTCGGCAGCCTCGGGCCGCCGAGCATGCTCCTCTCCGCGACTTATCTGATCCAGAGCCTTTCGGAATGATGGTGCTCTGTCTCGCCGCGGCGGCGGCCTTCGCCGCGGCGCAGTCACCGTCGCTCGACCTGCGGCTGAAGGCGGTCACCGAAGGCACCGTCGCGTCGGTGCGCGAAGTCGGAGCCGCGCCGAAGAAGGCGCCGCCGCCCGCCGGCGCGCAGCCCGTCGGCACCCCGACCGATATCGAGGAATCGCCGCCGGTCGGCGCCGTGCTCTATCTGCCTTTCGGCGGCAGCTCGGGGCCGAAGGGCGACAAGAAATGGCGCGTCGGCGCCGCCGGCACCCCGGAGATGCAGGCCGAGCTCGGCAAGACGACCTTCGAGGTCGCGGTCGTCATGGACGACGGCGAGCGCCGCGTCTTCTGGATGGCGAACGGGTTGCGCTTCAGGGTCGGGCATCGCGTCACCGTGCGCTCCGGCGTGCCCGAGCCGCTCGGCAGCTGACCTATTTGCTCGGATCGACGACGCGTCCCGGCAGGCTGATGGTGCGGCTCAAGATGCCCGTCAGCTCCGAGGTGATGGCGCGCGGACCGAGCGGCACGACGCGCGGATCGCGGATGTCGCCGCTCACCGCGACCGGCAGGCTGGTGAAGGTTCCGCCGACGACGTAGCCGAGCAGCGGGATCTTGCGCACGCCCTCGTCGAGGAGCGCGAGCGGCGCAACGAGCACCGTGAGGGTCGTCTGGAAGTCGGTGAGCGAGATCCAGCCGTTCGCGCCGAGGCCGATCGCGTTGCTGTGGAACACGCCCTCGTCGAGGTAGAAGCGGCCCTTGTCGAAGCGGCCCCTCGCCGATAGCTGGCGGAACGGGAAACCCTCGGCGCCGAGCTTCGGCCCGCCCTGCTCGGCGAGCGCCACTACGTTCTGCATCGAGAGGATGTTGCCGATCAGGGCGAATTTCTTCACCTCACCGTTGCGCACGTCGGCGCGCACCGTGCCCTGCAGGTTCTGCAGGAGCTCCGCAGGCTGGCCCTGCGTGCGCACGTCGAGACGAAGATCCATCGCGCCGCTCAGGGCGACGTTCTCGCCCGCGAGGCAGCGCGCCGCCTCGTCGAGCTTCTGCTGCTGCGCGGCGATCTGCCCCGCGGCGGCGAGGCCTTTCGGCGTCGCCTCCAGCGTGACCGGCAGCGCGAAGCCGCAGAGGAAAGCTTCCTGCACGTCGAACGTCGCCTTGTTCTCCTCTAGGAGGATGTTCGCCGAGAGGGGCTGCACCTTGTAGTTCTCGTACTGGACGAACGCCGCGCGCACGGCAATCTTGCCCGTCACCGGCAGCGGCCAGATTTTCGGCGGTTCCTGCTTGGGCGCGGGCTTCGCCGGCGCGGACTTGGGCGGCAGCAATGCATCGACCAGCACACCCGGCGAGTCGATCTGCGCGTCGATCACCGCGCCGCTCGCGCCGTACTGGACGTCGCCGCGCAGCGTGGCGCGCTGTCCCGCCCAGTCGATGCTCGCTTCCGCGATGCGCCCGCTCGTGCCGTCGGCGGTAAGGTCCAGGCGCTCGAGCTTCGCCGGCTTGCCGGCAAGCCACGAGAGATCCAGGCCCTCGCCCTTGAGCGTGCCGTTCACCGAAGTGCGGCTGCGCTCTTCCCGATCGATGACGAAGCGCAAATCACCGTTGATCGCGCCGGCAGGCGCTGCGGCCGTCTTCAGCATGCCGGCGATGCTGCGGCTGTCGAGCGTGCCGGCATAGGTGCCCTCGATCACCATGCCTTTGCTCTTCAGCGCGACCGACATGTCGCTGAAGCGATCCTTGATCGCGGCGCGGCGCACGTCGAGCGCTCCGGGCGACCAGCCGACGTCGACCGACACCGTCTCGCCCGCGTCGAAGCGTGCGTCGGCGCGCACCGCCACGGGCGATCGCGGACCCCAGGCAAACTCCTGCACCGCGAGCCGGATCGGCGTCTTCGGCGCCACGTTCGCCGGGATCTTGGCGACCTGCCAGACCCACGCGAGCAGCTTCGGGCCGACCGTTGCGTCGGACACCGAACCCTGCACGCGAAGGCGCTCGCCGGCGTAGTCGGTGACCGTGGCGGCCGCCGTGGCCGAGAGATCCAGGAACCTGGCGCTCGCACTCTCGACGGTAATTGCCTTTGGCGTCGCTCGCAGGCTTGCCGCGAGCAGCGTCGCCGGACCAGGCAGGCCTTTCACCTGCACGCGCGCGTCGGATTTCGCGACTTGGAGCGCAGCGGTCCAGTTCCTTCCGGCAAGAGTGCCCTTGGCGCCGCCCCGCAGCCGGCCTTCGGCCGACTCCACTACGTCGAGCGAGGCGCGGCTCTCCTTCGGCATTGCCGCGCGCACGAGCTCGAGCGTCGGCGCGAGCGCGAGGTCGAAATCCACCGCCGCCGCAGCGGCACCGTCCCCGAGCCCGTAGCGCGCACTGGAAACCGTGAGCTCGCCCGCCGGGATCGACACCCTCACGCGAGCGGCGTTGACGCTGTGGAAATCGGTGGTCACGGATGCGCCGGTGAGCCGGATCGGGCCTGGCAGGTCCTTCACCTGCGCGGCCGCGTCCGATTTGTCGACGCTCACGCCGAGCTTCCGGTCGTCGCCGCGCAGCGCGAGATTGAGGCGGCCGTTCAGCTTTCCGCTCAGCGACTCCAGGCGCTCGAGCGGCGCCGGGGTGAACTGGCGCGCGTAGCCGAGCGCCTGCACCAGGTCGAGCTCGTAGCCCACGTCGCCGGCGAGCGCCCCGTCTTTCAGCGTGTAGCGCACGGCGCCTCCTGCGAGCGCGCTTGCGCCGGCGCCGATCTTCGCCACCTGCACCGCCACGCCGCTCGCATCGGCCACCGCCTTCGCCTTGAGCGCGACGGGAGACGCGTCGATGTGCTTGCCGCCGCGCGCGAGCGTCATGGTCTTCGCCGTGCCGTCGATGTCGAGCGCGAGGACCTTGGCCGCATCGCCGTGGAAGCGCAGGCTCAGGTCCACGTCGGGCAGCGCGAGCTCGATGCCGGATTCCCGCAGCAGCCAGTCGAGCCACGGCTTGCCCTGGATGCGCGTGAGCTGCAGCTCCGCCGAGGACGAGAGGTCGGCGTATTCGATGCGCGCGCCGAGCTTGAGCGCGTTCCAGTACCGGCTGGCGGCGCTCGCGTCGAGCTGGATGCCGTGGCTGCTGGTGTGCGCGCGCACGGTGAGCTTGCTCACCTCGATCGGTGGCATGTTCTCGATGCGCACGTTGACGTCGGCTTCGTCGACGTCCACCTCGGTGTCCGGGGCAAACTGGCGCAGCGCATCGACGATGCCCTGCATCGAGGAGCGGTAGATCTCGAGCGGATTGGTCGACGCGGGAGCGAGCTGCGCCTCCTCGGGCACCGCGGCGGCAGGCACCACCGTCAGGCGCAGCACCGGACGCGCGATCTTCACCGACGCGATCTCGGCGCGGCCGAAGAGGAGCGGCCAGAGCCTGAGCGCCGCGGTCGCTTCGTCGGTAGTGAACGTCGCCGCCGCGGTCTTGACGCTCAGCTTGCGCAGCTCGCCGTGCGGCGCCGGCAGGATGCGCACGCTGAAGTCTTCCCAGCGCACTTCGCCGCCCACCGCGGCCGAGAGGCGCGCCTGGAGTTGCGCCGCGAGCTTCGGCCGGTCGAGGAGCCCGGGGAGGATGAGAGCGGCCGCGACGAGGAGAAGCGCCAACCCGGCAATGACATAGGCGCCATAGCGAACCGCTCGTCTCACGCCGCGATGTTAGGCGCGACCCGGCACCCGGGTATTGGACCTTGGTCCAACACGACGCTCGCGCGCCGTGCGGTAGCGTAGGCGCATGCCGCGGCTCGCCTGTGCCCTCGTCTTCGCGCTCGCCGGATGCTCGAGCCTTCCTTCGGACGCCCAGCGGCCGCCGTCCGCTGCGCTCGCCGACACCGCCGCGACTCGCCTTGGCCGCGCGATCGCGCCCGCCGCGGCGCAGAACAGCGGCAAATCCGGCATCCACCCGCTCGCAGACGGGCGCGACGCCTTCGCCGCCCGGGTGCTCCTCGCGCGCGCGGCCGAGAAGAGCCTGGACGTGCAGTACTACATCCTGCGGGCCGACGTGACCGGCGGCCTTTTCTGCGAGGCGCTCTGGCAGGCGGCCGAGCGCGGCGTGCGCGTGCGCCTCCTCCTCGACGACACCGGCACGCGCGGACTCGACGCGCAGCTCGCGGCGCTCGACGCGCATCCGAACATCGAGGTGCGCCTCTTCAACCCCTATGCCAACCGCAGCTTCCGGCTGGGCGAGATGGTGACCGACTTCTCGCGGATCAACCGCCGCATGCACAACAAATCCTTTACCGCCGACAACCAGGCGACGATCGTCGGCGGACGCAACGTCGGCGACGAATACTTCGGCGCCGAGAGCGACGTCGCCTTTGCCGACCTCGACGTCCTCGCCACCGGCGCGGCGGTGCGCGAGGTCTCGGCGGACTTCGACCGGTACTGGAGCAGCCCATCGGCGGTGCCCGCAGCGGCGTTGATCGGACCCGCGGCGCCGGAAAGCGCCGAGCGCATCCGCGCCGCCTGGACGAAGCTCAACGCCGACCCCGCCGCCGCGCGCTACGTCGAAGCGCTGCGCTCGACTCCGCTCGTGCAGGACCTGATCGGCGGCACGCTCGCACTCGACTGGGCGCCGGCGCGCCTGGTGAGCGACAGCCCCGCCAAGGTGCTCAACCCGCCCGAGCGCAAGGACCTGCACCTCCTCGCGCAGCTCGATGCGGCGATCGGCAAGCCGGCGCGCGAGCTCGATCTCGTCTCGCCCTACTTCGTACCGACCGAGGAGGGCACCGCGGCGCTCGTCGGCCTCGCGAAGCGCGGCATCAAGGTCCGCGTGCTGACCAACTCTCTCGCCGCCACCGATGTCTCGGTCGTGCACGCGGGCTACGCCAAGTACCGCGAGGAGCTGGTGCGCGGCGGCGTGCGGCTCTACGAGCTGAAGCCCGTGCTGCAGCAGAAGGACCGGGAGCGCATGGGCGGGTCGGACGCGAGCCTGCACGCCAAGACCTTTGCCGTCGATCGCAGCCGCATCTTCGTCGGCTCGTTCAACTTCGACCCGCGCTCGGCACGGCTCAACACCGAGATGGGCCTCGTCGTGGAAAGCCCCGCCCTCGCCTCGCGCCTCTCCGATGCACTGGATCGCGACCTCGCGCGCAACGCGTACGAGGTGCGCCTGTCGGGCGGCGATCTCGTGTGGATCGACGGCAACGCCCGCCTCGACTCCGAGCCCGGCACGGGCGTCTTCAAGCGGCTCTGGATCGGCTTCCTCTCGATCCTGCCGATCGAGTGGCTGCTCTAGAGGACCTCACGCCTCGGCCGCGGCGGCAACGATGAGCGCGATGCAGGTGATCAGGGCGAGGACGGCCATCGTGAGACGGAACTCCCACGCGCTCCCCTCCGGCACCACCAGGGCGTAGGGGAGCGGACGGTTCATCGGTGATCTCATGCCCCGCCAGTCTGCGCGGGCGGGCTTGTCGGCGGGAAGTTGGACTTTGGTCCCAAGACCCGTAGCGAATGCAGTTACCTACTGAACGCGGTAGAGCACGCCCGGGCCGCGCTCGCCCCACACCGCGCGGTCCCACTCCTTCGCGACCAGCTGGTCGCCGCCGTGCTCGAACACGATGCGCTGCGGCGGTGTGACGGCCAGGTCGACCACCACCCTGCGCTTGTCGGCGCGCTGCCAGGCGCCTTCGGCCAAATAGGAAGGGTTTCCCCAGCGCGCGGCGAATACCGACGCCTTGCCGTCGGCGGCAAGGCGCACGACGACGTGGCGCTCGGCTTCGCTGCCGAGCGGCAGCGTGCCTTCGTATTTGCCGGGGATGTCGGCCGTGGCGCAGGCACTGAGCAGTAGCGCTGCGCCGAAGATGCGATAGGGCGAGCTCAAGGCCGCCGAAGTCTAGCGCCGGCCGCCGCCGCGCCCGCCACCGCCGAAACCGCCGCCGCCCGCGCGGCCGCCGCCGAAGCTGCCGCCTCCGCCGTAGCCGCCGCCCATCGAGCGGTTCTGCGAGGCGCGTGCGTTGCCCATGTCGCGCGATTGCGCTTGACGGTCGAGCGAGCCGGGGGTTTCCGCTCTTCCGCCGCCGGGCAAGTCGTTGCTCGCACGCGGCGCGTCGCGGCCGCGATCGCCTGGTACGTCGGACCAGCCGCCCTGGTCGCGACCGTTGTACTTCTGCCAGTCGCCGCCTTCGCCTTTTCGATAGACCTGTCCGTCGCGGCCGGCGTAGACGTTGCCGTCGCAGCCTTTGGCAAGAGTCGTGTCGCCCACCTGCCGGGTCTGGCCGCGGCCGGGCTGCTGACCCGGCTTCGCGCGGTCGCCCCAGCGGCCGTAGCTGTTGTCGATGTTGATGTTGTTGTGGTGGCTGACGTAGACCCCGCCGCCACCGTAGCAGCATGGCCTGTACCAGCCGCCGCCCGCGGCGAACCCCCAGAAGAA
>Ga0134121_10003795_pt1 | contig 12456 bp, 8 predicted proteins | sample KB301_FD_96463 | JGI IMG/M metagenome (GOLD analysis project Ga0134121, IMG submission 96463) | Terrestrial soil microbial communities without Nitrogen fertilizer from Kellogg Biological Station, Michigan, USA - KB3-0-1 | ecosystem: Environmental > Terrestrial > Soil > Unclassified ...
AAGGAAGTGATCGCCGGCGCGAACAAGCTCACCGACGAGCAGGCGTTCGCCGACCTCGACGCGGTGGTGGCCTGGGCCGGCAAGAACCCTCGCGCCAACGTCGAGAAGCTCGGCATCACCGGCTTTTGCCGCGGCGGCCGCATGGTGTGGATGTACACCGCGCACAACAAGAAGGTCGATGCCGGCGTCGCCTGGTACGGCGGACTCAACCCGTCGCTGCCGGGACAGCCGAACACGCCGATGGACGTCACCGACAAGATCGACCGCCCGGTGCTCGGCCTGTACGGCGGCGCCGACCAGGGCATCCCGCTCGAGCGCGTCGAAATGTTGCGCGCCGGCCTGAAGGCCTTCGGCAACGACAAGAAGTCGCAGATCCACGTTTACGAAGGCATGCCGCACGCCTTCAACGCCGACTACCGCCCGAGCTACCGCAAGGAGGCGGCCGAGGACGGCTGGAAGCGCATGCTGGCCTGGTTCAAGAAGAACGGCGTCGCATAAGCGGGAAAAGGGCGCCTCGGGCGCCCTTCTCGTTTCGGCACCTCGATGATCACCGTCCACCACCTGAACAACTCCCGCTCGCAGCGCATCCTGTGGCTGCTGGAGGAGCTCGGGCTAGAGTACGAGATCAAGCGCTACCAGCGAAACGCGCAGACCATGCTCGCGCCGCCGGAGCTGCGGGCGGTGCATCCACTGGGTAAGTCGCCGGTCATCACGGATGGAGACCTGACCCTTGCCGAGTCCGGCGCGATTGTGGAGTACCTCGCCGATCGCTACGGCGCGGGCAAGCTCGCGCCGGCAACGGGTTCGGCGGAGCGCGTGCGCTATCTGTACTGGCTCCACTTCGCCGAAGGCACGGCGCAGCCGCCGTCGCTGTTGAAGCTGCTGTTCGATCGCATCAAGTCCAAATCGCCGCTGCTGGTGCGGCCGATCGCGCGCGCCATCGCCGACCGGGCGCTCGCCTCCTACGTCCTGCCCAACATCGAGCGCAATCTGGATTTCATGGAGAGCGAGCTCGGAAAGAACGAGTGGTTCGTCGGCGCGCAGTTCGGCGCCGCCGACATCCAGATGAGCTTTCCGGTCGAGGCCTACCGCGCGCGCGGCGGGCTCGACGAGAAGCGCCCGCGCCTGATGCGCTTTCTGGAGAAAATCCACTCCCGCCAGGCGTACCGGCGCGCGGTCGAGCGCGGCGGCGAATACGCGTTGATGCGCTGACGGCGTCTAGTAGTAGAGCTGCAGGAACAATCCCGCCGAGCTGAAGCTGTGGCCGGCCTGGCGCTCGCGGCGCAGATCGAGGCGGAGCGCCACGTCGCGCGCGAGCGTCAGGCGCTGCTCCATCACCACTGCGCCGGGATCGGTGCGCTCGCCCAGGAACGAGCCGATCTGCTGGGCGTAGACGTGGACCCGCCACGAGCGTGCGGGATCGACCACCGCGCCGAGCCGGGCGCCGGCGCCGAGGGTGTAGCCTTTTTCGAAATCGGAATCCGCGCGGATCGCGCCCTCGAGGCTCGCATAGGCCAGCACCCCGCGCGTGACGGTCCATGCGCCGCCGATACCGCCTTCCGCTCCCGCGGCGAGCGGCTCGGCGCCGCTTTTCGCGAACGTGCGTTGCCAGCCGGCGGCCAGCCGCCAGGAGCGCGGCTGGAAGAAATCGTCGCGCGGCAACAGCGATGAGACGGCGAACGGAACAAAGCTTTCGACACGCACGCCGTCGCCTTCATAGGCGCGCGCCCTGACGTGGAAGAACTCGATCTGCGCGCCGCCGACGTAGCCGGAATCGTCGTCGAGCAGGTCGTGGTAGGTCGGCCGCAGTCCGAGCTCGACGAATCCCTGGTGGTCGCGCTGCCCGGCACCGGCTGCGAGGCGGCTGGTGCGGTGGCCCTCGTCGGGCCGAGGACCCGGCGCCACCGGCGGCGTTTGCGAAGGCGCGTCGATCTCGCTGCGCGCAACGAGGAGCGCGTGCGCGATCGCACTGCCGTCCGCCACGTTGGTATCGCCCGCCGTGCGCCTGCGGTTCAGATAGTCGTATCCGGTCTCCACCACCGCGGCGGCACGCTCGGCCGGCAACGCGCGCAGCGTGGGATCCGCGGGTGACAGCGTTCCGAGAGCCAGGTCCCTCGCCATGCTTCGCTCCTGCGGCCGCAGCAGGGCGAGGCGCTCGGCCATGATCGTGGAGCTCGACGGGCGATAGACGATCTTGCGCACCAGCCCGGCGCGCTCGGTCACCGCGCGCACGCTGTCGACCGGCAGCGCCCACAGCGGGAACTGTGAGGTCAGTTCCAGCTCCGGGCGCGCGACCTGCAGCAGGCCGAGCAGGTGATAGGCGCAGTTCTCGTCGAAGAAGAAATAGTCGAAGTAAGCCGGCAGCAGCTCCCAGGCGTGGGCCAGCACACGCTCGATCTCCTTGCCGCTCAGGTCGAGCGCGTATTCCCAGAGGTCGCGGTGCTCGAGGTCGCTGTACTCGCGCACCTTGAGGTAATACGGCAGCATCGTGAACACGCCGCGATAGGCGCCGACCAGTCCCTTGAGCGCGTAGACGAATCCGGTGGTTTCGTCGGTGCCGGCGGCGAAGCTGATGGTGTAGGCGAGAACCCGGGTGCGCTCGTCCTGGTCCGCGGCATCCACGCGCAGCAACGTGTGCCCGTACATCGACCCCGGGTTCTGGATGTAGGCCGAGGCGAACACCAGCGTGAGCTGGCTCGCATCGATCGCGGCACGCCATTCCCGGTAGCGCCGGCATTCGCGGCGCTCGAGGCGCCGCGCGTCGAATCCCAGCTCGGCGTCCAGCCATGCGCGGCGCGCGGGGAACCGGCACTGGGGATGATCGTCGGCTGCGGGCGCTTCGGCGAAGAAGCTGCGCAGCGTCGCTTCGAGCTCCGCCTGCGGATCCTGCTTGCCCCCGGGCGCGATGAAGAACGACGGGCTGTCGACCTGGCTGTGCATCCCCGGCGCGAGCGGGTTGCGCAGGTAGTGCACCAGCTTGCGCCATTCGGCGCGCTCCGCCAGCCGCAGCTGCCTCGCGCGCTCGACCAGTTCGTCGGCGTAGTCGCCGGCGAGCGCGGACAGCGGCGAAAGCAGCACCGCCAGCAGCCAAAAAAAACCCCGTGGCACGCGCCACGGGGTACGGTCTTGCGACTGCAGCGGGTCTCTGTTTAGAGCGCTGCCGAGTAGCGGGCGAGCTGCGCGTCCGCGCTCAGCACGTTGCGCAGCACCGCCAGGATGTCCTCGGTGACCGCGTCGCCGGTCGGGAAGATGCGCTGCATGTTGTCGCGCGCGACGCGGTTGAAGGCGGCACGGTCCGCGGCCTCCACGCCGAGCAGGTGCGCGAGCGAGTCGAGCGTCTCGCCGCCGCCGACCGACATGTCGCGCGCCAGGCGCTCCTTGTTGCCGTCGATGAACATCGAGGTCTTCCAGGTCGAGCGCACGGTGCCGTCCTGCGTGCAACCCGAGGTACCGAAGGTCACCCCGAAGGTCTGGTTGAAGAACGTACCGTTGGTGATGCCGGCCATCCCCTGCGGCACGACGCCGGACTGGCCATCGAAAAGCTTGGAGCCCCAGCCGCAGCTGCCGACGTTGTTGACCTGCGCGAGTGCGGCCGCCGGCAGCAGAAACAGCGCGGCGGTGGCGATCGTTGCGAATCTCTTCATGAGCAACCTCCCTTGGAAAACGTTTGTTCGTGCGGGAACAGCCGAGGCATTCTTCGCGCGCACTCCGGCGCTGTCAAGCGACCGGAGTGCGCATTTGTTGGCGTTTTACGTTCAGCGCAGGTTGCGCGGCGACAGGTCCAGCTCGACGCCGAAACCGAGATCGAGGATCTCGGCTGCCTGTTGCGGCGCTGCGGGCAGAATGTTCCTCCCGCGCCGCTCCTCATTGCCGATCGAGAAAGCCACGTTCTCGCTCTCCAGCGCCGCGCTTGCCGAGGCGTTCGCGGAGGTGTCCGGCGGCAGGATGTGGCTCGGATCGAAGCTGACGGAGAGCGGAACCACCTGTCCGCCGTTCACCGCAATCAGGCCGCTGCCGGCGTTCGTGACCTCGCCGAAGTTGCCGGTCAGGCTGCCGCCCGGCGCGTCGAGCACCACGTGCGGCGCCGAGCCGGTGATGATCGGCGCTTCGCCGGCACCGATGACCACCACCGTTGGCGATTCTATGTTGGCGACCACCGTGCCGGCGGTCTCGATCGTGATGGCGCCCGACGAAATGATGTTGGTCATGAGGACGTCGCCGCCGCTCTGGATGTCCACCGGCCCTTCGCTCACGGTGCTGCCGGTGATGTCGCCGCCAGCGCTGATCGAGCCGGTGTCGCCGCCGATCGAGCGCAGCGTGCTCACGCTCAGGGAAACGGTGCCCGCCGCGTCGATCTCGTAGCCCGAGACCCACAGGGTGGCGGCGAGGCTGAAGTTGTTGCCCGTGACGTCGAGGTGGCCGAGCGGGTTGCTCGAGCTGCCGCCGGAAACCAGGTGTACATCGCCTGCGCCGGCCGACAGGTTCAGGGCACGCGGCGTGCTGCCGGCGTTCTGGATGTCGCCGTTGAACACGATGTTGGCACCGGTCGTGGTGAGCGACGTATCGCTCAGCAGCATCACCGGCGCGTTGAACACGAATCCGCCGGAGCCGTTTGCCGTCGCGCTGCCGCCGATGCCCGAGCCGGCGGCGTTGACCGTGAGGCTGTTCAGCGTCACCCCGGTGAACGTCAGGTTGCGTGCGCCGTTGACGACCACGCTTTCCGCGTAGGTCCCGGCGCCGACATTGACTGCGGCGCCGGAAGAAGCCTGGTTGACCGCCTGCATGATCGACATGCCCGAGCCAACATAGAAGTCCTGGGTACGCGCGGTGCCGTTCCAGCCCTGGACATAGCTCGAGAGGGGCGCGGCTGCGCTGACGGCAAAGCCAAGCGCGTTACCGAGCTGGTATTGCAGCCAGGTGAACTGGTCATTGGACGAGTTGCGCACCGCGTACTGGAATCCCTCCAGTTGGTTGGTGCCGAAGTTGAGGCTCGCCGATTCGTCCTGCATGTACAGCGGATTCACCTCGTTCAAGGTGCTATTGCTCTGGACCGTGACGTTGTCCACCTGCTGGTCGAAGAAGCGGTTGCTCTGGAACAGCGCGACACCGCCCCAGGCGTTGTTGCTGGTGGTCGAATTGCTGATCGTCACGTTGGCGCTGTCGGTGATCTGGATTCCGGCGCCCGCGGTGCTGCCGCTGTCGTTGCCCACCGGCGCGCCGTTCGCGGTGACGTGGTCGATCGTCGCCCCGATGATCCCATTGAGGTCGAGCTCGGCGCGCCCCGCGCCGCGGCTGGTGACCTGCGAGATCGAGAAGTTGTGCAGGCGCGCCGACGCGCCCGAACCGCCGGGCTGCACCTTGATACCGTAGGAGGTGCCGACATTGGCCGTTGGGCCATACAAGGTGAAGTTGCTGAGCGAGACGTTGTCCGCGGTGACCAGCAAGCCGTAGCCCGACACGCTGCGCGCGTCGATGATGGTCTGCGCCTCGCCCGCGCCCGTGAGCGTGAGGCTCTTGTTGACGTTCAGCGTCGAGGATTGCGCGTAGGTACCGCTGCTCACATTCACCGTGCCGCCGGTGGCGACCGCGTTGATCGCGGGCTGGATCGCGCTGAAGCCGCTCCATCCGGACACGCCGCGGCCGCTGCCCAGATCGAGGATGTCGCCCGACTGTGCGCCCGAGAAGCCGGCGAACACGTACGCGTTGCTAGGCGTGCTCCAGGCCGCATATTCGAGCAACGGCCCCTGACCGGCGTATCCGCCGTTGAAGAACGCGACCGCGTTGCGCGTGTTGCCGCTCACGCCAGCCAGGTGCATGGTCGCCAGCGTCGCGGGGTCGTTTGTCCAGACGCCGAACTCGTTCCCGCTGACGATATTGTCGGCGGCGAAGCTCATGCCGCCGGTGCCGACGTAGGGATTGGAGTTGAAGAACAGAATGCCGGCGGCGAAATCGTCGGGGTCGGTGCCGGGGCCGGTGTAGACGTTGCCGCTCACGTTGTTTGCGCCCAGCGTGGCGCTCGCGCCGCGGCTCACCTGGATACCGTTCTGGGCGAGTGCGACGGTCGGGCCCTCGCCGACGATAGTGTTGCCGGTCATCGTCGCCTGCGATCCCGGACCATCCACCACGATGCCGCCCTTCTGATATCCGCGGATCTCGTTGTTCGTAATCGTTGCGATGCCGCTGGTGCCGAAGAGCGCGCGGCCGACGAAGATGCCGATGCCGCGCTGGTTTCCGCTGAGCGCCGCGCTCTCGCGGATGTCGAGCACCTTGTTGTCGTGGATATTCGCGTGTGCGCCGCCGCGCACGAAGATTCCGGCGGTGATCTCGGGCACCGGGCCGCGGAAGGTGAATCCGCTCACTTCGGCGTTGGTGCCGGCGCCGTCGATGGTCAGAATGCTGCGCGCACCGTCCGCGTCCGCGGCCAGCGAGCTGGGCGCGACGATGACCTGGCTGGCGTCGGCGCCGTGTAACGTGAGGCTCTTGCCGATCTTCAGCTGCTCGGCATAGGTGCCGGCATCGACGTTGACCGTAGCGCCGGTGGCGGCGATGTCGATGCCGTCCTGGATGTGCCCGCAGTGGCAAACGTCGACCACGCGCGACGTCCCGGTGACGACCGGGGCGTCCAGATCGCTCATCAGCGCGACGTGCCCGCCATGCACCTCGATGCGGCTCGCCTGCTGGATGCCCGACAGGTTGATCGCCCCCGACACCACGTTCGCCGCGTCGAGCGCCGAGAGCACGATCGTCCCGCCCGCCGCGCTCAACGTGCCGCTGTTGGCGATCGAGCCGCCCGCCACGCCCTGGTTGACCGCGATTTCGTACAGGCCGCCGTTGAAGGAGACGGTCGCCGCCTGCGCGCTCGCCAGTGTGATGCGGCCGCTCGAGGCCACGATATGGCCCGAGTTCGATAATGAGGGGGCTACGAATGCCGCGAGGCCGGCGCCCGTGACGGTGATGTTCCCCTGGTTGGAAATCGACCCGGTGGTCGCGCCGGTGATGGCGACCGGCGCTGTGGCGCTCGCCATGAACTGCGTATCGTTGATGTTGCCGGTGGAAGCGATCAGGCCGGCGACGTTGACCACTGCGGTGGCGCCAAACATCACGCCGTTCGGATTCAGCAGCATGACGTGGCCGTTTGCGCTCAGCGTACCGTCGATCGCGCTCGCGCCGCCGCCGAGGCCGACGCGATTGACCGCGATCGAACTCGATCCCGGCTGGATGAACTGAACCGAGGCGCCGTTTCCGATATTGAACGTGGTCCAGTCGATGATCACGCGCTGGCTGGTCGTCACCGTCATCGCACTGCCGGTTGTGTTGACCGAGGCAGTGCCGTTATTGGTTGCCACCGAATTACCAGTGGGTAGCGCCTGCGCGCTCGCGGTATCGGCGAACGCAGCGGCAACGGCCAAAAACATGAGTTTGGCTTTCACAGGCACCTCATTCGTTCAGCTTGTTCAAAATCGCACCATGAGAGATCCGAGGATGCGCACGTCGTTGCCCTTGCCCTCGGGTACGTAGCTCGCGACCGGTCGCGTCAGCGGCCATGCCGCCTCCAGCGTCGCGGCGATGTTGCCGGCGAGGCTGAGCCGCGTGCCGAATCCGGCCGAGGCGAGGCTGCGCTCCTGCTTCACCCCGGCCGCCTCGATCTCGTCGTGCACCTGACCGACGTCGTAGAAGGCATAGATCTGGTAGAGCCGCAGCCATCCGCTGGCCCGTTGAAGATAGGCAGGTTCCACGCGAAATGCGATCGCGCGGTCGCCGACCAGTTCTGCCGGCTCGTAGGCGCGGCCGTAGCGGCGGCCGCCGAGCGCGTATTGCTCGGTGGAGAGCAGCGGCTCGTCGGTCCACTGCGCGGCAAAGCCGAGCGTGACGCCGAAATTCGCGCCGAACGGCTGGAACCGCTCGTAGTCGATCACGATCTTGTGGGTGGTGGCGTCGGCGCCGACCCGGCTTTTCAGTGGATCTTCCTGTTTCGTGCCGCCTACGCCCTGCGAGAGCTCCACATCCAGCGCGCTGCTGCCGTCGAAGCGGTCGAGCGCGAGCCAGGTCAGTCCCAGGCGCAGCGCCTGAACCCGGTCCTCGATCACGCGCACGCCGAGCACGTCGCTATCGGTGTTGCGCGCATCGAACACCGCCCGCCCGAGCACGCTGCCGTTGCGCGTGCGCCAGAGCGGGTATCCGGCCGACACGATGTAGGTCTCGGCGCTGCCGCGAACCTCGAACGGTTCGAGAACGTAGCCGGGTCGGGTACTCGCCTGCGATGCGCTCAACAGCAATCGCAGCCCTTCCGCGCTCAGCACATTGCTGTAGGCGATCTGCCCGTAATTGAGCTCGTTGTTCCCCGTGGTCGTGCCCGAGAAGCGCAGCTGGTCGTTGCCGATCAGGCGGTTGGCGGCCACCGAGGCATTCAGCTGTCCGGGCCCCAGGTATTTCGAGCCGTAGTTGTCCAGCGAGAGGTAGCCTTCAACCCGCTTCAACGAAGCAATCAGGGTCAGGTCGGCGGCGCCCGTGGTCTGCGAAGGGGTGAGGACGCTGCGCAGCTGCACGCCGGCCAGGTCGTTCGCGATCAGGAGGTAGCGCTCGAGCACGCTGCTGTGCAGCGGCCGCGAAGCCTTGATGCGCTCGCCGAGCGCCACCAGCGTCGGGCGCACGTTCTCGTGGCCCTCGACGTACACGTTCGCGATGTAGCCCTCGATCGCGCGCAACGTGAGTCGCCCGCTGGTGAGCGACTGCGGCGGAACGATGACCTGCGACAGCAGGTAGCCTTCGCTGCGGTAGAGGACGGTGAGCTTGTTCGCCAGCTCGAAGATCTCGGCGCCGGTGATCTCGCGCCCGAGATAGCGCGCAGCCTCGGCGTTCAGGCGCTCGACCGGAATGGCGGTGGCGCCTTCGAAGCGGATCTCGTTCAGGGTGACCTTCACGCCCTTGAGCGCTTCGGGCACGGCGCCGGGCGCGGGCCGTGGAATCTGCGGCGCCTCGGGCCGGCCCGGCGCGGGGCGCTGCGGCGAGGTACGTTCCTCGATGCGCGACGGATCGGCGGGCGAAGGCAGCGGCACCTGGGCGAGCGCAGACAACGTCGCAACGCCAGCGACGGCGGCAAGCATCCCGCGCGCAAGACTGCCCAACTCTCCCCCCTACATTTTCCTAGCGTGATTTCTAGCCGGTTTTAGCCGCGCGCACGCTATCTTTGCGTCCGATTCGGTGCCCCAAAAGGTAAGGCCACCTTGCGGTGGCCTTACTTGACGGTGGGACGGATCCTTCTAGTCGGCGTACTGGCCCGCTTTCTTGATGAGCGGCGCCCACTTGTCGATCTCGGCCTTGAGGTGCGCCTGCAGCGCGGCGGGGGTCTGCTTGTCCGCCGGGAAGCTGACCGCGCCGAGGTCGGTAAAGCGCTGGTTCACCGTCGGATCCTTCATCGCTTCCTGCAGCGACGACACCAGCTTGTCGATCACCGGCTTGGGCGTTCCCTTGGGCGCGTAGAGGCCGTGCCAGATGCCGACATTCGCGCCTTTCAGGCCCTGCTCCTCCAGCGTCGGCACATCGGGCAGCGAAGAAACGCGCTTCGGCGAGGTGACGCCGTAGACCTTGATCTTGCCGGCCTTGATCTGCGAAGTGGTGCTGGTGGTCTGGTCGCACATGAAGTCGACCTGGCCGCCGAGCAGGTCGTTCATCGCCGGGCCGGTTCCCTTGTACGGCACGGTGAGGAAGTCGGTCTGAATCGCGCTCATGAACAGCATGCCGCACAGGTGCGACGCCGCGCCGATGCCCGCGTTGGCGTAGGTCACCTTGTCCTTGTTCGCCTTGATGTAGGTGAGGAACTCCTTCAGGTCCTTCGCCTGCATCGCCGGCTTGGCGACGATGGTCATCGGCACCTCATTCACCAGGCCGATGTATTCGAAGTCGGTCAGCGGGTTGAAGCGCAGCTGGCGGTAAAGCGTCGGGATGGTCGCCATGCCGATGTGATGGATCAGGATGGTGTAGCCGTCGGGCTTGGCGTTCTTCACCTGCTCGGGCGCGAGGATGCCGCCGGCGCTCGGCCGGTTCTCGACGATCACCGTCTGCCCCATCGGCTTGCCCATCGCCTGCGCCAGCACGCGCGCCACGGTGTCGGTCGGGCCGCCGGCGGCGAATGGCACGTACAGCGAGACGTTGCGCGTGGGGTACTGCTGCGCGCCCGCGCCGGCAGCGAAGGCGCTGAGCAGCACGAGGGTCGAGAGGATTGAAATTCGCTTCATCGATTCGCTCCAGTGGTTTGGCGCGCCCGGCGGGATTCGAACCCACGACCCTTGGCTTCGGAGGCCAATACTCTGATCCGCTGAGCTACGGGCGCCTCGAAATGGGGAGGCGCAGAATATCAGACTTTCACGCTAAAATCATGCCGTTACCAATAACGTAGAGCGCAAAAGCCCAGTGGACACGGACGCCCAGCACGAGTCATTCATCAAGACCCCGCAGCAGTTGATCGTGGTGATTCTGCTGGCGTTCCTGGTGCCGATCTTCGGCATCATCATGCTGGTGCAGCTCGTGCTGAGCCGCCCGGGCGCCGACCCGCAGGCGATGACGGCAGAAGCCGTGAGCGCGCGGCTGCAGCCGGTCGCGCGTATCGAGGTCGGCGGCGCCGGCGGCGCGGCCGGTACGCGCAGCGCGGCCGACATCGTGAAGAACACCTGCTCCGCGTGCCACGCCACCGGCGCGGCGAACGCGCCGAAGCTCGGCGACAGCGCAGCGTGGGCGCCGCGCATCAAGACCGGCGTGAATGCCTTGGTGCAGTCGGTGATCAAGGGCAAGGGCGCCATGCCGCCGAAAGCCGGCGATGCTTCGCTCACCGAGAGCGAGATCCACAACGCCGTGGTGCTGATCGCGAACCAGGCCGGCGCCAAGTTCAAGGAGAAGCCCGCCGCAGCCCCGGCGCAGCAACAAGCGGCGGCTTCTCAAGCACAAGCCAAGCCCGCCGCCGCGGCGGATGGCAAAGCGGTGTACGACAAGGTCTGCTTCGCGTGCCACGCGCAGTCGGTCGCCGGTTCGCCGAAGATCGGCGACAAGGCGGCGTGGGCACCGCGCCTCAAGCAGGGGGTCGACGGCCTGATGCAGTCGGTGATCAAAGGCAAGGGAGCGATGCCGCCGAAGGCCGGCAACCCGTCGCTGACGGATGCGGAGATCCGCGCGGCGGTCGAGTTCCTGGCTTCGCAAGCGAAGTAGGGTGGGTTGGACTTTCTCTTTGTCATCGACGCGCCGGATTCCCTCAAGGCGTACAAGGACACCAGCGTAGCGATGATGCGTGCCGCGCAGAAGCGCGGCCATGCGGTCTGGGTGTGCGAGCAGGAAAGCCTGCACTGGAAGCAAGGGCGCGTCAGCGCCGCGGCGCACCACATCCATCTCACCGACAACGACGAGGACTGGTACCGCCCTCACAACGCGGCCACGCGTGCGCTCACCGAGTTCGGCGCGACGCTGATGCGCAAGGACCCGCCGTTCGATCTCGAGTACGTGTCGAGCACCTGGCTGCTGTCGGGGGCGGTACGCGAAGGCGCGCGCGTGTTCAACGCACCCGATGCGGTACGCGACCATAACGAGAAGTTCGCGATCGCGGAATTCGCCAAGTTCACGGTGCCCTCCCTGGTGTCGAGACGCATGGAGGATCTCCAGGCGTTTGTCGATGAGCACAGGCACACCGTGCTCAAGCGCCTCGACGGCATGGGCGGCACCGGGATTTTCGTCGTGCGCCACGACGACCCCAACCGCAACTCGATCGTCGAGACCGTCTCGGGGCTCGGCACGCGCAGCGTGATGGCGCAGCGCTATATCCCGGAGATCAAGGACGGCGACAAGCGCGTGATCCTGATCGACGGCAAGCTGGTGCCGCACTGCCTCGCGCGCATTCCCAAAGCAGGCGAGTCGCGCGGCAACCTCGCCGCCGGTGCGCGCGGCGTGGCGCAGCCGGTCACCAGGCGTCATCGCGAGATCGCGGAGGCACTGGGTTCAGTTCTTTCAAAAAGAGGTCTGCTCGTGGTGGGCCTCGACGTCATCGGCGACTACCTGACCGAGGTCAACGTCACCAGCCCCACCTGCTTCCGCGAAATCCAGGACCAGACCGGGTTCGACGTGGCCGGCATGTTCCTCGACTCGCTGGAACAGAGAATTTCATGATCGGCGTCCTCGTCGTCAGCCATGGCAGCATCGGCGAGGCGCTGCTCACGAGCGCGTCACAGATTCTCGGCAGCATGCCGCCCCAGGTGGCGACCCTCAGTGTCTGGCGGCAGGACGATCCCGACGACCTGGTGCTGCGCGCGCGCGAGCTGCTCGACGCGCTGGACGCCGGCGACGGCGTGCTGGTGCTCACCGACATCTTCGGCGCGACGCCGGGCAACGTGGTGTCGCGCCTGCTGCAGGACGGGCGCATCGAGGGCGTGTCGGGCGTGTCGCTGCCGATGCTGCTGCGCGTGCTCACCGGGCGCA
>Ga0134121_10003796_pt1 | contig 12454 bp, 12 predicted proteins | sample KB301_FD_96463 | JGI IMG/M metagenome (GOLD analysis project Ga0134121, IMG submission 96463) | Terrestrial soil microbial communities without Nitrogen fertilizer from Kellogg Biological Station, Michigan, USA - KB3-0-1 | ecosystem: Environmental > Terrestrial > Soil > Unclassified ...
CTTGTGCTCGAAGATCAGCACCGGGTTCGGATCGTCGATCGCCGCCAGCAACAGGCCTTTGGCGTCGTGCGGCGTCGACGGCTGCACGACTTTCAGACCCGGGACATGGGCGAACCAGGCTTCGAGGCTCTGGCTGTGCTGCGCTGCCGCTCCGGTTCCCGATCCGCCCGGCAACCGCACGACCATCGGCACCGTTGCCTTGCCGCCGAACATGAAGTGGATCTTCGCCGCCTGGTTCACGATCTGCTCCATCGCCAAGGTCACGAAGTCCGAGAATTGCAGCTCGAGCACCGGCTTCATGCCGGTGATCGCGGCGCCGACCGCCGCGCCGGCGATTCCCAGCTCGCTGATCGGCGTATCGATCACGCGCTCGGGACCGAACTTGTGGAACAGGTCGCCGGAGACGCCGAATGCGCCGCCGTACACGCCCACGTCCTCGCCGAACAGGAAGACGCGCTCGTCCGCCTGCATCGCCTGCGCCAGGCCTTCGCGTATCGCCTCGGCGTACGACAACTCCCGCGTTCCCGCTGCGGGGACGACAAGCTCAGTCGGCATAGACGTCGCGCGTCAGCTGGGCAGGATCAGGGTCGGGGCTTGCCTTGGCGAATTCCAGCGCATCGTCGATCGTCCTTTGCGCGGCCTGCTCGATCGCGAGCAATTCGGCTTCGGCGAAGCGGCCATGCGCGATCAGCTCGCGCTCGAGGCGGCGAATCGCATCCTTGTCGCGCCAGGCCTCGATTTCCTCCTTGCTGCGATAGAGGTTGCGATCGCTTTTGGAGTGCCCGCGCAGCCGATAGGTCTTGCATTCGAGCAAGGTCGGGCCGCCGCCGCGGCGGGCGAGCTCGATCGCCGACCTTGCCGCCGCGACGACGGCGGGCAGGTCGTTGCCGTCGATGGCGATTCCCGGCATCGCGTATGCCGGCGCCCGATCGGCGACGTTGGCCACGGCCATCGCGCGCGCGATGTCCATCGACATTCCGTACTTGTTGTTTTCGCAAACGAACACGATCGGCAGCCGCCAGATCGACGCCATATTGAGCGACTCGTGGAAGGCGCCCTCGTTGGCGGCGCCGTCGCCGAAAAACACCATGCAGACGCGATGCTGCTTCTGCGCCTTGATGCTCATGCCGACGCCGACGGCGATCGGCAATCCGCCGGCCACGATGCCGTTGGCGCCCAGATTGCCGCCTTCGATGTCGGCGATGTGCATCGAGCCGCCGCGGCCGCGACAATAGCCGTTTTCCTTGCCGAAGAACTCGGCGAACATGCGCGCCGGATCGGCGCCTTTCGCGATGCAATGTCCGTGGCCGCGATGCGTCGAAAGAATGTAGTCGTCGCGCGCGAGCTCGAGCGTCGCGCCGACCGCGCTCGCTTCCTGCCCGATCGACAAGTGCATCGTGCCATGGATGAGGCCGCGCATATAGCTCGCTTCGGCAGTCTCTTCGAACTTGCGGATGAGATGCATCCGCGACAAGGCGACGCGCAGCGCGTCGTCGCCGAGCGCGGCGAGCTCCGGACGCTCCGGCGCCTGCGCTGCGGTGGTGCGGTTGCCCGGAGCGATCGCCACGATCAGTCCGCCGCGGCGCAGGACAGCGCCGCGTGACAGCTGCCGCCGGTCATGACACGAGGGCGACGGCAGGCTCGTCGCTGGCGGCGCGAATCAACTCGTCCTGCGCCCGGCGCACCTGGACGATCTTGAGCCCCTCGTCCGGCACGCAGTTGGCGTAGCTCAGGAATTCTCCCTTGGCGATCGGAAGCCTGACGGTGGCGCCCTGTGCGAGGCCCAGCGGCAATGCGTCGCGCGCGAGCGCGTCGGCACGCGACAGCGCAAACCCGCGGTAGCAATATTCGCCGATCGCGTCGAGTGTTTCGCCGACGGCGAGATCGCGTTTGGCGCGGGCGGCGACTTCGGCCGATGGAATCGGCAGCGGTCGCATGTGACTTTGTCCGAACAGCACGGCGGCGGCGGCCGACAGCGGCACTTCCAGGCTGGTCAGATGGTACGGACGGAAGAACGTGTAGTAGGGTCCTTCGCCCAGGTGCAGGTCGTTCATCCGCTCCCGCAGGCGCGGGTGGCGCATTTCGGCGACGACGAATACGCCCGGGGCGACTCCCGGGGATACGGTGAAATCGACGACACCCTTGCGCGACAGCAGGCCGCCTTCCTCGCGCGGGCACAGCACCTTGTGCAGCGTGCCCAGCGGAGCGTCGGGCCCGTGCATGCCCGGGATGTCGGGAACGAGCCCAGTGGCGTTGGCAATCGCAACCATTTCCACCATCGTCTTCGAGCCGTCGACAAACTCGACCAGCATGCGCGGATTCATGTTGCGTCGTTTCGCTTCCTCCACGTATGCGTCGGGCGTCGCATCGATGCGAAACGCGTTGTTCTTGCCTTTGCCGGCGGCCACGATCGGATAGCCGAGACCGCGCACGAAATTGATCAATTCCATCGTCGCGCTCGGTTCGTCGCCGGCACCCAGCGTGTAAACGACGCCGGCACTGGCCGCCTTGGCGGCGAGGTAGGCGCCAATGGTGACATCGGCCTCGACATTCATCATGACGATGTGCTTGCCGGCAGCGATCGTCGCCAGCGCCACCTCGGCGCCCACATTCGGATTGCCGGTCGCGTCGATGACGACGTCGACGCCCTCGGCTGCGCACACGTCTCGATGCGAGCGCACGACCGCAAGCTGACCGCGCGAAATCGCGCGCGAAACCGCGGCGCTGCCTTCGACCAGCAGCGGTTCGAGCGCGCCAGTTCCGGCGATCGCCCGCGCGGCGAATACGTTGTCGATTACCGCATCGGCGGCGGCGACGACATCGATGCCGGCCATCAGTGCGGTCTGGACGATGATGTCGGTCCCCATCTGGCCCGCGCCGATCAGGCCTACGCGCACCGGCCTGCCTTCGATCTGGCGAAACTTCAGCGCTTCTGCGATGGAATCGCCCAATCTGGGCGTGGATGGGTCGGGCATAGCTCCTCTCAACCGCGATCGGATACCCAAGGTATCCGGACTTTTGTATTATAGAACGAACATATCTCCAACCCTACGGCTCGTCAAGAATCCGCCCCTCTCCGCCGCCGCCACGGGCGTCGGCGCGAGCTTGCCAGTCGCGGGCAACGATGCCACGCTGCGCAGCCCCAAGAATGGAAGGAAACCAGCCGATGCCCGAGAACGAGCGACCCGCCGCGCGCGAGCCGGCAGCTTCGCCGGATCTTCGCGTCAGGGCGGCGTGGCTGTATTACGTTGAAGATATGACCCAGGAACAGATCGCCCGGTTCATGAACATCAGCCGGGCAAAGGTCATCCGCTTGCTGGCCTCGGCCCGCGACAACGGCATTGTGCGGATTCGCATCGAGGACCGCGCCAGCGAGCAGATCGCGCTGGAGCGCCAGCTGGTCGCTGCATTCGGCCTCGCCGACGCCGTCGTCGTACCCGCGCCGGCCGACGAGGCTGACATCACCACTGTCGTCGGGCATGCCGCGGGCACCTATCTGACCGACCAGTTGAAGGACGGCATGTCGATCGGCGTCGGCTGGGGGGCGACCTTGCATATGAGCCTGAAGGCGCTGGGCGGGCAACCGTGCCAGCGGCTGTCGGTCGTCTCCCTGCTGGGCGGCATGACCCACTCGCGCGCCGTGAATCCGTCGGCTGTCGCGCGACGCATCGCCGACGCGTTCGGCGCCGATTGCTATCAGCTGACGGCGCCGGTCATGGTCGCCGACGAATCGGTGCGAGCGGCGCTTTGGTCCGAGCCGGGTCTGCGCGAGCTCCTCGAGCGCGCGCGCCGCGTCGATCTGGCGCTGGTCAGCGTCGGCGACGTCAGCGAAGAAGCGACCTTGTTCCGCCAGGGACTGTTGCCGCGCCCGGCGCTGGCGAGCCTCCAGGCCGCCGGGGCTGTGGGCGACGTCCTGTGTCATTTCATCGATGCCAACGGAAAGGTGGTCGATCACCCGGTCAACCGGCGCGTGGTCGCGGTCGGCCTCGACGATCTGCGGCGCGTGCCCAGGATCGTCGTGGCGGCGGGCGGGCGGCGCAAGGTCGCGGCGATACGCGCCGCATTGAAAGGCACCGGCGCGGGCGTATTGATCACCGAGGAAGGTGCGGCGCGAGGCTTGCTCGGCGTCTGACGTCGGGCACCTGTCCCGCCCACAGCGCCCGTTGACGCCACTGCCGGCGGGCCGCTACGCTGGACGCGTGGTGTTTTCCCCGAGCGGCCTGGCCGCGATCGCTTGGCTTTTCGCGGCCTTTACGCTGGCATACGCGCAGGATCGTGCGCCCGGTGCTGCGCCGGCGTTATCGCCCGGGACAGTGGCGGCGCCATCCGAGTTGAAGCTGTCGACGGCGCTCGGCCCCGCCTACGCACAGGGCAAGGCCGGCGAGCGGTGGGCGGCGCTGATCCGGGAGCGCTCGGCGGGCCGCTTCGCGGTTCGTCATTATCCCGGCGCGACCGTTGTCCAGCGCGATCCATCGCGCGAATTCGCCGCACTGCGCGAAGGCTCGGTTGCGCTCGCCGTCGGTTCGACGCTCGCGTGGTCACGCGATGTCGCCGAGCTCAACCTGATTGCGCTGCCGTGGCTTTTCCCGAGCGAGCGTGCGCTCGACGCGCTGCTCGACAGCGCGGTCAGCGCGGAGCTCGCCGCGCGCCTGGAAACGCTGGGCGTCGTGGTCATCGCCTGGGCGTCCAACGGTTATATCGAGATCGCCAGCAAGCGCGCGCTGCGCACGCCCGCCGAGTTCGCCGGGTTGCGCGTTCGCACGCCGGGACTTTCGTTGCTCGACCAGACGCTGGCCAAGCTGGGCGCAACGACCGTGGCGATGCGCGGCGCCGATGCCAGGCTCGCGGCGCTCGCGGGCAGCCTGGACGCCGAGGAGACGACGACCAGCGCGTTTCGCGCCTCGCATGCGGCCGCCGCCGGCTTGACGCATTTGCAATTGTGGGGGGCGCATGCCGACGCGCTGATGTTCGCCGTCAACGCCCAGATCTGGAACGCGTGGAGCGCGGCGGATCGGGAACTGGTGCGCCACGCGGCTCGCGACGCGGCGGCCGAGGCCATCGCGCTGCGCATGCGGCAGGGCGGCGACGCGGCACTGGGCGAGGCAGCCCGGCAAGGCGCGACGGTGACCCGACTCACCGACGCGGGCAAGCAGGCGTTTCGTAACGCCGCGCGCCCGGTATATGACCAGTGGGCCGCGCTGATCGGAGGTGATCTGGTGCGCCGGGCGGAGGCGGCGGTCGAAGCGGCGCGCTGAAGCTGCGCTGCCGTCAGTCGATGTACCGGCCCAGGCGTACCGCCGTTTCACCGCGCTTCGGATGGCGCGTCGGCATGATCAACACGCAGTCGTCGTGTGGCGTGGCGATTTTCGTGCCGCCATCGTTCGCATACACGGTTCCGGCCCGGGCAATCGTCTGCAAGCCGCTGACCGGAATCGTGAAGCCGAAGTCGTCGCTGGCGATGGTTATCGTCGCCGTGACTTCGACCACCCGCTGCAGCTGATCCCGGCTCCCCTCGAGCTCGCGGGCCAGCCACGCTTCCTCGGCCAAGCCGAAGTGCCGAAGAAAACGCAGCACCGCGTCGCGGGCGACGGCCGGGGCCGCGGCTTCCCAGTGCTGGCCGCATTCGATCAACAATGCACTACGCGGATCGTCCTCGTCGTCGAAAAACGCGAAGTCGCGCAGTCGCCGGCCGGCCGCGTGGCCGGCGTCGACGACGATATGCTCTGGCATGCCCAGTGCTCGTGCCAGTGCGACGCCCTTGCGCCGCCGTCCCGCCATCGCCAGCGGAAGACACGGCTCGGACATCGAGTGGATGTCGAGCAGGAAATCGGTGCGCTCGTACAGCGGCCTCAATTCGCGGGCGCGCTTGAGCTCGCTGCTGTCGCGTGGACCGTCGAGCACGTCGGTCGTCCACAGTCGGTTGAAATCCTCGTCGATACAGCGCGAGGCGAACGGCCGGGCGCTGTCGAAGCGAAGATAGGCGTCGATGTTGGCGAATACGATCGAGAGCGTGCCGCGCGTCGGCTGGATTCCTTCGCGCAGCAGCCGGTCCAGCGCGATCGCGCCGCAGACCTCGTTGCCGTGGGTCAGCGCCTGGAGCACCACGTGCGGACCGGGGCGCGATGCGGCGAACGTCCAGACATGGCGGATGCCGCCGTTGCCAGAGGCAAAGCGCGAGAGGTCGGGAAACGCCACCTCGATCGGTGGTGACGCCGGAGGCGACGGCGCCGGCGGTTCGCCGGTGAGGCTCACGTCGCGCAAATGCGATCGGCGAGCCGTTGCATGAACGACTCGCAGAGTGCCAGCTGCTCGAGCGCGATCCACTCATTCGGCTGGTGCGCCTGCTCGATGTGTCCGGGGCCGCAGATGATCGCCGCAATATCGCTGTGGTGGAAAAGCGATGCCTCGGTGCCGAAGGAAACCTTGCCCAGGTCGTGTGACCCGCTGCAGGCCCGCCCCAACTCGGCAATTTCCGTCCCTCCATGCGTATCGAGACCCGGGCTGGCCGTCAAGGCATCGAATTCGATATGGGTGTCGGGAGACACCGCGTGCATTTCGGGCAGCAGGGTCGCGGCAAAACGCCGGACTTCGGCAAGCAGCGCATCGGGATCGTCGAACGGCAGATGCCGGAACTCGAAATCGAAGCTGCAATCGCGTGGCACGATGTTGAGTGCCGTGCCGCCCCGTATCACGCCGGTGTGAACCGTCGTATAGGGCACGTCGTACGCGGCGTCGAATCCGCCGCGATCACGGAAGCGGCGGCCCATCTGGGTCAGGAAGCTCACGATCTCGCAGGCGACCTGCACGGCGTTGACGCCGTGCGGCGTCAGCGACGAGTGCACCTCGTGGCCGCGCACGCGGCAGCGGAAGCTTTTCTTGCCTTTGTGTGCGACGATCAGGCGCATCCCGGTCGGCTCGCCGACGATGCAGCCCGCAGGCTTGATTCCTCGTGCAACGACGTCCTTCAGCAGGCGGCGCACGCCGACGCATCCGACTTCCTCGTCGTAGGACAGCGCGAAATGTAGCGGGCGGTTGAGCCCGCGGCTCAAGAATTGGGGCACGAACGCGAGTCCGATGGCCGAAAAGCTCTTCATGTCGGCGGCGCCGCGCCCGTATAGCCGGTCGCCCTTGACCGTCGCGGTGAAGGGATCGGAATCCCAGGGCTGGCCGTCGACCGGAACGACATCGGTATGTCCGGATAGGACGATGCCGCCCGTCGTCGCGTTGCCGTCACGGGCCGGCAGCGTCGCGAACAGGTTCGCCTTGCGGCGCTCATCGTCGAACGTCAGCGCGACGTCGATGCCGTATCCGGCCAGGTACTCGCGCACCCAGTCGATCAACGCCAGGTTCGACTCCCGGCTGGTGGTATCGAAGCCGATCAACGTCCGGATCAGCGGCATTGCGGTCAGTTGCGGGCTGACCGCCGTCGCGGCAGCAGGGGCATTCATGTTGCGACTTTCGACGTGAGCAGGGAACAGGATAGAAACCGGGTGGGTCTATGTCAATGGCGAACACGCCGTTGCGGGGGAATATGCCGACTACCATCAATCCGGATTCGATCGATCGCGCAGTGATGCGGGGTAGTTGGCGGCGCGCGTTCGCGTTCGTCGCCGCTTGCATCGCCGCGCCTGTCGCTGGCCAAACCGCGCTCCCGCTCGACAGGATCAGCTTGCCACCCGGCTTCAAGATCGAGGTTCTCGCGCGGCTCGACAATCCGCGCGAGATGGTGCTGGGCTCGGACGGCACGCTGTTCGCGGGATCGATGCGGGCCGGCAACGTCTACGCAATCAAGCTGCAGCCGGGCACGCCGGCGCGGGTGACCACGGTGGCTTCGGGCTTGAACAGACCTATTGGCGTCGCGTTTCGAGACGGCGCGCTTTATGTGACGGCCACCGATCGCGTTTTACGCTTCGACGATATCGAGCACCGGCTGGACGCGCCGCCGACCCCCATCCTGGTCAGCAAGGCCTTTCCGAACAGCGCCGGTCACGGCGGCAAATTCATCGCCTTCGGACCCGATGGCAAGTTGTACGTCCCAAGCGGCGCGCCGTGCAACATCTGCGAACCCGACTCCGATCGTTATGCCAATCTGATGCGCATGAATCCCGACGGGTCCGCGCTCGAAGTCTTCGCGCGCGGCATCCGCAACACCGTCGGCTTCGACTGGGATCCTGATACGCACGAGATCTGGTTCACCGACAATGGCCGCGACATGCTGGGCGATGACGCGCCCCCGGACGAGCTTAATCACGCCGCCAGAGCCGGAATGAATTTCGGGTATCCATTCTGCCACGGCGGCACGATCACGGATCCGGAGTTCGGGAGCAAACACTCGTGCGCCGAATTCGCGCCACCCGCCCAAAACCTGGGGCCGCATGTCGCATCGCTGGGCATGCGCTTCTATACCGGAACGCAATTTCCAGCGGTTTATCGCAAGCAGATATTCATCGCCGAGCACGGTTCGTGGAATCGCAGCCGGAAGATCGGCTACCGCGTCTCGGTCGTACGAATCGAAGGCGGGAAGGCGGTTTCCTACCAGCCGTTCGCCACCGGCTGGCTACAGGGGGAGCAGGTGTGGGGCCGCCCGGCTGACGTGCTGGTCATGCCGGACGGCTCACTGCTGGTTTCGGACGATTTCGCCGGAGCGATCTACCGTATCAGCTACGACGGGACTCGCTAGCGCCAGCCGTAATGGGCGCGCCAGTACGGCCGGTGATACACGTACGGCCGCGCATACACGACGCGTGGACCATAGACGACCGGATAGCCGGAATAATACGGGGCTCCGTAATAGGCGACCGGCGGCGCATAGGCGACGGGCGGTCCGACGTATGCGTAGCCTCCATGATTCGAGTAGCCGACGGCAAAGCCGGGCACCCCGACCGAAACCGAAACGGAATTGGCCGACGCAGTCGATGCCAGCGTCGTTCCGGCCAGTACCAGCACGGTAGCGGCAGCGATCGTGGCAAGGCGATGTTTCATATGAAGCTCCTTCAGTCGAAAATCGCGAATGGCGCGACACCTGTACTAACGACTGATAGACCACCGCGTTGACAGTGAGTTTCTCCAACGGAACAGTCGGTTACAATCGGTTACGATTAGGCCGTCTCCGCTCGGCCCATAGCGGCCGGCGGATCGAGAGGGGAGTCCGATGTTGCGTCCGATAAAGAGTTTGCTGGTCCCGCTGTTTGCCATGCTCGGCGCGATCGGCGCCGGCCCGGCCACTGCTACCGACCTCACGATCGGCATCGGCGCCGATGTGACGGCGATCGATCCGCATTATCACAACGTCACGCCGAACAACAATGTGGCCGCGCACATTTTCGACTATCTGGTGCTGCGCGACGAGCGGCAGAAACCGATTCCGGGATTGGCCGAATCCTGGCGGACCGTCGATCCGCTTACCTGGGAGTTCAAGCTGCGCAAGGGCGTGAAATTCCATGACGGCAGCGAGTTCACCGCGGCCGATGTCGTCGCTTCGATCGAGCGTGTGCCGCTGGTTCCCAACAGCCCTTCGCCGTTCACCGCCTATACCAAGCAGATCAAGGAAATGACGGTCGTCGATCCATACACGATCCGCTTCCGGACCGCCGCGCCGTATCCGTTGATGCCGACCGACATGACCCAGGTCGCGATCGTTTCCGCCAAGGCGGCAAAGGCGAGCACCGAGGACTTCAACAGCGGCAAGGCCGCGATCGGAACGGGGCCATACAAGCTGCTGCGCTATGCCAAAGGCGATCGCATCGAGCTCGCACGCCATGACGGCTACTGGGGCGGCAAGACGCCCTGGGAAAAAGTGACCTTGCGGCTCTTGCCCAACGATGCGTCGCGCGTCGCGGCACTGCTCGCCGGCGACGTGCAGGCGATCGAGTACGTGCCTACGTCCGACGTGGCGAGGATTCGCGCCGACAAGCGTCTGAACGTGTACAAGGTCATCGCCGACCGTCTCGTCTACCTCCACATGGACAGCGATCGCGACGTATCTCCCTACGTCACCGACAAGGACGGCAAGCCGCTGGCGAAGAACCCGTTGAAGGACCCGCGCGTGCGCAAGGCGATCTCCAAGGCGATCAATCGCAACGCGATCGTCGACAAGGTGATGGAAGGCGAGGCGGTTGCGGCGGGGCAACTGCTGGCCGACGGCATGTTCGGCACGACCAGGAACCTGAAGGTCGAGCCGTACGATCCGTCCGGCGCGAAAAAGCTGCTCGCCGAGGCCGGCTACCCGGACGGCTTTGGCATAACGATTCACGCGCCGAACAATCGCTATGTCAACGACGCCAAGATCGCGCAGGCGGTCGCCCAGATGCTGACCCGGATCGGCATCGCGACCAAGGTCGAGGCGATGCCCTCGGCTACCTACTTCCCGCAGGCCACCGATCTCAAGTTCAGCTTGATGCTGCTCGGCTGGAGTTCGGGCACCGGCGAAGCGTCGAGCCCGCTGAAAGCGCTCCTCGCGACCTACAGCCGCGACAAGGGCTTCGGGACGGCGAACCGCGGTCGCTACTCGAATCCGAGAGTCGATGCGCTGCTCGAGGAGGCGCTGGCGACCGTCGACGATTCCAAGCGCGAGGCTTTGCTGCAGCGCGCGACCGAGATCGCGATCGACAACACCGGCATCATCCCGCTGCATTTCCAGGTCAACCTCTGGGCCACGCGCAACGGCATCACTTACCTGCCGCGCACCGACGAGAACACGCTGGCGCACAAGTTCCGTCCGGCGAAGTGAGCTGCCCGCGACGGCACACGAAGGCGCAACTAGCCCCCGATGCAAGGCGACGCAGCTGCGCGCCGGTCAGTCAAGTGCAGCGAGAATCGACGCGCTCGCTGACGTCCCGAGGCGATTCGCGCCCCCGGCGAGCATCGCAAGTGCATCGGCAAGCGTGCGAATTCCACCCGACGCCTTGACGCCGACCTGCGGCCCAACGACGGCGCGCATCAGCCGCACGTCGGCGACCGTTGCGCCTCCGGCAGGATGAAAGCCGGTCGACGTCTTGACGAACGCGGCGCCGGCGTCGACGGCGAGCCGGCACGCGAGCCGCTTCTCGTCGTCGGTCAGCGCTGCGGCTTCGATGATCACCTTGACCGGCAGGCCCGCCACTGCGCGGACCACGGCGGCGATATCCGCGGCGGCCTCGGCGTGGGCGCCGCTCTTCAGCGCTCCGATATTGAGCACGGTGTCGATTTCGCGGGCGCCGGCGGCCTGGGCGAGAACGGCGCCGTGTGCCTTGGTCTCTGCCCTGTCGGCGCCGTGCGGAAAGCCGACGACGCTGACAACGCCCGCATTGGCGTCGGCCAGCGCGCCGGCGGCAAGTTTTACCCAGCACGGCTGCACGCAGAAATACCCGATTCGCCAGACGCGAACGACATCGATGCCGGCTCGAATGTCGTCTGCGGTCGATTCCGGCTTCAACACCGAATGATCGAGCATGCGCGCCAATTCGCTGCGGGTCACCGCGGAATGCCTCCGCCGGGGGAGCGGGCCCGCGCAATGCGTTCCGACAGCGATGCGTCCAGCTTTGCCGCGTCGGAGAATTCCGGCGTCGTGTCGGGGACGCCGAGATAGTAGACAACAAGCTGCGGTGCGTTCGCTTGCGCGTGCGCTGCGGAGTCGAACAAGCGGAGTTCGGTACGCGGATAGTCCGCGAATTGCCCGCGTGGGATGCGCAGATCGAACGGCCCCGCGGGTTGCACTGGCTGTTGCACGACCTGCTCCTGCTTGCTGAACGGATCGATGGCGATCACGGCGAGCCAGGGGTACGCGCCGGGATCGACGTCGATGCGAACGATGACAGCCGTCGAGGCTTCGTCTGACCCGCGCAGCACCCCCCAGGCCAGTGCGAGGCCCGGCGCGGCGTACGCATCGTGGCTGCCGTGCGACTCGCGCGGCGCCGCCTGCGCGAAAGCCACGCCCACAGAGCAGCACAGCGTAAGGAGCAGCCAACAGGCCTTCATCGGGCAGCTTCCGGCAGCACCGTCACGGCGCTGGCGGCGACGCGCACGCCGACGGGCGAGCCCTCCTGGATTGCGCCGACGGCGCCGGCGTTGTGGCGGACGCACTGCAGCTCGACGTCCCCGCAGCGCAGAAGGTATTCGGTCTTCTCCCCCAGAAAGGTGCACGAGATCACATCGGCGCGGAAGTCTCCGGCGCCAACCTCGACCAGTTCGAGAACCTCGGGTCGCATGACCAGCTTAACCGCGGCTCCGGGTGCGACGGCCGAGTGTCCGGTGCCGGCTCGCACCGTCGTCCCCAGCGCGGCCACGGTCACGGTGTCGCCGCTGCGCTCGATGAGGGTTCCGGGCACGAGATTGACGCGACCTACGAACGTGGCGACGAATTCCGAAGCCGGACGGTAATAGAGATCCTCCGCGGTCCCTTCCTGCACGACGCTGCCCTGGCTCATCACCGCGATCCGGTCGGAGACCGCCATCGCTTCCTCCTGATCGTGGGTGA
>Ga0134121_10003797_pt1 | contig 12453 bp, 12 predicted proteins | sample KB301_FD_96463 | JGI IMG/M metagenome (GOLD analysis project Ga0134121, IMG submission 96463) | Terrestrial soil microbial communities without Nitrogen fertilizer from Kellogg Biological Station, Michigan, USA - KB3-0-1 | ecosystem: Environmental > Terrestrial > Soil > Unclassified ...
CTGGCGCGGCCGCGCAATCTTCTGATCCTCGTCGTCGAGCATCTCAGCCCATTGCGCCAGCCACCCTGACGTGCGCGGAATCGCAAACAGCACGGGGAACATATCGACCGGGAAGTTCATTGCCTGATAGATAATCCCCGAATAGAAATCGACGTTCGGATAAAGTTTCCGCTTGACGAAGTACTCGTCGTCGAGCGCGATTTTTTCGAGTTCGAGCGCGATGTCGAGCAGCGGATCTTTGCCGGTGACTTCGAAAACATCGTAGGCGGCTTTCTTGATTATCTGCGCCCGCGGATCGAAGTTCTTGTAAACCCGATGGCCAAAGCCCATCAAGCGAAACTCGCCGGCCTTGACTCGCTTGATGTATTCGGGAATGTTCTTGATTGAGCCAATTTCCCGCAGCATGCGCAGCACCATCTCGTTCGCGCCGCCATGCAGTGGTCCGTAGAGTGCTGCCGCCGCTCCGGCCATTGACGAAAAAGGATCTGTCTGAGCGCTGCCGATGCTGCGCATCGCGTTGGTGCCGCAATTCTGCTCGTGATCGGCGTGCAGGATGAACAGGATCGATAACGCGCGTTCCAGCACCGGATCTGGCTTGTACTTCAGCTCTGTCGTCTTGAACATCATGTTGAGGAAGTTGCCTTCGTAGCTGAGATCGTTATCGGGATAGGCATAAGGCATTCCGATCCGATGCCGATAAGCGAACGCCGCGATCGTCGGTACCTTGGCCACTAAACGATAGATCTGCTTCCAACGGCTCTCTTGATCGAAGGTGTTCTTGGCATCGGGATAGAACGTGGCCAGCGCGCCGAGCGTCCCGATGAACATGCCCATCGGGTGCGCATCGTAGTGAAAACCGTCCATCACTTTCTTGATGCTCTCGTTGATGAAGGTGTGATGGGTGATGTTCCAAATCCAGTCTTTCAACTCGGATTCGCTGGGCAGTTGGCCATGCAGCAACAGGTAAGCGACCTCGAGATAGCTGCTCTTTTCCGCCAGTTCATCGATCGGATAGCCGCGATACTCGAGAATGCCCTGGTCACCGTCGATGAACGTGATGCGGCTCTTGCACGAGGCCGTGTTCATGAATGCCGGGTCGTAAGTCATCAAACCAAAGTCGTCCGTATTGACTTTTATCTTGCGCAGGTCGAGCGCTTTGATCGTATCGTTCTCGATGGGCAGGTCGTAATTCTTGCCGGTGCGATTGTCGGTGATCGTCAGGGTGTTGCTGCTCATATCGTCTTTCTCTCTTTCAGAAAAGTCCGCACACACGGTCATCCGCCGCGCTGGGTGGCAACGCGACAGAATCCCGAAAACCGCAAGGAATGGCTGAAGACTGTGCGGTGGTGTTCCGGCAGAACTTAGTTTGCCGGGATTCCGTGACTTTCGGTTTGACCTTCGAATTGATATTCGGTCAGGACGGAAACTCCGGCCACGTCATTTGTGCGCACAGTGAAACTGCCGACCTTGGCGCGGGGAATTGGCGTGCACTCGAACTTGACCACCAATTTGCTGGGCGTCTCGACCGTTCCCTTGTAAACAAAAGTGCAGGCTTCGCCGCGGGCCATGGCCGCGTCGTCATGCACGAACAGGTATTCGCCTTTGAGCATCACGCCCTGCAACTTGACCGGCGTCGTGAACGTCATCACCGCGCGTTGTTTCTTTGCTGGTGCCGCTTTACTCGCCACGCTCGAACTGCTGCTGAGCGCTACCGCGAACAACAGCGCTACCATTAAAAGTAAACTCTTCATGATGTTCTCCTTTTCCGATGTGGGCGTGGGCCCACGGATTAAACCAACGGCCCTCCCTGTGCAATGAATGTGCCGATATGTACCTTCGAGATTGCCCAAGTAATTTCGACTTAGCGGCCAGAGAGGCTGCGCAAAGTTTCCCAGCCGCGGTGTGAAAGGTCGCAATCGACCGCCAGGCAAATTAGGCAACTCGCCAATCGATGTGACCAGCGTCACTGGAATGAGTCTTGCTCAATTCGCCCCCGCGATGTTCGTAGGTTAAATAAGGTCGCGAGGAAACAATCATGGAAGGACTATTTCTTCAAAGCGCAGAAGCTTTCAGTGATGCACCATTCGTCGGCACCGCGGGTGAAGTTTGGGAATTGCTGCAATCCGAAAAGGAGCAGGTTTCCAGAGACATCCTGGCGGAAAGTGATTTGCGCGCGGACGAAAGCACGCCGGCTAATGAAGCTGAGCCATCAGAGGAATCTCCGAGAGCAATTGAATGGCACAATCGGGAGACGCTGGAAGAGCGGCTGCGCGAGATTAACAGTGCGCAGGATCGCTTGCTTGATGGCGGCTATGGGGTGTGCCTTGAATGCGGCGACCGAATCGAACCAAGAAGACTGGTCGTCAATCCGGCCGCGTCACGGTGCATCTCGTGCCAGGAATTATTGGAAGGAGAGTCGATCTTTCGCACGTTATAGATCAACCAACGGAACATGCCTGAACAATTGTTGAGGACTTACGATATTCACCGTCTACCGGACAGCGCCGCAGATCCGGGCGCTTCAGTCGCCGCGGTTCCGGCTCGGTGCCGCGAACTGAAGCACATGATCGGCAATACGCCGCTGCTCGCGATTCGCTTCCGTTTCCGCGGCAAAGAGCGCGTGATTTACGCCAAGGCCGAGCACATCAACATGACTGGGAGCATCAAGGATCGGATGGCTTTCCATATCCTGAAGAGGGCCTACCAGGAGGGCAAGATCCAACCCGGCGATACGATCGCTGAAGCCACGAGCGGCAACACTGGAATCTCGTTCGCGGCAATCGGCCGCGCGCTCGGACACCAGGTGGTGATCTTTATGCCGGACTGGATGAGTCAGGAGCGAGTGTCGCTCATCAAAAGTCTCGGCGCGAAGATCGTTCCGGTACGCAGAGATCAAGGCGGCTTCCTCGGCAGCATTCGCATGACTGAAGAGCTCGCCGAACACAAGCCGCGCGTATTTCTGCCTGCTCAATTCGCCAACGAAGCCAACGTCGAAGCCCACGAAAAGACGACCGGTCCGGAGATTTGGTGGCAGCTCTATTTTCAGTCGATTGTCCCGGATGCCTTCGTCGCCGGCGTCGGCACTGGCGGGACCATCATGGGCGTCGGAAAGTTTCTCCGCGAGCACAATCCGCAGATCAAAATCCATCCGCTGCAACCGCTGGAATCGCCGACTCTGTCCACGGGTCACAAGGTTGGGCATCATCGGATTCAGGGCATCTCAGACGAGTTCATTCCTTCAATCCTGCAACTCGATCAACTTGGTTCGGTGGTCAGCGTTCATGATGGAGATGCGATCCTGATGGCCCAGAAGCTGGCGGCCCAGCTGGGCTTGGCGGTGGGAATCTCTTCGGGCGCGAACTTTATTGGCGCGCTCATGGCGCAGAAAGAGATGGGTGCGGATGCGGTCGTCACGACGGTCTTTCCGGATGACAACAAGAAATATCTCAGCACTGATCTGCTGCGCGAAGAAAGACCGCAAACCGACTACTTGACGCCTGAAGTTGAACTGCTGAGCTACCACGCTTTCAAGCGCGTTTGCTACACCTGCTTTGACGGCGAAGAGTGAGTTACGGACCGCGAGCGGGATAACGTAATACCTTCGCAATCTCCGCCGATTCCGCTCGTTACCGCTCGCGTTTCTGTAGAAAAAAAGCGCCGCCGAGTAAATCCAGCGGCGCTCTTATTTTGAGGAGGCGCGGGGCGGACAAGACCGTTTAAGGCTTCGGTGGCGGCGCAGTGTTGCGACGTTCGAGCACCTGCGCGCGACGAGCCTTGATCATTTCATCGAGCTTCGCTTTCTGTTCGGTGGTAAGCAACGCGGAAAGTTGCGTGCGCATGTTCTGCCTTCCCTGCAGCAACTGTTGACGCAGTTCCTTTGCGCGCGCCTCATTTTCGGCGGTCAAAGTGCCGGCGCGTCGCTGCTCCATCAGTTGACGCAACTCTCGCCGTTGCGACTGTGTGCTCTGCGCGAACGACTGTCTGATCGAGCGCGCTTGCTGTCTCTGCTGATCATTCAGATTGAGTTGCCGAAAACCACGTAAGGCTCCCAGGCGCTCGCGTCGTCGCATCATCTTGCGCCGCATCATCCGGCGCGCCGGCGGATTTCCCGCTGCTGGAGCATTCGGCTGCGGCTGTTGCGCATACACAGCGCCGAGCGAAGTGAACGCGAATACCAGGGCGACCATTGTGAGCTTCTTAAGTAAAGACATCTGATTACTCCCTTGAAAATGAATGTATGAACTATGAGCGCCGTTCTGATAAGGACGCAGAGACTTAGACGCGTTCAGATCGTGAACGGTCTGACAAAGATCTCGACTTGGGAAGGCGAGGGCGTTAGCGTTATCAGCGGTGGTGAATGCTTCGATGAAGGGAGTGGGATTCGCGGATTATCCCGCAATTATTTCTTGTCGGAGCAACCGCACGAGTCGCCGCACGACGGCGTTGAGAGTTTTCGCGCAGGTTTGAAAGCCGCAAGGCGCGACCATCCGCGCCGCACCATATAAGCAAGTGCCAACAGAAGCACAATTGCCACAGCGATGTTTTGCCAAAGCGACATGGTTAACTAAAACCCAACAGCCGCCCGCCCTGATAAGTGATTAGCGAGGCGACGTAAGCCAACACCAGCATGTAAGACACCATGAAGATCGGCCAGCGCCATGAGTTCGTTTCGCGGCGCACGATCGCCACCGTTGACATACACTGGCACGCGAGCAGGAAAAAGATCATCAACGATAAGCCAACCAGCGGAGTCCATACCGGCGAGCCATCAGTCCTTTTTGCATTGCGCATCGCGTCGACCAAAGACGTCTTGTTTTCAGAATCGTCGCCGACGTTATAGACGATGCTCAAAGTAGAGATGATCGTTTCACGCGCGGCGAATGATGAAATCAATCCGACGCCAATCTTCCAATCGAATCCGAGCGGCTTGATAGCCGGTTCAATGAATCGGCCCGCGCGCCCCGCGAAACTGTTTTGCACCTGGACACTGGCGGCGTCAGGTGCGTTTGAGGAGGTGCGCGGAAAAGCGGCCAGGGCCCAGAGCAGAATCGAAATCGCCAGTATCACCGTCCCGGCGCGCTTCAGAAAAATGGAGCAACGGGTGAAAAGCGCATGGCCTACATTGCCGAGATCGGGGAGGCGATACGGCGGCAACTCCATCACAAACGGCGGCGAAGGCGCTTTTAGCAAGGTGTGTTTGAGAATCCAGGCGATGACGATTGCCACGATAATTCCCATGACGTACATCGCGAGGATTAAGACTGCGCCCAACGAAATGAACCCGAGGACGGCGCGTCCGGAAAAGAACGCGGCGATCACCAGCGTGTAAACCGGCAGCCGCGCCGAACAACTCATGAACGGGGCCACCATGATCGTCGCGACGCGATCTTTTGGATTCTCGATCGTTCGCGTGGCCATGATTCCCGGTATCGCGCAAGCGAAGCTGCTGAGCAAAGGCACGAATGCTTTACCATGTAATCCTACCGCGCGCATCAAGCGATCCATCAGAAACGCCGCGCGGGCCATGTATCCGCTATCTTCCAACAGCGAAATGAAAAGAAACAGGAGAAGAATCTGTGGCAAAAACGCGAGTACGCCGCCCACGCCGGCGATGATTCCATCGGTCAACAGATCAGTGAAAACTCCAGCCGGCAAATGTGTTTTGGCGAATTGACCGAGGCCCGTGAAGACCGTATCGATCAAACTCATGGGCAAACTCGCCCATGAAAAGATCGCCTGAAACACCAGCAACATGACGACGACGAGAATGAGAGGCCCTAAAAACGGGTGGGTTACGAATCGATCGATCCGTTCGCTAATGTTTGGCTTTCCTTCATCGGCGGTGTCAACTGCGTCAGATACGATCCGCTCGATCGTCGCGTAACGTTGAATCAACTTTGATTGACGCGTCGCCGGCTGTGCGTCCGCCAGAGGACTCACAACATCGCAAATCGCCGAGGGCCTGGCTTTGCGAAGCACCGTCTTCGCCAAATCATCGAGGCCCTTTCTCTGTTTCGCTACCACGGGCACCACCGGCACGCCCAGAGCCTCGCTCAATTTGTCGACCTTAATGTTGAGCTGACTCCGCTGCGCCAGATCGAACATCGTCAACGCAATGACGATCGGTTGTCCCGTTTCGATTAATTGGGTCGCGAGATACAGGTTGCGTACGAGATTCGTAGCATCAACTACGATGACCGTTACGTCTGGGGTGGGAATCGCGACGTTGCGGCCGAGCAGAGCGTCGCGCGCGATCTCTTCGTCAAGGGACGTCGCATCGAGGCTATACAACCCGGGAAGGTCGATCAGCTTGGCTACCGGCAATTCCGGAGCCAGTGTCCACTGGCCGACTTTGCTTTCGACGGTGACGCCGGGATAGTTCGCGACTTTTTGTCTGAGCCCGGTGAGCGCATTAAATAGGCTGGTCTTGCCCGCATTGGGATTGCCGGCGATCGCAATCGTCAGACCTTTGACCATCGCGTAGGGAGATGTCGGATCTCCAACAACCGACGATTCAAGCACTGCGCTCATGTGATTGCTTGCGAGGAAGGATTAAGCTGATGTTACTCGAGAACGACCGTGACCGATTTGGCTTCTGCGCGACGCAGGGCGAGATGATAATTGCGAATGCAAACCTGAATCGGATCACCCAGCGGTGCGCTCTTTACTACGCGGACTCGGGCACCGGGGACAACACCCATTTCCATCAGGCGAATTCCCTGCGCATCCGTCCATTCAACTGACGCCACCCGTGCCGTCACATCCCTTGGAATCATGTCTAGTGTCATTGTGTTCGGACTTCCCCTGCTTTTGGAGTATCTCACATCCTAGCCAGAAATGAAATTCATTTTCAATTTCAGCCAACTGATAAATCAGCAATTATGAGGCCGCTTGGACAGGCTGCGGTTCCCGGCCTCAATGACGGCGATTCACTTCAACCTCGACTGTCGGCCGTGCGAATTTCTGCGCATAAGCTCGGCATATTCCCCACAAAAAGTTCAAAATGGCCAGTCTGGTGCGGTTCGCTCTCAATTTGAAAGAGGCGCTCAACCTGGCCGGTCATGTTGCCTTGACGAGGTCGATCGGCGCGAAGGAGGGGCTGGAGGCGTGGGCGCGAAGCATCTGGGTGACTTGAGAACTGAATATCTGCTGAGGGCGGTCAGCCTGAGCCGCCGCTGAAGACAACGCGAAGGAAATGCTCTTTATCGGTGGAGTCGCCGCAGAGGGGTATGGTCAAGGCTTAGAGGATCGCCTTGGGATCAAGGTCACCGTGCCGTACGAATGTGAATACGTTTGCGCCATCGGCGCGGCGCTTCTCGGACTGAAAACGTCTGGAAGCCCGCGCCGACCATAAATGGCGGCGCCTCAGCGGCGCCGAGTTAAGAAGCCGGCCAGAAACCCCAGCGCTATTCCCACACCCAGCGCCGTCCCGACCGATTGCCACGGATTATGTTTAATGTACCGGCGTCCCTCGTCGAGATAATCTTCGCCTATTTCATAACCGTCGCGGACCAGCCGCTGCGCTTTGCGCTTTCCTAGTTCAACCAGATCTTCCGCAATCAATTTTCCCTCAGCAGCCTTCGCCGCCAAATGAGCCAACTTAATTCCGGTGCTCTTTCCGTTCTCTACAGTCGTAGTTGTTTGCATTCGATACCTCCAGCAATGGTTTGCCAAAGAATAGAACGTAATGGCGCCCCAGTGCGTTTCAAATCTCTAACGTTAGCGTTGCCAAACGTTTTGACGGTACCTTAATTGATGACTCCGGTCCACGACAGCTAATCATATAGGCCGTTTCTCCGATCGCTTAACTTCTAAGAGCGGATTGATTACGCGACCAGTCAGCCCAGGATTCTCTGGATCGTGATAGTCACAACCACGGTTGGCCCAGCAGTGCGGTTGTACGAAACCCAGAAGCCGAGCGACTCATACCTGACCAGCTTGAACATCGATCCGTCCGGCCTGGTGGTAAGTTCGGTGCCGACCACTGCCTTGTAGTCGGGAGCGCCAACACCGCCTGGAAAATCTACCGAAATAGCTTTCGCTTTGTGTGCGCCATCGTAAGCCACCTGCGCAGTGACGTTGTCGGCAAAGACAAAGTAGTCCAGCTCTTCATCCTTCAAAACCGGATTGCCGAGCTTGGCGCGGACTTCCTGCGGCGTCATCCCGAGGCGAACGCCTCTGTAATCGCCGTAGAGCGGCTGTTGTGCAACCGGCTCACCCGTATTTGCGGGGCGCGCTTTCTGCGCGTTGGCGCTCATTACCAGGCCCGCGCACGCGATTACCAGCAATGCGAAGACTACGAGAAAAGTGCGTTTCATGATTGAGTAACCTCCATTAGTTATCCAGGGCGTAATGCCCTAGACGTTCGTATCGCCGCCGAGATGTTTGCCGACGGCCCAGACTTCTCCGCCTGCACGTACCTGCAGAACGATCTGATCGAGTGGGCGAGGCGGCGGGCCAAAGACCACGGAACCATTGCGCGAATCGTAAACGCCCCGATGACACGGACACACCAGACAACGACGAGATTTGTCGTAATCGACAGTGCATCCGAAGTGGGCGCACTTGCGACTGAAAGCGAGGTACTGTCCTTCGGTAGTGCGAATGAGCACGGCTCCATCGCCTGGTTTGGGATAATCGAAATAGATATGCGACCCCGCGATTAACTCTGCCGCGCCTTCGATCTTTTGCGGCGGATAGGCGAGCAGCGTCTCTCCCGGTCTCTGTTTCTGACCCTTTCCTTCGTTGGCGAGAAGTACTACACCCGCGGACGTCAGCAGCGCCCCGTTAAAGAACGTGCGTCGAGTCATTTGGCCATCGCCATCAGTAGCCATCGGATTGACACCTCCGGTGGAGGTCGCTGCAACAGTCATTCCTGCTCACGCCAAGAGAACTTGTCGCTTTTTCGGGCGACTTATGGTGGTTTCTGAACGTTCGCGTGAAGCTTTGATGGGCGCTTTCCCACATGATTTGGGAAAGTTTTCGCAGCCGATAACCGGCTGTTCAAGACGGCGTTAAGAGATTTCGCGGCACATCGGTTGCGCGGTTAGAACATTCGATCGAACGATCGAAGAGAGAGCGAAATCACATGCAGAGAATCGACAAACAGACTTTAGGAACTACAATGACGCCAATCTTGGCAACCGACGAAAAACCACTACCACAAAATGGCGACTCTTGTGCGATTACGTCCCCGCACAGTCCGGGCGACGTTGTGCTGCGCGACGGCTCGACCGTGCGCGTGCGCGAGATGCACGCCGGCGACAACGATGATTTGTGTGCGTTGTTCGAGTCGTTATCGGAGGAATCGCGCTGGCTGCGCTTTTTGTCGCTGGCCAGCGGCAGCGCGCTCGCGGCCGAAGCTCGGCGCGAGACGAATCTCGATCGCACGTTCGGACTGATCGCGCTTAGCGGTCCTGAGCAGCGCGTGGTCGGTCATGCGTTTTATGCAGGCATCGACGAGCATCGCGCCGAAGTCGCGTTCACGATCGCCGATGATTTTCAGGGGCGCGGCCTGGGCACAATCCTGCTCGGTCAATTAGCGGAAGTTGCCGTGGCCAACGGAATCCAAACCTTCGAAGCTGAAGTGTCAGCCGCGAATCACCCGATGTTGCACGTATTCCGCGAATCCGGCTTCCCGATTGAAGTCAGCGCCAGCGCCGGCCAACTGCACGTGACCCTGCCGACTTCGTTTAGTAGTGAAGCAGTTGAGCGTTTCGAACGGCGCGAATCGATCGCTGCCGTTAATGCTCTCAAACTCTTTTTCAATCCGCGATCGATCGCGGTGATCGGCGCTTCGAAAAAACGACGCACGATCAGTGGCGAACTTTTTCATAATTTGCTCACCTACGGCTTCGCTGGTCCCGTCTATCCCGTCAACCCGACTACCGATGTCGTGCAATCAGTGCCGGCTTACAAATCTGTCGAAGACATTCCGGGCCCAGTCGATCTCGCCGTGATCGTCGTGCCAGAGAAGTTCGTCATCGAAGTCCTGAAAGCTTGCGGACGCAAAGGCGTGAAAGCGCTGGTGGTGATTTCCGCCGGCTTCGGGGAAGTCGGTAAGGAGGGCCAGGCCAAGCAGGCTGAGATGATTCAGGTCTGTCGCGCAGCCGGGATGCGGCTGATTGGTCCGAACTGCATGGGCATCATCAACGCTGATCCGGATGTGCGCATGGATGCGACATTCGCTCCCGGCATGCCGCCCACTGGCCGCGTCGGATTCTCATCACAGAGTGGCGCCTTGGGTTTGGCGATCATCGAGTTGGCGAACTCGCTGGGCCTCGGCATCTCGACATTCGTTTCGGTCGGAAATAAAGCCGACATCTCTGGAAACGATTTGCTGCGCTACTGGGAATCGGATCCGAATACCGACGTCATTCTTCTCTACCTGGAGTCGTTCGGTAATCCGAAGAAATTTTCGAAGATTGCCCGCCGCGTTGGCCGCAAGAAACCAATCGTCGTGGTGAAGAGCGGTCGTTCAGCCGCCGGCGCGCGCGCGACTTCATCGCACACGGGGGCACTGCTCGCAGCTTCTGACGTGACCGTGAATGCGCTGTTTCGCCAATCAGGCGTAATTCGCACAGACACTCTCGAAGAGTTGTTCGACGTGGCCGCGTTGTTGGTAAATCAACCGCTGCCCAAAGGCAAGCGTGTCGGCATCATCACGAATGCCGGCGGTCCCGGAATTCTCTGTGCTGATGCATGTGAAGCTCGTGGTCTGGAAGTGCCTCTGCTGGCTGAAGCAACGCGTGAGCAATTGCGATCTTTCCTGGCTCCGGGTGCAGGCGTCGGCAATCCGGTGGACATGATCGCATCGGCGGGCGCGGAAGAATACGAGCGCACCATTGAAGCTGTGGCTGCCGATCCGAACATCGATTCTCTGATTGTTTGCTTCACACCGCCGCTCGTGACGCGAGCTGAAGATGTCGCGCACGCCGCCGTGGCCGCCATTGAGCGAGCGAAAATCGTCAAGCCAGTAATGACCGTTTTCCTCCAGGCCGACCCCGCGCCAGAGATCGTTCGGTTGAAGAACATTCCCTCTTACCAATTCCCTGAAACCGCGGCAATCGCTCTGGCCCGCGCCTGGCGTTACGCGCAATGGCGGGAAAGGCCTGAGCCAACTTTGGCAAAGTTCGAAGACCTGCGACGCGATGAAGCGGCTTCGGTTGTCGCTTCCGCTTTGCAACGAGGCGAAGGCTGGTTGACACCGCAGGAAACGGCCACGCTTCTGTCCTGTTACCGCTTGCCGCTCGTCGAGCAAGCCATCGCAGACACGCCTGAAGCTGCTGCTGAAATCGCCGAGAAGATGAATTGCGCGGTGGCTCTGAAGGTGATCGCGACAGGCGTGCTGCACAAGACCGAAGCCGGCGGCGTTCGCCTCAATTTACGCGGCGCTGAGGAAGTTCGTGCCGCCGCGAACGACATGATGGTGAAGCTCGCGTTGCAAGGCAGCGCTCCAACCGGATACGTAATTCAGAAAATGGCCGAGGGCGGAGTTGAGATGCTGGTTGGCGTGGTCCACGATCCGCAGTTTGGTCCGGTAGTGGCTTGCGGCGCCGGCGGCGTGCAAGTCGAACTGCTGCGCGACGTGTCGATTCGTCTGACGCCTCTGTCGACCGAAGACGCTAATGAAATGGTTCGTAGCTTGAAGACTTACCCGCTGCTGAATCGCTTCCGCGGCGGGCCCGCTTACGACGTGCCGGCTTTGGAAGATGCGCTGCTGCGAGTGAGCACGATGGTCGAGGATCTGCCGCAGATTGCCGAACTCGATGTCAACCCATTCGTCGTGCAAGAGAGCGGCGCGGTGATTCTCGACGCCCGAGTCAGAGTCGAAGCCGTTCAACCAAGGCCGTTGTTGGGTGTGCGGAGATAGTCCCAACGTAATCCAGTCAACGCACTAAAGGGCAGGTCAGCAGTGACCTGCCCTCTGTGTTTGCAATGACCATTGCCCACTAACGACACCAAAATTGGGGTACTGTTTTGCACCACTTCTGGTGTCTAATACGTGTTCGGCGTCATGAACACTGTCACCTTGTATCGACCGGCGATAGGTACTCTTACGTAATGCGACCACTTCGGTATTCCATTAACGTCACATTGGACGGCTGCTGCGATCATCGTGCAATCATCCCGGACGAAGACTTGCATCGTCACCACGCCGAGAATATCGCCCAAGCCGATGCGCTCCTCTTTGGCCGGGTGACCTACGAAATGATGGAGGCAGCGTGGCGGCCGCCGGCGTCGGAAGCGATGCCTGATTGGACAAAGCCGTTCGCCCGGACGATCGACGCCGCCAAGAAGTACGTCGTGTCGAGCACCCTGGAGCGGGTGGATTGGAACGCGGAGCTCGTGCGCGGGAATTTAGGGGAAGCCGTTCAACGGCTCAAACAGGAGCCGGGCAAAGGACTGTTCACGGGTGGCGTGAAGCTCCCGATGGCGTTGGCGGAGTTGGGA
>Ga0134121_10003798_pt1 | contig 12452 bp, 8 predicted proteins | sample KB301_FD_96463 | JGI IMG/M metagenome (GOLD analysis project Ga0134121, IMG submission 96463) | Terrestrial soil microbial communities without Nitrogen fertilizer from Kellogg Biological Station, Michigan, USA - KB3-0-1 | ecosystem: Environmental > Terrestrial > Soil > Unclassified ...
CTGACCGAGCCGCTCGGCTATCTCGACTTCCTCAACCTTTCGAGCAGCGCGCGGCTTGTTCTCACAGACTCCGGCGGCATTCAGGAAGAAACGACTGCGCTCGGCATTCCATGTCTCACCTTGCGCGAAAACACGGAGCGTCCGATCACGGTTGAGTTGGGAACGAACATCGTCGTCGGCACTGACACCGCAAAGATCATCGCCGCCGCAAATGCCACCTTAGACGGTTCCGCCAAGAAGCCCCTCGAACAGCCGCCGCTCTGGGATGGCCACACGTCCGAGCGTATCCTCGATGCGCTCGAACTCTTTCGTTGATGGCAGTTCTCAATAAAATCAAACGCGCGCTTCGTGGCGAAGTAAAACTCACGACCGCCGCGCGTGAAGCGCTGCGACGAAGCCGGGTTTCGCTGCAACAGCGGAAGGAGCGCGCCCGTCTCGACAAGAGTGAACCGCTCGCCCTGACACAAGCGTTTGCGCGCCTGAGTGCTGATGAGTTGTCGGAATATTTCCGAGGGCCACGTGAGGCAAAGTTTTTCGAGAATTCCTGGCCCTTGCTTGATTTCGGCGAACCGACTTTCGGGAAAGAGATCGAATGGCGACGCGATCCGCTTTCAAACTACGTTTGGCCGCTCGATTACCACCGCGACATCAAGTTGATGCGCACGGATGGCTCGGATATTCGCGTGCTTTGGGAATTGAACCGGCTCGGACATTTTCTTCCGCTCGCCTGCGCTTACGCAGCAACGCATGATGAACGATACAGCGCAGAGTTTTGGACGCAACTAAAGAGCTGGGACGACCAAAATCCTTACGGGCGTGGTCCAAACTGGACCTGCGCGATGGAAGTTGCGCTGCGCGCTATGAATTTGCTGGCGGCCTTTGAATTCTTCCGTCATTCACCGCAACTGAACGCGCATTTCTTCCTGCGACTGCTCCAGCAGCACGGCAGCTACATACGCCGTAACCTCGAGTTCTCTTACCTCGCCACGAGCAATCATTATCTTTCAGACGTGGTGGGACTGCTCTGGCTGGGTTTGTTGCTGCCGGAGCTTCGCGATGCTCGAGCCTGGCGCGACTTTGGCTTGCGTCAAATGTTGCTCGAGATGGACAAACAGGTGCTTCCCGATGGCGCAGATTTCGAAGCGTCAACCGGCTATCACCGCTTCGTCACGGAGCTCTTTCTTTACTCGTTCTTACTCTGCCGGGCCAACAACGTCGAGATTGAACAGCGATACTGGTCCAGGCTTGATCAGATGTTGAGTTACATTCGTGCTTACCTGCGGCCTGACGGATTTGCGCCGCTGATTGGTGATACTGACGGCGGGCAGGTTTTACCGGTTGTGCGTCGTCGCGCTGATGATCACGCGTATCTGTTGGACATTCTGAAACCTCAGACTCCGCGCGACGGTTCGCAGGCGTTTCCGGACGCGGGCACGTATATCATGCGCGACGGCGATCTTTACCTGTGTTTCAACGCGAGTGGCGCAGGACTCAATGGTCGTGGATCGCACGCGCACAATGATGTGTTGAGTATTGAAGTCTCGGCTGGAGGACGCGCGTTCATCGTCGATCCCGGAACATACGTCTATTCCGCCGACCTCGCGAAGCGTCATGAGTTTCGCTCTACGGCGTATCATTCCACCGTACAGATCGATGGTCTTGAGCAGAATACGATCCACGTGGATTCTCCGTTTGTGATCGGGAATGAAGCGAAGCCACGCGTGCTGGAGTGGAAAACGAGTGAAGATTTTGACAAGGTCGTCGGCGAGCATTACGGATACCCGGTGACGCATCGCCGCACGATTACGTTCGACAAGCGCGCGCGTCTGTGGGTGATTGACGATGAGTTTTTTGGCGATGATGAGCATGTTTACGAGGCGCGGTTTCATTTCGCGCCCCTGTTGGATGTGCGTGTGAATGGCGCGAGTGTTGACGCGGGAGGTTTAGTTGTAGCTTTGTTGGATTCGGATGTTGAGCCGGTGCTCGAGAACCAGCCTGTGTCGCGTGATTATGGTGAAATGAGTGATGCTATTTCGGCTTGCTGGCGGATCGAAGGACGGGTAAGCAAGCTCAGTTGGAAGATATCTTGTAAATCATGAAAATCCTGTAATCCTGTCAACGCTTAACTTGAATGTGCGGTATCTGTGGAATTTGGGAATACGGCGCGAGTGAGGGCTCGGTTGAGTCGTCACTACTGGCGCGAATGCGTGATGAGATGATGCATCGCGGCCCCGACGACGCCGGCGATCTGATCTTCGACGATCATCGCGGCGGCTTCGGCTTTCGTCGTCTCTCGATCATCGATCTTTCCGCCGCCGGTCATCAGCCGATGCACGGCTGCGACAAGCGCACGTGGCTCGTCTTCAACGGTGAGATCTACAACCACGCACTCATCCGCGCCGATCTCGAACGACGCGGCCACAAGTATTCATCACGCACCGACTCCGAAACGATTCTGCATCTCTACGAAGAGCTCGGCCTCGATTTCATTCACGAGATCGAAGGCGATTATGGCATCGCGATCTGGGACGCAAGCAGAGAGCGGCTCGTGCTCGTGCGCGATCGCATCGGTGTCAAGCCGCTCTACTTCTATCACAAAGACGGCCGCTTCATCTTTGCCTCTGAGATCAAGTCGATCCTGCAACATCCCGCGGTCACGCCCGACATCGACGAGCAGTCGCTCTATCACTACCTGACTTTTCTGACGACGCCCGCGCCGGCGACGCTCTTTCGCGACATACACAAGCTGCCCGCCGGTCACGTTTTGACGTTGACGCGCGACGGCACGATCAACATCCAGCAATACTGGGACGCGCTTCCTCCGAAACGAAACAACCCCGGCACCGAAGTCGAACAACGCGCGGAGATCCTGCGTCTGCTGCGCGAGTCTATAGCCAAGCGAATGATGTCAGACGTGCCGTTCGGTGTGTTTCTGTCGGGAGGTGTTGATTCTTCTGCGAATGTGGCGCTGATGTCGGAACAGATGTCGCGTCCGGTGGAGACGTTCACGGTTGGTTTTAGCGATGCCGAGTATCTCAACGAACTCGAGCCCGCGCGCCGCATCGCGAAACAGTTTGGGACCAACCATCACGAGGTGATCATCTCCGAGAAGGAGATGCACGACTTTCTGCCGCAGATGGTCTTTCACCAGGATGAGCCGATTGCCGATCCGGTTTGCGTGCCGCTGTACTACGTTTCAAAGCTTGCGCGCGACTCAGGAACGATCGTGGTCCAGGTTGGCGAAGGCTCCGACGAGATCTTCAGTGGTTACGAGAACTACGTGCGTCATCTCCGCATTTACGAAAACTTCTGGCGTCATGCGGAGGTGTTGCCGTTGTCGTTGCGACGCGCGATCTCGAATCTTTCGCGTCCGGCGCTCGAAGCGACAGGTCGAAAGCGTGCGGCGATCGAATTGATCCGGCGGTTGGGTGCGGATGAGCCGTTGTTCTGGGGCGGCGTGGTGGTTTACGACGAGACGTTCAAGCCGCGCGTGCTGTCGCCTCAGGTGCGTGAGCGTTTGAATGGTCTATCGTCGTTGCGTGTGGTTGAGTCGTATTTGAAGCATATCGAGCAGGAGCGTCCGAACGCAGATTTTCTCGCGCGCATGACGTATCTCGAGTTGAAGCTACGACTGCCTGAGTTGTTATTGATGCGGGTTGATAAGATCACGATGGCGACGAGTGTCGAGGCGCGCGTGCCGTTTCTCGATCATCACCTGGTTGAGTATGCGCTCGGGCTGCCGCGCGCGTTGAAAGTTGAGGGCACGAGTGGAAAACATATTCTGAAGCGCTCGCTCGAGGAGATCCTGCCGCGTGATCTGTTGTATGAGCGCAAGCGTGGTTTCGGCGCGCCGGTGCGTGAGTGGTTTCGTGAGGGGTTGGGTGGTTGGTTCGACGACCACTTGATGAGCGGGACCATGCGGCAGCGCGATTTGTTGGATTATGGATTTGTGAGCCGGATGTTGGAAGAGCACCGTGCGAAGACGCGCGACTGGGGATTTCATCTCTGGGCGTTGCTGAATTTGAGCTTATGGTACGAGAGGTGGATCGACAGACGTTGACAGGATTACAGGATTTTACATGATTTACAGGATATCTTGTTAATCTTGTAAATCCTGTAATCCTGTCTAACAAACCATGCCGACCTTCACAGCGCAGATTGGATGGACGTTCGCGACGCGCCTGTTGATGATCTTCAACAGTGTCGTCGCGGGGATCATCGTCGCGTGGTGGCTGGGCGCGGAGGGCGTGGGCCAGCTCGCGGTGATCAATGTGGCTGTGGCGACGATCGTTCAACTCGGCAGCTTCGGCCTTCCATCATCAAACACGTATTTCATCGCGCAGGACCAGTCACGCTTTCGCGCCGCCGCCATCAATTCGTATATCTTCGCGCTCGGCATCGGCGCACTGCTTGCCCTCGCGCTCATCGCGATCGCCTCATTTCGCCCGGACTGGTTTGGCTTCGTGTCGGCCTATCTAATCCGCATAGCAGCCGTTTCGATTCCATTTCAACTAATCACTCTGATCGGTTTGAACATCCTGCTCGCGGTGGGCAAAGTGCGCGAGTTCAACCTGCTCGATCTTGCCGGTCAATCCTTTGTACTCATTAACGCGGCGCTGGTTTTGTTACTCCTCAAACGCGGCCTCGACATGCTCGTCACCTTCAACACGCTCGCCAGCATCCTCGTCGCGATCGTGATCACGCTGCTGTTGGTGATCTCAGCAAAGACGCTCGTGCAGACGAAATGGCGTGCAGATATCGCTCTCCTGCGACGCATGATCGTTTACGGTTTGAAGTTTCACATTTCGATCCTCGCGGGCGCGATCATCATTCGCGCTGATTTGCTCGTCGTGAATCATTTCCGCGGCGCTGCCGAAGCGGGCGTCTACAGCGTCGCTTCGCAGTTTGCGTTGTTGCTGATGTTGCTGCCCGGCGTAATCGCGACGCTGCTGTTTCCGCGCGTGACGAGCGAACAGGACGCGCGTGGTGAAACGACGTGCCTCGTCAGTCGCTACACGGCACTCATCATGTTTGTTTGTTGCCTCGGCGCAGTGCCGTTCAGTCTCTTGCTGCCATTCATCTATGGCCCGGCTTTCGCCGATGCGACGAAGCTGCTTCTGATCCTCTTGCCCGGCGTTTACCTGATGGGACTGGAATCAGTGCTGGTCCAACACTTCAACGCGCTCGGTTTGCCACGCGCGATCCCGCTTTACTGGCTTGTAACGTTGATACTCAACCTCGTGCTCGTATTTGCGCTCGTGCCGCGTTACGGCGCACAGGGCGCAGCGATCGCGTCGTCGATCAGCTACGCGATGATCTTCGCGCTCGTCGCGCTTCACTTTCACACCAGCACGGGTCGATCCTTCGCCGAGGTGTTTGTGCTCGGGAGCCTGCGCGGATGAGAGTCGTTCTCCTCGCACTCAGCGGCGACCTCGACCGCTGGCGAGACAAACTCCTCGCGCTCTATCCCGACTGCTCCATCGATCTGATCTCGCGCGCCGAATTCGAAAAAGGCAGCCACATCGCGCGCCTAAAATCGTTACGCGCGCTCAGCCCGGACGTGCTCGCGATCGCGACTGAGCGACTGCCGTGGCAACGCGGCCAGAATCTCTTCATGGTCTTCGGCGCGCTCGCGGGCGCGCGCGAAGTGCTGATGCTCGACGCGCACGGCGAAGTGGTTCGCAAGTCGCGCTCGAACGTTTTGCTCGGCGCACCGGCAAGACTCAGTCGCGAGACGATCACGGGCGCCAGCGACATCGCCCGCTCGCGTCGTGAATTGCAGCAGCTCGAAGAAACGACGCTGCGATTTGCAGACACGCCACGCAAGATCACGCCGCGACCGCGCGTGCGAGTTGTTTACCTGCGCTCAACGCCTGGACCAGGCACACAGGCGGGCGGCGCTGCGAGTCATATCAAAGGCGTCGTTGAGGGACTCGAAGCGCTCGGCGTCGAGGTGCAGATCATCAGCAACGATCTTATCGCCGGCATGAACGTCACGGAAGATCGCTTCACCGTGATCCCGCCGCAGCCCGGCGGCGGCACGCGCGCGCTTTTCGACATTCACAACAACCTCGTGTTCACGCGGGGCGCGGTGCCGTTGATCGAGCAGGCCGATCCCTATTTCATTTATCAACGCTATGCGCGGTTTAGCTGGGCCGGCGTGGTGGCGGCGAATCGCACGAAGCGGCCGCTGTTTCTCGAGTACAACGGCTCGGAAGTTTGGGTGGGCCGGAACTGGGACCGCGTGGGGCGGCTCGAATTGCTGGAGCGATACGAGCGATTGAACCTTGACGCTGCGGCGCGTATTTTTGTCGTCTCCAAGGTTGAGCGCCGGAACCTGGAGGCGCGCGGCGTTGCGGGCGAGAAGATTGTTGTCAATCCGAATGGTGTTGATGTCGAGAGGTTTCGACCGGGTGTTGGTGGTGCTGAGGCGCGGCGTGAACTCGGTATTCGTGAGGATGAGGTCGTCGCGGGTTTTGTCGGGACGTTTGGACCGTGGCATGGTGTTGAGAAACTTGCGGAAGCGATCAAGTTGATTCCGACGGGCAGGTTTTTGTTGGTGGGGAGTGGGAGCTTGCAGGTTGAGGTTCAGAAGCGATTAGAGGCGGAGGTTGCAAGCGGGCGTGTGATCTTCACGGGCGCGGTGAGACATGAGCGAGTGCCGGGATTGCTTGATGCTTGCGACATACTCGTTGCGCCGCATGTGCCGCTGACTGATGGTAGTGAGTTCTTCGGATCGCCGACGAAGATCTTCGAGTACATGGCGATGGGGAAAGGGGTCGTGGCGAGTCGATTGGGGCAGATTGGCGAAGTGCTCGTTGATGGTGAGACGGCGCTGTTGGTTGAGCCGGGAAATGTTGGCGAGTTGAGAGATGCGATAGTTCGGATGATTGAAGATAAGGGTTTGCGTGAGGCCCTGGGATCTAAAGCGCGCGAGATGGCCGAAAGAGAACATACGTGGACGCATAATGCTCAGCGCGTCCTTGACGCATATAAGTCTTTGACAGGATTACAGGATTAGCAAGATTGGCAGGATTGGCGCAGGAAAAACTGAGGGCGCGTGAGCAGTGGGGCCAGGATCCGTGTGGCGCCGAATACGATCGCGAGCACGAGCTCGGGACGCGCGAGTTTTTTGATGAAGTTGAGCGCTATCGTTACAAGGAGTACGCGCCGTGGATGCCGCGTGTGATGGAGTTTGACAAGTTTCGCGGCGCGAGATTGCTCGAGGTTGGTTGTGGGATGGGAACGGACCTGTTGCAGTTTGCGCGCGGTGGGGCGCACTGCACCGGCATCGATCTTACGCCGCGCTCGATCGAGATCACACGGCATCGATTCAAGCTCTATGGCGCTGATGGAAATTTTATGCTCTCGGATGGCGAGCACTTGCCTTTTCGATCGGAGAGCTTCGACGTGGTCTACTCGAACGGCGTCCTGCATCACACGCCTGACACGGCAGGATCAATCCGCGAAGTGCATCGCGTGCTGCGTCCGGAGGGTGTCGCGAAGATCATGCTTTATCATCGCAACTCGCTGAATTACTGGTTCGAGATCGTCCTGCGGCGTGGCATGCTTGGATTTGAGTTTCTGCGCGGCCGTTCGGCGGAGGAAATCATGAGCCGCGTGATCGAGTTCAGCGATCACGATGCCAGGCCGCTGGTAAAAGTCTACAGCCGGCGGGAAGTGCGTGAGCTGTTTGGGATGTTCAAGGATGTGCGAGTTGAGGTGGAGCAGTTGATGCGCAACGAGCTTCGTTTTCTGTCACCACTCGTCTCGGATTCGATGTTTGATCGACTCTGCAAAAGCATTGGCTGGAACGTGATCATCACGGCAAAGAAGTAGAATTTGCCACAAAAAGGCACAAAAATCGCAAAAACAGACAGAACCATTTTTGTGTTTTTGTGCCTTTTTGTGGCTACTCTGAGTGTGCGCGTACTCACGCTGCAGTTCATGCGCGCGCATCTCAACGATCCCGGGTGGTTTCAAGTCGGTTCGTATGCGAAGTTTGACCGGCAGGCGCGCGACATTCTCGACGGGCGCCAGAAACTCTTTTGGATCGACGATGCGACGCGCACTGAGCTGGCCCAGTATCCACCAGCATTTCCTGCACTCGTCGCGCTGATCTACAAAGTTACAGGCGAGCGCTCTGCTTACTCAGTGCAACTCGTGATCTGGTTTGTAGATTTACTGCTCTCGTTCCTGCTGATCGCGGGAATGGCTTTTACTTTGTTTGGGTCGCGCGCGGCAATCGCGAGCGGATTTCTGATCGCGCTCTCACCGTTGTTTGCAATGTATGCCGCTTATCCTTCCGCCGACATGCCCACGACGTGGTTTGTGCTCGGTGGCAACTGGTTGCTGCTGCTTGCTGCACGGCGCAAGAGTGTTTGGCTCGCGCTCGCGGCGGGCATTGCGCTTGGTGTCGCGTGCTGGTTGCGTGTCAATCCGTTGTACCTGTGCGTGGGTTGGGCCGTCGCGCTGCTCATATTCCTGAAAGAGGCGTGGTCATTGAGATTGAAAATGGCCGCAGCCGTTTTAGCTGGGACAATAATCGTGATCGCGCCGATCGTCATCCGCAACTACATCGTCTTCCCCGACTTCACGCCGACGGGCGGCACAATCGGTGTAAATCTTTGGGAAGGACTCGGCGAGACAGAACTCGGGCAGCAGCACGGATTCATTCTCGGCGACGATAAAATGTTGGCCGTTGAGCGCCAGCGCATGGGACGCCCGGACGACATGTCGATTGAAATCCAGTGGCCTGACGGCATTCGCCGCGACCGCGAACGCACACGCGAGTCGCTCGCATTCATCAAACAGCATCCGGTTTGGTATCTCGGCGTGATGCTTGGACGCATGTGGGGCATGTTGAAAGTCGCGGGCGATCCCGTGCCTTACACCGGCGTCAGCGGCATCAACGTAACGAGCAAAAAATGCCTGCCGGAGCACTGGCAACACGGTCTACTCGCGATAAGCGTGAACGTGCTCGGCGCGATTCAGAGCTTCGCGCGATACCTGTTTCTGCCGCTCGCTGCGTTCGGGATCTACGCCGGTCTCCGCAGCGATTGGCGGCTCAGTTGTTTGCTGCTGGTCACGGTGCTTTACTATCTAGTGCCGGGCACCGTTGCCCACACTGAGATCCGTTATGTTCTACCCATGCAGGGCTTACTAATCGTATTTGCCTCGATGGGCATCGTTCAAATAATCCGTAAGATCCGTGGCTGAAACAAGAACAGACATTCCGCGCGAGATGATGGAGCACACGTATCCCATCCTGTTCCGCGTGGAGCAGTCGCACTGGTGGCACACCGGGCGCCGCAAGATCATCGCGAGCTTCGTGGAAGACATCTGCCGCCGCGTAACCGATCGCCGTCCACGCATACTCGACGTCGGTTGCGGCACCGGCGCGAACCTGCTGATGCTTTCGCAGTACGGCGACGCGGAAGGCGTAGATGTTTCGGAAGACGCGCTGGCATTCTGTCGCGAGCGTGGACTCGACGGGGTGAAGCTCGGCGCGGCTGAAGCACTGCCATACGACGATGGCACGTTCGATCTGGTGACGGCGTTGGATGTCGTCGAGCACCTCGATGACGATCTCGCCGGACTGCGCGAGATGCGACGCGTGTTGCGACCTGGCGGTCGTGTGTTGTTGTTTGTGCCGACGTTTATGTTTTTGTGGGGCCTTCAGGACGATGTGAGCCATCACCGGCGGCGTTATCGAATGCCGGAGCTGCAGCGCGTGCTCGAGCAAGCAGGGTTTGAGGTCGAGCGCACGACTTACGCGAACATCACGTTCTTCATGCCGATACTGGCGATGCGAAAGTTGATGCGCCTGACGGGGATCAAAGCCGAGACCGAGAATAATATTAATGTGTCAGCGTTGAATGGCGTGCTGGGGAGCATGCTCGGCGCGGAAAGCGCGATTCTCAAGTATGTAAACATTCCTTTTGGCGTTTCGGGATTATGTGTGGCGAGGAAGGCGTAGACAGGATTTATACAAGATGTTTCAGGATTACAAGATGAATCCTGCTATCTTGAGAATCCTGTAAATCCTGTCTAAGACTGTGCTCAGAAATCATTCGATAATTTGCTTTGGCGGTGAAGACTGGTGGTATCACCATCCACACTCCAAGGCCCACCTGATGCGCCAGTTCGCGCGCGCCGGCAACAAGGTCATCTTCGTTAACTCGATCTCGATGGGCCTGCCGTCGCTGGGCCATAAAGATCTGCTGCCGCGCATCAAGCGCAAGCTCGGCAGTTACTCCAAACTCGCACGACAGACTGACGAAGGCATCACCGTTGTCTCGCCGGCGAGTTTGCCGTTCTTCGGCACTGCCGTCGCACGCTCGATCAATCGACGCTTGATCGGAGCGCAGATCAAACGTCTCGCACGCAGTCGCGGGCTCACGAAGCCGATACTCTGGATCGCGATCCCCACAGCCGCCGACATGATCGGCACGTTTGACGAGTCGGCGGTGGTCTATCACGTGTCAGACAAGTATGATGCGAACACGATGGATCATGCGACCGATCCGGCGTTGATACGCAGGCTACATAATCGTGCGATCGATGCGGCTGATCTCGTGTTCTATTCGGGTCGAAAGCTGTTTACCGAAGCCACGCACGGGTGTGAGCGCTCGCATCTGCTCGAACAGGCAGTTGATTTCGATCACTGGCGGCGCGTCAGTGACATCGAAACCGCTCCGGCAATCGAGAAGATTCCGCGGCCACGTTTGGGTTACTTTGGCGCGGTCGAGCCGTGGCTCGTCGATCAGGAGTTGATCAAGCGCGCGGCGCGCGAGCGGCCTGAATGGCAGTGGGTGTTCATCGGCAACAAGTCGCGCGGGCTCGAGATCGAAGCGTTGCCGAACACGCACTTTCTGCCCCCCGTGCCATATGCGGAGTTGCCTGCGTATGCTGCTGGATTCGACGTTTGCGTGTTGCCGTGGGAAACTGAGCAGTCTTTTACGAGCTACGGATCGGCGATCAAGGTGCGCGAGTATCTCGCGACCGGCAAGCCGGTGGTGATCTCGCCGTTGCCCGAGTATGAGCCGATGCGCGACGTGCTGCGGATCGCGCGCACGCGTGATGATTTCATCCGGCTGGTTGAAGAGGCGCTGCATGATACTGATCCTGCGGACGCAGCGAAACGGCAGGCGGCGGTGGAGTCGGGAACGTGGGACGCGCGCGCGGAGTGGGTTAGCAAATTAATTGAGAGCGTGTTGAGGGAGAAGCCGTTGTAGACAGGATTTCAGGATTTTTCAGGATTAACAAGAAAGAAATCCTGTCAATCTTGAAATATCTTGTGAATCCTGTCTACGACTAACCATGAAACAGGTCCTGCAGAACAGAAAGACGGGCCGTCCATTCGTTGGTGAGGTGCCGGTGCCGGCGCTACAGAAAGGACGTGTGCTCGTGCGCACCGTCGCTTCGTTGATCAGTGCGGGCACGGAGCGCGCGGCTGTCGAGCTCGTTAGTAAAGGGTTGGTCCAGGAAGCGCGGCAACGACCCGATCTCGTCAAGGCGGTCGTCGCGAAGGTGAAGAACGAAGGATTGCTCAACACGTTTGCGTCAGTGCGCGACAAGATGGCGGCGTCGCAGGCGCTCGGTTACAGCGCGGCGGGAATTGTCGTGGCAGTCGCGGAAGATGTGACGGAGTTTCGGGCCGGCGATCGGGTGGCGTGTGCGGGAGTTGGTTATGCGTCGCACGCGGAAGTGTTGTCAGTGCCGAAGAATCTTTGTGTGCACTTGCCGGAGAATGTGAGTTTCGAGGCAGGAGCTTACGGCACGCTCGGTGCGATCGCGTTGCAGGGTGTCAGACTCGCGGAGCCGACGCTGGGTGAGTCAGTGGTAGTGATTGGTTTGGGTTTGGTGGGCCAGCTAACGGTGCAACTGCTGAAGGCGAATGGATGTCGAGTGTTCGGATTGGATTTGGACCAGTCGCGGGTCGCGCTTGCGCTCGAGCTTGGCGCGGATAAAGCGATCGTTTCAAACGAAGCAGCAGCGAAAGAGATCGAGACGTGGACCAGGGGTCATGGCGCAGACGCTGTCTTGATCACTGCGGCCACTGATTCGAATCAGCCGATCGAGCTGGCGGCGCGTGTTTCGCGTTTGAAAGGACGCGTGATCGTCGTCGGGATGACCGGGATGGACATTCCGCGCGCGCCGTTTTTCAGTCGTGAGCTGAAGCTCGTCATTTCGATGTCGTATGGACCAGGACGTTACGATCCGGAGTACGAAGAGCGCGGTCACGATTATCCGCTGCCGTATGTGCGTTGGACCGAGAAGCGAAATATCGAGAGCTTTCTCGAGCTCATTGCTGACGGGCGACTCAATGTTGAGCGCCTGACGACGCACCGGTTTTCGATCGGTGAAGCAGATCGCGCGTATCAGTTGATCTCCGGAGAGTTGCAGGAGCCGAACCTCGGCGTCGTGCTCAACTACGATCCGGATGCCGA
>Ga0134121_10003802_pt1 | contig 12442 bp, 7 predicted proteins | sample KB301_FD_96463 | JGI IMG/M metagenome (GOLD analysis project Ga0134121, IMG submission 96463) | Terrestrial soil microbial communities without Nitrogen fertilizer from Kellogg Biological Station, Michigan, USA - KB3-0-1 | ecosystem: Environmental > Terrestrial > Soil > Unclassified ...
GGCGCCAGCACGCGCAGGGCGTCGGCGATACGGCGCCGGTGCGCCGGGCCGTCGTCGTCGAAGATCAGCCCGACGGTGCAGCCCTGCCGCCAGCGGATCCGCCCGCGGACCCGCAGCAGATCGGGCCGCCCGTCGATACCCACCGACAGGCCGAGGCGCTGGGCCACCTGCCAGCGCTCCGGCGCCGCGAGGAGACAGGCGCCACCGGCGGACAGGTTCTCGAGATGCGCCTGCACCTTTTCGCCATGATCCAGGGTGAGCTGGACCTCCCGGTCCACCCAGATGCGCGGCTCCTTGCGCGTCCAGGGAGCGGCGAAGGACCGCTGCCGCACCGGACGCCGGCGGGTCATCAGGGAGGGGAGCAACGCCTCGAGGGCTGGAGCCGTGACGAGCTCCCAGACCATTTCGTGGGGAATCCTCCAGAGCACCGTCTCGCCCACGGTGCGCGCGGCAAAGGGGCGGGGTGTGCCCAGAAGAGCCGCCGTCTCGCCGAAGACCTCACCCGGCCGCAGGTCCCGGATGCGCTCGACTGGTCGCCCGGGCGTCTCGGAACGGATCACCACCCCGCCATGGGCGACCACATAGACGCCGTCGCAGGGGTCGCCCTGGCGAAAGACGATCTCGTTCGAGCCGAGATGTTTTTCTTCGAGATGGCGTTCCAGGCGGGCGATTTGCTCCTGGCCCAGCACGCGGAACATCGGCACTCCCGCAAGACGGGTTTCCGACATCTGGTCCCTCTCCCACAAAAAACAACAGAAAATCGATCCAGTCAGCTATCGCGAACCGTGCGAGCTCGGTCCGATCGTCCCCGGGAGCAGGCTGCCGGGAACGTGAAACACACCATGGGTTTCCCGCGGCAGCTGGGAGCGCGATCCACCCGGAGCCGGCCGGGGCGGCTCGGGCGGCGGCTCCATCCCGCAGTGATGGCAGGGCTGCGGCGGGACGTTCCAGAAGCCCGGAAAGACGTAGACCGGGTAGGCCGGAATGCCGACGGCCGGGGGCTCCGCGGTCCGCTGCAGCCGCTGCTGGAGCTCCAAGCTGGCGAGCGCCAGCTCGACCTCGCGCACGGCCTGGGTCGCCTGGGAGGCCTGGGTGGCGGCCCGCTCGGCGCGCCGCCGCTCGAGCTCTTCCTCCCGGGCGCGCTGGCGCGCCGCGTTTTCCTCGCGCGAGAGCCACTGCCCGTCGGCGAAGACGAAGCCCCTCCGCCGCATCGAATCCGCGTAAGGAATCCAGCGGTCGAGCTGCTCGTCGAAGACGTATCCGTAGGAGCGCAGCAGGGGAGCCACCCCCTCCAACCGGGGGTCCAGGTTGGAGGCGGCAAGCGCCGCCTCGCGGGCTCCCTGCTCCATTCCCTGGCGCTTGGCCCACTGGGCGAGCGCCAGCCAGTCTGCGGCCGAGGCGCTGCGCCGGATGGCTTCCTTGCGGCGCAGGTATTCGGCGAAATCGGAGTCGGACGACTCCACCCGCAACACATGGCTGCGCGGCAGGCTCAGCGAGCCGCCGGGCATGCGGATCTTCACCTCGGTCTCGGTCATCTCGGCGATGACGTTTTCGAAGCTCCGCCCGTTCACCAGATAGACCGTATCGGCCCGGGCCGGCGCCAGGGAGGCGAGCGCGAGGAGAAGCGCGGCAATACAGCGAATCCGCATCGAAGCTCCCTTGTGTCCCGCAAGGTGGGACCTGCCTATGGTACAACGCTCCCGGGGGTGCGGCTACTCCCGCCGTTCCACACGCAATGGAGATGTCGTTACCGGCTCCCACCGGCCCGCCGCCGTCCGCCCCTCCACCTCCAGGCTGTACCGGCCGGAGGGCAGGAGCTTGGAAGGGAGGGCGAGGGTTAGAGTATCCCGCTCATCCGGTCGCAGCCCGTCCCCGCTCCAGGTCCGGCGCCCCGCGGCGGTGCGCAGGGTGGCCCGGTAGCTCGCGTGCTCGACGAGAGCAAGCTCCACGGCCAGCACGACCCAGTCCTCGCCCGGGGTCAGGACCAGCTGATTGAGATCCTCGCTCGTGCCGTCGTCTCCACGCACCGCGGCGAGCAGGAAGACCGGCAGGTTGACGCGCGGCGATTCTGCGCGGGCGAGCCGCTCCTCGGCGACGGTCCGGGCCCGGCGCTCCTGCTCCAACTCGCTCGCGAGCCGGTCGCGCTCCTGCCGCGCCTGCTGGTCTTCCTTCGTGCTCGCCGGCTCCGGGAGGGGCGGAGGAGGAGTGGCCGCGGCGAGCTGTCGAGCGAGCTCCCGGTTACGCATCAGCAGGATCCCGACGGGGAGCGCCACCACGACAGCCAGCGCCGCGGCGAGGAGCGCCCGGCCGGAGCGGGAGAGGAGGAGGCGGAGAAAGAGCCCCCGCTCGATCGCGCGCGCCGCCCCGGCCGCGGCGACCTCGCGGATCCCTTCGCGAAAGCCCTCCTCCAGCTCCAGCCGCTCCAGACACTGGTCGCAGTCGACGTAGTGGGCTTCGAAGCGGGTCCGTTCGTCGGCTCCCAGCCGGTCGACCAGGTAGCGGCGGATGACGTCGTGCTCTTCGATGTAGGCATGATCCATGGCGCACCTCACTCCGCCGCGGCTCCGTGCTCGCGGCGCGGCCGGTCAGGGGGCGGCCCGGCCCCGAATCCGTGCTGCCGCCTCTCGTACAGGTCCTTGTAGCGCTGGCGCGCCCGGAAGAGCACGCGGTTGAAGTGGACCTGGTCGAGAGCCAGGTCGTGACAGATCTGCTCCTTCTCCTCCTCCGCGATGTAGTAGCGGAAGAGGAGCTGGCGATCGCGGTCCTGCTCCAGCTCGCCGATCACCTGGCGGACGAGGGCCGCGCGCTCCTTGCGCAGGAGGGCCGAGAGCTGGCCGGGCTCCGGATCGGGCGCCTGCTCGGCCCGCTCCGGGTCCCGGTCGTGCCACTTGTCGCGCCGCGTGCCGCGCCGGGCGTCCTCGGTGGCCAGATTGCGCGCCAGGCTGGTGAGGAAGCCGGGGAGCTTCTCCGGCTCGCGGATCTCGCCCCGCCGGATCTTCTCGATCGCCAGCCGGAACGTCTCCTGGTGGAGGTCCTCGGCGAGGGCCGGATCGCGGGTGACACGGCGGAGCAGAAAGGTGATGCCGCGGCTGAAATGCCGGATCAGCTCGTCCTCGGCCGCGGTCTCCCCGCTCCGGATGCGGCCGGCCAGATCAGCCGGAGCCGTCATTGCCAGTCCCCCTGGATGGTGAACGCGGCCCAGAAATACGGATCGCGCCAGCGTTTTTCCTTCCACATCGAGAGCTGGGCGGTGCGGAGCGCCTCCGCCGGCCGCTGCCCCTCCGCCAGCAGGGCATGGTAGAAGCGGGTCATCAGCTCCGCCGTGGCGCGGTCCTCCACCCGCCACAGGCTGGCGACCACGCGGCTGGTCCCGGCGTAGAAAAATCCCCGGGTCAGGCCGGTGAGCCCCTCGCCGCGCATCTCCCGGCCGAGCGCCGTCTCGCAGCCCGAGAGGACGACGAGATCCGCATCGAGATCGAGGCCATAGACGTCCTGGAGGCGGAGGAACCCGTCCCGGGGCTTGCCGTCCCGATCGACCAGCGAGAGCACCAGCCCGGACAGCGCGGGGCGGTGGCTGTCGAGAACGCCGTGGGTGGCGAAATGGACGATACGAAAGCGGCGCAGCTCGGGCGAGGTCGCGGTCTCGAGGTCGGCGTCGAAATCGAGGGCGGAGAGGACCGGCCGCCCCGCCGCCTGAGCGAGGATCGCCTCGGCCTCGCGGCGGGTCCAGGGGAGCCGCTCGAAGCGCCGGGGCTCCTCCTCGGAACGCTCCGCGGACCGCTTGACCACGGCGGAGGCGCGGGCGCGGCCCACCCGCGGATCGTCGACCGTGAAGACCGGATCCGCGAGGACCGCCACGACTCCCCGTTGATCGTCAGCCCGGCGGTCCCGCCGCAGGGCCGCCAGCGTCGCGGCGGACGGCAGGTGGACCACCTCGTGCCCGGCCATCAGGGGCTCGCCGGTCGCCGGCACCGGCAGCGCGGCGAAGGGGACATAGTGGAGCGCGCCGTCGGGGACGACCAGCACCCGCTGGGGCAGGCGGTCCGCCACGGGTCCGAGAAGGGTCCGTGCGAGGGCGGCGAGGTCCGCGTCGCCTGAGGCCGGGCGGCGCAGGCGCTCCGCCGCGGTGCGGGCCGCCGCCTCGATCTCGTCTCGCGGAGGAAGCTCGTAGGCATCGACCGTCTCCGGCGTTACGGCCCAGAGCCAGCTCCGTTCCTGTCCGAGCGCGTATTCGAGCAGCATTGTCCCTCCATCCAGGTAGTGGGACCGCAGCTCGGAAAATCTCACCGGCTCGGCACGGGTCAGCTCGGCGTACCGGGGGCTGGCGGCGCGGGCCGCCGCCTCGGCTTCGGCGAGGTCCTCGAAAGCCGACTCGAGCTCGCCGCGCGCCTCCTCGACCGTGGCGGCGGGAGCGCCGTCGGCGAGGAGGTGGGCATGCCGCTCAGCCTTGGCGTCGCGCAGGTGCCGCGCCTTCTGCAGACGCTCCGCGAGCTCTGGGGCGATCCCCTGGCGCAAGTCGGCCCGGGCCTCGCGGAGGAGGTCCAGCAGACCGCGCGCCCGCGCCCGCTCGGCGACCTCCAAAGCCTCGACCTGATGCCCGGCGGCGGGATCGGCGCGGTGCATACGCATCAGGACGTCGATGAGCAGCTCATAGGCGTCCTGGCGGTCCGCGAAGAACGTGTCGCGCAGGTCCCGCCGCACGACCCGGGAGCGCAGCGATTCGATCTTCTCCAGCGCTTCCTGCAAACGCAGCCGTGCCGCGGGGAGATCGCCGGTCGTCACGTCGAGGCGGGCGATCTCCCGGAGAGTGCGGGCCTCGCCGTCCAGGTCTTCGATCGATCGGCGCAATGCCAGAGCCTTGGTCAGGAGGTCCCGGGCCTCTCCAGTCTCCCCGGCTGCCGCGTGAAAGCTGCCGAGGAGATGGAGGGACTCGGCCTCGCCGCGGCGGTCACCGATCTCGCGGCTGAGGGCGAGCGCCGCCTCGAGGTGCTGGCCGGCGTCGGCTCTCCGGCCGAGCCGGAGCTCCACCACTCCGAGGTTCGACAGAGCACCGGCCTCGCCCTGCCGCTCCCCGTTCTGGTGGTGGAGAGCCAGAGACTGCGTCAGTGAAGCGAGAGCGCCGGCGTTGTCCCCCGCCTCGGTCTGCAGCCGGCCCAGCAGGGAGAGGGCCATGGCCTCGCCCCGCCGGTCGTCGATCTCCCGCTGCAGAGCGAGCGCCTGGGCGAGCAGAGAGCGCGCCCGTTCAGGCTCCCCGAGATTGCCGTAGATTCCGCCGAGGTTGTGCAGCACCGCCGCTTCACGGCGGCGGTCCCCGGCCGCGCGGAACAGGTCGAGAGCCTGCCGGTACTGCTCCAGGGCCGTCTGCGGCTCGCCGATCAGGTCGTTGACGAGCGCCAGGCTGTTGAGCGCCTCCGCCTCCCCGCGGCGATCGTCCAGGAGGCGGAAGAGCTCCAGCGCACGCCCGTAGCTCTCGAGGGCGAGATCCGGCTCGCCCAGCAGATGCTGGATTCCTCCCAGGTTGTTGAGGACGGCGGCTTCCCGCGCCTGATCGCCCGCGGCACGAAACAGGGAGAGGGCACGTGCGAAGTACTCCTCCGCCGGACGGGGCTCCCCGGCGGCCTGATGGAACAGCCCGAGATTGTTGAGAGTGCGCGCGGCCGCGGCCCCGTCGCCCAGCGTGTCCCAGAGAGCCAGGGCCTCGCGATAGGAGGAGAGGGCGCCCGGCCCGTCGGCCACCGCCCATTGCGCCAGCCCCTTCTGATTCAGGCTCTCCGCCATGCGGCGGCGGTCGCCGGCGGAGCGCCACAGCCCGAGGGCCCGGTCGAGGGATGCGATCGCCTCGCGCGCCTCGCCGAGGAGGCGCTGGAGGTACCCCATCATGTACCAGGCGCGCGCTTCCTCCTCGGAGTCCCCCAGGGAAGCCCACACCGGGGCGAGGTCCCGATACGTGGCGAGCGCCTGCCGGAGCGCATCCGCTCCCTGGGTGGCGACCTGGCGGACGGCTTCGCTGCTCCGGCGCTCGGCCGCGATCCGGACGGCGTCGGACGCCTGCGGCGCCCGCAGCTCCTCGACGCGGAGCCGGTACCGGCCCGCCGGGCCATGGCTCGCCCGGGACTGTACGACGGCATCCACCTCTCCACCGTCCCCCGACAGCCACGAGAGACGCTCCGCGCCCCACCCTCCGAACGGGCTGTCCATGCTCGCCACGAGCTTGCCGGCGGGATCCTCCAGCCGCAGCTCGAGATCGACACCTTGTTGCTCCGCCGCGATCCGGACGTACCGGTCCGGCGCCACGGCCAGGCGAAAGCGATGGGCCTCGCCGGGAGTCAGCAGGGCCTCGCGAGGCACCTCCGGCGTGAGCTCGGGCGGTGCGGCACAGAGCGGGACCGCAAGAAGGAGCCCGCAGGCGAAGACGCTGTGCCGGATCACTCCCCGTCCGAATCTTCCCCGCCGTCCGGAGGCCGCACCGCGGTCCAGGTCTCGGTGTCGCGCACATCGTCGCTGATGTCCGATTCCCCGATGCGCGCGACGAACCCCTCGATCCTCTCACCCCTGAAAGCGCCGAAGAAGATGTAGAAGACCCTGTCCTCCTGGCAGGTGGCCTGGATCCACTCCATCGTCCCCTGGCGGACACAGCTCCCCCGGAGCAAGGTTGCGACGTGCGGGAGCTGCACGGTGATGGGGTCCTGGCTGGACCCCGTTCCCGGGGAAATCGAGATTGCGTCACTGGGCACGAGGATCTCCCTCCGCCCCTTTCGATCGACCGACTCGACGGTCCAGAGCTCCTCTCCGGTTGAGGCCATGGCGCAGCTCCTTTCGTGAAGAGCCCGCAGTTTAACAAGCCGCCGGACCGCCGGCAAAAGAAAAGGGCGGCCTCGCGCCAGCTCCTGCCCCCCTTGACGGCAAAGGCCGGAGAGGAGAAAGTTCGTACTCGCGGGTTCAATCCGGTGGCAGGGCATGCATGAGCTATAAGTACGACCTCTTTCTGAGCTACAAGAGTGACTTTCCTTTTGGCGACTGGGTCCATGAATCCCTTCGCCCATTCCTGGGCCCGTACGTCGCAGGGGCACTGGGGAGGCCCGTCGAAATCTTCGTCGACAGGACGGGGATCTCTGCCGGTGACGCATGGCCGGAGCGTCTCAAGAAGGCACTGGCCCATTCCCGCTGCCTGGTGGCGGTCTGGATCCCTCAGTACTTCCACTCCGACTGGTGCCGCCGCGAGTGCGCAGTCATGCTGCATCGGGAACGGGAGACCGGGTTCCGGTCGATTCAGAACCCCTCCGGCCTTATACTGCCCATATGCCTGTTCGACGGCATCCACTTTCCCGACGTTGCCAAGAGGATGCAGCACCTGGACTGCCGAGACTTCTTTCAGGTCAATGAGGGATTCCGGAAGTCCGAAGACTACGCCAAGCTCCAGAAGACGCTTCAAAGGTGGTCAGAGGACGTGGCGGCAGCCATCGAGAAGGCTCCTCGATGGCGGAAAGAATGGCTCACAGCGAGTTGGCTCGAAGTTGCCACGCAGGACCTGATGCCGAAACCGTCCAAGAACTTTGCCTTACCTGGCCTCTAGCAGGTGCGCCATGGGCGAGATCATTACATTCTTTTCCTACAAAGGGGGCGTCGGGCGCACCATGGCGCTGGCGAACGTCGCCGTCGTCCTCTCGCAGTGGGGCTACAACGTCTTGATGGTGGACTGGGACCTCGAAGCGCCCGGTCTGGAGAACTTCTTCCGAAGCCATCTCGACTCCGACAAGGCAGCTCACGCCAAGGGCATCCTGGATTCCCTCGATAGCAGCCTCGACGCGTCTTCGAACCATGGGCAACCGCAATGGAAGGACCTCGTTCTCCCCGTCTCCCTCCCTGGTGCTCAGGGAGCTCTCCATTTGTTGATTTCAGGAAACCGCGACGGTGACTATTTCCAGCGGGTGCGCAATCTCGACCTGCAACTCTTCTACACCGAGCACAATGGTGGTGTGTTCATCGAGTCCCTCCGCGACGAGTGGAAGAGGGAGTACGACTTCATCCTTTTGGACAGCCGGACAGGCATCACCGACATCGGGGGGATCTGCACGATCCAGTTGCCTGACGTGATCGTCCTGCTCTTCACAGCAACAGAGCAGGCCTTCGGCGGTGCGATCGAGGTCGTCAAGAAGGCCGCGTTGGCCCGGCAAAAACTTCCCTTTGAGCGGCTCCAGGTGCCGGTGGTTCCGATTCCCAGCCGGTTCGACACACAGAGGGAGTTCAAGCTCTCTCAGGAGTGGCTGAGGAGATTCTCGGAGGGACTCTCAGACGTCTTTTCCGCTTGGCTGCCGACATCGGTCGACAAGCTGGAGTTTCTGGAGCTCACGAAGCTGCCCTACATCTCCTACTTCAGCTTCGGCGAAAAGCTCCCCGTCCTGGAGCAGGGGACCAATGATCCGGCCGGGCTCGGCTACGCCTACGAAACATTGGCGGGCCTCCTCGCCAACCGCCTGGAAAGAGTCGATCTGCTGCTCGAAGACCGCGCCGCGTTTCTCCGGGCGGCAGGTGTCCCCTTCGACGCTTTTCTGAGCTACAACAGCAAGGACAAGCGGGAGGTTCGGGCGCTGGCCGAAAAGCTCAGGGACCGCGGCCTTCGGGTATGGTTCGACGAGTGGGAGTTGGCTCCGGGCAGACGCTGGAAAGAGGCCATCGAGGTCGCCCTTCGGAGTGCAAGGTCCGTGGTTGTTTTTGTAGGTCCAAGTGGCGTCGGACCTTGGCAGGACGATCTTCTTGCTCTGGTCATAGAGCGCGGCACGCCCGTGATTCCAGTCTTGCTTCCCAAGGCTCCACGGGAACCTGAGCTTCCCCTCCTCTTACAGGCATTCAATTGGGTTGACCTCCGCAGTGACCTCGACGAAGCTAGTCTGGACCGGCTCGAATGGGGCATCACCGGCGTCAAGCCCTCGGCCAACGGAGCAACCCTGGTTCGCAACGGCCACGAAAAATGAAAAGGGCGGCCTCGTGGCCGCCCTTTCAGATCTCCGGTGGATGAGACAGGGGATCACTCCCCGTCGAGGACCTCCTGCGGCAGGCTGCGGATCATCTCCTCCTCGCCGAACTCGAAGAAGAGCTCCTCCTCGGTCTCCGGCTCGGTGTCGACGAGTTCCTCGGCCATGTGGAAGTCGCGGTAGAAGTCCATGCCCGTGCCCGCCGGGATGACCCGGCCCACGATCACGTTCTCCTTGAGGCCCCGGAGCGTGTCCACCTTGCCGCTGATCGCCGCCTCGGTGAGCACGCGCGTGGTCTCCTGGAAGCTCGCCGCCGAGATGAAGCTGTCGGTCGACAGCGACGCCTTGGTGATGCCGAGGAGGAGCGGACGCCCGATCGCCGGAGTGCCGTCGGCAGCCACGACGCGGTCGTTCTCCTCCTGGAACTTCCAGCGGTCCACCTGCTCGTCGATCAGGAACTCGGTGTCGCCCACCTCCTCGATCTTCACCGACCGCATCATCTGGCGCACGATCACCTCGATGTGCTTGTCGTTGATCGCCACGCTCTGCGACCGGTAGACCTCCTGGATCTTGTCGGTCAGGTACCGCTGCAGCTCCTTCTCGCCGAGCACCTGCAGAACGTCGTGCGGGTTGATCGGACCGTCGATCAGCGGATCGCCGGCGCGCACCCGCTCGCCCTCCTGCACGTTGATGTGGATCGACCGCGGCACCAGGTACTCGCGGGTGTCTCCCATCTCGCTCTCGACGACCACCTTGCGCATGCCCTTGTGGACGTCGCCCAGGTGCACCGCGCCGTCGATCTCGGTGATGATCGCCGGCTCCTTCGGGCTCCGCGCCTCGAACAGCTCGACGACACGCGGCAGACCGCCGGTGATGTCCTTGGTCTTCGTCGTCTCGCGCGGGATCTTGACCAGCGTGTCGCCGGGGTAGACGTCCTGGTCGTTGCCCACCACCAGGTGGGAGCCCGACGGCAGCAGGTACCGCTTCTCGCGGCCTTCGTCGCCGCGGATCAGGATCGCCGGCACGCGCTTCTCGTTGGCCGAGGCCTCGACGATGATCTTCTGTGACAGGCCGGTGACCTTGTCGGTCTCCTCGCGGACGTTCTCGCCCTCGACGATGTCCTGGAACTCCGCCTTGCCGCCGATCTCCGAGAGGATGGCGTAGGTGAAGGGGTCCCAGGTGACCAGCTCGGTGCCCGGTTGGACCTCGTCGCCCTCGTGCACCAGGAGCTGCGAGCCGTAGGTCAGGGCGTAGCGCTCGCGCTCGCGCCCCTTCTCGTCGGTCAGGACGAGCTTGCCGCTGCGGTTGATGACGACCAGGGCGCCGCGCTTGCTCTCGACCGTGTTCACGTTCAGGAACTTGACGAGGCCCGGGTTCTTGGCGATGTGCTTCGACTGCTCGGAGACGCGGCTCGCGGTACCACCGTAGTGGAAGGTCCGCATGGTGAGCTGCGTGCCCGGCTCGCCGATCGACTGCGCTGCGATGACGCCGACCGCTTCGCCGATCTCGACCATCTTGCCGGTCGCGAGGTTGCGCCCGTAGCAGGCGGCGCACACGCCCCGCCGCGTCTCGCAGGTCAGCACGGAACGGATCTTCACCCGCTCGATGCCGGCCGCCTGCACGGCGTTGCCGAGGAAGTCCGTGATCTCCTGGCCGACCTCGACGATCAGGTCGCCGGTCATCGGGTCGTAGACGTCCTCCTGGCAGGTGCGGCCGACGATGCGGTCGCGCAGCGGCTCCAGGATCTCGCCGCCCTCCATGATCGCCGTCACCGTGATGCCGTCGATCGTGCCGCAGTCGACCTCGTTGATGATCACGTCCTGCGCCACGTCGACCAGACGCCGGGTGAGATATCCGGAGTCGGCGGTCTTGAGCGCCGTGTCGGCCAGACCCTTGCGGGCGCCGTGCGTCGAGATGAAGTACTGCAGCACGGAGAGGCCTTCGCGGAAGTTCGCCGTGATCGGCGTCTCGATGACCTCGCCCGACGGCTTGGACATGAGGCCGCGCATGCCGGCGAGCTGGCGCACCTGCTCGCGCGAGCCGCGGGCGCCCGAATCGGCCATCAGGTTGATCGGGTTGAACACCCCCGTGGTCTGCTCGATCTCCCGCATCTCGCGGAACATCTCCTCGGAGACGCGCTCGGTCACCCGGTGCCAGATGTCGATGATCTTGTTGTGCCGCTCACCGGCGGTGATCACACCGGCGGAGCGCTGGCTCTCGATCTCGTTCACCTCGCGGTGCGCCTGGGCGAGGATCTCGGGCTTCCTGCTCGGCACGACCATGTCGTCGACGCCGAACGAGATGCCCGCCCGGGTCGCATAGAGGAACGTGACCTCCTTGATCTCGTCGAGCATGCGCACCGTGGCCTCGTTGCCCAGCTTGATGAAGCAGTAGCCGACGAGGTCCTGCAGGCCGCGCTTCTTGAGCAGGCCGTTGATGTAGGGGATGTCCTTCGGCAGGTGCATGTTGAAGATCACCCGGCCGACGGTCGTGTCGATCAGCGCGTTGTCGATCTCCTCGAGCTCGGCGTGTACGACGTTCTGTTTGTCGTTCTGCGTCTCCAGGTTGATGTACGGACCCGAGTAGCGCACCTTGACCGGCGAGAGCGTCTCCACCTGGCCCGCCTCCAGGGCGAGCAGCACGGAGTCGAAGTCGGGGAAGACGCGCCCCTCGCCCTTCGCTCCGGCCTTGCCGAGCGTCAGGTAGTAGCCGCCGAGCACCAGGTCCTGCGACGGCACGGCGAGCGGACGCCCGTGCGCCGGCGACAGGATGTTGTTGCTCGCCAGCATCAGCACCTGGCTCTCGATCTGCGCCTTGGGCGACAGCGGCACGTGGACCGCCATCTGGTCGCCGTCGAAGTCGGCGTTGAACGCCGCGCAGACGAGCGGATGGATCTTGATCGCCTTGCCCTCGATGAGCGTCGGCTGGAACGCCTGGATGCCGAGGCGGTGGAGCGTCGGCGCGCGATTGAGGAGCACCGGGTGGTCCTGGATGACCTCCTCCAGCGCGTCCCAGACCTCGTCGATCTCGGCTTCCACCATCTCCTTGGCCGCCTTGATCGTGCCGACCAGGCCCTTCTCCTCCAGGCGGTTGTAGATGAACGGCTTGAACAGCTCCAGCGCCATCTTCTTGGGCAGGCCGCACTGGCTGAGCTTGAGCTCGGGACCGACCACGATCACCGAGCGGCCCGAGTAGTCGACGCGCTTGCCGAGCAGGTTCTGGCGGAACCGGCCCTGCTTGCCCTTGAGCGTGTCGGAGAGCGACTTGAGCGGCCGGTTGTTCGAGCCTTTGAGCACACGGCCGCGGCGGCCGTTGTCGAACAGCGCGTCGACCGCCTCCTGGAGCATGCGCTTCTCGTTCCTCACGATGACCTCGGGCGCGCGGAGCTCCAAGAGCTTCTTCAGCCGGTTGTTGCGGTTGATCACGCGCCGGTAGAGGTCGTTCAGGTCGCTCGTCGCGAAGCGGCCGCC
>Ga0134121_10003803_pt1 | contig 12442 bp, 11 predicted proteins | sample KB301_FD_96463 | JGI IMG/M metagenome (GOLD analysis project Ga0134121, IMG submission 96463) | Terrestrial soil microbial communities without Nitrogen fertilizer from Kellogg Biological Station, Michigan, USA - KB3-0-1 | ecosystem: Environmental > Terrestrial > Soil > Unclassified ...
CAGCGGGCGCAGCTTGCGCTTCTTCGGTGCCTTGCCGTCACCGCCGTCGGCTTCGTTCTCGAGATCGGCCATGCCGCCTCCCTGGTTGCTACCGGCCCTGCGTCATCTTCAGCATCACCAGCGGCGTCTTGAAGATGATGCCGAGCTCGGTGCGCAGGAACGTATCGAACCGCTCGAGCGACGCGGTGTACGCCAGATCGTAGAGCAGCTTGATGCGCATGTCGTCGGCGAGCGAGCCCTTGGTCTCCTCGAGCTGCCACGGGTTCTGCAGCGTCGACGCGAGCTTGGCGATCTCGCTGCCCTCCGGAATCGACCCGGTATAGCCGAGCGAGATCTGCGCGAGCCCGGTGATGCCCGGCTTGACGTCGCGCATGCGCTCCTCGAACAGCGGGATCGCGTACGACAGATCCTGGAGCAACTCCGGGCGCTCGGGGCGTGGCCCGACCAGGCTCATCTTGCCGCGCAGGACGTCCCAGAACTGCGGCAGCTCGTCGAGCCGCGACTTGCGGAGGAACTTGCCGACCCGGGTGATCCGCGCGTCGTTGGCGCCGGCGACGACGATGCCGGTCTTGGCCTCGGCGTTCGGCACCATCGTGCGGAACTTGTGCATCTCGAATTCGTCGAACTGGAACTGCTTCTTGCCGTTCTCGGTCTTGATCGCCTTGAGGCTGCCGGCGCGGCGCTGGCGAAACAGCACCGGCCCCGGGGAATCGATGTAGATGGCCGCCGCAATGACCGGGAGCAGGGGGGCCGTGATCACGAGGCCCATCGCCGCTCCGGCAACGTCGATCGCCCGCTTGGCGAGCCGCACGCTACGCAACACGGCGATCACAGTAACATACCCGGTACCCGGCAACCGACTGCGAACGCACCTGACGTTTCCCCTGGCTTTGTCACTGAGGGGCGCTCGGCCACTTTCACAACCTCACCGGCCTCGCTATTCTCCGCCCAATGGTCGCTACGATCCACCTCAGCGTGCCCGGCACGCTTCGCTACCGCCTGATTGCGGTGCGAGCGGTTGCGGAGGCCGCCCGGCTGGTGTCGGGTTCGACCCCGCGCGATCCCAAAAATCCGAACGTCGACCCGATGGCCCACGACATCCGCCATCCGTTCGACACCGCCGTGGTGTCCGCCTTCATGGAGATCTTCAACAACGTCGCGATCCACGCCTACCAGCGCAAGGGCGGCGGCACGATCGAGATCGAGATAACGCCATCGAAAGATGAAATCGTCATCGAAGTGAAGGACGATGGCAGGCCGTTCGACATCGACAACGTCGTGGAGCTGCCGGCCGAGCTCGATGAAGACGCGTTACCAGAGGGTGGCATGGGGATCCACATTGCCAAGACGATGCTCGACGACATGACCTACAAACCCGGGCCGCCCAACATGTGGCGGTTGTGCAAGAAATTGCCGGCGCCGCAGGCTGCCGTCGGGAGGAGCTGATATGGCCGCACCGTTTGACGTGCAACGCACCGGCGACGAGACCAGAGTGACGGTCCGCGGGTCGCTCGATATCAACAGCGCGCCGGACCTCGCCGACGCGATCGACAAGGTCGTCGCCACCCGGCCCGCCAAGGTCACCGTCGACCTCAGCGGGCTCGATCTGATCGACAGCTCCGGCGTCGCGGCGCTGGTCAAGCTCTACAAGGGCGTGCGCGGCGGCGGTGGCGCGATCACCATCTCGGGGGCGCGCGATCAGCCGCTCGCGATCTTCAAGCTCCTGCGGATGGACAAGGTCTTCAACCTGTAGGACGCGGCGTCCTCTTGCGCGTCCTGGCCATCACCAAGATCTTTCCGAACGCCGCCGAGCCTTTGTCGGCCCCGTTCAATCGCCAGCAGTTTGCGGCGCTCGGCAAGCGCTGTGATCTCGAGGTGATGGCGACGATCCCGTGGTTTCCGGGCGCCGGGCTGCTCGCGCGGTGGTCGAGCGCCGGCAAGCTCGCGGCCGTACCGCGCCACGAGCAGATCGCCGGCATCGCGGTGAGCCACCCGCGCACGCTGTTCGTGCCGCGCCTCGCACACGGCGCGTGGGGCCCGCTGTACGCGGCGTCGATCGCCCCTGTGATGCGGCACTACCGCGGCAAGATCGACGTCGTGCTCGGATCGTGGGCGTACCCCGATGGCTTCGCGGCGATCATCGCGGCGCGCATTCTCGGCGTGCCATGCGTCGTCAAGCTGCACGGCTCGGACATCAACGTGATGGCGAAGCTGCCGGCGCCGCGGCGCTGGCTCGCGTGGGCCCTGCCGCAGGCCGCGAGCGTGGTGGCGGTCAGCCGGCCGCTCGCCGACGAGGTGGCCCTGCTCGGCGTGCCGCGCGACCGGATCGCCATCGTGATGAACGGCGTCGACGCCGAGCTGTTCCGTCCCCGGGATCGGGCCGCCGCCCGCCGCGAGCTCGGGCTCCCGGCCGGACCGCTCGCGCTGTACGTCGGCAACCTCAAAGAAGAAAAAGGGGTGCTCGATCTGCCGCGCGCGTGGGACCTGGTCGCCCGCGACCTGCCGGACGCAACCCTGGCGATCGTCGGCGGTGGCCCGCTGCGCCCGGCGATGGAGGCCGCGCTGCCGCCGCGCGCCACGCTGTTCGGGCCCCAGCCGCTCGCGTCGATCCCGACCTGGCTCGCGGCGTGCGACGTGCTCGTGCTGCCGAGCCACATCGAGGGTACCCCGAACGTCGTGCTCGAGGCCCTGGCGTGCGGGCGGCGCGTCGTCGCGTCCGCGGTCGGCGGCGTCCCCGATGTGCTCACCAGCCCCACGCTCGGCACGCTCGTGCCCCCACGCGCACCCGAGCAGTTCGCCGCGGCCCTCACCCAGGCCTTGCGCACGCCGTATGTCCCCGAGGCGGTCGCCGAACTCGGCGCCCGTGGCGGGTGGGACGCAAGCGCGGCGGCGCTCCACGATGTGCTTGCTGCCGCCGCCGGTGCTAGCGTTCGATCGTCGCGATGACAACTGCGCCCGCCCCGATCGGAGATGGCTGGTACGAGTCCGAGCAATCGACCCGGCTCGGGATGATTGCCGAGCTCCAGCGGATCCGGCGCCGCACGCTCGTCCGGCCGCTCCCGGTGCTCATCTTCGCGACCGTGATCACCGCCGGCATCACGCGCAAGGTCGCGACCAAGCAGACCGTGCTCGAGTCCGAGGTCGTCCTCGCGCTCGCCGAGGGCGCTTTGGCGAGCGACCACACCAGCATCCCTGTCGACCAGCTGCGCACCTATTTCACTTCGGTGTTGCTGCCCGATAAGAAGCTGATCGAGCTGATCGAGAAGCGCGATCTGTACCCGCTCCGCAAGAAGCAAGGGCCCGAGTTCGCGATCGAGCAGCTGCGCGGCGCCTTCGAGGTCGGGATCTGGAAGAACTCGTTCACGATCTATGACGACGAGGACGACGGGGCGCGGCGCTCGGCGCGGATCGCCCTGACCGTGGCCGACGTCGACCCGGATCGTGGGTTCGACATCGCCCACGATCTCGCCAGCATCGCGATGGATTCGCTGGCGGTCCAGCGCCAGAAGCTGTCCGACCAGATCTCGAGCCAGGTCGTGATGCTCCGCAAGGTGACGACCGACAAGCTCGACAAGCTCGAGACTGAGCGCTCGCTCAAGCAAGCGGCGATCGACGACGCCAACAAGCGCAACCGGCCCGATCTCGCCGGCATCCTGAGCATCGACCTGGTGGCGCTCGATCACGAGCGGCAGGGCATCGAGGAGCAACTCATGCGGATCGCGACCAGCCGGGACGCGATCGCCAGCCAGATCACCGCCGCCGGGCTCGACATGTCGCTGTCGATCGTCGAGGAGCACCGGCCGGAGCGGCCAACCCGCTCGAGCTTCGTGCTGGTCATGATCGCCGTCGTTGTCGGGGCGGGTTCCCTGGTGGGCGGCGCGCTCGTGTTCGGCGCCTTCGATTCGCGCGTCCACGATACCGACGACGTGGTGCGGCTGGGGCTCCCGGTGCTCGGGCATGTCCCTGGATTTGCAGGCGACAACGTCGGATCCATGCGGACACGTAGCGCCGTACGCGCTCGTGTACCATCGTTCTTAAGATGGCGCTCTCACCGATAACCCCACGCGATCGCCTGCAGCGTCTGGTCGACCTCGCCCGGCAGACCTTGCGCTACTGGTGGCTGATCGCGGTGTTCGCCGTGGTGGGCGTAGGGCTCTCGCTCGCCTTTGCGCTCACGCGGCCCCGCAACTACCTGTCGTGGGTGACGCTGTTCTATCAGGAGCGGATCCAGTCGCAGCTGTTGTCGCCGAACCGCGAGGAGACCGCGCAGCGCAACATCGGCGATCGCTATCGCGAGCTCTTGCTCGCACGCCGCCAGCTCGACCAGATCATCAACGATCCGACCCTCGATCCGTACCCCACCGAGAAGGATGCCGACGCCAAGATCGAGAAGCTCCAGAAGACCGTGCACTTCGTGGCGCTCGGCGCGATGGCCTTCCGGATCGAGTTCTCCGACTCCGACCCCGACCGCGCCAAGCGGGTCATCGAGAAGCTGACCAAGCTCTTGCAAGACAAGGACGAGGCGCTGCGCAACGAGCAGGCCCGCGAGACGGTCGCGTTCGCGACGGGGCAGAAGGAGGCCGAGGCTGCCGAGCTGCAGAAGCGCGAGCGCGCCTTGAGCGAGTTCCTCGCCAAGCACCCCGAGTTCGTGGCCGATGCCAACGGCGCAGCCAACGAGGGCGCCTCGATCCGCGCGGCCCGCGCCAACAAGCCCACCGAAACCCGGCAGGTGTCCGGAAAAGAACGCCAGCTCCAGCGCATCCTGGCACGGCTCAACGCGCCGCCCAACGCACCGCCGGTCGCCGTCCCGGTACCTCCGACGCCGGAGCGGATCGCAGCGGAGGCGCAGGTCCAGGAGGCGCTGCGCGAGGTCCAGGCCGCACAGCGCCAGCTCGAGGAAGCGCTGAACAAGTTCACCCCCAAGCACCCGTCGGCGATCAACGCGCAGGAGCGGCTCGACAATGCGCAGCAGAAGCTCCGCAACGCACGAGCGGCGGTGCCGCCCGAGGTCGAGACGGTCGTGCGGCCGGCGACGGCCGAAGACCGCGCCCAGCTCGAGAAGGAACGCCAGCAGCTCGAAGCGGAGATCCGCGAGGAACAATCCAAGACCGGCAAGCCGCCAACCGAAACCCAGAGCGCTACCGAGCAGCGGGTCGTCCAGCTCGAGAGCGAGAACTCGGATCTCCGGCGCGCGGTGAAGGAGCAGCGCGAGCGCGTCCAGCTGCTCGCCGACGGCGTGTTTCGCGCCACGATCGATGCCAACCAGAAGCTCGCCGAACAGGGCGGCCGGCTCTCGATCATCGATCCCGCGTTCAAGCCGGTACGGCCGAACGGGCCGGGCAAGACGATCTTCTTGATGGCGGGCACCGTGCTGTTCCTCGCGCTCGGCCTGGGCTTCGCGCTCGCGCTCGCGGTGATCGATGACCGGTTGTACCGTCGCGCCGATCTCGATCAGCTCGGCCTCGCCGTGCTTGCGGTGATCCCGCCGGCCGCGCGGGTCATGCGGAAGCAGAAGCAGAAGCGAAAACCCGAACCCAAGAAGCGCAAGGCCAAGGGAGAAGTCGCGTGAGCTCCAAACGTTCAGGACGGTTCGGCGATGGGCCGCCAGGCTCCTTCGGCGAAGGCCATCCCCCGGCGTCCGGCAAACCGTCTCCAGTCTCGCCGTTCGGCGAACGCAGGGGTGCGCCGCTGCCGCTGTTGACCCAGCCGATGATCGCGATCGACGTCAAGCGCGAGTCGGCCGACCTCACCGATCCCAACCCACTCGCCAACCTGCCCATCAACCAGTCCGCCAACCCAACTCGCCTCGAGGGTCCGGTGCCGACCCTCAAGATCGAGACCGCCACGATCTTGCACAGCAAGGCCACCGCGATGATGGCGCCGCAGGCCAAGACGATGGGCGCCGGGCCGCCGCAGATCGACCTGACCCAGCACCACCTCCCCGACGAGGATCCGGATCCGCGCCTCACGCTCGCGTTCGATCCAGACTCCGAGCGCAGCGCGCAGTTCCGCGTCCTGCGCCATCACCTGCTCGAGATCGGCCGGCCGCAGGTCGTGATCGTGTCGAGCCCGCAGGCCGGCGATGGCAAGACGACCGTCGCGGTGAACCTGGCGCTCGCGCTGGCCGAGTGCGGGCGCGCGAAGACACTCCTGGTCGAGACCCACGTGCGCCGGCCGCAGTTCACCAACATCTTCAAGTTCATCCCGCCGTGGTGCTTCGCCGAACAGCTCGCCGCACACCGCCACCAGCCCACGATGCCGTGGAGCTTGATCGACATCCCGCAGCTGTGGCTCCACATCGCGGCGGTGAACCCTCGCATCACGCAGACCCAGCTGCTCGATGGTCCGGCCTTCGCGATCGCGATGGAGCGCCTGCGGCTCGCGGGCTACGATCACATCGTCGTCGATGCACCGCCCGTGCTCGGCTCTGCCGACGTCAACCTGATGGCGGACGCCGCCGACAGCGTGGTGTTCGCGCTGCGCGCTCGCCAGTCGACCACCCGCGATCTGCGGCGCGCGGTCGATCAGCTGAGCGGCGGCAAGGTCTCCGGCACCGTGCTCCTGCAAGATCGCTGAGCGATCGGCACCCGGCTGTACCCGGCCGTACTCGGTCGCGCGCGATGCGGACTGTCACGGCGACGGCGCCCGGCAGCTCGCGAGCTCGATCAGCCGCCGGCGCGCGGCTTCCCACGCGGCCTCGTCGCGCGGCCACGCCGCGGTGGTGCCGGCATCGCCGAGCGCACGCGGCACGAGCTCGGCGGCAACCTGGTCCGCCGCGGCCTTGTTGCACGCCGCCGCGAGCTCGAGCAACGCGCGATCCTGGTAGCCGCGGCGCAGCGCGGCCAGCCGCAGCGTCGGCCGGCAGCCCGGCAGCGCGAGCACCCCGTCGAGGTTGCCGTGATCCTCGCCGTCGTCGAAGCTGACCGGATCGCGGTGGAGATCGAGCGCCCGGCTTTGCATCGGCGTGGCCTTGCGGTTGTAGCGATCGTGCCAGTACAGCGCCTCCCACACGTACCAGATCGGAATCTGCCACCGCCACGCGATCCACCCCCACGTGCGCGTGCCCGGCGATTCGGCGTCGAGCACCATCGAGCCCGCGCGCGGCGGCGCGCCGTTGTACGTCCAGCGCGCGCCCCGGTCACCGGCGAGGTGGGCGGCGTCGGGCGAGATGTAGAGATCGATCGCGTCGCCGTACTCGGCGTGCGGCGAGTCGGTCACGGCGTAGCGAAAGCTCGTCGGGCCGCCGCCGGCCGCGCGGACGACATCGGCCAGCGCACGCACCCGGCGGCGCTGCTCCGGCGTGCGCGGCTCGTCGATCGGGATCGCGAACGGCACCTGCCCTGTGCCGGCGAGCGCCGCGATCCAGCCCTTCACTTGCTCGCCGGCCAGCGCCGGATCGTCGGAGATCCACACCGGCACGTCGTGGTATCCGGCGAGCAGATCGCGCCGCGCCGGCCAGTCCTCGAGGTGAATGTCGGGCGACAGCAGCACGCCGTACGTGCGAAACATCGCGATGCACGCCCGCTCGTCGCTGCCCGCCCAGGTCGACTCGCGCGGATCCTCGTAGGCCCACACCAGCGCCGGCAGCGGCGGCAGCGTCACCGGCGCGATCGTCAACGCGACGGGAACCGTGCGCCCCGCGGCGGTGAGCTCACCGGTGAGCACGCCGGGTGTTGCATCGCGGCCGACTTCAAGCTCGACGTACACCGGATCGGTCGCGGGCTCGGCCGCCAGCGACAGGCCATCGGCATACGAGCCCTTGCCGTGGCTGCCTCCGTACATCCCGGTCGATGGCCGTTGCACCTCGAATGCTTCGACCGCATAGCCGCGGACCTGCACCGCGGGGCTCGCGCTGGCACCAGCGGACGCGGGGAACCTCAACCTGACCGGTCCACCGCCACGATGTAAAATTTGCAGCCCAACGATCTCGCCGCGCGCCCCCACCAGCGTGATCCGTGAGCCATCGAACCACGGTGACGTCGCCGGGGACGGATCCGTGATCCGGAGCCGGGTCGATTCTCCGACGATCTGCAGATCCGGCCCAGAATTGTGGTGACCGCAGCCGGGCGATAGCACACAGCTGCCGGCGAGGCAGACGACCAGGGCTCTCACGTAATTCACACGTACCAGCGTGTCCATCGGGTTGCCAGCGCTGCCATCGGCCAACTATCGTGCATCGCTGTGCCGACGCCGATCGTCGCCTTCGCAAAGGACTGGCACGAGGATCCCACCTCGAACCACCACGTCCTGCGCGAGCTCGCCCGGACCCGCCGCGTGCTGTGGCTCAACTCGCTGGCCACCCGCACCCCGAAGCTGTCCTCGGGCCGCGACCTCGGCAAGATCCGCAGAAAGCTCGCCGAGTTCGCGCGCGGCCCCCAGAACGTCGAGAACGATCTGTGGGTCACAACGCCCCTCGTCCTCCCGCTGCCCGGCAGCGCGGTCGCCCGCGCGATCAATCGCCAGATCTTGCGCGCCACGATCCGCGCGCTGCGCCTTCGGCTCGGCATCCGCGAGTTCGAGCTGTGGACGTTCTTGCCCAACACCGCGGACTACGTGGGCACCCTCGGCGAGCAGCTCGCGGTGTACTACTGCGTCGATGAGTGGTCGATGTTCTCGTACCTCGACCGCGCGCAGACCGTCGCCGCCGAGCGCCGCCTGCTCGAGCGCGTCGACGCGGTATTCGCCATCAACCATGCGCTTGCCGACGCCAAGCGCACCGTCAACCGCGCGACTTTCGTCTCGCCGCATGGCGTCGATCACGCCCTGTTTGCGCGCGCCCTCGATCCCGCGCTGCCCGTGCCTGCCGACCTCGCCGCCCTGCCAGGGCCACGCATCGGCTTCTACGGCACCCTGCGCGACTGGGTCGATTTTCCGCTGATCGCCCACATCGCGCGCGCCCGGCCCGCGTGGTCGATCGCGCTGATCGGGCAGGCGCTCGGCGATCTATCGGCGTTGAGCGGCCTGCCCAACGTGCACCTGCTCGGCCAGAAGCGCCATGACGAGCTGCCGGCCTACTGCAAGGGCTTTGATGTCGGCATGATCCCCTACCGGATCGACGAGCGAATGACGTTCGTGAACCCACTCAAGCTGCGCGAGTACCTCTCGGCCGGCGTTCCCGTAGTATCGACGCCAGTACCTGAGGTGATGCGCTACGCCCACATGTGCCGGATCGCCGCGACCCCCGACGCGTTCGTGGCGGCGATCGATGCTGCCCTCGGTGAAAACAACCCGCTTGCGCGTCGCGCGCGATCGGACGCGATGACGCAAGAAACCTGGTCCGCGCGCGTCTCCGAGGTGACGCGCACGGTCGCCGAGATCGCCCAGAGGAAACCTCGATGAGCCATTCACGGCAGGTCAAGCGCGCGCTCGATGCCGTCGCGGCCGGCGCCCTCGGCCAGGTCGTCTCGGTCGAGATCCAGCACGGCTCCGAGTACCCGCCCTACGAGGGCGGCCCGTTGCCGCCGTGGTACCGCGACGCCGGCTATCCGTTCCGCGACATCGGCGTGCACTGCCTCTACCTCCTGCAGGCGCTGCTCGGGCCGATCGAGGGCGTCGACGCCGAGTGGAGCTCGGCCGGCGGCGATCCGAACCTCGCGTTCGACGAGTGGCGCGCCACGGTGCGCTGCGCGCGCGGCCTCGGTCAGGTCCAGCTCACCTCCCACACGCGGCCGATGCGGTCGCAGCTCATCATCCACGGCACCAAGAGCGTCATGCGCGTGGATCTGTCCGCGATGGTCCACGGCAAGCGCTCCCACGCGCCGCTTCCCAGGGTCGCCGAGCGCCTGGTCAACGCGTTCGTCGATTCGATCGGGAAGTTCGTGCGCAAAGAGGTCCAGGCCTACCAGGGCCTGCGCGACCTCGTCGCCGAGTTCTACCGCCGGCTCGCGGCGGGCGAGCCGCCCCCGGTCTCCGTCGACGACGCCGCCCAGGTCGTGCAGTGGGTCGAGAAGGTCGCGCGCGCGGCCGACGCCGCTCACCAGGCCCGGCTGGCCCCGTTCACCCTGTCCGAGAAGGTCCCGTTCCTCGTCACCGGCGCCTCGGGCTCGCTCGGCAAGGCGGTCGTCAAGCGCCTCCGCGCCGACGGCCACCGCGTCCGCGTGTTCCAGCGCCGGATCCCGGACAAGCCCGAGGACGGCATCGAGTACGCCTTCGGCAACCTCGGCGATCCGGCCGCGGTCGATCGCGCCGTCAAGGGCGCCGAGATCGTCATCCACTGCGGCACCGCGATGAAGGGCGGCTGGCCCGAGCACAAGGCCGGCACCGTCGCCGGCACCCAGAACGTCATCGCCGCCTGCAAGAAGTACGGCGCCAAGCAGCTCGTCCACATCTCGTCGATGTCCGTCATCGACTGGGCGGGCTCGGCTGGCACCGGCCCGGTCAGCGAGACCGCCAACCTCGAACCCCGCCCCGACGAGCGCGGCGCCTACACCCGCGCCAAGCTCGAGGCCGAGCAACTCGTCGCCGCCGCAGCAGCAGCGCACGGCCTGCCCGCCGTCATCCTCCGCCCCGGCCAGATCTTCGGCGGCGGCATCCCGCTCATCAACGGCGCCGTCGCGCGCAACGCCGGCGGCCGCTGGCTCGTCCTGGGCGACGGCAAGCTCGAGTTGCCGCTGGTCTACATTGACGACGTCGTCGATGCGATCATGGCATCGATCGCCAAGAAGCTGACGGGCGGCGAGGTCATCCAGATCATCGACCCCGAGCACCTCACCCAGGAGGATGTCCTCGGCCTCGCCGGCGGCGCAAAGCCGGTGCTCCGCGTGCCGCGGCCCGTCGTGTTCGCCCTCGGCAAGCTCAGCGAGTACCCGCTGGGCGCCCTCGGCCGCCCGAGCCCGGTCGCCCTCTACCGCCTCAAGTCCGCCCTCGCCCGCCTGCGCTACGACAGCGACCGCGCCACCAGGATGCTCGACTGGCACCCGCGCGTCGGCGTCCGCGAGGGCATCAAGCGCGCCCACCCGGTGCCTTGAGCGGGGTGCGCGCAAATCGTCGACGGAGCCGATGCTCGACCGGCCACCGCGTGGCACGATGCGCCAAACGGTATGAAGAAGCACGTCGTTGTCATCGGGGCTGGGCTCTGCGGGTCGGTCCTGGCCACGTTGTTACGCAATGACTTCAAGGTGACGGTCGTCGAGCAGGGCCGGAAAAAGAAGCCGCTGTTCGACGACGTCGACTGCGCGACGGGCGAGCTCAACACGTCGATCAACCGCGCCGAGGGCCTCGGCGGCACGACCAACTACTGGCACAACGCGCTGATCGAGCTCGACGATCACGATCTCGCGAAGGCCGGGATCCAGCCGCGCGGTTTCGAGCCGTACTACGCGAAGGCCTGGTCGTTCTTCCTCTCGCCGGCCGAGCTCGAGGCGTGCAATCGCGCGCGCGACGCCAACCGCGCCAGCGTCGAGCACGGCGTCTCCACCGTCGCGCACATGGTCTTGCCGCAGGCGCGCCACAACGTGTGGAAGCTCGCGAACGAGCGCAACCCGGGCGACGCCATCGACGTGGTCTACGGACGCGCGAACAAGATCGTCGCGCCGGCGAACGGCACGGGCGGGTACGTCGAGCTCGCGGGTCGCGACGGCGGCCGTCGGATCGAAGCGGACTTCGTGCTCGTGTGCGCCGGTGGGCTCGCGACGCCCGTGCTCCTCGCGCGCTCGCTCGGCCAGGACAACGGCTTCTGCGCCGGCTATCACGACCATCCGATGGCCTACGTCGCGAAGGTCAAGCTGCGTCCCGACAGCCGGCTCAAGGCGGTGTCGTGCACGGCCACGCTTTCGGCCGAGGTGCGCGCGGGCCTGATCTACGAGACGGCCGGCCTCAAGACCGTGGTGTACCTGCGGCCCGCTGTCGACATGCGGCTCGCCTCGATCACCGGACCGGCGCGCTACATCCTGTCCGATCTCCGCAACGACCCGTTCTCGCCGAAGAAGATCATGCTGCTCCTGGGCAACCTCGAAGCGGTGCGCGAGGCGATCCTGTTCAAGACGCGGTTGGGGTTCCGCGGCGACTACTACTCCGTGCTCATCCTCGGCGAGCAGACGCCGCTGCCGACACGCGGGATCCAGATGGCCGCGGGAAAGCGCCCGTCGCTCAACTGGCACGTGACGCCCGACGAGCTGAGCTCGTACGAGCAGAGCGTCGAGAAGTTCTTCACCGAGTTCTCGCCGGACATCCTCGAGCGCAAGACCGTGCCGGCGGCGAGCTGGGCGTTCAGGAACGCTGCGCACCACTCGGGCACGGCGAACCAGTTCGTCGCCGCACCGGGAGATACGAGCCTCGAGTTCTTCTCCGCGACCAAGCTACCAAACTCGTACGTCTGCGACGGCTCGCTGCTGCGCGCGGCCGGGATCGCGAACAGCGGGCTCACGCTCGTGGCGCTCGGCTATCGCCTCGCCGAGTTGATGCGCGCGAAGGCGTGAGCCTGCTCGACCGCGCGCTCGTCACG
>Ga0134121_10003804_pt1 | contig 12439 bp, 11 predicted proteins | sample KB301_FD_96463 | JGI IMG/M metagenome (GOLD analysis project Ga0134121, IMG submission 96463) | Terrestrial soil microbial communities without Nitrogen fertilizer from Kellogg Biological Station, Michigan, USA - KB3-0-1 | ecosystem: Environmental > Terrestrial > Soil > Unclassified ...
TAGCGGGTCGACATCAGGCCGCCGGCCTCGTCCTCGGCATAGGCCAGGAGCGCGGTGACCTCCTTGCGGGTCGGTAAGTCGAGCAGGTCGAGCAGCTTCGCGCGATGCGGCTCGGCGGTTTGCTGGATCACGTCGGCGACATCGTCGGGCTCGAGCAGCCGCATCCACTGGCGGCGCTGGCCGGGCCGGAAGTGCACGAGCAGCGCGGCCTGATCGGTGGCGGCGAGCGCGATGAAGAAGTCTTCGGCATCCTCGCGGGGCAGGACCCGCAGGCCATCGCTGCGCTCCTCGAGATCGAGCAGCGGCCATGCGTCGCGGAGCTCGTCGGCCGACAGCGCGTCGTCGTCTTCCGGCCGTGTGACCGCCGTGATCGTACTGGTCTGCAGCTCGATGAAGTCGACGTCGTCCACGCTGCGCATCTCGGCGACCGCGCGGATCTCGGCCGTGACCTTGCTGGCCTCCTCGGGCGGCAACGGCGAGATCTCGCCGGTCAGCTCGGCCTGGGGCGTGATGAGCTCGGGCACGGCGTCCCCAGTCGGGCGTCCGCCGCGCTCGGAAGGCTCGCCGCCGTCGGAGGACATCGAGCACACCCTGCCCAATCACGCGCGATTCGTCCAGCGGGCAAGCGTTAGATCAGCGTGTTCACGAGCGCGGACAGAACGTGGCCGGACCGCATGCCGCACGATGCGGCGGTGATGTCACTGGACGGACGGCTCGCGATGGATATCGACGGAGGTCGTGGGCGCCCAGGGTGCTACAATGGCCCCTATGGTCCGCTGGCTCACGACGCTCACAACGCTCTGGCTCGTGCTGGGGTGTTCGCGCGCCAGCGAGCAGGGCGAAGCAAATCAGTGGGCGACCCCACCGCCCGGTAAGGATATCCCGATCCCGGCGAGCCTCCATATTGCGATCACCGTCGACGGTGGCGCCAAGCCGGCGATCACGAGCGCGAGCCTCGGCGGCGCCAAGCCAGACTTTGCCGACGAGGACCACAAGGCATGGCTGATCCCGACATTGGTCCCCGAGGCCCAGCCCGCCGGCAGCTCCATCGAGGCGGTGTCCGGGGCGGGCGTCAGTGTCAAATTTGCGCACCCGACCGCGGATGGCCGCGAGCCCGTGTTGTTCCTTACCCGGCGCGGCGACGTGATCGTGGCGGCACTCGATCCCAAGGATCCGTTCCCGCGCTACCACGGCCAGGGCGGTCGGCTGCGGCGTGCCGGCGACCCGATGCCGCGAGTTTCGCCGGTGGCACGGATCGAGATCACGCACACCAGGCCGTGACGCGGTCGTCACCCGGCGCGATCAGCACGGTCGCGGCGTGGGGCGGCGCATCGAAGCCCAGGCGCCGGATGCCCAACCGGCGGGACAGCCCACGCGCGATCCAGCCGAATGTATGCCGCGCGTTGAGCTCGCACAGCGGATGTAGGTGGTGCACGCCGCCGTCGCGATACACGAACGCATCCATCGCGAACGGTCCGCGGTAGCCGGTCTGGGCAGCCAGGAGCGCCACCGCGGCGTGCGCGATCGCGTGCAGCTGGCCGGCGATCGCGCGGTCGATCGCGGGCGCGAGCTCGATGCCGAGGAACCCGCCGCGCGGATCGGTGATCAGCCGGTGCGGCTCCGCGATCGCGATCTGGCCACCGCCGACGATCTCGCCGCACACGCCGAAGTCGGCGACGCGATCGAGCCACGGTTCGAACACCAGGGGGCCGAACCGCTCGAACATGCGGCCGATCCGCGTGCGCAGCTCGCCGTCGACGGTACTGCCGGCGCCGCGCGCACGATCCCGGCCGGCCGCGGTCCACCGTGCCTTGCAGATCCATGGCCGGTTCGACAGCCCGGCGACGTGGCCATCGAGCTCGGCGAGCGATCCGACGATGCGTGCGCCGGGCAGGGCGACGCCGAGCGTCTGGGCGATCGCGAGCGTGCGGCTGCGATCGTTGGCGTTCTTGGCCGCGGGATCCGCCCACGCCAGGTCGATCATGCCCAGCGGCGGCTCGCCGGTGCACAGGATCGGCGGGGTCCACCGCGGATATGCGACGAGTCGCGCGGGATCGACGCGCGCCGGCACCCAGAGCTGATGCGGTGCGCTGGCACCCTGGCTGGCATCGTCGGGGGCGCAGGCGGCGAACAGCGCCGCGTAGAGGCTGATCCGCCGCTGCACGGCCGCGGGCAACGCGACGCCGGCCCAGCGTGCTTCGCAATCGAGGTTGCCCAGGAGGTTCATGGGACGCTTGCGTTGGCTCCCCGAGGTACGCGCCTCGGGGCGTTGTCTCGCGGGCTCACCGGGGCTGCCCGCTCGGCCGGGTCGGAGCGATTGCCTCGAGCGCGGCGATGAACGCCTCGTCGAACCCGGCCCGGCGCCTGGCTTCGCGATCGAACCGGGCGCCGCGCGCGCGGGCCGGACCGAGCGGCGGGCGCACGTGGGCCAGGTAGGCCTGCCACGGATCGCAGTCGCCGGTCAGCCGGCGCAGCCAGATCCAGCCGAGTGCACGTGGCGGATCTCGTCGGCGTGCACCTGCTCGAGCGCGACCGCGGTGGCCTCGTCGCCCGCGGCGCGGGCCGCACTGGCGTAGTCGCCGGCGAAGTCGAGGTTCGCGTTCTCGAACGTCAGGTTCATCGCGCAGACGAACTCGCACGGGCCGGTGAGGTGATCGAGCTTGTTCCAGAAGTGGCCGGTGACCGGCTGATCGCCGAACTCGACGCCGTGCGCCGCCAGCCGCGCGAGGTACAGCGCGAGGTGGCGTTGCTCGTCGGCGAGGATCGCGAGGAGGCCGCGGCGAAACGCGATCGGCGTGTCCGGAAACGCGAGCACGGCCCACGCGAACAGCTCGATCGCCTGCAGCTCGTGATTGGCGAGCGCGTGCAGGATCCGCGCGCGCTGTTGGCGATCGCGCATCCCGGCCAGCGGTGGCACGCGGGTCTGGCGGCCGGGCACGATCGGCAGGTTCGCCGGCCGCCCCGGCGCGGACAGCCGCAGCGCTGCACCGGCTTCCTCGAACGCCGGATCGCCGAGCTCGGGCGGCGGCACGAGCTTGCCCGCGAGCGAGTCGCTCGTCACGATCAGCTCCGCGTAGTCGCGCGTGTTCATGGCCTGGGGCGGCGTAGCACGATCACCAGGGACTCGCCCGGGCTCACCTGGATTCACCTGATTCAAAAGATCTTCGCGGTCGCGATGAACGCCACATAGGCGAGCACGAGGAGCAGCCCCTCGAAGCGAGAGATCTTGCGCGAGCCGCGCAGCATCAGGACGCCGAGCAGTGTGATCGCGACCAGGCCGATCAGATCGGACCGGTGGAGGAGCGCACCGGCGTCGATCGGGCGCAGGTAGGCCGTCACCCCGAGCACGAGGAACACGTTGAGCACGTTCGAGCCGATCACCGAGCCAATCGCGAGCGCGGCTTGCCCGCGCGCGGCCGCGACGATCGAGCCGATCAGCTCGGGCAGCGCGGTGCCGATCGAGATCACGGTGAGGCCGAGCATGCGCTCGGAGATCCCGATCTCGTTGCCGAGGCGGCGACCGCCGAACACGAAGATGTCCGAGCCGGCCACGAGCAGGATCAGGCCAACCGTGGTCTGCAGCGCGGCGGTTCCACGCGACGAGTGCGGCCGGCCCTTGCCGCCGAGCGCGGCGCCGCTCTCCTCGTTGCGGCGGGCCTCGTCGTCGGGCGCGTCGTCGGGGTCGAGCCGGGACGACACCGTGAGCGTCGCGATCGTGAACACGATGGCGCACACGATCAGCACGAGCCCCTCGACGCGCGACAGCACGCCGTTGCGCAACAGGAGCGGCACGGCGATCGCCGAGCCGAGCAGGACGGGGACCTCGCGCCGGATGATGCGGCCGTCGATCGTCGGCGGCGAGATCAGCGCCGTGATGCCGAGGATCAAGCTGATGTTCGCGGCGCACGAGCCGACCACCGTGCCGAGCGCGATCGGCGCGTGGTTGGTGAGCGCCGTCTTGGTCGCGACCGCGAGATCCGGTGCGGAGGTGCCGTAGGCGACGACCGTGAGGCCGACGACGAGCGGCTTGACGCCGAACGCGCGCGCGACCTGCGCCGAGCCGCGGATCAGCCAGTTCGCGCCCCAGTACAGGATCGCGATCCCGAGGGCCAGGCAGAAGATGTTGAGCGTGGCGGTCAACGCCGGTAGTTTCGCACGAGTCAGTGCCCGGTGCGCGCCAGGTAGCGTGCGTCCCGGATCATCGCGTCGAGCCGCTTGATGTCGTTCGAGTCGTAGGCGCCACGGATGTGCGCGTTGCCATCCACCAGGAGGAAGTAGCCGCTGTGCGAGATCTGCGGGGCGCCCGACGGCGAGACCCCTTCCTGGGCCATCGAGTTCATGAACGGCCCCTCGACGAGCCGGCGCATGGCTTCGACCGGGCCGGTGACGAACCGCCAGCGCGCCGGATCGGCCTGGTAGCGCCGCGCGTACTCCGCGAGGCGGTCCGGCGTGTCGTACGCGGGGTCGACGGAAAACGAAGCAAGCTTGATCCGCGCGCCGGCATCGAACGTCTTTTCCTGCAGGCGCGCCATCTTCATCGTCGTGATGGGGCAGATCGTGTCGCAGCGCGTGAACAGGAAGCTGACGATCGTGGCGTGGCCCTCCAGCGCGGCATTGCTGAATGGCTCGCCGCGCTCGTCGGTCAGCGCGAACGCCCCGACCGCGCCGAGATCCTGGAGCTCGGGGTCGGCCCGGCGGCACATCAGCGTGGGCGCCACGACCGCGGGCACGACGGCGGCAACGAGAATGAGCAGGAGGCCTACCAGCAATCGCCGTCCCGGGACGGAGCCGGAGGTCGGGCCGGAACGGGGACCGGGGCCAGGGTCGGGGCTGGGGTCGGGGTCAGGGGCAGAAGGCGCAGCGCGCGGCACGAGGGGACCGTGTCAGATCCGCGCGCAAAACGCACCTCCCCGACGGTGCGGCATCATAGCGCGCTACCTGGGCGCGCTGGTTTGGATAGCCGACGGGAGCCGCCGGCCTGGCGCCGCGGGGGGCATGCTACCCTCCGGCCGTGGCGACCAATCAGATCCGGGACGTGACGTTCCGGCCCGTCACGTCAGGGCCGGGTGACCATGGCCAGGGCGGACACGCGTTGTTCATCGCGCTCGACGTGCCAGAGCCCTCGCATATGCTCGGTTTCCTCGAGGAGGTCGTGATGCGTTTCAAGGAAGAGCGGATGCAAGGACCGCCGGATGCGCGATTCATGTTGATCACGCTGGTCGGCGATGTATCGGCCGGCGACTTTGCACAGGCGTGGCAGGCGTCGATCGCCAATGATGCGCCGGCCCGGGCGCTCCTGGGCACGCTGCACCAGGCCGACGTGATGCAGAGCGACGCGCAAGGCCGCGTGATCGGGCAGGCGTCGCTGCTCGCGAGCTGAGCCCAGGCGGTCGCGAGTCGCTCGCGCAGACCAGCGGCAACGTAGCTTCCGGGCGATGGTTGTGGAATCGGTGTAGAATTCATGCACTTGCGCTCATAACGAGCCCCATCGCCAGTGCACTGCCTTCCCGTTGAACGCCCTGCGTGTCTTGAGAGGACGCTGTGTATCTTCGAGAAATCACGATCGAACACGTAAAGCTGATCCGCCGGCTGGAGCTCTCCTGCGTCCTCGCCGATGGCGCGCCGCGGATGTGGACGATGCTGATCGGTGAGAACGGGACAGGCAAGACGTCGATCCTTCAAGCGATCGCAATGGCGGCAGCTGGCTCCTTGCAGGTGAACAGCCTCGCCGATGCAGTGGTCGGCAACCTCCGCGATCGCCGAACCGAAGATACGATGAAGGTGCAAGCGGTGTTCGCGATGCCGCCGCCTCCCCCTGGTGCTTCGCGAATGTCTCCCGGGCTGATTCGGAGTGACGGTGAGATCAGGATCGAATCCGTAGTCACACTCGCGCCCAACGAGTCGACGATTCGAAGTCAATCAAAGTATATTGCTGGTGGAACACCTGCAAAGAACGGCGAAAATCCAATCGACACTGCGAGAGCGCAAAACCTTCCACTCTGGTTTGTTGCTGGATATGGCGTCGCACGCGTGCTCCCGGATGCATCACTGCGGCCTTCGCTGACGAAGCCGAGCATCGAACGAATGGCACCGCTGTTTGATTCGCGTACTGCCCTGACCAGCACGGCGTTCGCAAACTACTTTGATGAGGATCCAGACAAAGTAAGAATGTACAGCCGGGTGCTCAAGCGCGCGCTATTCAACGTGGAGGGCTTGCTCCCCGGCGTGGTCGATCTGGAGTTGAAGGGCTATGGCGGTGTCCGCCGCGCAGGTCATCTGCAAGATAGCAAGAGGTTCACGCAGCGTATTGGCCCCCATGAACTACGAGTTCCCGCGGTCGCGCTGTCGCACGGATATCAGTCCACGATCGCCTGGATCGCCGATCTCGTCGGCCATGTCGTGCTGGAAGCCAACAACGAGATCGAGCCGCAGGACATGCAAGGGCTCGTTCTCATCGACGAGATCGATCTCTATCTGCATCCAACGTGGCAAGTCGTCCTGGTCAACGCGCTTCGTCAGACGTTTCCACGCATGCAGTTCATCGCGACCACGCACTCACCGCTGGTGCTCGCAGGCATGCGACCGGACAGCGACCGTATCGTGCGGCTTCAGATCTCGCCACAGTCTGGAGACATCGAGGAGTATCCAGTAGATGCAGATCCGCGTTTATTGACCGGGACGGAGATATTTCGTGAATACTTCGGTATCGACGATATTCATCCGGACGAGGCGGGTAGGGTGCTTCGCGAGTACCGATATCTCGCGGCCAATCCATTTCGATCGGACGTCGAAGATCGAAGCCTTCGCAAGATGGAAGCGAAACTTCGCGCGCTGGGGATCTCACCACACTTCACTCCCGTTCCGCGCGAAAAGCACCAGAAGCGATGATCCGGATCTCTCGTGGTGCTGAGCCACCTGGGTTACGTCGGGCTCGGCGAATGCACCTGGCGCGTGCGGTCATCGCGAGGCAGGCGGGCCGTGAGGCGATGTTCGAAGGCTGGGAGATCGCTCGGGAACCGCTATACAATGCCCAGCACCGCAAGTGCGCATACTGCGAGAGACAGCAGGGCTTGGAAGGCCAGCCCATCGAGCATTTCCGGCCCAAGGGAGGGGCGCGCCGTGGCCAGACATGGGACGCCCATCGTTACTGGTGGTTGGCATGGAACTGGAATAATCTGTTTTTTGTCTGCACGACTTGCAACAGCCTTACTTTGAAGGGAAATCACTTCCCGCTGAAAAAGAGTACGAGCCCGCTACCTTTGCCAGCCCGCGGAAAGCCTCTGACACAGACGCTGAGCTGCTTTGACATAGCGCGCGAATCGCCGATGTTGGTCGATCCGACGTGCGACGAGCCGATGGACCATATCGCCTGGCGGCCCGAGAATCCCGCGGATCCACCGGAGCATCTCCGGTGGCGGCCGATGCACAAGACCCCTCGCGGCAAGACGACGATCGAATTGCTCCACATGCGAGGAGCGCTGTCCGAGCATGTGTCTTCGCACATACGACATCATGTCTATGCAGCGGGCGTGGATCGCATCCAGACCCATATCCGCAAAGGCGAGCGCGTCGCAGTCGTCACGGAATGGAACGCTCTTTTGCAGAGAGTGTTCGCCAGCGACCAGCCATACCATGCCGCTTGTCATGACGCCTTGGCGTGGTTCTTCGATGACAAGACGAGGAAACGGTGGGGGCTGGTGCTGCCAAGGCCTGGCGCTGCGTTGCAAGATGGGCCGCTTTCGGATGAGGCCGATCATCCCTTGTTACGTGGGATGCCACCTGAGGTTGTGTTGGCGGTTCGAGCCAGAGAACAGACGATCGGAGACCTGGTAGCGCTGATCGGTAGCTACCAGAAGCTTGCAAAGGCGGCCCTTGCCGAGATGCTGGAGTGCACCGAAGATGCAATCGAAGCCGCGTTGCGCCAATTACCCCGCCGCAGGCGTCGTGCAGGGCGGCCCGCCTGAGGTGGGATGCGCGTTCCGCACATGCTCCGGGTTGCGAGCCCGGCGGGGTAGGTGATGTCGTCCGAAAATCGCGATCATGCGCGGCCAAGGGATGGCATGGTCGTGCCGTGGAACGGCTCGATCCCGAGGTCTGCTACCGCGCGCTCGTGACGCGCGATGCGCGGTTCGATGGCCGGCTGTTCGTCGGCGTGACGTCGACGGGAATTTACTGCCGGCCGGTGTGTCCGGCGCGGCCGGCCAAGCTCGAGAACTGCCGGTTCTTCTGCTCGGCTGCGGCGGCGCAGGAGGCGGGGTTTCGGCCGTGTCTGCGCTGCCGGCCGGAGACGGCGCCGGAGCTGGCGACGTGGCGCGGGACCTCGAACACGGTGAGCCGCGGCCTGGCGATGATCGCCGATGGGGCGCTCGACGGTGACGTGAGCGTGGATGCGCTGGCGTCGCGGCTCGGGGTCGGCGAGCGGCAGCTGCGGCGGCTGTTCGAACAGCACCTCGGAGTTTCGCCGATCGCGGTGGCGCAGACGCGGCGGGTGCTGTTCGCCAAGCAGCTGATCCATGATAGCCGGCTGCCGATGGCGGAGATCGCGGCAGCGGCGGGGTTCGGCAGCGTGCGGCGGTTCAACGAGACGTTTCAGCAGCTGTTTCGCCGGCCGCCGAGCGCGCTGCGCCGCAAGGCGGTGGTGGCGTTGCCGGAAGGCTCGGTGGCGGCGACAGGGGTGACGGTCCGGCTGCGCTATCGCCCGCCGTACGACTGGGCGGCGATGCTGGCGTATCTGCGAGGCCGCGCGATCGATGGCGTCGAGCGGCTCGACGGCGAGCGCTACGTGCGCAGCGTGGCGCACGACGGCGAGGTGGGGACGGTCGAGATCGTCCACGTGCCGGAGCGCGACAGCCTCGGCGTGACGATCCGGTTTCCGTGCGTGCGGGCGCTGCCGGCGATCATCGCGCGGGTGCGGCGCGTGTTCGATCTGGGCGCGGATGTCGCGAGCATCGGGGCGCACCTCGCGAAAGATCGGATGCTCGCGCCGCTGGTCGCGAAGCGGCCCGGGCTCCGCGTGCCCGGCGGCTGGGACGGCTTCGAACTGGCGGTGCGCGCAGTGCTGGGGCAGCAGGTGACGGTCGAGGCCGGCCGGCGGCTGGCGGTGCAGCTGGTGCAGGCATGCGGCGGGCTGGTGCCGGTCGGGCAGCGCGGCGCGTCGGGCGTGTCGCGGGTATTTCCGAGCGCGGCGCAGGTGGCCCGGGCGAACCTGTCGGTGCTCGGGATGCCGGGGTCGCGGAAGGCGACGCTCGTGGCGCTCGCCGAGGCAGCGCTCGCCGAGCCGCGGCTGTTCGAGCCACTGGCGACGATCGAAGACACGGTGGCGCGGTTGTGCACGATCCGCGGGATCGGCGACTGGACCGCGCACTACATCGCGTTGCGCGCGGCGCGGGAGCCGGATGCATTTCCGTCGAGCGACGTGGGGCTATTGCGCGGCGCCGCGGAGCGCAAGGGCGTGCGGCCGAGCGCGACGGAGCTGGCGGCGCGGGCGGAGGGCTGGCGGCCGTGGCGCGCGTATGCAGCACAGCATTTGTGGGTGGCTGATTGTGAAACCTCGAATGGAGTGTCGTGATGACGAAGAATCCAGATCTCGCAACAGCATTTCATCAACTGCATCGTGGACCGGAGTTGTTGTTGCTCGCCAATGCCTGGGACGCGGGGAGCGCGCGGCTGATGGAGAGTCTCGGCGCGCGTGCGATCGCCACGACCAGCGCGGGAGTCGCATGGGCGCACGGCTATCCGGACGGCAATGCGCTGCCGGGGCCGCTGGTGATCGCGACGGCGGCGGCGGTCGCGGGTGCCGTGCGCGTGCCAGTCACGATCGACATCGAGGGCGGGTACTCCGACGATCCGCAAGCAGTCGGCAGCCTGGTCGGCGCGCTGATCGAGGCGGGGGCGGTCGGTGTCAACCTCGAGGACGGCGGCGGAACGCCGGAGCTCCTGTGCGCGAAGATCACAGAGATCCGGCGGGTCGCCCGCGCGCTCGGCGTCGAGCTGTTCATCAACGCGCGAACGGATGTCTACCTGCGGGGCCTGGTACCCGAGGTCGATCGAATCACGGAGACCACCGCGCGGGCGGCGCGCTACCGAGCGGCGGGGGCCAGCGGAATCTTCGTGCCCAAGCTGGTCGAGCCGGCGGCGATCGCGGCGATCGCCCGCGCGGTCGAGCTGCCGCTCAACGTGATGGCCTGGTCGGGCTTGCCGGCGGCGTCCGAGCTCGCGACGCTCGGCGTGCGCCGGCTCAGCGCGGGCTCTGCAATCGCAGAGGCGGTCTGGGGGCGCGCGGCGTCGCTCGCCAAGGCGTTCTTGCGCGACGGGCGCGGCGAGGTGTCATCCGAGGATGCGATGAGCTATCGCGAGGTCAACGCGATCGTCGCCAGGCGGTGATACGGCCGCTCAGCATCGACCCCCGTATCGATGAGCATGGGCAGCATCACGGCTTCCTCTCCACGCAGCTCAGCAATGCGCACTGGTACCACAGGAGTCGGCGGGGCAGCCTTGCGTCATACGCGAAGCGCGTATTCACGGTTTCACTAGCTTCGGTGATCGGATCCGTAGCGTGGGTTCGCTAGGCTGGACGCGGGGCATGTAGATGTTCCGGTTGCCGAACCGAGCAAACACGCGTGTTGCCAGCGCATTGAAGTCGCGCCCGTGATCGACGACGGCTGCATCGACGATCGCCACATACTCGTCTCGGTATTGCCGCAGCAACTTGGAGTGATGTTGCCGGTACCACTGCATGTCACCATGGAGATCGTCGTCTCGGTCCTGCGTGGCGCCTTCCATGCCGAGCGACCGGGCGAGCGCCTCGCAAACGATCGACGTCAGGGTCTTCCCCCGACGTGCCGCTGCCGTCTTTGCCTCCCGCACGAGCTCCGAAGGTACGTTGCGTAGAAACAGCGTCTTACTGCTGGTTGTAGCCATGACAACAGAGCTAACGCTCATGCCACAAAAGAATCGCATCAGCAACACAGCACGCAGTGAATGTTCCAGGCCAGCGAGGAGTTCGATCGCGTAGGCCATCTGACGATCGGGCGGTACCCGATCAGATGTAGTCTCGGCCCGGGCCGCGTCGCCTCATCTCGGAGCTGGCCGATCCGAAGTGGTCAGGGCCAGACTCTTCTCCGGAGTGGCAAAGCATGGACGCGTCTCAGATCTCTCAATCTCCACCGCTGGTTTCGCCGCGAAAGGCGAGGCACACGATCTTGTTCCTAGCCGCCAACCCGCTTGGCACGGACCAACTGGCGCTCGATCGCGAAGCGCGGGCCATCCAGGAGGAGCTCGAGCGTAGTGGCTACCGCGACCTGTTCGAACTAGTGACGCGGTGGGCGGTGGAGCCGATGGACCTGCTCCGCGAACTGCGGCGGCTCAAGCCGACGCTGGTCCACTTCTGTGGGCACGGCAAGATATGCGAGCCGCGGGAAGGTAGCGCGGCTCGGCGTGGCGAACACGACGGCTTGTTCTTCCATGGGCCCGACGGGCAACCACAGTTCATATCCACGGCAGCACTCGAGGAATCGTTCGCCTCAGCCGGAGCTGCGGTCAGAGTCGTGGTCCTGAGTGCATGCTTTAGCGAGTCTCAGGCCAGCGTGCTGGCTGAACGTGTTGCGTGCGTCGTTGGAGTAGGTGGCGCGATTCGCGACGCATCAGCGAGGGCCTTCGCGATCGGGTTCTATGGTGGCCTGGGAGACAGCGAGTCAGTCGGCGCTGCGTTCCAGCAGGGGTTGGCAGCGATGCGACTGCAGGATCTGACGCATGGCATCCGACCGGGCGATGTCCCGAGCGTCGCGTCTCCGCGGCTTGTGACGCGGCCCGATGTTGATCCGAACGAGCTCTTTCTCCTGCATCGACCGACCCGACGTGCACGTTGCTCCATCGTCATCAAGGCGAGTCTCGCAGAGTTCGACGCCATCGCGATCGCGCGACTACGAGACCAGCTGCGCACTTTGAGCGGCGACGTGTCGCTGGAGATCATTGAGGTTCAGGAGGGCAGTGTGCGATTGACGGTGTCGCAGTCCCCAGAGGCGGCAGCCCGCCTCGGGGAAGCGCATGAAAGCGGAGACCTTGCGGCGTGTATCAGCTTCGAGGTGTCCTCCTTCGAGGAATGCGGAGTCGAATACGTAGAGGGTGATGCGAAAGTCGAGCCGAGCCGAGTGAAGGGTGGCCGGCAGTTCGCCGACTTCGCAGGGGCGAAGCTCAATGGGGCCAACTTCAGCAAGATCAACTTGAAAGGGGCTTACTTCTCCGGGGCCCACCTCGAGCGAGCCCACCTCGCCGGCGCCGACCTCGCTGGGGCCAACCTCGCCGGGGCCCACCTCGCCGGGGCCCACCTCGAGCGAGCCAATCTCGCCGGGGCCAACCTCGCTGGGGCCAACCTCGCGGAGGCCAACCTCGCCGGGGCCAATCTCGAGCGAGCCAATCTCGCCGGGGCCCACCTCTTCGA
>Ga0134121_10003805_pt1 | contig 12438 bp, 11 predicted proteins | sample KB301_FD_96463 | JGI IMG/M metagenome (GOLD analysis project Ga0134121, IMG submission 96463) | Terrestrial soil microbial communities without Nitrogen fertilizer from Kellogg Biological Station, Michigan, USA - KB3-0-1 | ecosystem: Environmental > Terrestrial > Soil > Unclassified ...
CGAGCCCTGCGATGGTGTGTAGATGATCGTGTTCATGCCGATCACCTCGCCAAGCGCGTTCACGAGCGGCCCGCCCGAGTTGCCCGGGTTGATCGCGGCGTCGGTCTGGATCATGTCGTACGTACCCGCACCGCCTTCGGCGCGCGCGAGCAGGTTGCGCCCCGTGCCGCTGATCACGCCGGCGGTGACGCTCGGCTCGGGATTGCCGAGAACGAATCCGAATGGATTGCCGATCGCGATTGCCCACTCGCCAACGATCACATCGCTGGAATTCCCCAGCGGCGCGACGGGCATGTTCCGCGCGTTGATCTGCAGGACCGCGATGTCATTGAGCTCGTCCGCGCCGACGACCTTGGCGGAGTACGTGGTACCGTCGCGCATCGCCACGGAGACGGTGGTGGCACCGTTCACCACGTGCGAGTTGGTCACGACAACACCGTCCGCGCGGAGCACGAAGCCCGAACCCATCGAGGCCTCGACGCGCTCGCCACTCGGCCCGCGCATTCCCATCATTTCGAAAATGTCGGCCGGCGCAGCCGTCTTCGTCTCGACCTGGACCGTGACAACCGATGGCGCCACGCGCTCGACGGCAGTCGTGATCGCCGTGCGCCGGCTTCCATCCACCGTCTGCGGTGCGTGCGCCTGGGCGCTCGTGGACGCCGGCGTTGCCGATTCGCACGCCAGCAAGGCCAAAGCGACCGCGATGGCGGCAACCGCCTTCATCTGCCTGGCCTCCGGGAACGGCGGCTGACATCGCCGAGCATCTGGTCGAGCTCGCGGTCAGTGAGCGGATGCTGGACGATGGCGCGCAGGGTCTCGGCGGACACGACGACTCCGTCGGCGCCGGCAAGCAGCGCCTCGGTCACGCTCAGCGATCCACCCGAGACGTTTGCGAGCACGTCACATTCGATGCCGCCGCGGTCAAAAAGTGCGCGCGTTTCGCGAAGAACGACACGGGCGTCGTGCCCATGCGCATCGAGTGCGTCGGTCGCGATACACACGTACACGGCTCCGACTTTCGCGGCGAGCATGGCCTGGGCGGGCGTGACGACGAACGTCGCGGCGACGCGCACTCCCGATCCGGCAAGTGCAGTCATGGCCGCGATCCCGTCTTCGACGAACGGCAGCGCGACGACCACTTCTTCGGAGACTTTCGCGAACTCGGTCGCTTGCGCGCGCAGGTCATCGGCGGCAACGGCTCCGACGACGACGAGCACGGGCACGTCGGCGACGCGCGTGATCGACTCGACTTGCGCGGCGGGCGCGACACCGAACGCGTCGGTGTCGAGAATCGCCGGCGTCACGAATACGCCGTCGGCGAGATGCGAGTCGACCGCCCACCGAATGGCGTCGAGCGCGGCGGAGGCAAGAAAGACGCTCATGCAGCCGCGCGGTACAGCTCCGCCGGATACACGACGCGATCGAGGAAGAGCGCGTGCGGCGGGGCAGGGGGGGACACTTCGTCGTTCGTGTCTGCGCGCAGCAGCGTGTGGATGTCCGTCAGCGGCCGGCGTCCCGTCGCGACGTCGAGCATGGTTCCCACCAGAAATCGGACCATGTGATGGAGGAATCGATTTGCTTCAATCTCGAACACGAGGCCGCGTTCCACGTCTCGCCACGCGGCGACCGCCACGCGGCAGGTGTGGTCGTCGTGGTCGGGCGCGGTCCCGCGCACGGCAAACCCGTGAAACCGGTGCTCACCGACGACCGCGCTTGCGGCGGCATCGAGTGCGCCGCGATCAACCGGATGCAGTACGGCGTGCTGCCAACGGCAATGAAAGGGCGATCGCGCATCGTCCGTGGTGCCGACCTGATAGCTGTACCGGCGCGCGGTCGCGCTGTAGCGCGCGTGAAACGCCGGATCCATCTCGTGCACGGCCGCGACCCAGAGATCATGCGGGAGAACGGCGTTGAGCGCGCGCCGGAGCTCCGGACCGGACCATTTTTCCGGCAGCACCACGCCCGCTGACTGGCCTCGCGCGTGGACCCCGGCGTCGGTGCGCCCCGCGCCCAATGCGGTCACCGGGGCGTCCGCCAGCCGTGCGAGTGCTTCTTCCAGGACACCCTGGACCGTTCGCTGGCGAGGCTGACGCTGCCAGCCGGCAAACTCGCTCCCGTCATATTGCAGAACGAGCTGAAATGCCCGGTTGGTCATCTAGAAAAAAATAACGGACTGCGCGCAGCACGAGCAACGCCGGATTTGCACGGCCAATTGACTTGCTCGCCGCGCGGCTCCCATCCTTCGCCCCGATGCCGCCGCGCACACTTGACTCCTTCGCCTTCGCCCTGAACGCGGCGCACGACCTGGCCGCCGCGGTCGTGGCGCTCGGCGAGGGGCTGGCCGAAATCGAGCGGCTCGCCACCGTGGCCCTCGTCCGGCATGACGCACGTACGGGCCTCCTGCGCGAGATCCTGTCGCCGATCGGTGCGCGTGTCGAGCGCACCCAGATCGAGGTGGCGTTTGCGCACATGCCCAAGACCCTGGCGGCGCGCATCGCCGCAGCGGGCGATTTCGTCGACGCGGGCGATCAATCGGCGGAATACGCGGCGCTGCTTGGGGTGAAACCGCTCGCGGAGGGAGGCCAGCTTGCCATCAAGGGCGTTCAGCACGACGGCGAGCTGTGCGCGCTGGTGCTGTGCCACGAGCCCCGGCGGATTTTCGGCACGCGCGTTACGGAACGCTTCGCGCCCGCGGTGGCGATGTTCGAGCTCGCGTTCGCGAAGTTCCTCGAGCATGAGGCGCGCGAAGAAGCGGTCCGTGCCCTCGAGGAAGTTACGAGGCGCACGCACGCTGAGTATGTCGCGAAGCTTGCGAAACTGGAGGAAGAGCTCGTGCAGGCGCGCGGAGCGCGCTCGCGACAGAGCGGGACGGTTGCGGCGGAGCGCGTCCAGGCGCGGGCCGCGGAGGAATCGCGGCGCCTTCAGCAACGCATTCGCGCGCTGGAGCAGCAGGTGATTGCGGGAACGGCACAGCTCGAGCAGGCGCACGTCGAGCTCCACCGCCGGAGCGAATCCCTCCGCCAGCGTTCGCGGACCCTCTACCTGCTCGAGCGCGTCCTCACGCTCTCTGCGTCAACCGAGGATGCGAAGGCCATCGCCGACGGCCTTCTCTCGCTCGTCGGTGATGACCTGCAGGCGCAGCGCTGCTCGCTCTTCCTGCGCGCTCCCGAACCCGGCGCGCTCTACCTCGCGGCCGCGCGCGGGCTCGCGCCGCACATCAAGGAAGGGCAGCGCATTCGCGTGGGCGAAGGAGTCGCGGGCCACGTCGCCGCCACGCGTGAGCCGCTGCTCGTGGTGGATCCCGACGACGCGCAGTCGCGTCCTCTGCTGGGAGACGAGTACCTCACGACCGGATCGTTCATGTCGTTCCCGCTCGTCCTGCGTGGCGAGCTGGTTGGCGTCATGAACGTCACGAACCGCGCGCAGCGCGGCCTGTTCGTCGAAGAAGACGTCGAGCGCGTCCGGCTCCTCGGCTACGTCTGCGCGCTCGCCGCGGCGGAGGCGCGCCTGCACGAGAAACTGGCGACAACACTCGCCGGTGTCTGACACCCTCGCCGCCGCCATTCGCGACATCGCCGACGGGAAATCGTTATCGGCCGAAGGCGCGACGCAAGCGTTCGACGCCGTAATGCGCGGGGAAGCGACGCCGGTGCAGATCGCGGCGCTGCTGGTCGGGCTCCGGGTGAAAGGGGAGACCCCGGACGAAGTCGCGGGGGCCGCCACCGCGCTTCGAAACGCCATGGTGCGCGTCGACGCGCCGGACCCTGATACGCTCATCGACACGTGCGGCACCGGCGGCGGCACGACCGCGACGTTCAACATCTCTACCGCGGCCGCGTTCGTGGCCGCCGGCGCCGGTGCCCGAGTGGCAAAGCACGGGAATCGGTCGTTCACCACCAAGTGCGGAAGCGCCGACGTGCTCGCCGGACTTGGCGTGTCCATTGACGTCCCCCCGGCGCGGCTGGGAGAAGTTCTCGCGAAGGCCGGGATGGTTTTCATGTTCGCACCCGCGATGCACCCGGCAATGCGCCACGCGATTCCGATCCGTCGCGAGCTTGGCATTACGTCCGTGATGAACATGATCGGGCCGCTCGCGAATCCGGCTGGAGTCCGCCGCCAGGTTGTCGGTGTTTCCTATCCCGACCGGCTCTCGCTCATCGCCGACGCGCTGGCGCGCCTCGGCGCGTTGCATGTGCTCGTCGTCCACGGCGAGCCCGGCATGGACGAATTCTCACCCCTCGGTACGTCGCACGTGGTCGAGCTCAGGGATGGCGCGACGAGGAAGTTCGAGGTTGATCCAGCGGCCTTCGGCATCAAGGCCGACGATGCCGCGGATCTCGCCGGCGGCGACGTCGCGGACAACGTGCGGGTAATTGAAGAGGTACTGACGGGCGGCGGAAAATCCGGCGCGAGAAATGCCGTCCTGCTGAACGCCGGCGCCGCGATCTACGTGGCGGGTCTGGCGCCGGACATCGGAGCGGGCATCGAAGTCGCCCGCGGTGCGATCAGCAGTGGAGCGGCGTATGGTGCGCTCGAACGGCTGAGAGCGGCGACGTCCGGCGATCGGGCACTCAGTACCGCCTGAGCACACCTACGACGACTCCCTGAATCGTCAGGTCGGCGTCGCGGAAGTACATCGGGGAGAGCTGCTCATTGGCCGGTTGCAGGCGCACGCGCCCGTCGCGCTCGCGGAAAAACCGCTTGACCGTGGCCGCGCTTCCGTCGATCAGCGCGATGACCATGTCGCCGTTGTCCGCGGCCTTCCGTTCCTGTACGACGACGTAGTCGCCGTCGCGAATTTGCTCGTCGATCATCGACGTGCCCTTCACCCGGAGCACGTAGTGACTGCCTCGGCCGACGAACGAATCGGGAACGGCAACGCTCTCGTCCGTCTCCATCGCTTCGATCGGGGCACCAGCGGCGACCATGCCGAGCAGCGGAAGCTCGCGTGCGCGCGGGAACGCGGCCGACGGGAGAATCTCGATGGCGCGGCTCTCGTTGTACGACCGCTTGATGTAGCCTTTGCGTTCGAGGTTGCTGAGGTGTTCGTGGACCGTCGCCAGCGAGTTATAGTTGAAATGCTTGGCGATTTCCTCGAAGCTCGGCGCGTAGCCATGTTCTTCCTCGTACGCGCTGAGATAGTCGAGGATTTCCCGCTGGCGCTTCGTGAGGGGCATGGAAGGGTCCTGAGCGAAGGTTTAGCCGCCACAACGGCGGCCGAACATCGACCGAAATATCTCCGAAGAGGACCCGAAGTGCAAGCGTCGATCGGCTGGACCCAGCCAACAGGAGCTTTGGGGAGGCTGACCGAGGCCGCCCACGAGCGTGTCCGAGTCCTGTTGCCTGACGCCCAGCGACTCGAGGCCGCGGCCCGGCTGGCGGCCCGGGGTCCCTCGTTCGCCAACGCGCTTCGTGACACCCAGGGCGTGGCTGTGATCGCCGAGATCAAGCGGCGGTCGCCCTCCAAGGGCGAGATCGCGGCGAGCCTGTCGGCGGCTGATCAGGCCCAGGCGTATGCGGCGGGCGGTGCCGCCGCGATTTCGGTTCTGACTGAGGAGCGGGAATTTGGCGGAACGCTTGCCGATCTCGATGCGGCAGCCCCGGCAAGGATTCCGCGGCTTCGAAAAGACTTCATCGTCGACCGCCTCCAGATGCTCGAGGCGGTCATTCACGGCGCATCGGCCGTGCTGCTCATAGTTCGTGCGTTGCCGGCAGATCGTTTGGCCGAGCTCATGGCGGACGCGTCCGCGCTCGGACTCGACGCTCTCGTCGAGGTGCACACGGAGCGCGAGCTGCACGGCATTCTCGGTCTCCGGCCCGCGATCATCGGCGTGAACAATCGTGACCTCGAAACGCTCGAGGTGGACGATAGCGCGAGCACCAGGCTCATTCCGATGATTCCCGCGGCGTCCCTCGCGGTCTACGAAAGCGGTATCCGGACGCGCGGCGACGTCGAGCGCGCGGCGTCACTCGGCGCGGACGCTGTGCTCGTCGGCACGGCGCTTTCGTCGAGTGGCGACGCGACGAGTGCTGTGCGTGCGCTGGTTTCCGTTCGCCGGCACCGGCGGCATGCGGCCTGACATCAAGTTCTGCGGGCTCACACGTCCGGAGGACGCCGAGGCCGCGTCGGCCCTGGGCGCACGCTATGTGGGCGTGATTTTCGCGGGCGGCCCGCGAAACATTTCTCCTGAACGCGCGCGCGACGTGTTCGCCGCCGTGGGCGAGGACACCCTTCGGGTCGGCGTTTTCGCCAAACCCGACGCGTCGGTCATTGTTGATGCCGTGCGCACCGCCGGCCTCGATGTGGTGCAGCTGCACGGCGATGCGACGCCGGATGCGGTGACCGCCGTACGCGACGAAACCGGGTGCCAGGTGTGGGCGGTTGTCAGAGTTGCGGGCGCGACGCTCCCAGCCGCCGCCGCAGACCTGATCGACAGTGCGGATGCGACGTTGCTCGACGCGAAGGTCGACGGGAAGCTTGGCGGCACCGGGGTCGCGCTCCCGTGGCGCGATCTTGCCGATGCACTCCACGACGTGCGTGGCGCGCGAGAGATTGTACTCGCGGGCGGACTGACGCCGGCGAATGTGCGCGACGCCATCGACGCACTGCATCCGGACATCGTCGACGTGTCGTCGGGCGTGGAGAGCGCACCAGGAATCAAGGATCACGAGCGTATGCGCGAGTTTGCGGAGGCCGTATGGACGGTGTAGCGACGCCGGTCGCGGGGCGATTCGGCGCGTATGGGGGCCGCTATGTCCCCGAGACGCTGATTCCCGCGCTCGATGAGCTGACGGCCGCGTTCGACGCTGCATGGTCCGACGACTCGTTCACGTCGGCATTCACGCTGGCGCTCCGCACGTATGTCGGGCGGCCGACGCCGCTCAGCGACGCGCCGCGGTTCAGCGCGCGGGTCGGCGCGCCGGTGTGGCTCAAGCGCGAGGATCTGAACCACACCGGTGCCCACAAGATCAACAATGCACTGGGCCAGGCCATGCTGGCGCAGCGCATGGGGAAGACCCGGATTATCGCCGAGACAGGCGCGGGGCAGCACGGCGTCGCAACGGCGACGGTGTGCGCGCGTCTCGGGCTGACGTGCGTCGTCTACATGGGCGAAGAGGACATGCGGCGCCAGAAGCTCAACGTCTTCCGCATGCATCTGCTCGGCGCGAGGGTGGTACCGGTCACGGCCGGAACCCGCACCCTCAAGGACGCGACGACCGAAGCAATTCGGGACTGGGTGACGAACGTGCATGACACGCACTACATCATCGGTTCCGTCGTGGGACCGTCGCCGTACCCCCGCATGGTGGCGGAATTCCAGTCGGTGATCGGCCAGGAGGCGCGCGCGCAAATGCTGGAGCGCGCCGGCCGGCTCCCGCGGACCGTCGTTGCGTGCGTCGGCGGGGGCTCGAACGCGATGGGAATTTTCCGGGGATTCGTGGACGACGCCGGCGTGGAGCTTGTCGGCATCGAGGCCGCGGGCGAGGGGCTCGACACCGAGCGTCATGCCGCGTCACTGACCCGCGGAACCCCTGGCGTGCTCCACGGTGCGCTCAGCTACCTCCTGCAGGACGCCGCGGGTCAGGTGCACCCCGCGCACTCGATCAGCGCCGGTCTCGACTATCCAGGGGTCGGGCCAGAGCACTCGTGGCTCAAGGACTCGGGGCGGGCAAGCTATTACGCGGTGTCGGACGCCGCGGCGCTGGAAGGGGTCGATCTCCTGTCTCGCGATGAGGGCATCATCCCGGCGCTCGAGACGGCGCACGCCGTTTCGTGGATCGCGTCCCAGCGCGGGCGGTGGCGCGCGGACGAACCCATCGTCCTTTGCCTGTCGGGTCGCGGAGACAAGGACGTGTCCCAAATCGCAGAGCGACGTAACTTGGGCGTGTGATGACAGCGAGTCAGCCCGTGCCCGGGAACGAAGCGGATCGAGACGATCCGCCGTTCTCGCCTGCGCTCGTCGAGGAAATGCTTCGGCAACTCGACAAGACCGTGCGCGCGCGGCAGCTGTATCTCGCCAACAACCCGGCGTACCGTCAGTCGCTCGACCGGCTGCGCGCGAGTTTCGCCCCCGTGTGGGCCGAAACGGAGTCCGTCACGCTCGCCGTCACGGAAACGCAGTTCAAGTGGTCCAACGTCGTCGTGCATGACCAGTCGACAAAGGCGTCCGACTCCTTGCCCTGGCTGTTCTACAAGGACGGGCTGCGTGAGGTGACGCTCTCACGCGGGTTCGAGGACACCGAGCTCGAGGATCTCATCGAGATCGTGCCACGCGTTCGCCGCGCGCAGGCTGACGAAGATGACCTGCTGACGTTGCTGTGGGAGCTCGAGTTTCAGCACCTGACGTACCGCAAGGTCGACCTCGCGCTCGAAGGAGCGCCGGCGCTCACAACGGCTGCTGAGCCGGGGAAGTATCCGCAGGACACTCAGGGGAAGGTCGACGACCCCGCCGCGGTCTCCGCCAGCGCGCGCGCCGAAGCGGCCCAGCAGCAAGAGGCGGCGCCCGACCGCCCCGGGGTCGTCAATCTCGACGAGTTCGACAGCACGCTGTACTTCCTGGAGCAGAAGGAAGTCGAATACATCACGCGCGAGATCGAGCGCGAGTACGCCAGCGACCTGCGGCGCACGGTGCTGGACGCGCTGTTCGACATCTTCGAAGTCCAGACGGACGCGAAAGTCCGCGACGAAGTCGTGCAGCACCTCGAGGAGATGGTGCTGCACCTCCTCGCCGCGGGACAATTCCAGACGGTGGCGTATTTGCTGCGCGAAGTCCCGGGCATTTCGCAGCGCGCAACGGCCCTCGAGCCGGCGCATGGCGCGCGGCTCGCAGCCCTCCCCACGCGTCTCAGCGAGCCGTCGACCCTCGCGCAGCTTCTCCAGCAGCTCGACGAGGCGCCGCAACTGCCCTCGCAGGAAGACCTCACCGCGCTGTTCTCGGAGCTGCAAGCCTCCGCGCTCGAAACGGTGTTCGAATGGCTCGACAACGCCCGCAATCCGCGGCTCAAGACCATGCTCGAGAGCGCCGCCGGACGGCTCGCATCGGCCAATACCGCGGAGCTCGTCAGGCTCATCACGAACGCACAGGGCGCGGCGGCGATGCACGCCGTCAAACGCGCCGGTGCGCTCAAGGCCTCGGCCGCAGTGCCGGCGCTCGCGAAGGTGCTCGGCGATCCGCAGAAGGAAATGCGCGCCGCAGCCGTCGCCGCGCTCGTGGAGATCGGCTCGCCCGGTGCGATGCAGTCGCTCGAGCGTTCGCTCACCGACGCGGACCGCGATGTCCGGGTGGCCGCCGTACGCGCCATCGGATCACGCGCGCAGCGATCGGCGCTCGCGCGCGTGGAGGGCGTGGTCAAGTCGAAGGAAATCCGCGCCGCCGATCTCACCGAGCGCATGGCATTTTTCGAAGCATACGGCCAGCTCTGCGGTGATGGCGGCGTCCCGTTCCTCGACGGTCTTCTGCACGGAAAGTCCGGTCTCCTCGGCCGAAAAGAGGATCCGGAGATTCGCGCGTGCGCTGCGATCGCCCTCGGTCGCATCAAGACGCCCCGCTCCGAGCAGTCACTGCAAAAAGCCATGGGCGAAAAGGACGCGGTCGTGAGGAACGCCGTGAACCGCGCACTCAAGGGATCGGCAACGTGAACCGTCCGACAGGTCAGATCCCGCGTCAGACGCAGAGCATCAGGCCCGGTGCGGTCAGCCGTCCTCCGCTGCCCGAGCGCGGCACCGAAGCCTTTTTGCGCGTCGCCGGCCGGTATCTGATCGGAGACTTTGCGGGCGCGCTGCGGACCATCGGACTGTACCCGGTCGACAACGCCGTCGTGCAGGCCGCGCTCGCGCAACTCAGCGCCCTCGTCAAGGAAATCGCAGATGCCGAAGGCGACGTGGAGCTTCGCGCCTCGCGCGAGTTCCTGTTCATCAACGGCACCAGACTGCGTCTCGATCTCGACAATTACGCGAACTTCACCGCGATTCTGTCGGACTTCCGCGCGACGGGGATCGGGTCCGTGCGCATCAATGGTCCCCAGACGCCGCGCGACTGGACGGTCTTCCTGTCGTTCCTTGCGACCGACGGCGGAGAGCCCGAAGCCCGGCTCGAGCAGCTGACGCAACGTCTCGCGGACACGGGCGTCACCGTGTTCGAATTCACCGCGCCGGCGGACGCCGAAGACGAATCCGAACGCGTCGAATCGAAGGAGGCGGCCAAGCGGACGTACGCGCAGGGCGTCGCGGTCACGCGCGACGTCATGAACTCGGTGCGTCTCGGGCAACACGCGAACATCAAGAAGATCAAGCGTGTGGTGCAGAGCATCGTCGACCAGATCCTCAACGAGGAGACGTCGCTCATCGGGCTCACCACCATCCGTGACTACGACGATTACACGTTCACGCACTCCGTCAACGTGTGCATTTTCTCGGTGGCGCTCGGGCGAAAGCTCGGACTCTCGCGCCTCCAGCTGTACGACCTCGGCATGGCCGCGCTTTTTCATGACCTCGGAAAGTCGCGGATTCCCGTCGAGGTGCTCAACAAGCCCGAGATGATGACCGACGATGACTGGAAGATCATCGCGTCGCATCCCTGGCTCGGCGTGCTCGCGCTGTTTCAGCTGCGCGAGCAACAGGAGCACCCATACCGTTCGATGGTCGTCGCCTACGAGCACCACATGAAGCACGATCTCGCGGGCTATCCGCGAAGCCAGCGCACGAAAAGCATCTCGATGTTCTCGAAGATCGTCGCGGTCGCCGACGGTTTCGACGCGGCGACGTCGCGGCGTGCCTATCAGAACGAACCGATGAATGCGGCGGCGGTGCTGCAGGAAATGCGTGACAATCCCCGGCGGGGCATGGACCCCGTCGTGGTGAAAGCGTTCGTGAATCTCCTGGGCATCTATCCGGTCGGCACGCTCGTTGTGCTCGACACGTTCGAGCTCGGGCTCGTGCACGCCGTCAATCCGGCGGACGGCCTGCTGGCGCGCCCCATCATCCGGCTCGTGTCCGACGACCGCGGCAACCTCGCGTATCCCGGCGAGCTGTTCGACCTCGCGACCCCCGGCCCGAACGGCGGCTTCCAGCGCACGATCATCAAGACCGCAGACCCCGAACGTTACGGCATCCGAGTTGGCGATTATTTCATCTGACGCGCTTGGCGCGTGCTTCGACGCATGCCGCGCGGAATCGCGCGCTGCGCTCATCGCGTATCTCACCGCAGGCCATCCCGACCCGCACGCCTCGATTGACACGATCGCCGCGGTCGCCGCGGCGGGCGCCGACATCATCGAGGTCGGCGTCCCGTTTTCCGACCCGATGGCCGATGGTCCGGTGATCCAGGCCAGCTCACAGCGCGCACTCGACGCCGGCGTGACACTCGACCGAACGCTCGAGATCGCGGCCCGCGCCAAACCCGGCGTGCCGCTCGTCCTGTTCAGTTATCTGAATCCGCTCATGGCCGCGGGCTCGGATGTGCTCGCGCGCGCGCGCGACGCGGGCTTCTCGGGCGTGCTGGTGACCGACCTTCCCGTCGGAGCCGATCCCGAGCGCGAGGCCTGGCTTGGCGGGGGCCCGCTGGCGTTCGTGCGGCTCGTCGCACCGACCACACCGCGAGAGCGGATGAGTGAGATTGCGACCCACGGGCGGGGTTTCGTGTATTTGATCTCGCGCACCGGTGTGACCGGCATGCGCGATGCGCTTCCCCCCGACCTCCCCGACACGGTGTCCCGGCTTCGCAGCGTCTGTTCGCTTCCGATCGCGGTTGGCTTCGGCATCTCCCGGCCGGAGCAGGCGAGCGCCGTCGCGCGTCTCGCCGACGGCGTGGTCGTCGGAAGCGCGCTCGTGCACGCAGCCGAAACCGGAGGCGCCACCGCGGCCGCCAAGCTCACGAGCAGTCTTCGCGCCGCGCTGGGCCAGCGCGCGGCGTGAGCCGGGGCCGCTCACACGCGGTGCTTCCCAAGTGGGCCGTCGTTTCGAAACGGCGGCGGGCACACATCGAGCGTGTGACTCGGCTCCTGGTGAAATGGGCCGACAAGATGGGACTCGACGCGCGAACCCGCGCCGCGTGGAGGGACGCCGGCGCCTGGCATGACGCGCTGCGGGACGCGCGCCCCGCCGACCTCCCGCGCCCACGGATGCGCCCGCCGCTCCCCCCGGGGGCGTGGCACGGGCCAGCGGCGGCCAAGCGACTCAGGGCGCAGGGAGAACGGCGGCGGGACGTGCTCGACGCGATCACCTGGCACACGGTCGGGAACGCCCGATGGGGAAGGACGGGGCGGGCGCTCTACTGCGCGGATTTCCTCGAGCCGGGGCGATCGTTCGCCAAATCGGCACGCCGCAAGCTGGCGGCGCGGTTTCCCTCCGATCCCGACGGCGTGTTACGGAAAGTGATCAGGATGCGTCTCGACAGAGCGGCAAAGCGAAGTCGCGGAGTCGACAAGCGAACGGTGGCG
>Ga0134121_10003808_pt1 | contig 12435 bp, 8 predicted proteins | sample KB301_FD_96463 | JGI IMG/M metagenome (GOLD analysis project Ga0134121, IMG submission 96463) | Terrestrial soil microbial communities without Nitrogen fertilizer from Kellogg Biological Station, Michigan, USA - KB3-0-1 | ecosystem: Environmental > Terrestrial > Soil > Unclassified ...
GCGCGCCGATCTGGCTCACCGTCCCGACGAGCGACACCTCCTGATCCAGGGCCTTCTCGTCCTGGGGCTTCATGACCTGGATCGCGATCGTCATCGGCTGGCCGAGCTGCAGCGCGTCGGGAACAAATGTGTCGAACGACCACGTCTCGGTGACACTGGCCCAGTCGTCACGCAGCTGTGCGGCTCCGTAATAGACGAGCTTCTCGCCGTAGATCGTGCGCTCCTGGTAATACGTGCGGATCGCTTCGCGCATGCCCCAGTGCGTCCCGGCGAGCGGCATGTACACCTGCAGCGCCCACACGCAGATCGCGAGCCCGGCCAGGCCGAGCGCGACCACGCCCGCCCGCGCAAACCGCGTCGCTGCGACCGCGAGCGCGACGGCGGCGGCGATCCCGAGGACGAGGAAGCCATCCGAGGGATCGATCTGCCAGGGATCGCTCGCCGGCCACGGCCGGTCGTAGCGGAACACGAACATCTCGATCCAGCGCTCCGGCTCGTGCATCAGATCGCGGCACACCAGGAATACGATGGCGATGCCCAGGGCCGCGTACAGCACGTGGAGGCGGGCGCGCCGGGCGGCGAGATCGTCGAGCAGGAACGCGACCGCGATCGCGAGCGGCGGCACGGCCGGCAGGATGTAGTGGTGAAACTTGGTCTGGATGAACGCGAAGAAGAACACGGCGGAGATCGCCCACAGCCCGACGGCGAACCGCACGCGACCCTCGCGGGTATCGCTCCGCGCGCGCAGCAAGAGCGCCGGGATCGCAGCGGGCAACAGCGCGGCCCATAGCCACATGCCATGGCCGAGCTGCGACGTATAGTACTCGAACGTGCCGTACGACTTGTCGACGCTGCCGTCAGCGGCGCGGTTGAGCAGGTGCGAGTACCAGTACTCGTTGACGAACCCGATGCCCTCCTTCAAGAACATCGCGATGTGCCACGGTAGACACGTGACGATCATCAGTAACAGACCGCGCTTGAGCTCGAACGCGCCGTCGTAGAGCGCACGCCAGCGGTTACCCAGCACGATATGAAACACGCCGACCCCGCCGGCGACGGCGAGCCCGGGCGGCCCCTTCGCGAGGATGCTCACGCCCAAAAGCGAGTAGCAGCCGAGCAAGTAGACCTGCCGCATCGTGGTGAGCGGCGCCATGCCGAACAGGTGATCGGCGATCTCGGCGGTCGCGCGCCAGCCGCCGCCACGCGCCCACGCGATCGGAGCCACCAGGCACCGCACGAGGTAGCGATCGGCGGCATGGCGGTCCCACGGCCCGAGGACGTTGTCGAACAGCGCGCGCCACCGCGTCTGGTCGTGACGCCGCAGCGGCATCGGCTCGTTGACGAGCGCGGCGACGATGCCGCCGATCAAGAGGAACGGCAGGCGCACGATCAACCAGCCGTCGCGGAACAGCCCGCCGAGCAGCACGAACATCAAGAGCGGTAGCCACAGCGCCGGGGTGATGACTTGCCCGCGCACGGCGAGCTCGGGGGAGCGCAGGAAGTAGCCGGCGTAGTACAGCGCTTGCGCGACGACGAACCCACCGGTGAGCGCCAGCATCACGTGACGCGCGTCGACGCGGCGCCACCACGGCAAGATCGGTCGTTCGCCGTCCTCCACCGCGAGCACGAACAGCGCGATCGCGCCGCTCGTCGAGGCAACCAGCGGCATGTCCGGCATCGCTTGCCGCGCGATCAGGCAGAACATCGGACACGACCCGACGATGAGGAGCGCGAGCCACGCGAGGCGGCGGCTGACCAGCCGCGCGAGCATCCACCATAGAAGGGTGAGCCCAGCGACCGCGGCAATGATAAACGGGAGCCGGATCCCGACCATCGTGCGCGCGCTCTCGACCATCTCGCCGGAGTAGCCGCCGTGATCGGCGACGCCCATCGCCCGGAGCCCCGCCGCCATCATCCAGAACATCAGGACCGGCTTGCTCCGGAACCCCTCGTTCGGCGCGCCTTCAGGACTCGTCCCCGGCCATTGCATGTGGACGAGGTCTCCGTCCTTCAGCATGTTGCGGGCGACCTCACCGTAGTGCGTCTCCCACGGGTCGACGAGGGAGTATTGCCAGATGCCCGGAACCAGGACGGCCAGAGACACCACGACGACCAGCGCGAGCTCGAAGCCGAGGCGCCGCGGGTTATCCGACATCGCTCGTCAACCTACCATCACCGCACCGCGCGATGCTCGCGGACAGGCGGATCACGGCTCGTCGTGCCACGACCCGAGCTCGAGGATCGCGACGTCGCCCGGTGCCGACACGTAGTGCATCTCGGGATCGATCATGTAGACCACCGCGTCGCGGCCATCGGTGGGCTGGATGCCGCGTGTGTAGCTGACGGTCTTGTCGAGCGCGACGCGCAACGTCCGGACTCCGCCGGGGCCGAGATCGATGTTCGGCGCCAGCCAGCGCGGCAGCTCATGGCACGCCTTGCGGTGGCCCGTGTGCCCGATCACCTGGGTGAGGCCGCGGGGCAGCGCGGTGCGAGGATCGTAGCGACGCGGCGCCCGGCTACCGCTCTCCCAGGCAGGGTCGGCCCCCGGGCGCTCGGGATCCGATGGCCGGTGATAGAGCAGCCCGCCGCCCTCCTGGCCATCCGCACCCGCGACATGGAGCGGCTCGAGCGACAGCGGGGTGGGTGTGCCTGCACGCCAGTCAGCGGCCACCTCGCGGATCGCGCCGGCGAGGCGGTCGTTCAACGCACGGGCGATCGCTTGCGCGGAATGATCGCGCAGGCACAGCATGGTGAGCTCGCGCCACGTGATGCCCGCGTGGGTGAGCAGCACCGGTGTGCCGCGCACCGTCGAGGTGACCGCAAGTACGAACCGACCGCCGAGCAACAGCCGCTGCACCAGCGCGCGTTGCTCGACGGTGAACGCGTTGTAGTCGCGCGCTGCGTAGCCGGGCGTGGAGATCTCGGGAAACCGGCGGGCGAACTCGGCTTCGCGCTCGCCACGCTGGTCGCGCGGCAGCTGGATGATCTCCCCGGCGGCATCCGCGGCGGCGCGGAAACGCTCGTCACCCAGCCCCGCGAGCTCCATGACGCGCGCCGCGTCGTGGTTCCCGAACAGCAGCGTGACGTGCTCGGACGAGTGTGCCGCCAGCCAGCCGAGGATCAGCACACCTTCGACGCGCGCTCGCTCGCGCTCGGGCACGTAATAGTCGAAGTAGTCACCCATCGTCACCAACCGCACGTCCGGGCGCAGCCAGCCGTCGTCGCCGAGCAGCCCATGGGCGGCCAGCGCACCGAACCAGCGCTCGCTCGACGATTGCGGATCACCGATCGCCACGATCCGCGCCGGTCGCTCGCTCCAGGCAGGAGGTTGCAGCACAGCTCCATCGCGCAGCCGGATGGCACGCTCGATCGCGGCGTTCACGGACATCACGCGATCAGATCCCGACCACCGAATCCGCACAAGTCACGGCGCACGGTACGGAAGTTCGTGCCGCGCCGCGCCATCGGGTTCATCGCCACCCCCGAGGTTGGTTGTGCCATTCTGCCGCCCATGGCTTCTGCCCCTTCGTCCCTGTTCAATGTCGCCGAGAAACTCGGGGTGTCTGCTACCCATGTCATCCCATACGGGCGCGACCTCGCCAAGCTCGACCAGGAGGTGGTCGCCGGACGCGACGCCAAGAAAGGTAAGCTGGTGCTGGTCTCGGCCATCACGCCAACGCCTGCCGGCGAGGGCAAGACGACCACGTCGATCGGGCTCGCCGATGCACTTGCTCACCTCGGCGAGTCCGTCTGCCTGGCGTTGCGCGAGCCATCGCTCGGCCCGTGCATGGGCCTCAAGGGGGTGGGCACCGGCGGTGGCCGCGCCCAGCTCACGCCTGCCGATCGCATCAACCTGCACTGCACGGGCGACTTTCACGCCATCTCGTCGGCGCACAACCTGATCGCCGCCGTCATCGATAACCAGATCCACTTCCGCAGCGATCTCAACCTCGACTTGCGGCGCGTCCTGTGGCCGCGCGTGATGGACATGAACGATCGATCGCTGCGCAACATGGTGCTCGGCCTGGGCGGCCACGGCAACGGCATGCCGCGGCCCGGCGGCTTCGACATCACCGCCGCGTCCGAGCTGATGGCGATCCTGTGCCTCGCCGACGACCTGGCCGATCTGCGCGCGCGCATCGATCGCATGATGATCGGCTACGATCACAAGGGGAACGCCGTTTCGGCGGGCAAGCTCAAGGTCACCGGCGCCGCGCTCGCGCTCCTGCGCGAAACCATCCTGCCCAACCTGGCGCAGACGCTGTCGGGCACGCCGGCGCTGGTCCACGGCGGACCGTTCGCCAACATCGCGCATGGCTGCAACAGCGTCATCGCCACGCGCACGGCGCTATCGCTCGCGAACTGGACGGTGACCGAGGCGGGCTTCGGCTTCGACCTCGGCGCCGAGAAGTTCTTCGACATCAAGTGCCGCACCGCGGGGCTGGACGTCGACGTCATCGTGCTGGTCGCCAGCGTACGGGCCCTCAAGATGCACGGCGGCGTGGCGGTATCCGAGCTCGAGCGGCCCGATCCGGCCGCCGTCGAGCGCGGGCTGCCGAACCTGCACAAGCACCTCGAGAACGCGGCGATGATCAAGGGCGCGCCGGTGGTGGCGATCAACCGGATGCCGAGCGACACCGACGAGGAGATCGCGGTGGTGCGCAAGGCGTGCGAGCAGCAAGGGATCGCGCTGGCGGTCTGCGAGCACTACGCCCACGGCCCCGAGGGCGCTCTCGATCTGGCTCGCGCGGTGATCGAGCGAAGCAAGCACGGCGCCGACCGGTTCCGGCCGGTCTACCCGCTCGAGGCGTCCGTCCCGGACAAGATCAAGGCGATCGCAACGCGGGTGTATGGCGCCAGCGACGTGGTGTTCAGCCGCGACGCCGAGCGCGACCTGCGCGACATCGAGAAGCTCGGATATACCCAGCTGCCGATCTGCATGGCCAAGACGCAGTCCTCGCTCTCGGACGACCCGGCGCTGCGCGGTCGTCCGACCGGGTTCGATCTCAACGTGCAGGGCCTCTACGTGAACAGCGGCGCCGGGTTCATCGTGGCCCTCACCGGCGACATCATCCGCATGCCGGGGCTGCCCAAGCAGCCGCGCGCCGAGCTCATCGATCTCGATCGAGATGGAAAGATCGTCGGGCTGGCATGAGCGGCCTGCCACGACGGTGCACTCCGAACTGACACCGGCTGGGCCGGGACCCTGATATCGTCCCGCGATGTCGAATCGGGGCGCTTACGTTATCGCATGCACCGCGTGGGGAGCCGCCATCGGCATCCTGCTGTATCGGTTTGGCGTGCTCGGGCTGATGTGGACCTCGTCGTCGAACTTCGTGTTTCCGGCGGTCGCAGTCACGCTGTTCATCACCGGCCGCACGTTGACCCGCAACGAGGATGCCCCATCGAACAAGCTTCCCCTCATCGGCGCTGGCGTCGCCGGGCTGGCGGCAGCGATCGGGATCGCGTTCCTCGTTGTGCCGCCGCTCGCACAGAGCCGGCTCACGACGCACGCGTTCCCGGGGTTCACGCTCGATCTGCCGTCGGGCGATATCAAGTCCGAGGATCACAGCTACGCAACCGGCAAGCTGATGATCGCGAAGAACGGGGGCACCAGCGTGTTCGCCGTGCAGTGGGAGCCCGGCGGCAAGCTCGAGCCGGACGAGCTCAAGATGGCCGCGGCGGCGATCGCCCCGATGCTCGGCGGGAGTGTGGGGCCGAGCTCGGTAACACAGATCGCAGGCATCGATACGATCCGGTTCGGCAGCGACAAGGGGTTGTTCGAGCTGTCGATGATCCCATGCGGCGTTCGCCACGTGATGATCGCGACCGGCGGAGCCTCGGGGACCGAGGCGTTGCACCAGCGGATCCTCGCGAGCTTCGCCTGCCACCCCGATCCCGCGCAGGAGGCGACCTCGGCCTCGCTCCCGTTTCCGCTCGCGCTCGATTTACCGGACTGGAAGGTCTTGACCCGCGATGGCTCGCAGCTCCAGCTCACCGACGACAAGGCCGTATTGATCCTGCAAGCCGTGCCGCGCGACGTCAATATGGACATCATCAAGATGATCGCGCCGATGTTCAAGGAACAGGGCATGAACGTCGAGACCGGCGCGATCGATCACGGTCGCGTGCCGCTCAAGCTGTCGCAGGGCAGCGATGTCTCGCTCGGCTTCGCCCAGCTGATCAAGTGCGCAACCGCGACCGCGATGGTGATCGCGCTCGCCGAAGATCAACCGACCGTCGATGCCGTGCAGGCGAAGATCGCCGCCGCGCACTGCCTGAAGCCGGGCGAGAAGCCGCCGGAATGGCCCGATGCCCCCAAGGCGCCCGATGCTCCCGATGCTCCCGGTGTGCCCAGCGCGCCCAGCGCGAAGTGAAGCATTCAGCGTGTAGCCACTGCATGCCACTGTATGCCTTGAGCGTGGCACTCGTGGTCCGCCTACGCCCGGACCTTGCCGTGTCGCAGATCGCCACCATATGCTCCGCCGCGATGCGCTTGCTCACACCGATTGCCGCCGTGCTCGCCGCATGCGGTTCGTCGCCGTCCCCATCGCCCACGATACCTACCCCGTCGATCGCCGCCCAACCCGCACCCGACACCACACCTCCGCCGGCTTCGCCACCAGTCGCAGGACCGCCGGTCGCACGCACGGTCGACGTGGTAGATCACCAGTTCGGCATCGACGTTCCCGATCCGTATCGTTGGATGGAGGGCATCGACAACGCGGAGTACAAGACGTGGTTGAAGGCGCAGGGCGAGTGGGCTCGCGACGAGCTCGCGAAGATCGCCGGTCGCGATGCACTACTCGCGCGTGTCCGCGAGCTCGGACTCGGTGCGTCGATGGTGGGCGGCGTCGAGATCAAGAACGGCCGCACGATCTACACGACGATCCCCGAGAACGCGCAGCTCCCGAAGCTCGCGACGCGCGACCGCGGCACCGAGCGGATCCTGATCGATCCGGAACTGCTCGACGGTGACCATCACGCGTCGCTCAACGCGTACGCGCTGTCTCCGGACGGCAAGTACGTCGGCTACGTGATCGCGAGCGGCGGTGGTGAGGTCGGGCAGATCCACGTGATGGACGTCGCCACCGGCAAGGAGACCGGGGACGTGATCGATTCGATCTGGGGCGAGTTCGCCCCGAGCTGGCTACCCGACGGCAAGTCGTTCTTCTACACGCAGATGACCCCACCGGCGGCCGGTGGTGATCCGCTGCAGAACATGATCGCGCGCTACCACGTGCTCGGCACGCCAACGGCAAAGGACGTCACCGTGCTCGGACGCGAGGCCGATTCGACCTTCCCGATGGCGCCGCAGGGATTCCCGCTGGTGCGGGTCGAACCGATGTCCTCGTGGGTGGTCGCGGAAGCCGTGGGCGCCGGGGTCGTGCAGCGGGTCGCGGTCGCGAAGCGCTCCGAGCTGGATCTGTCTGGTCGCGGCAAGACTCCGTGGAAACTCGTGGCGACCGATGCGGACGACTTCACCAAGGTGATGACGCGCGACGATCGATTGTATGCGCTCACGTTCAAGGGAGCCCCGAACCACCAGGTGATCTCTGTGCCGCTGGCGACGCCCGACCTGACCAAGGCGCGCATCGAGGTCGCGGAAGACCCGGCGGCCGACCTCGCGGACGTCGTGGCAGCACGCGACGGCCTGTATCTCATCCACAACGCCGGCGGCCTCGCGAAGCTGTCACGCTGGGCGTGGGCGGGCACGCCTGTACCGGTCGCGTTACCCAGCGACGGCTGGGTCCGCGCGCTGATCGGCGATCTCCGTCGCGACGGCGTGAGGTTCAGCCTCGACACCTGGCTGCGCCCGTCCACTTACTACGCGTACGATCCGGCGACCAAGCGGTCGTCGCCAACCGGCCTCGCGTCCCACAGCAAGATCATCGACGAGCGCGTCGTCGCGACCGAGGTCGAGGTGCCGAGCACCGGCGGTGCGATGGTGCCGCTGTCGATCCTCCACTTCAAGGACATCGCGCTCGACGGCTCACACCCGACGATCATCGATGGCTACGGCGGCTACGGCATCAGCCGGCACGCCGCTTTCTCCGCGTCGCGCCTGGCGTGGTTCGAGCGCGGCGGCGTGCTGGCAACTTGCCACGTGCGCGGCGGAGGCGAGAAGGGTCGCAAGTGGCAAGACGACGGCGTGAAGACCAGGAAGCTCAACGGCATTCGCGACGTGATCGCGTGCGGTGACTACCTGGTCGCGCAGCACTACACGACCCCGGCGCACCTCGGGATCGCAGGCGGCAGCATGGGTGGCATCCTGATGGGACGCGCGCTCATCGAGCGCCCAGACTTGTTCGCGGCGGCGCACATCGCGGCTGGCGAGCTCAATCCGCTCCGTTTGCTCGCGGCGGAGAACGGCGCGAATCAGATCGGCGAACTCGGCGATCCGCGGATCGAGTCCGACTACAAGTCGATCCGCGCGTTCGACCCGTACGTCAACGTGAAGCTGGGCACGCCCTATCCCGCCGTGATCTTCACGATCGGCTTGAACGATCACCGCGTGTCGCCGTGGATGACCGGCAAGATGGCGGCTCGTCTACGCATGGCGACGACGAGCACGCGCCCGATCGTGATTCGCGTCGACGGCGATGCCGGTCACGGCATTGGCTCGACGCGCGATCAGAGTCTGGCGTCGAGCGCCGACGTGTGGAGCTTCTTCCTGCAGCAGTTCGGCATGGCGAGCCGATAGCTCCACAGCGCGTGGTCACCGCTCACCTACAATTGCCGCATGCGCGTGTTCCGGGACGAGCCGTTGCTCGAGATCATCACCTACCTCCAGCGCGGCCTAGCCGGCGGTGCGCCGATCGATCTCGCCGTACTCGATCCGGATCGCGGGCGCACGTGCCATGCGGGCGAGCTGGTCGACGGCCACGTCCACCGGCCGTTCCGGGTGTGGGTCGATCTCGCCGAGCGCCTCGGGCTGCGGCTGCAGACGCCGCGGCCCGGGCCGCCCCCACTGATCGAGCTACGGTTCGAGCCGCTGGCGCGTGCACCAGCGCCGCGCGATGCCTCGACGGAGAAGTACGGTGCGGCCTCGCCGTTCGCGCGGATCGACAAGCGGGAGGATCCGGGCTTCGTGCTCGATCTGGCCGATGCCCTCGACCGGGTGGCGCTCGGCCCCGCGCCGCGCATCCTCGATCTGGGAGTCAACACCGGCGATGAACTCGCGCTCGTCCTGGCGCTCGCTCCGCGCGACGCCGCGGAGATCGTTGGCATCGATCACAGCGCCTCGGCGATCGCGGTGGCGCGCGAGCGCTTCGCCGGCCGCGTCCAGCTGATCGAGGCGGACCTCAACGGCCTCGCCGGCGTCACGCTGGGCCGCTTCGATCTCGTGATCTCGATTGGCACCCTGCAAAGCCCGGGGATCGATGACCGTGCACTGCTCCGGCGAGTAGTGCAAGACCACCTGACGCCGGACGGCGCGGTGATCCTCGGCGTGCCGAACTGCCGCTATGTCGACGGCGAGGTCGAGTACGGCGCACGCATGAAGAACTTCCGCCAGCCCGAGTTAGGCCTCGTGATCAAGGATGTCGCGTTCTATCGCAAGTACCTGCAGCAGCATCACCGCCAGGTCTACGTGACCGGCAAGAACTACCTGCTGATCACCGGCGTCGCCCGCGAGGCGTGACAGCGCGGTCCCCACCGTGTCTACGTCGGCGCGAGCACGATGGGCGGGGTCGGGTTGACGACGCCGACCTTACCGGCCGCCGGAGCTTATCGAGGGGCGGCGCCGATCTGGATCGGCTTGGTCGCGGCGGACTTCATGCCGGTGCTGTCGACCCAGAACAGGGTGACCTTGTCGCCGGCCTTCGACGGGATGGTTCCGTTCGGCAGCACCTCACAATTACGAGCGCCGTACGCATAGAGCTTCGAACCCGCGGCGGCAGTCGCGAGCCCCCACGAGCGCGGCACGCCTTGATCGTCCGCCAGCACGAGCGCGACCGCGCCGGCCGGGATATCGCCATCGAGCGCGACGCCGACCTGCGTCGTCGAATGCCGCGATGCTTGCTCGAACCACACGCGGGTGATCTTCGGGGCGGGGAGTGGATCGATCTTGTCGCGAGTCACGCGCACCGTGGCGAGCACCGCATCGCCGTTCGACAGCTCCACCTTGAACGCATTCGCGACCGCAACGCGATAAACAGCGAGCCCGGGTGCGAGCACGTCGATCGGCGGCTTGACCGAGTCGCCTCCGATCTTGACCCGCCAGCCCGATTGCACCGCCGCATCACCGGGATCGAGCTTGCCTCGTGGCTCGGGGACCGCCGCGACCACGACACCGCCATCGCGGGGCACCACTGCGCTGGCCGGGGTCAGCACCTTGGGAGTGAGTCCCACCCGCGCACAATCCGCACGGGCGAGAGACGGAGCCAAGCTGAGCGCGGCGAAAACAAGGACGGGAACGAGAGCAAAGCGCTTCATCGCGGTATCAACGCACCGTATCCCAGCAAAGGTCTGCCGAGCTATGCCCGCGTACGCAGCGCAAGCAAGCGGATCCCTTGCAACAAGCTCGAGTTGCCAAAGGCCTTGCGCGCGTCCCCGGCTTGCCGCGGCACCTGCGATCACTTATGATACTATCAAGTATCGAAACAGGAGATCGCCGTGTCCGAATCGCGCCCCCGCTACGTCATCGTTGTCCTCCTCGAGTTCGAGCCGGCCTGGCTCGCCCTGCCGCGCGAGCGCCGCAACGAGGTCGCCGCCGGCCTGCAAGCGATCGTCGCCCGCCACCCCGAGGTCTTGGTCCGCTGGTTCGACGCCGACGCGTTCGGACGCGGCTACACCGACTTCGTGGTGTGCGAGTGCAGCGACCTCGAGCGCTACCACTTCCTGTGGGAGGAGCTACGCGACTCGATCCTGTTCACCACGCCGTACGCGCGGCTCAAGGACGTCGTGCTCGGCCTCGAGCGCGGCTATCAGCGGTACGAGGCGAGCGTTGCCGCGGCGCCGTGAGCGCGCCCGGATCGGCCGGCCCTACGACGATAGCTCGACCGACGCGATCCTGCGCGCGACGCTCGCCGTCTTGGCCGAACGTGGCTACCACGCGACCTCGCTCGACGAGATCGCCGCGCGCGCGGGCTCGAGCAAGCCGACGATCTACCGGCGCTGGGAGGGCAAGCCGCACGTCGTCGCCGAGGCGGTCCGCCACGCGCTCGCGCGCGCGAACCCGGATGCCCCCCACACCGCGGATCCACGCGCCGACCTGCGGATCGTGCTCCACAACGTCATCGACGCGCTCACCGGCACGCCGTTCGGCAGCGCCATCCGCACGTTGCTCGATGTCGCGGAGTCGGAGCCGGAGCTCGCGGCGTGCCTCGCTGCTGTCGAGCGCGATCGGCGCGCCGTGCTCCGCGCGGTATTGCAGCGAGCGCTGGCGCCTGCCGCCGCGCGCGATCTCGAGCTCGAGATCGACCTCCTGCTGGGCCCCATCTACTTCCGGTTCCTGGTGCGGCGCACCCCGATCCCGCGGCGCCTCGCGGATACCCTGATCGCCCGCCTGGTGCGCTGAGCCAGCCACCAGGGTGCCAGCGCGTGCCTAGCTCACAGGCCGAACTTCGACGAAGCGAACACCGTCTCGAGCAGCTGATCGACCTCGCGGATCATGCGCGCGGCCGCCTCGCCGGGCAGCGCGGCGAGCGCCACCTTGATCTCGTTCAAGTTCTTGAGCTGGCTGAACAGCTGGATGTCGGACAGCTCGCCGCCCGCGGTCAGGAGATCGCGGATGAGGCCCAGCTCGGTGAGCAGATCGTCCAGGCTCGCCGATGGCCCGATGAAGCGGCGCTCCTCGGGGTGTTCGCGATAGTAGGCGTCGACCACCGGGTTCACGATCTCCTCGAGCAACTCGACCTGATCGAGGTTGTTCCAGATGTGGCGCAGGATGAAGAAGTCGCCGTCGTGCACGCGGGTGCGGCCGTCGAACACTGCCGAGGCGGCGAACAGCTTGAGCAGCTTCACGGCGCGGCGGTCGGAGACCGAGATCCCCTCGGACCGGATCTGGAACACGAGCCCCTTGTACTTGGTCAGGAACTCCTCGGGGAACGCCATGAACTTGTCGAAGTTCTGCTGGATCTGCCGCAGCTCGCGCGCCGAGATCACCGGCCGGAGCTCGCCGGCCGGCCGGCCCGACACGTCGCCGGGGGTCAAGAACGCCCGGCCCGTCATCTTGCGGAGCTCGAGCGACACGCCCTTCTTCATCAGCTCGTGGAAGTGATAGCTGTCGAGGTTGTCCGACAGCACGCGCACCAGGAAGCGATCGAACATCGCGGCCAGGTTGTCGTCGTTGGGGACCTCGTTCGAGGCGGCGTAGAGCGAGATCAGCGGGACCTGCACGACCTCGGGGCCGTTCTGAAACTTGCGCTCGTTGATCACGTGGAGCAGCGAGTTCAAGATCGCGGAGTTCGACTTGAAGATCTCGTCGAGAAA
>Ga0134121_10003812_pt1 | contig 12427 bp, 12 predicted proteins | sample KB301_FD_96463 | JGI IMG/M metagenome (GOLD analysis project Ga0134121, IMG submission 96463) | Terrestrial soil microbial communities without Nitrogen fertilizer from Kellogg Biological Station, Michigan, USA - KB3-0-1 | ecosystem: Environmental > Terrestrial > Soil > Unclassified ...
AGCTCCCTTGCGTTCGGACAAGGCACGTTCAGTTCTGTGGTTCTTGCGTTCCCGCAAATCGCGGTGGGCGGCAATGCTGCGGCGCAGCAAATTGACGAATCCCGCGGCGGAATCCTTGCCGGCCACGGCGTCGCCGCCCGGTCCGGCCGATGCTTCGTCGTAAGGAGGAACGAAAGCGATTGTGTTTTTCCAGACGAACAATCCCGCCAGCAGCAGAAGGCCGATGACGAGGCCGTGCAGGCGGTATTTGCGGATCAGCGCGGCGATGCCGGGATCCTCCGCGACGCCCAGGTGAGTTTCGTCGAACAGCACGACGCGATTTGCGCCGACCAGCCAGGCCAGCAAATCCGCATGCCTCTCCTTGCGCATCGCTTCGTTGCTCAGGAAATACGAATCAGCCGAGAAAACCAGCGACCCCCGGCCAAACCTGCGCTCGATCAGCACCGGCTGCTTGTCCCGGGCGTAAATCACGTTCCAGTTTGTCCCCGGCCTGTCGAAGTAAAGCGCCGTATGCCAGATGACCGACTCCGGAACGTCCAGGTCCGCCTGCCGGCGCGCGATCACAGACTCGTATTCGCCTTCCGGATTCTTCGGCAAATCCTCGTATCCGAGGCTGACATTCCAGCGTTCCTTCAACGAAATGAGTTTCAGGCCCGGCAAATCATCGTCGTCCCCGAACGGGCGTTTCTTCCGCTTGACGTTTTCCTTGTCTGATTCGTCCGGCCTTCCGTCCTTCCGTTCCGTCCGTCCGCCCGATTTTTTCTTTTCGCTCGCCTCTTCACGCTGCGCCGCCCAGGGCTTGGTGTTCGACGGCGCAAAGGAAATGACGATGCGCCCGCCGTCGAACATGAATTCTTCAAGTTGTTTGTATTCCTCCTCGGCCGAGCGTTCCGCTTCGGCGGCATACGCCCCGAAAACAAACAGCGTCGTATCGCGCCCGTCGTGAAGCTCCTCCAATCGCTGGATGAAACGCCGTACCGTCACTCTGTTCAGATTTTCCAGGCTTTGGTAAAGCGCCCGGGTGCCGAGCGGGTCGGCGCGGTAGGAGGAATAAGCCGGGTAAACGTCGCCGGCCTCGAACCGCAGTTGAAAAAGCCGGACCACTCCAGCCCCGAACACGACGATCAACGCGGGCAGCAGCCAGCGCAACGTTTTATCCTTCTTCAACACGCTTTGATTTTCTCCAGGTTCAATTGGAACCGCTGCAGTGCCTCCTGCGTCACCTCGTGCAGGCCGTACCACACGCGCTCGAAGATTCCGACGTTCTCAGCGAAGGCCGAGTGCAATTCCGGGAGCGCGCGGCCACGGCGGCGCAGCTCGAGTTCGTAGTCCCGGTTCGATTTGAACCGGGCGATACGGATCATTTCGCGGTACGCCAGATGCGCAAGGCTGCCGAGGTAGAGCGCCCGCAACGCCAGGCGCAGCTCGCCTTTCCCCATCAATTCGCGCGCGAGCTTCAGCCAGTCGTCCTCCGGCAGTTCGCTGGCGCTGACATTCTCATCCGCCAGATCAGGAACGGACGGAACGGGCGTGCTTTCAACCGCCTTGCGCGCGCCGCGGCGCTTCCACATCCGGTAAAACAGAACCGCGACCACGCAGGCGACGATCGTCAGGAGGATGAGAATCAGAACTTGCGGAACCACCATCCACGCCATGCCCCGGCTTCCGCTCTCGTGAGCCGATCGTTTGCCGAAAATTTTCTCCCGCAACCAATCCGCCGCTTTCACAATCCACAGGACTGCCGCCTTCACCGCGCGCCCGATCCATTTCGCCCAACCGCGGAGAGTCTCGATCACTCCGTCCATGAACGAAGCGAACACTCCCCTGCTGGCCACGTCTTCCGCGGGCTTCTCGCGCGGCAAACGCCAGTTGTATTCGCGCCGGTTCAGGACCTGTTCGATCGAGCGGTCCAGGTCGGGCGCGGCCACGGCCGGTTGAGGATCGCTGACCGGCGCCCGGGGATTCTCCGACGCGGCGTTCGCGACGCCCGCGAGACAAGTTACCAGGATCAACAGCGTCGCCGCGCGCGTTGCGGGCACGTAAAGCTTCAACTCCGCTTTCAAATCTTCGCCGGTGTGGAGCGACTCGCCGTAGAAACAGCGGAGCTGATAAACCGCCTTGAGCAACGGATCGAGGCAGAGGTAGGTCAGACTGAAAATCGTCGCCAGGAACGTCGTGTTCAGAAAGCTCCACGGACTGCGCGTGAACGTGGTCTCGACTCCGAACAGCGTTCTGAGCAGCGAGGGAATCGCCGCCAGTCCGGACGCCAGATCGAAACACACAACGAACCCGAACAGCGCGAGGACGGCCAGCAGAAGGTGATTTTGTTTCGGCCAGAGTTGCGCCTGTTTCACCGCCCGTTTGAACACTTGTTTCGCTTCCACGCCCTCCTCCGCGCCCAGCGCGGTCACGTTCTGGTAAAATGCATACACCCAGCCGGCGGGCAGCAGGATCAGGAGCGACGCCGGGATCAGGAAAAGGCCCGAAGGCTGAAGGATGGTCTGGATCAGTGCCACCCGCGAAAAGTTCGCCAGCGTCACCGTCGGCGCCGGCCCGCCGGCGATTTGCGCTTTGAGCCGCTTCGCGAAAATCGCCTGCCACGTCTTCATCCAAAGGAACAACGCCGACACTCCGAATGAAGCCTGCGCGCAATGTTCGTAAGCGGTCGAGCTGCGGCTCGTGTCCGCCCAGAAATACAAAAGCCCGAGCGCGAACGGCAGGCTGCCGAGGTAATAACAGCCGGTCACAGACAGCGGCGACATGCGCAGCAGATGCACGGCTTCCTCGATCAGCTCCAGCACACCCGGCCCGGCCCTCCTTTGGCTGTTGCGCCTCATGGCTCGTCCATGAAACTGCTTTTCCAGACCGTTCCTTCGTGAAACGAATCGGGAATTCCCAGCAGACTGCGCCCCGTCAGGTAGAAGAACAGCCAGGCCACGAACAGACCGAACACGCACTGAGCGACGATGCCCACCGCGGCCAGTCGAAAGCGCCGGGTGGACGCCTTTCTCGCCACGGTCTTCAGGCAGGCGGCGCAAATCACGCGGTTGTCATGCTCGGTGATGCACTCGCGACAGAAAAACCGCCGGCACTCCGGGCAGCGCGCAACCGCCTCGCGGAATTCGTGGTTCAGACACCGCTGTTGAATCAGCGAAGCCATGAAGCTTAGGCGGGAGCCTCCGGCGTTCCGCCGGCCAGGCCCGGCTCGGAAGGCGAGGGTACCGGACTCGCGGGTCCCTGCGTCCGCTCGATCTGAGGTCGAATGACGGTGAGCACTTTGCGCGCGGTGCGAACGCGCGTCAGCGAAACCATTTCAACGGTCTGCACCGCCGTGCGAAGCTGGCACCGGCAGGTCGGTCCGCGCAGGACGTTATTCAACAAAAGCAGCGCGAAGAAACCCGCCAGCGTGAACAGGAATCCGCGCGCGAAGGCATCGTCCACCGCCAGCACGACGAGAGAAAACAAAAACAGGGCGATCCCGCCCAGCAAAGCGGTGGCGATTGCTCCCTCCGCGGTCTTGCGGATGAGGAACGCCTGGATGTCCCGGTAATCGAAACGCTTGTAGTATTCGGTGTAGCCGTCCGATTCGACTATCAACAGATGTTCGGCGCCAACCCAGAGTTGAGTGCGCCGGCCGCGGAACAGCAGAACGAATATGCCCATCACGAAGAACAGCGGCACCATCACCCACGGGGGGATGCGATAGTGATACCCGGTGCCCGGAAGCCGTTTGTAGGGTGGAGTCGCTTTCGCCATGATGCTCCGTTAACTCGAAGACATCGCGATCGACACGATCGCCAGCACGAGCAGCAGCGTTTGCAGGGTTCCGAAAACCAGCGCCGCGGGGATCGCCCAGCTCTGCGGAGAGACAAGACTTTTCGGCGCCTTCCGGTAACGGATCGCCATGTAAATCGCGAACGGCCCGGTGATCAAAAAGGGCAGCAGCGACAGCGCGAATGCCTGGCGGTTATACAGCACGCGCTTGTCTTCGAGGCTCTGAATCTTCTGGCTTTTCTTCCCCGTCTCCAGACACGACGGGCAAAGATGCCGTCCCTCCAGGTGCACGTCGCACAACGCGCAGAGGAAACGGCCGCAGCTCTCGCACGGCACGACCGCCCTTTTCTGCGGATGATAAAAACAACTGGATTCACCCTCGACGACGATGCGCTCGCCCGTGTGCGCCGCTTCCGGCGAGCGGTAAAACGCGGGGAAGACTTCCAGTTGCAGTTGCACGTTGCACTGCGGGCACGGCGCCAGACTGCCACGGTTGAAAAAGTCCGGGGGAAGCGGGCTGCTGCATTTGACACAAGCGAACTGCGAATTCATGGCCGCGAAACGTCACGACGGCTTCTTGATCACTCGCGTCCCGCAAATGCGGTCATGCAAGGTCCGCTTCTCGTCGTCAAACGCCGCGATGATGTATCCGATGAACAGCGTCAGGACGCTGATCAGTTCGGCAAAGCACCGGGCCAGCGCTTTCAGGTAACTGACCTTGCTGCCGTCCGCGTTCACGATCTTTGCCTTCACCGCCATTTTGCCCGGCGTGGCTCCAAACGCGCCGACGAACAGCGTCCGATACAACACGTCAACGGCAAACCCCATGCCGTAAAGCAGCACCAGCGCCGTGGTGGGATCGGACTGCATCGTGCTGGCCAGCGCGGCTCCGGCCACGACTCCAATGACGGTTCCGACAAAACGCAGGATCAAACCGTCAACGAATTTGGCGACCAGGCGGATCCAGAAGCCGGCGTATTCCGTCACGCCCGGCAATGCCGCCCCCTCCTTGATCCGCTGCACAAAGGCCGGCTTGCACGCGGCGCACACCCAGGAGCCGGCATAATTGATCACGTCATCGCGTCCGAACAGTTTTCCGCAGCTCGAACACACCACGGCGTCCTCGGGCACGGGCGCGCCGGGCGGAGACGCGGCGCCGCCCTTCACCTGGATATACGGCTGCCAGTTGGCCATGCCTTCACGCCAGACCAGCGTGTCATCGCGGACTGTTCCGGCGCGGGCGAGTTCCTCCAGTTCAGGATCCGTCACCGGCCCTCTCTGTTGCTGACCTTCGGCGTAATACCAGCTCATGTGGGCTCCTTCTGAATTGCTAAGAACGTTTGTGTTGGACTTCCTGGTTGCTTCTGAACAACGCGCGCAGTATCTCCCGGGAACGCGGAAAAACCAAGGTTTTTCTGCCGCGACAGCGCGACGCGCCGGAGAGCGTTTGCGCGCCGCCGCTCCCTTGACATCGCCACCTTCATCGCAAAGACTGCCCGCCCTATGGCCGAGCCGAAGGAAAACCCGTTGATGGAAAAGATCGTGTCGCTGTGCAAACGGCGCGGGTTCATCTTCCAATCCTCGGAGATTTACGGCGGCATCAACGGCTTTTGGGACTACGGCCCGCTCGGGGCCGAATTGAAAAAGAATATCCGCGACTGTTGGTGGAACGATATGGTGCGCGGTCGCGACGATATTGTCGGTCTCGAGTCTTCGATTATTATGCACCCGAAAGTTTGGGAAGCTTCGGGACACGTCGGCGGCTTCACCGATCCAATGGTGGACTGTAAGATTTCCAAGCAACGGTATCGGGCGGATCAATTGTTCTTCGCGGCGGTCATAGTCGAAAAAAAGGACAAGCTGTTTGGAGCAGGCCCGACAGATGTCATCGGCTATGTGTCGGCGCTAGAAAGTGAGCGACTGCTGGACGAGTTGATGGACAAGGCCATTTCGCTGAAGCGCAAGAAAGCGATTCAAGGGGAAATACTACCGTTTGAAATAAAAGATCTCACCCAAGCAACACCCGAGGAGATTCCGATGATCCCTTCTCCCGCGACAGGCGAACTCGGAAGTCTAACGCCGCCACGCGCATTCAATATGATGTTTGAAACCTACGTCGGCGCGTTGCGTGACGAATCTGCCATCGCCTATCTGCGGCCTGAGACGGCGCAAGGGATGTTCGTCGATTTCAAAGCTGTGGTCGACACCGGCCGAGTGAAGATTCCCTTTGGCATCGCGCAAATCGGCAAGTCCTTTCGGAACGAAATCACGCCACGCAACTTCGTCTTTCGCAGCCGTGAATTCGAGCAAATGGAAATGGAGTATTTCATCAGTGACCAAGATGACTGGGAAAAATGGTATCGCTATTGGATTAATTGGTGTCACAACTGGCTGCGGTCCGTGGGTGTGGCTGATTCCCGCCTGTCCGAGTCCGTTCACCCCAAGGAGAAGCTTGCTTTCTACTCGAAAGGCACCACCGACATCATGTTCGATTTTCCCTTCGGTGTGCAGGAGCTTTGGGGCATTGCCGCACGCGGCGATTACGACCTTTCGCAACACGCCAAATTCAGCGGTGCTTCATTGGCATATTTCGATGAAGTTACGAAGAGACGGTACGTCCCGCATGTCATCGAGCCTGCCGTCGGCGTCGATCGCATAGCGCTGGCAATTCTTTGCAGCGCCTACGCCGAAGACCAGGCGCCGGATGAGAAAGGGAACATGGAGTCCCGCGTGGTGATGCGGTTCCATCCGCGCATTGCGCCGATCAAGGTGGCGGTGTTTCCGTTGCTCAAGAACAAGCCCGACCTGGTGAACAAGGCGAAGGAGGTGCGTGACCTTTTGCGGCCGCAAATGTCGGTGTTTTATGATGACGCGGGCGCGATCGGCCGGCGTTATCGCCGGCAGGACGAGGCCGGCACGCCCTTCGGCGTCACGATTGATTTCGACACCCTCGGGGAGAAAGGACCGGAATTGAAGGACACGGTGACGTTGCGCGACCGCGACACGATGAAGCAGGAACGCGTGAAAATCAGCGAGCTGTCCGCGATGCTGCTGGCGAAAATCCGCTGAGCTGTTATAATCCGCCATGACCAGGCCCGCCCGCATTTCCTACGTCATCATGGCCGTGCTGCTGGTGCTGATCGGCTGCCTGCACCTGGCGACATTGGTGTTGACCACGTTGTTCGGGTATTTCGCGCTGCAACGATTCAGTTTCGGCCGCAGCAAACTGCTGGGGATTTCCATTTACGTCATCGCGGTGGCGGCCATCGGCTACGGCCTGTTCTATTTTTCGCATCGCGCCTACAAGGCGCTGCCGGACATCGCGGAAAAAACCATCCCGGCGGTGGTGGGCTTCGCGGAACGAAACGGCATCGAGCTTCCGTTCACCGATTACGCGAGCGCGCGGACCGTCGCCCTGACCGAGGTGAAGGAAAAGGTGGCGAACGTCGGCCGCTACGCGCGACGCGCTTTCTTCGAAATCGCGCTGCTGATCGCGGGACTCGTGGTCGCCGCGAGCATGTTTCTCAACGCGAAGTGGCAGGCGACGGGCGACCCGGACGCGGTGAAGGACAGTCTTTACGCCCTGGTCAGCCGGGAACTGGTGGTCCGGTGCCTGACATTTTACCGGAGTTTCTCGACGGTCATCGGCGCGCAGATTGTGATCTCGATGATCAACACGGTGCTGACCGCGCTGTTTCTGATTATCAACGGCTATCCGCACACGCTGGTGATCATCGTGTTGACGTTCATCTGCGGCCTGCTGCCGATCATCGGAAACATCCTGAGCAACACGCTCATTGTCGGCGTCGGCTTCACCATCTCTCCGCAGATGGCGCTGTTCGCCCTCCTCTTCCTGGTGGTGATTCACAAGCTGGAGTATTTCCTCAACAGCAAGATCATCGGCGACCGCATCAAGAACCCGATGTGGCTGACGCTGCTCGGGCTGGTGATCGGCGAACGATTGATGGGCATACCCGGCATGATCCTGGCGCCGGTCGTCCTCCATTACATCAAGGTGGAGACGTCCCGGAACAAGGATTCCAACGTCACGGGCGAAGAGCCGGAGGCCCGGAAGGCGGCCTGACGCCGCGCGCGCCAACCCCATGCCCGCCGATACAGAAACCATCAAGAAACGCGCCCCGACGCTTTACGCCATCATCGCCATCAAGCTGCTGAAGGGCCTGTTGTTCGTGGCCCTGGCCGTGGCCATTTACAGCCTTTCGGACAACGACCTGCCGGCTGAATACCGCCATCTGTTGCAGCTCCTGCGGTTGAACCCGGAACGGAAGTTTTTTGCGGACCTGGCGGTGCAGGTCGGCAAGGTGACCGAAGCCAACGTCCTCTGGGTGGCGGCAGGCACGCTGGTGTACAGCCTGTTCTCGTTCACCGAAGGCCTGGGTCTGCTGTTCCGTGTGAGCTGGGCCTGCTGGATGGCGATCGGGGAATCCGCGTTCTTCATCCCGATCGAAGTTTACGAACTGATCAAACCCACGCGCAAGGCGCCGTGGATGGTGTTCGTCATCCTTCTCATCAACATCGTCATCGTCTGGTATCTCGCCAAAAACCGTCACCGCCTCTTTCGCCACCACGCGCATCACTGAGATTTGAGATGCCAACCGGCGCGGCCTTTGGCATCCTCGCCATGTGACCGCGACGGAAGCCATCGAGCTCCTGGAAAAATTTCGCGGCGGCAAAATCAGCCGCGACAAGGTGCTGCGCGCTTTTCAAGCGGCGCCGGTCTCGGACCTCGGGTTCGCCCAGGTGGACACGCACCGCGCGTTGCGCAAAGGATTTCCGGAGGTCATTTTTGGGGCGGGCAAATCGCCTGAACAGGTGCTCAAAATCGCAAGCAAACTCTTCGAGCACGAACAACGCATCCTGGTCACGCGCATCCACGACGGGCACGCCCGCAAACTGCGCCGGAAATTCAGCCACGCCGTTCACCACGAGACCGCCCGTTGCGTGACGATTGAAAGAAAACCGCTGCGCAAACGTTCCGGCAGCATCGCGGTCGTCTGCGCCGGCACCAGCGACCTGCCCGTCGCCGAGGAAGCCGCCGTCACGGCGGACATCATGGGCAATCGCGTCGAGCGGATTTACGACGTGGGAGTCGCGGGTCTGCACCGGCTGCTGCGGCGATTGGAACAGATCCAAGGCGCCAACGTCGTCATCGCCGTCGCCGGGATGGAAGGCGCGTTGCCGGGCGTGGTGACGGGGCTGGTTTCCCGGCCGGTGATCGCCGTCCCCACCAGCGTGGGTTACGGCGCGAGCTTCAACGGCCTTGCGGCGTTGCTCGGCATGTTGAACAGTTGCAGCAGCGGCCTGACGGTCGTGAACATTGACAACGGCTTCGGCGCCGGTTATGCCGCCAGCCAGATCAATGCGCTTTGCAGCGGCGGCCTGTGACCGCCACAGAAATGAAATCGCTCTACCTCGACATCTTCAGCGGCATCAGCGGCGACATGTTTATCGGGGCGGTGCTCGACCTCGGCGTTGACGCGCCGGCGTTCGAGCGCGAACTCGACAAACTCATGCTGGATGGCTGGCACCTGCACGTCGCCCGAGGTCAGAAGATGGGCATCGCCGGCGTGAAATTCGACGTGCATCTCGCGCACGAGCACACTCACGAACACTCGCACGCCGACGGCACGACTCACACGCACCACCATCATCACGACGGACACGACCACGAACATCACGGGCGCGAGCACGAGCATGAGCCTCACGAACACGGGCACCCGCAAGGCGCGCACGGCGGGCTTCTGGTCAAAACGTCGTTCGGCAAAGTGGAACTGAGTGTGTTCGAAACCAATGTGCCGCCGCGCTTCCGACTCTACTTTCTCGACTCCACCGGGAATCCCCTGGCGCCGGTCGCGGCCCGAAGCGTCGCTCTGGAAACGATTCGTCCGGGCAGGAAGCGCCAGTTGTTTCAATTCAAACGGCAGGGCGATTTTCTCGAGGCGACCGAAGAGCTGCCCGAGCCGCACGAGTTCAAGGCGGTGCTCAAACTCAGGCAGGGCAGCCGCACCGAACGGAAAGAGACGCAGTTCGTCGAGCACGACCATCATCACGAACACGGCCACGGCGGACATGGACGGAACTTCGCCGAAATCAAAAAGCTGATTCAGCGAAGCGCGCTGACGGACTGGGTGAAGGAAAAATCAGTCGCCGTGTTCCACCGCATTGCCGTGGCCGAAGGCAAGATTCACGGTTTGCCGGCGGAAGAGGTGCATTTCCATGAAGTTGGCGCCGTGGACTCGATCGTGGACATCGTGGGCGCGTGCGTCGCGCTGGAAATGCTCGGCCGTCCGCGCGTGCACGCCGCGCCGGTTGCCGAGGGCGCCGGCTTCATCCGTTGCGCGCACGGCCGCTTTCCCCTGCCCGCCCCGGCGACGCTGGAGATCCTCGGCGCGCGCGGAGTCGGCGTGACGCAATGCGACGAACCGCACGAACTGGTCACCCCCACCGGCGCGGCGCTGCTTGCGGAATTCGCGGAAAGTTTCGGTCCGATGCAAGGGTTGATCGCGACGAAGGTCGGCTACGGACTCGGCACACGCGACAACCAAACGAGGCCGAATGTCCTTCGCGCGGTGCTCGGCGAACAGTCGGCCAACAGCGGCCAACAATCGGAGTTGGATTGGGAAACCGACACCGTCGCTGTGATTGAGACGAACCTCGACGACATCAGCGGGGAAATCCTGGGCAACTTTGTCGAAAAGGCGCTGGCCGAGGGCGCGCTGGACGCGTTTCACACGCCGATTCAGATGAAGAAGAACCGTCCCGGCGTACTGCTCACGGTGTTGTGTGGTGCCGCGGACGCGGACAGATTCTCGGAATTGATGTTGCGCGAGACGAGCGCGTTCGGTGTGCGACGTTACGCGGCCGAACGCCGGAAGCTGAAGCGCGAGGTGGTGACTGTGAAAACGGCTTACGGCGAGGTCGCAGTCAAACTCGGGACGTTAAACGGAAAGACCGTGCAGTTCGCGCCGGAGTTCGAGTCGTGCCGGAAGCTGGCCAGACAAACCGGCGTCGCCTTGAAACAAATCTACGAAGCCGCAACCAAAGCGGCGAAAAGCTAGCCGCTATTGCTCCAATACTCCAAACCCTTCATCGCATGATTGACGCAGAATTGTTGAAAATAATGTGCTGCCCGGAAACGCATCAGGCGATCGCTCTCGCGGAGCCGCCGCTGATTGAAACGCTCAATCAGCGAATTGCCGCGGGACAGGTGAAGAACCGCGTCGGCCAGCCGGTGAAGGAAAAGATCGACGGCGGGCTGGTGCGAGAGGACAAGAAATTTCTTTACCCGATTCGCGGCAACATCCCGGTGATGCTGGTTGACGAAGCGATACCGCTGGCGGAGTAAAGCCCACGGACTCCCGCCCGATCGTTGCCGTTCCAGACTCTTGCCGGCTTCCGCGCAGAGCAGAACGCACAGGCCGCCGCTCAATGGCGCGGCATGAATCCGTCAGACAAGCGGCTCTACTTCAAAAACCGGATTGTCAGCGGATACCTGAACGGCACCCCGTTGCTGGCTTTCACTGAAGCGATGATGACGCAGACCAGACTTGTGATGCCGATCGCGGCCAGGAGGAGGAATCCGATGAAGATGAGGCACAGGATGCCGGAAACGATCGCATAGATAAGCATCGAATCTGAAAATTCAGCGACTCCTTGCCGTGCGCATCCACGGTGGGGAATTCGTTTTTCTTGATCAGCCAGAAAACCAGCGGACCAATGATGTTTCCCAAAGGGATAATGAAACCGGCGAGCGCTGAAAGATGACATAGCATCTCCCATGTGCGAGCCTGAGATGCGGAGGTTTGAGGTGCATCACTCATGGTGTAGTGGGGGTTAAGGGTTGGGTTGTTTGCGCGCTGGGCCACGCATCGCGCTCCAGTCAACAAGGCCCAACGACAATTCTCAAGCCCAAATCGAACGCCGAATTCGCGCCCCGAAACCAACGTCACGTCGCAACCGCCGTGGAGGCACGGTCGAGTCAACCCAGCCTTTTTCTCAAACCGTCGAGCTGGTCCTTCAGGCCGGCGGGGAGTTTATCGCCGAACTTCGCGTAATACGTCGCGATGTCGTCCGCTTCCTTCTTCCAGCCCGCCGTGTCCACAGCGAGCAGTTGCTTGAGGTCGTCGGCTGGAACGCTCACACCGGAGAGGTCCAGCGCGTCCGGCGCGGGCAGGTTGCCGATGGGTGTCTGCTGCGCCTGGGCGGTGCCCTCGACGCGTTCGCAAATCCATTTCAGCACGCGCGCGTTTTCGCCGTAGCCCGGCCAGAGCCATCTGCCGTTGCCGTCTTTGCGGAACCAGTTCACGAAATAAATCCTCGGCAGTTTGTCGCGGTCCGCGCGCTGCGCGAACGAGAGCCAGTGCGCGAAGTAATCCGCCATGTCGTAGCCGCAGAACGGCAGCATGGCGAACGGATCGCGGCGCAACACGCCAGCCTGGCCGAGCGCCGCCGCAGTAGTCTCGGAACCGCAGGCCGACCCGAGGAACACGCCGTGTTCCCAGTTGAACGCCTCGTTCACCAGCGGAATGGTGCCTGGGCGCCGGCCGCCAAACAGAATCGCCGAGAGCGGCACGCCTTCGGGATTCTGCCAATCGGGGTCGATCACCGGGCACTGCGACGCTGGCGCGGTAAA
>Ga0134121_10003815_pt1 | contig 12421 bp, 8 predicted proteins | sample KB301_FD_96463 | JGI IMG/M metagenome (GOLD analysis project Ga0134121, IMG submission 96463) | Terrestrial soil microbial communities without Nitrogen fertilizer from Kellogg Biological Station, Michigan, USA - KB3-0-1 | ecosystem: Environmental > Terrestrial > Soil > Unclassified ...
AAGTTTCAAAAGCTCGGCGGCCGCATTCCCAAAGGCGTTTTGATGATGGGCCCGCCGGGAACCGGCAAGACTTTGCTGGCGCGCGCGATTGCCGGCGAAGCCAACGTGCCCTTCTTTTCCATCTCGGGTTCCGACTTTGTCGAGATGTTCGTCGGTGTTGGCGCATCGCGCGTTCGCGACCTGTTTGAGCAGGGCAAGAAAAACGCGCCCTGCATCATTTTCATCGACGAGATTGATGCCGTCGGTCGTCATCGCGGAGCAGGCCTCGGCGGTGGTCACGATGAACGGGAGCAGACGTTGAATCAATTGCTCGTCGAAATGGACGGCTTTGAATCAAACGATGGCGTGATCCTGATCGCTTCGACGAACCGACCTGACGTTCTCGATCCGGCGTTGTTAAGACCCGGGCGATTTGATAGACGTGTGGTCGTGTCGAGGCCCGACGTTCGCGGTCGTGAAGGTATTTTGAAAGTTCACACGCGCAAGATTCCGCTCGGTGAAGACGTCGATATTTCCGTCATTGCGCGCGGTACTCCGGGATTCACCGGAGCTGACCTCGCGAACCTCGTTAACGAAGCTGCGCTCAACGCGGCGCGCTACAACAAGAAGGTTGTGGCCATGTCGGATTTTGAGTTGGCTAAGGACAAGGTCCTGATGGGCGCGGAGCGCAAGTCGATGGTCATCTCGAATGAAGAGAAGCGCGTGACTGCTTATCACGAAGCCGGCCACACGCTGGTGGGCTTGAAAGTCCCGAACGCCGATCCGGTGCACAAGGTCACGATCATTCCGCGCGGCATGGCGCTGGGCGTGACGCAGCAACTTCCGGAAGGCGATCGCCACAACTACACGAAGGAATACTTGCTCGGCCAGATTTCGATTCTGATGGGCGGCCGCATCGCCGAAGAGACTTTCCTCGGCAACATCACCACCGGCGCGTCAAACGACATCGAGAAGGCGACCGAACTGGCGCGCGCCATGGTTTGCGAGTACGGCATGTCCGAACTCGGCCCACTGACATTCGGGAAAAAGGAAGAGCAAATTTTCCTGGGACGCGAGATTGCGCAACACCGGGATTTCTCGGAAGAGACCGCAATTCGGATCGACTCAGAAGTGCGCAAGATCGTGACTGAGCAGTACGAGCGCGCCGGAAAGATCATCAGCGAGAACCGCGACACGATGGTCCGCCTGGCTGAAGCTCTGCTCGAGCACGAGTCACTCGATGGGGTGCAGATTCGCCGCATCGTAGCGGGCTTGACGCTCGATGATACGACCGCATCAAGCGAACCCAACCAGCAGGAGCTTCCCGGCACGAAGGAAAAAGCGCCGGAGACGAAACCGCTGAAGCCAATCCTGCCGCCAATTACCGGAGGCACCCCGGCGCCGGCGTAAGCTTTGTCCGACAAGCTTCAGCTTGTCACATCGATCTCCTACAAACTAGAGTTTGTAGGACAAAGAAAGGCGAGAGCTAATAACTCTCGCCTTTTCGTCAGGTCAGAGCTCTTGTCCGTTCTTAACTACTGCCGCACTACATGAAACGGAAGCGCATTCGTTTCCATCCCATCAACAAACAAGCTAATCCAAACCGTTTGGTCATGGTCGTTTGTGGTCTGCAACGCCTGCGGCAGCTTAAATTTGACTTCCCGATCATTCCACGAGACATCAGCCGAATTTATCGGCGTATGGTCTACTGCGATAATCCCGGCGGCGTTTTTCTTGTCACCGCTGTCTCCCAGTAGGTGTTGACCACTGATCGCGACTTCCGCGCCCACCCCACCCGCAGCCGGAACCAGATTGTTAATTCGGGTAACAATTCGTTGTCCCCGGTTTTGTGTGTACACAGCGACCAGATTCATGGCCAAGTTCATAGCTTCTTCAATCCGCCGCACGGTCTGCGCAATTTCGTTATCGGTAAGCACCCCCTCAGCAACGTATTGGCTTTGGATGTATGTGCCGTTGAGATTCAATTCCCAAATAAAGCTGGTGAAGGCGGTTTCGATTTGTACCAGGTTGGCCATCGCATGCTGAATTCTTTCGAGGGGCTTGTTGACCATTTGATAGAGGAGTCCGGCAAAACCTCCGAAACTCGCGAGGACGCTGACGGCCCTGGTGCCGGCACTTTGGGTGAACATGCTGACCAAAAGACCGGTTGTGAGAAGCAGAAGACCTACGAAAAAAATAGCAACATTAAGCCGATGCTGAAGCCGGAGCGTTCGCTTTGCTTCATCCGCTGCGGCTTTGAGAATATTCGCGGCTTCTTCGCTGCGAGCTTTCGAAGGCTCCAAATAGTACTTCGCCAGTAATTCCTGACGCGCCGTGCGGATTCGCTCTTCTCCGGCGACAGCTCTTGAGAGAGCTTCAATGGCTTCGCGTCCACCGATATAGCCGAGCGCTTGCGCCATGCATTCACGAATTTCGACGTTTTCTTCCTTCGGTAATCTCCGTCCCAGAATGGGCACAGCATGTCGCTTCAGTTCTTCTCCAATCTTTCGGTGGTTTTCCTTAGCTGCTTCGTCATCGAAGAATTTGGGATCGCTCATATCTGCCAGTTGTTTCGCAATCTTGTACTGAACCTTGAGAGCACGAGCCTTTAACTCGTCCGCGACCAGGACGTCCATAATGGCTTTTGCCAGCCTTTGGTTCGACCACTTACTGGCCGATCCATCTCTTACCAACTCAATAATTTTTTCCGTTGCCTGGCAGACCGAATTTAGCCATTCTTTCAGCTGCATATCATGCTCGGTTGAAGGCAATGGTTTATACCCTTCGTAAATCTCGCGGAGTAGTCCTCGGTCCTCTGGCGGCAGTAGCTCACTAAGGATGACGTACTTTGCATTACCGGCTGGTTGCCATTGCTGATTCAGTTGGTCGACTAACGGTTGAATTGCCACGGGGCTAGGTCGCATCGATTCGGCTGCAAATTCAATCAGTCCTTTTTGATCCCACGCAATCCACTGCACCCACTCGTTGATTAGCGCCCGGATGGGATCGCGCGCGCCGTTCTTAATCAATTGCCCAATAGCTTCTATTTTCGCGTCGTCCTTGACCCCCTCACTGCGGATCAGTTCGAGCAGCGGAGTAGCCTTAGTATCTATTCCGCTCTGTTTGAGTTGAATCAGTACGGCGTTGATCGCACTCTCCAAGTGACGTGGCGCGCCCTCACTCTGCATTCTCGTTAATTGCTCTATCACCACGTTCTGAGATGCGGGAGGAATTTCAGCTGCCTTTTCACTCAACCATCTTGCCGCGAGCATCTGTAGTCGAGGGTCGCCGTGGTTCTCCAATGCCGCCAGAATTGGCGGGAGTACAGTCTCTTTCTTCGAATTCCACCTTGCGGGCAGATTCGCCTCTGATTCGGTCAACAGGGCGCGGCCAATCATCGAAGGTGTAATCCCGGAGTCTGTTAGGAGCGACTCGGTAGTACCAGGTCCACCGATTATTGCGAGTGCTTTGAAGCCGAGGCCCTCCTTGCTGAAGCAGTCTCGCAAAGCCACCAAAACCTGCTGTTGGAACTCCTCGGGAATCTCTGCTGCTATCTCGGTGAGAAACTGTATCTCCGGCGTTTTTTCCGAATCCGCACGAGTTAATTCTCCCAAAATTAAGGGAAGAACCGTGGATACGTTTTTTTTCCAGATGGCGTTGAGGTTTCCTCTGGTCTCAGGCAGCAACATCAACGTACTCTTGATGGGGTCTGGCACCTTTGAATCATTCAGTAGTTTGGTTAACAAGTCTGACTGATCAGGACGCAGCCTGATGATTGTTTTGAAAGCGAGCGTTGTGAAAGAGTAGTCATCCTTTAGCGCGATTGCGCTCCATAATGCATCGGCAGCTTTGTTTCGATCTGACTCATCCAACTCCATTGCCGCTAGCACTCTCGTCGCACTTAGCAACTTTTTCAAATTCGCTTCTCGCAAATGGTCGAGGCACTTTGAGAGGAGAGCAGACTTGTCCGTAGCGATGGCCGCCAGAGCTCTGGCCGCACTATTGGCGACTTCGTCATCGTCATCAACAAATAGCCGCGCCCATAACCCGTCTGCGGCGCTTTGTGCTGAGGAACCTAACTCGCGAAGGACATCCGCGGCGATTTGACGAATTTCCGAATTACTGTGCGTCAATAGTTCGAGTAGTTCGCGAACTAGCTTGTCTTTATCGGATTCGATCGCCGTGATGGCCCTGATAATCGCGCTCAGTACGTCAGAGTCCTCTTCCTCCAATAATTGATCGCGAAGTTTTGGGAGTGCGTCTGTAGCTTGGGGACCGATGAAGCCGAGTGTCTCTGCGGCCCTCTGCCGCACCTCCCAATCGGAATCCGCTAGAGTAGCGACTAGTTCCTCAATCCGGTTGTTGGACATGATCGTTCTCCTGCCTGATCTGAGCTGTGGTTAGACCCGAGAAGGATCTTCCAAAGGGGCGCGGATCCGTCTCAGATCTCAAAACTGATAGGAGGCTGGTCACGCGCTTGTGAAGCTCACGGGATGCGGCGATCGCAGGCTCTGGGACCAACCTTACCGCTAGATTTCGCTGAGGCTATCTCACAGAAAGGTAGCTGTCAATTCTCTCTTAGTGCTCGTATTGCTTTATTTTGCAAGGCAGCGCGGGGGCGGGCCCAGTTAAGGCAGGCGAAAAGATGGGCGTGCCTCAACTGACCGACCAGGGCCATCAAGTGACGGTCGCCGCGTGGCTGGTACTGCCGGAGATCTTACTTGTGCTGGAAAAAGGGTGGAGCTATTGGCTCTCGCCTTTTTCTTTCGGCCTAATTGGTTGTGGTTAAGGAAGTGAGAGTTCCGTCAGCAAGTTTTGGATCTCGATGCGGTCGCCTTTGGGAAACACAACGCGTCCACCGGTCTCTTTGGTCAGCGACGTAAGCAGCTTTATCGGCTTCGCACGTTTTCCATCCTCCAGCTCGCGGACTAATCCGATCGCATAAACGCTCGCCTTGTGGTCTTTTAGCTTACTGACAAGGTCCTTCTGCTTTTCCGTGCTAACCCTGTCTTCGCCGTCAGTGATCAAGATGATGATCCTGTCACTTGCGCCCACTTGCGCGCGCAAACGCTCGTCCATGAATTCGATCGCATCGAGTAGGGTTGTCTGTCCGCCTTGGACATAAAGACCATCGATGGTGCGATTCAATAAGTCTTCATCCTGTGTGTGCTCGATTCTCGCCGCTGGCACAGCCCGCGAACCTCGACCCACTCCTTCAGAATCAAAACTAAAGATCGAGACCGGTCCATGGTCGTGCACCTGATGAACGAGAGCCTTGGCGAGAATGTTGACGACACCAAACTGTGATCGCATCGATCCGGTGTTATCGATGAGGATTCCATATTCCAGCTTCTTGTTCCCCTGAGCGACACATACTGACGGAAGCGAGAGGAGAACGATGCTGATTAGCAGAAAAAAGATTCTTCGACGCATTGGATTGTTCCCGGTGCCGATTCTACTCTCGGTGATTGCACCATCCCAATCGCGAACCCATTCTCTTTGCTTTACTTTTCCTGGTTCCTCTCTTACCTTCGCGCTCACGATGGTTGAAACCGCGGACGTCGTCATCATCGGCAGCGGCATTGTTGGATCGAGTGTCGCGTATCATCTCGCGCAACAAGGCTGCACGAATGTGCTCGTGCTCGAGCGCGAAGCGCATCAGGGCAAAGGCTCGACCGGGAAAAGCATGGGCGGCGTGCGCGCGCAGTTCTCGACACCGATCAATATTCAGATGTCGAAGTACTCGATCGACTTCTTTTCGAAGTTCGATGAAGTTGTCGGTCATCCCGCGGATTACCGTGCGCACGGCTATCTGTTTTGCGCGACGAATGAAAAGCACATCGCTTATTTGCAAGCCAACATGGAGCGGCAGCGGGCGCTCGGTGTGACGAACGTTGAATGGATGGCGCAGGAAGATATTTCGAAGATCGTGCCGCAGCTTCGGGTAGACGATATTCTCGGCGGGACGTTCTGTCCCACTGATGGTTTCGTCGATCCGCACAGCGTGATGATGGGGTTTATGCTGAATGCGCGCGAGAAAGGCGTACGGCTCTGGCTTGATACGACAGTAACTGGAATTGAAGTCGAGAATAGCCAAATCAAAACTGTGAACACTTCGCGCGGATCCATCTCAACCAAAGTCGTCGTCAATGCCGCCGGCGCGTGGGCCGCACAAGTTGCCGCGATGGCCGGCGCGGAATTGCCGGTTGAACCGCTGCGACGTCAATTGGTTCCGACTGAGCCTTTCGATCGATTGCCACAGCGATTTCCGATGGTCATCGACATGTCCACCGGTTTTCATTTTCGCCGTGAAGGGAAGGGAATTCTGCTGGCCTGGAATGATCCGAAAGAGACGCCCGGGTTCAAGACTGGATTCGACACGTCGTTCGTGGAAAAGATTCTGACGCATGCAGCCTCACGCGTTCCGGTACTCGCTGAGGCTGGCGTGAATCCACGGCGCGCCTGGGCGGGGCTTTATGAAATGACTCCCGATCATCATGCGATCATCGGGCCGGCACCTAATGTTCAAGGCTTGTATTTCGTCAACGGCTTCAGCGGACATGGCGTCATGCATTCGCCCGCATCGGGCAGAGTAGCCGCTGACTTAGTTCTGAAAGGTCATTCAGATTTGATCGATGCAACACAATTGGGCGTCGAAAGGTTCAAGGAAGGAAAGCTGCTGGAAGAGACAGCGGTGTTGTGACGAATTAGTTAGCAGTAACCTCACAAGGAGTAGAGGTGGTATTTCTAAAAGTCACAGTGATCTTAGCCGTGCCCGCGGCAACGCGCGTGACTAGGCCGTTCTTGTCGACGTTTACAAATTCCGGGTGGTCTGACTTCCAGCTCAAACCAAGCGTATCTTTTTCGGGCTGCAACTCCGTGCCCGAACTGTCCTTGAAAATGGGATTCAGAGTTTGAGATGGCGCACTTGATGAAAGAGAAGCTGAGGGTTCAAGCGTAATACTTGCAATTCGAGCGCGGATCGCATCCAGTAGACTCTTTCTGAGGCTCTGTAGACCGTCCGAAGACACCTGCTCGGTCGCCTTCGCGGTTTCGAGCATTAATTTGGCCCGCAATCCATTCGCGAAAGAGACTAGTGCAATCCCTGACCCGATCAGCAGCATCGCCATGATAGCCAGTAAAATGTCCTCGCTCACTACAGCCAAGCTTTTGAAACGAAGCATGATGATCGTAAAGGCCATCACCAGCCCAGCGGTCATCAAAACAAGCGAAATAATCAAGGTCGTTTTCAAAAACGGAGATTGCGAATCGTTCGCCATTTCGAAGCCTCCTTTTTCAGTTCAGGAATCTTATTTCATGAACCAGCCAACTATCCCGTCCCAGCGCGATTGGGACTGGTTCTTCGCGATGAGACTCTCAATTCCATTCATCCCGTAGTTTCTTGCGTAATTCAGGAGTCGCGTCTTATAGCGGGCGTCAAGGGTTCCGTCCGGCCCGAGGAGGTCTATCCAGTAACCCACGTGCGACCTGAGTGCATCCATCGTGATCAAATCCTGATCGACGTAGTGATCAAATGTTTCCATGTAACTCAGAAAGGCATCGAAACAATCTCTGATGGAAAAAGCGAGTTCGTCATCGCGCGCCAATTCATCATGCGGCGCTGTGGTTAACGAATCAAAGATCTTTTCATTTGGAACAAAGGTCTTGCGGTCCGCGATGTTTGGCGCTTCCGGGTTGAATTCAATTTGCCGACCGTCCTGATAAAGCGTAAGAGAGTCCATCATTTTCATTGCGTTCTTGACCGCCTTAAGCTCAACAAACTCCTTAATCGCCCCAGCGAGAAACTTTTCTCGTTCCCATGTTTGCGACTTGCCATATTGTTGAAGGCCGACCATGATCAGGATTACGGTTACGCCGATGCCGAGTTTTGAGAGCAAATCGAGCAGGTCTACTATGCGATCAAGCTTCTGCAGTGAAGCCTCTTCTTTGTAGGAAATATTCTCAATCTGATCCCAGGTGTAGATCTTCTCGACGCCGCCAACCTTTACGGTGACGTACTTATCGCCCCTGATAATGTCCCCATCCAACTGTTCTGCGGGCACTTTGTCTTTTGCCTTCAGCGTGACTAAGCCATGCCGGGAACTTTTGATCTCATTAACTACGAAGACCAGTAAGACCACAGTGATCAGACTTATGATGAGTAGAAATGCCGGGGCCAGCATAAGTGCCATTAAGCGTCGCATTTCGTCAGCCTCCTGAAGATCGTTTTGGCTGGGCGGCAGTCAATTTCTTTCTGTGTCGCCTCGTCGTTCTAAATCCTCCCTTGAGTAAGGGTGCGACTTTCGGAAAGCACAGCCTTCTTCCGCGCCAGGCGTAGTCGCGCAGTCCATCGATGGCGGTCCAGGTTGGATGATAGCGTTGATAGATGTCGTCCACGTCCAGCTCACCCCAACTGCCGTCGGCGTTCTGCGAGCTAAGAAGGTAATTAACGCCTTTGCGAATGAGCGGGTGGTCTTGCGTAAGGCCGAAAGACTTTAGCGAGTCGAGAAACTCACCCAGGGCTTCCGGATCCGCCATCTGGATCATCTTGGACAGATTTTTTTTCAGGAAGGCATATTCGAAAGGCAGCCAGTCTGACGACAGCTGATAACGACTGTAAGCATTAAGAGTGTAGATGACATGGCTGACGGCGTAGACCGCGTCGTAAAAATAGTCCTCGTTACCGCCATCGGATTGCGGATAAGGCCGCATCGCCGGCAACCATTTGATCGCGTCGGCATAATGCGCCCCCAGGATGATGCCGTAGCGTTCACCTATGTAACTTCTGATCAGCGCATCCTGCCAAACGGCGTACCGGCTCATCATGGTCAGCCGTCTTCGGCACTGGCGGCACGTCCGGCGGCCACGTTCATTCAAATTTCCGCAGACGCATTCTTCCGGAACATCCGGCGGCGGTGGCTCAACCGCGGGATCAAATCCGAAATAGTCCTGAGCAGTGAAATTCTTAATCGCAATGCGAAGCTCTCTTTTCATTTGACCGTCGCGCACACCCAGACTGTCTGCCGCATAGCTACCGAAAACAAGATTAACCAAATCCTCAGCGTCAGCGTCTTTGAGCACGCGGGGGTTTTGTCGTCGCCAGAGCCGCGCACGTTCGCGACCCATCTCGCGTGCGGTGCGACGCAGTTTGGGATCTTTTGAGGTGAACGCGATACCCTGGAAGCAGCCAAGATAGTCGAAGCCATATTGCTCGAAGTTTGCTGGTTTACAGGCCGTCTGATAGATAAAGCTTAGTCCGCGCTCAATTGCTTGCGCCCGATGATCGTTGGGAGCTCTTCGCATGGGAACACCAAACCCTACGCCGACGCTATCAATAGCGTGAATCAATTTTTGCGGCGATCCAAAAGCAGCAATCGTGCTGGACAATCATCGCCATGGCACGATTTCTGGCGGAGCCTGGTTTGATCGACGCAAAGGGCCGGTCGGGAGGATGCATTTGTGCCGCAGACTCTTGAGAACCAGCCGGTATATTCGGGTCTGTTCAGGCGGGCGATAAATATCTTACTTTCGACTCATCGTCAATAGTACTGCTCAAAACTCTTACAGAAGCCGCCAAGAATCATGATTCGTTTAAGATAAGTCGGGACCCGGGATTGAGATTGAGAATTCTCATGAATCAGCCTAAGCTCTCCCGAACAAGGCAGGTGAAACCATGAACTTTCGTGCATTGTGGATCGTGATTGTGGCCATCGCCATCATCAACTTCTCACTGGGCAGGGTCCAGGCCGGGACGGCGCCCAACGTGAATGGCTCAATGATCGTTACGACTGAATGGCTGGCGAAGCATTTGAACGATGCGCACCTCGTGCTGCTGCAAGTCGGCGACAAAAAGGAATACGACGCGGCGCACATCAAAGGCGCGCAGTACATACAAACTTCGGACATCTCGACGCCGCGTGGCAGCGGCCTGATTCTTGAACTGCCGCCGGTCGATCAGTTAAAAGCAACGTTCGAGAGGTTTGGCGTCACGGACAAATCGCGCATCGTCGTTTATTTCAGCAAGGACTGGCTCACGCCCACTTCCCGCGTTTACTTCACGCTCGATTATCTTGGACTCGGAGATCGCACTTCGATTCTCGATGGTGGTCTGCCGGCGTGGATTGCTGAGAAACGGGACGTGACGACGGAAGTTAATTCACCAAAGTCCGGAAGTTTCACGCCTCATCCGAATCCGAAATTGGTAGTTGACGCGAGCTGGGTCAGCGGCAACATCAACCAGCCGGGCATCGCGATTCTCGATGCGCGGGATGCGAAGTTCTACACCGGCGAGTCGGCGGGTAACATGCCGCGCGCGGGTCACATTCCCAGCGCGAAGAGCATTCCATTCTCGACGCTCGTAGAAGACTCAAACAACAAATTCAAGAGTCCCGACGCATTGCGGGCTCTCTTCAATACGGCCGGCGTGAAATCAAAAGATTCAGTCGCGACGTACTGTCATATCGGGCAACAGGCGAGTCTGCTCTATTTCGTCGCCAAATATCTCGGTTACGACGCTCATCTTTACGATGGTTCGTTTCAGGACTGGAGCAATCGCAGCGATCTGCCGGTAGAAAGATTTCCCGAAACCAGAAATGAGACCAAGCCCGAAAGATAGATAGTCAGGGGCACAAAGTATTGAGCCCGATTCACCCCCACTATCGTCAAACTTCGTTGCCCCCGAGCGCGACTCGTCCGAAGGCTGTTAGCGATCCGCGTCTCCGTATAAAAGCATCTGCGGCAGATCGTCGAGCTTCGCCTTTCCCTTCGGGAAGGTAATCTGCCACACGCGATCGAAAACTTTGCCGTCCCACTTCGGCGGGCGCGAGACTCCGAGTGCTTTGGCGATGTCGGGAATCTTTCCGTGATGCCAGCAGATCAAGACGACTTTTCCGGCGAATGAAAAATCATTGAGGATGGCGTGGGTCATCTTTTCGATGTCATCTTTCTTGTCCTTGAATCCATCGTCAATGGATAAGCCCAGAGCGACAGCCAGCGGCGCAACGGTCTCGATGGGACGCTTGCTGTTCTTGGATTGTTGGGTGGCAAAGATAAAGTTGGGCGTGGCAAATCGTGGCCGCGTCCCCTTCAGCGGAACCTTTTCGTAGCTGCCGGCGAAGCTCGGAGGATCAAAATCGAATTCGCAGGCCAGTTGTGGCTCGGCCGGGACGAAGAGCGCGGGCAAAGCAGTTGCACGAGCCGAACCTCGAATTGAGAGATCGTTTCCGCCGTCATCATCCTTCTTCGGGTCGCCGACTTTCTCGCCGTGGCGAATAATCAAAACCGAACCGGGACCGGTAGTCATCGTTATTCTCCTTGGTTGTATCTGCGTGTTTAGCCGGCAACATTGGTTGCCGGGTACTGATCTCTATTTGCTTCTCGGGAAACTGAATCCGATGTAAGTGCGCGACTGATTCCCATCAAGCCTGACAACGTCGCGCTCAACTCAGGCATTGGGAGGTTGTTTTGAACGGACGAGACGAGAATGGCGGCTGGGCCAGCCGCCATTCTCGCTATTCCGGAACACAATCGATCCTACTTTTTCTTCTTATCCCGGAGTCTCTCCACCGCGAAGTTGTATTTCCTCGTCAGAGTTAATGTAGGCGTCGTGGGAAAGTCAGGCGCCGTATCTTGCCCACCCGACAAAATGAAACTGAAATCGAAACCATTCGATTGGGCGTTCGCGTGGCAACCCATGCAGCCGCCCATGTTGTACGACTTGACGCCAGAGGGTGGCGGTGAACCGCTGTAGACATAATCGTTGGGAGGCACGACGGGATTCGGCGGAGACGGCAGCGGGCTGGGGGTCGCCGGCGGAATCTGGGTTACCGCGAAATTAGCCGCCAGCCTTCCGCTAAAATTCTGCAGCGTGTAGTTTGTCTCGACCACGCTATTAGATTGAAAGAACGTGGACAATCCGTGATTGGGATCGGAATCGTCCGCGGGCTTGTTGAAGGGATAAGCCTGGACATTCACCAGCTTGTAGTATTGCCACGGCGAATTCGTTATCCCGTTCATCGAATTGTATTGCGCGATGGCGTCGTGCGCCGCGTGATTTACATCGATGATCGTCTGCGGAATTGTGTGGTCGCGATAGTTGACGCAGATTTTGCCGAGGACGGGCTCTCCCGGTGACGGCGGCGGAGATGGCGAAGATGCCGGAGCGATATTCTGATAGAAGATCTGGTTCCCTGGATTCGTACAGTACGGCGCGTTGGTCGGACTCACAGACACCAGCGGCGGATTTGGGTTGCTCTGAGTTGGGCCGTCGTTGTAAGAAAGGTCAGGACTGGTCGGAGTTGAAGGCGATGGTTGATTGGTAATCTTTCCATCGGCATTTTCGACCGGTACGGGTTTCCCATTGGCGTCATTTTGCGGCAAGAGAATATTGTCGGTCTGTTCGAAGGTCGCGTAAATGAAGCTCGGAGCCGACGGTGTCTTTTGA
>Ga0134121_10003816_pt1 | contig 12419 bp, 10 predicted proteins | sample KB301_FD_96463 | JGI IMG/M metagenome (GOLD analysis project Ga0134121, IMG submission 96463) | Terrestrial soil microbial communities without Nitrogen fertilizer from Kellogg Biological Station, Michigan, USA - KB3-0-1 | ecosystem: Environmental > Terrestrial > Soil > Unclassified ...
CCCAGCGCGTGCTGTCGCCGAACGCAAAGGACATGCTCTGCGACTGATCGATCAACAGCATCACCGTCGCGGGCAAGGAGGTGTAGCTGCGCGTGATCTCCACGCAGCCCGCGGGCTCGAGCTCCGGGTCGATCAACGGCGGCTGTGCAAACGCGCTCGGTGCTTCGTACGGCTCGAGCCCGGAGAGGCCCGAGCGCGAGCCGCAGCCAAGGACCAGGACTCCCGCCAGAAAGCTCGTCGATACTCGCACCACAGGGCCGCGATTCTACTCGACACGGCTCGGGCGCCGGGGGTCCTCTCCGACCTGGCTCGGACGAAATCGGCGGGTTCGGCCCGCCGGTTGCGCAACTCCTCTACAGAATCATCAACTCGACAGGGCACCTCGCCATAAAGGGGCCGCCTACATCAGCGCAGGACGATGATCTGGCTTTCGCAGGTGAAGAGCACGGCGACGTTGGCGCGGGGGTCGCGACGGATGGCGGAGCAGGCGTCCGGGCACAGGTTCAGACGATTGTTCGCGATGTAGAAGGCGTCAGGCTGGCACGCGCTGAAGGTCTGAGCTTGCCCGAACTGGACGGCAGGGCCGCCGTCCCCGGGCGCGTATTGGATGGCGACGTTCGCGAGGTCCAGCGTCAATCCCTGGGGCGGTGCCGGGACGGCAAAGTCGCAGGCGATGTTGCTGGTGAGGACGACATCCTGCGCGATCGTCTGGAACACGACGTCGTAGGCATCGAACTCGCACAGCGGAAAGCGCAGGCCACCCGTGAGGCGACTGAGCTCTTGATAGGTCGCTCCGGCGTTCTCGACCTGATTGTCATTGCCGGTGCACGTGGCCGTCTGGATGGGCTCACTCGGCAGATACGCTTCCGCCGCGGCTGCCTTTTCCGCGATGCCGATGATGCTGTGGAACACGAACGCGGGGTTCGCCGGATCGCTGCCGAAGTGCTCAGGGGCCATCGTGGTCAGCTGGCGCAGCAACTCGTCTGCCGGCATGTCCTCGTTGTCGTCGGTCAGCTCGAGGAAGACCTTCTTGGCGCCCGGCCGCAGCCACGCGGACCAACCGTTTGGCGCGTGATCAAATTGCTCGTCGTCGTCGAACGGCGGAAGATAGGTGTCGAGCATCACGTCGAAGGAGTCGGTGCTGTTGAGCTTCGTGCTGTATTGAAAGAAGCGTTCTGAAAATATGGGTTCCAGCGCCGCCGTGCAGTCGGTGAGGGCGCTGAGCGGCGTCGTGACGCACACCGAGGTGCTCGACTCGCCCGACTCCTCACGCACGTCGTGGCGATGCCGAGAGATGAGGATGACGCGGTAATCGACGCCGCTGTTCGCCAGAATGGAGGCGAAGTTGAGGTTGAGGTTGTCTTCGACCGCCTGGAGCTCGTCCGCCATGCTGCCGGAATTGTCGAGCATGAGGATGATGTCGACGGGTTGCTCGACCAGCTGAGCGACTGCAGTGTTGACGACGCAAGCGTCATCGACGTTCACCTGCCCGCTCCCCGGTGGCGGCGTCTCCACGAAGTTGTTCATGCCGTTGGTCTGGCCCGGCGGGGCCGTGGTCCCGCCTCCGGTGCCGCCAGCGCCCGGCGGCGGCGCGAAGACGTCGCCCGGTTGCTGAGCGCCGACTCCCACACGAGACGCTGCGCCTCCGCCGTCGGAAGCGCTGCACGCGATGCCCGCGTGCGCGAGAGCAAATGCTGCGAGTGACGACCAGCCCGAGTGGCGACGCAATTGACGCGGTGAGGATGCTGAATGGAGAGACATAGTGGAACGACGTGGAACGGCTACGGCCTGAGAGCACGGCGGGCGCTCGGCCTGTGACATCAGACGCTTTCGCACTGCGTAATGCCGGGGCCCGGCATTGCGATCACCCGATCCGACTGGCCCCTCACGAGAAGCACGCGCCCTCGCCAGGAGCACTGGCCCTCGCCAGGAGCAGAGCCCCGTCGGTTACAGCTTGGCGCCCGCCTGAGCGACCACGATCTGCTTCACGCACCCGGCTCGATCCGGCGTGTAGGCGTAGCCGAGCTCGTTCGCGGGAAAGGTCGTCGTGCTTTGCCAGGTGTCCGCGTTGGCGAGCGTGTCTTCCTCGACATCCCAGCTGACGCCCGGCCCGACATGGTTGTTCCGGACGTCCCAGAGGCCGGCCTCGGGGCTGTAGCGGGAGGTGACCGGGTTGAGCGCATTCTCGAAGAAATTGGATTCGATCAGCGCGACGCCGCCCATGCGCACGTTGATGCCGCTGCTCGTGATCGTGCCAAAGTAGTTGTTGAACAGGTGGATGAAGCCGAAGCGCTGCAGCGGAGTGCGAGAGGCCACGTTCTCGTACCGATTGTGGTGGAACGTGATGTAGCGCTCGGTCTCGTCGTCGTCGCTCGAGCCGAGCAACCCCGTCTTCTGGTGGTCGTGGAGGTAGTTGTAGGAGAGCGTGATGCGACGCGCCCCCTTCTTGATGTCGATGAGGCCGTCGAACTCGGTGTCGCCGGCGCCCTCGCAGTCGTCCTTGGTCGAGCTGAACAGCTCGTTGTGATCGATCCAGACGTTTTCCACGTCACCGTTCGTGTCATTGCCCTCGAGGGTGATCGCGTCCGATGAGCCGCCTCCGGGCAAGAGGCCCAGCGTCATGTTCCGCACGATCACATTCTTGGCACGCGTGACCTTCAGGCCAAAGTTGGCACTCGAGCCCGGCGCCCCTTCGATGGTGAGGTTTTCGAGTTCCTTGATCTCGAGGATCTGAGCGTCCTTTAGGTGTTGCGCGCAGACATCCGTGATGGTCGCAAAATCGAAGGTTCCCGTGTAGCGCAGCACGAACGCACTCGCGGTCCCCTCCTCGAACGCATCTCGGTAATCGTCCAGCGCGGCCTGCGCTTGCTCGTAGGTGCTCACGACCACGGGCGCGACATTGCCGCCGCCGGTGGTGGCCGCGCCGTACCCGATCGGCGTCGAGATCACCGGGGGAATGACGCAATCGGTAGGCTCTGCGGCACCGGGCGTGACGCTGGTGCCCGGGGGCGTCGTGCCTGGGATTACCGTGCCCGGCGTCGTCGTGCCGCCCGGCGTGGGGCTGACGTCGGTGTTCCCGTCCAGACCGCCCATCAGCTGCGGATTACCTTCTCCGTTCGTTCCGTTCACGGGCACGCCGGAGCTCGTCGAGCCGGACGTGCCGACGACAGGCGCCCCAGCCGGTGGAGCCTCGGAGCTGGTGCCCCCGTTCGACACCGCCCCGGTGCGTGGCGTTCCGCTCGGCATCGCATTTTCACCGCCACACGCGCCCGACACGGCCGCAGATGCGAGAAGTCCCCAAAATATTCCGAGAGGTGTGCGCTTCACACAGCCCAATGCAGCAGGCGCGTGAAAAGATCTAGAAAATCGCCGCGAGCTCGAGCGACTCCCCGAACGGAGCTCGTGAGCCGATTCGGTCCGTCTCGTTGCACTACGTCCCGAGGTGGATCTCCGCTTGCAATGCTGCCTTGCCGCTTGGAGGCACTGATTGTTCGAGCGTGGGGCGCTCCGAGAGGCAGTGCTGGATGTTGTCGTGGAGCTGTTTCGAGTCGCCCGGGAGCAGCGTGGGCTGACCCATCAAGGTCACGAACATTCGGCTAAGGGGCGCCCACACGATCATGGCTCTGCCCTTGATGTTTCCATAGGGCACGCCGCGGCCCTGGCCCCCCTTGGTGTTTGGCCAGGCGCGGGAGTCGCTGCTGTTGTGGCGATTGTCACCCATGACCCAGACCTCGCCGGGTTGCACTTCGTAAGGCCCTTGCCGCTTGGGGAAGTGGCCCTTCTCGTAGAAGGCCAGGTAAGCGGTGGGGCCCAGGTATTCGACGAACAGATCGCCCGGCCGCGAGTCAAACTCCTCCGTTTCGCGGACCGTATACGGGCCGACCGAGCAGCTTGGAACACGCCAACCGTTGATGATGGGGTGACCAGAATCCACCTCGAGGGTGTCGCCGGGTACGGCGATGACGCGCTTGATGAGATCGTCCTCGGAGAGCGCGGGGACGGGGTGCGCGAAAACGATCACCTCGCCCCGGTGCGGAGGCATGTTCTCCAGCAACCGCGAGTCGAGAAAGGGTAACTTGGGGCCATAGACGAACTTGTTGACGAAGATGTGATCGCCAATCTGCAGTGTCGGCAGCATCGACCCGCTCGGGATCTTGAAGGCTTCCACCACCACGGCGCGCAGCAGGATCGCGACGAGGACAGCGATGCCGATCGACTCGCCGTACTCCCTGAGCTCGCCCTTGCGCCAGGGCGCGAGGCGGACCGTGAGCGCGTCGCGCGCGAGCTGAGTGCGCTCGTGCAGGAGCTCCGCGTCCACGGGGTCCGCTTGCATCGCGGCTCGCACGCTCTCGAACGTCGCGAGCAGCGCCTCGTGCTCGGCCGCGCTCAGGGCGACCTGGATGGCACGGCCGCGCTTGCTCAGGATCTGTTCCGCCTCCGCGACCAGACGCGAGGCGACCTCGTACTCTTTGCGTACCTCGAGGGGCATGCCGGCTCGCCCCGACCCCAGTACCAGATACGCGAACGGCAACCGGTGCCGTAGCGAGTAGAGGATGGTCTCGAAGAGCGTGAACAATGCGATCCCCGCGGGCACGCTCTGCTCGCGGGCAAACTGTAGGACGGGTGAAGCGAGCTCGTGACCGTTGATCCAGGTGAGGATCATGTACGCCGCTGCCGCCGGCAGCAGGAAGAACCACAGAGCTCCGACAGAAAACCTGGCAAGCGCGGTCCCGAGCATCGTCGGGGTTCTTACTCGGTGGACACCGATGCAGCAACAAGTGGGCTCGACGCTAACCCAGGCGGCGCCGAGCGCTGGCGCGTTCGGTTGGCTCTGATCTTGCGTTCAGGCATCATCCAGGGCTCGTGCATTGTCGGCGCAGCCAGGGTACGCGCTCGCTACAATCGGTATCGGCCCCCAGGTACATGACGCTCGAAGTTCATTCGCTCGGTAAACGGCTCGGTGGGCGAGAGGTGCTCGATGAGCTCGACCTGAGCTGCCGGGCCTCCGATGTCGTCGTGGTGACGGGTGCCAATGGCTCGGGCAAGACGACCCTACTGCGTATCCTCGGTGGAATGCTCGAGCCGACCCGTGGCAGCGTGGTCGTCTGTGGTCATTGCCTGCGTCGCGATCCGCTCGCTGCCCGGGCGCATCTCGGCTACGTGCCGGACGGCTTGGAGACCCTGCCCGAGCTGCTCGTGAGCGAGTTCCTCCACCTCGTGGAGACCTTGAAAGCTCACGCCGCCAAGCCGCGGCCGGTCGTCATCGACGAACGCTGGCGCGAGCTGCTGGGCGTGAACGCGACCTGGGGGCAACGCCTCACGTCGCTCTCCTTTGGTCAGCGCAAGCGGGTCTTCGTGCTGGCCGCCCTGACGGGCCAGCCCGACCTGTTGCTGCTCGACGAGCCCACCAATGGCCTGGATGTGCAGGGTGTCGGCCTGATGCGGCAGCTCGTGGACGAGCGCCGCAAAGCCGGCCTGATCACGGTCCTCTCGACCAACGACGTCGAGTTCCAAAATCAGGTTGGTGGCATCAACTATCATCTGCCTGGGCTCGTCATCGCCGGAGGGGATCACAGGAAGGCGGGAAGGCGGGAAGGATTTTGATTGGGGCGTTTGCCGGTTGCTGGGCGCTCGCCGGGGGAGGGGGATGCGCGCGCTCGGGATTGAGTTTCCCCGACACTTCGTTAAAGTTCGGAGGCGATGATCCTGTATCACTCCCTCACGAGTCCTTACGCTCGCAAAATTCGCGTCATCTTGCTCGAGAAGCGGCTTGCTTACGAGGCGGTCAACGTGACCGAGTCCGCACGTCCCGTGGCAGAACACAACCCACTCGGGAAAGTGCCGACGCTGGTGCTCGACGACGGGACCGTCTTGTTCGACTCGCGCGTGATCACCGAGGCGCTGGAGGCGTTGTACCCCGAGCCCCGCTTGATCCCGGGAGCCGCGCTGGAGCGGGCTCTCGTGCGGCGCTGGGAAGCCCTGGCCGACGGCATCTGCGACGTGCTGATCCCCGTGGTGGTCGATTCGCGGCGGCTCGCCGAACAGCAAGACCGAGCGTATGCGATCAAGCTGGAAGGCAAGGTGCGTGCGGCGCTCGATTACGTGCAGCCCTTCACCCTTGGCCGGGACAACCTCGGTGCCCAGTTCTCGCTCGCCGATATCGCTCTCGTGAGTGCGCTCGGTTACATCAACTTGCGCCGGCCCCAGCTCCTCGAGGGGCGGCCCGTCCTCGCGGCGTACCTCGCGCGTCAACTCACTCGGCCGAGCCTGCTCGAGACCGTGCCCCCCAACCTGCCCGTGCGCAGCTGACGCGGCGCCGGGCAACGCCCCGAGGGTGCGCGAAGCAGCAGCACAACGGCGCGCAATGACGCGTCTGGATTGGGCTTTGACGCCCCAGCGCCCGCCGCGTAGGTTCCGGGCATGAAGACGCGATTTCTCCAGGTTCTGACGCTCGGCGCGGGGCTTTTCGCCGCAGCCGGCGCCAGCGCGGACGAAGGCATGTGGACCTTCAATCATCTGCCCAAGGCGGCATTGAAGCAGCAATACGGCTTCGAGCCCACGGATGCCTGGCTCACGCACGTGCGCCGCTCCTCGGTCAAAGTCGGGGGCTGCTCCGGCAGTTTCGTGTCGGATAACGGGCTCGTACTCACCAATCACCACTGCGCCGAGGAGTGCATCGCCCGCCTGTCCACGCCGGCGCAGGACTACACCAAGCGTGGTTTCTACGCCAAGGTCAGCGCCGAAGAGCGCGTTTGCCCCGGGCAACAGATCAATCAGCTGGGCGAGGTCACGGACGTGACGGCCCGCATACAGAAGGCCACCTCCGGCCTCGAAGGCGAAGCCTTCCACCAGGCCTTCCGCGCGGAGAGCGCGCGCATCGAAAAGGCTTGCGCCACGAGCGAGAGCATCAATTGCGAAGTGGTCAGCCTGTATCACGGCGGCCTGTATGAGCTGTACCAGTACCGGCGCTTCCGGGACGTGCGCATCGTGTTCGCACCCGAAGTCGACATCGCCTTCTTTGGAGGGGATCCGGACAACTTCAACTTCCCGCGCTACGACCTCGATCTGACCTTCTTGCGCGTCTACGAGGATGGCAAACCGGTGAGCACGCCCGATCACCTGAGCTTCGCCAGGACCGAGCTAAAGCCCAACGACCTGACCTTCGTGTCGGGCAATCCCGCCTCTACCGAGCGCTTGCTGACGGTGGCCCAGCTCGAGTACCAGCGCGATCATGCACTGCTCGAGCACCTGCTCTCGCTGGCGCGCTATCGCGGCTTTCTGAGCGAATACGGCGAGCGCGACGCGGAAGCCAAGCGCTTCGCGCGGTCGGAGCTGTTCGGCGTGGAGAATGCGTTCAAGGCCCTGCGCGGTCGACAAGAGGCGCTGCTCGATCCGGCATTTTTCAACCACCTGGTCGCGAACGAGACGCGCCTGCGCGCACGTGTCGCTGCCGATCCGAAGTTGAAGCCCCAGTATGCCGCAGCCTGGTCGGCGATCGAGAAGGCTCAGGCCCGCGAAGCCGAGCTCCACAAGGAGCTGACGTGGGTCGAGGGCAGCGGATCGCGGCCCGCGTGGGCCAAGACCAGCTTGTTTACGTGGGCGCGCCTGTTGGTGCGCGCGAGTGAGGAGCGGCCCAAGAAGAACGAGGATCGGCTGGAGGAGTACGCCGATGCCCGCCTGCCGAGCCTCGAGCAACGCTTGCTCGCGCCCAAACCCCTGAATCAGGCCTTCGAGATCGCCAAGCTCGCCTTTGGGTTGGTGGCCCTGCGCGAAGAGCTCGGTGCCGACCATCCGTTCGTGAAACAGGTGTTGGGCAAGGCCTCCCCCGAGGAGCTGGCGAGCGCTCTGGTCAAGGGCTCGAAGCTCCAGAGCGAGGCGGAGCGGAAGCGGCTCTGGGAAGGCGGCAAGCCCGCCATCCTGGCCTCGAAGGATCGGATGATTCAGCTCGCGCTGTCGCTCGACGGCGAGGGGCGCGCCATCCGTACCCGCTACGAGAACGAGGTCGAATCCGTGCTGACCAAGAACTCGGAGCTGGTGGCTCGCGCACGCTTCGCGGTGTACGGCATGAGCTCGTATCCGGACGCGACGGGCACGTCACGTCTCTCGTTCGGTACGGTGCGGGGCTGGCGGGAGAACGGACGGCTCTTGCCCGCCTTCACCACGATCGGCGGCGCCTTCGAGCGCGCCACGGGCCGGGCGCCGTTCGCGCTACCCAAGAGCTGGCTCGAGCATCAGAGCCAGTTGGACCCGGCCATGCCCTTCAACTTTGTGACCGACAACGACATCATCGGTGGCAACTCCGGCTCGCCGGTGATCAATCGCGAGGGCGAGTTCGTGGGCCTGGTGTTCGATGGCAACATCCATTCGCTCGGCGGCGCCTTCGGCTTCGACATCGCCCATAACCGCACCGTCGCCGTGGACGCGCGCGCCATCGCGCATACGCTCGACAAGGTGTACGGGGCGAGTCGGCTGACGACGGAGCTCGGCACGGCGAAGTAGCGGTTCGAACGCGTCGACGACATGGGCAAAGGCAAAGGGAAAAGCAAAGGCAAGGCCAAGGGCAGTGGACGACCTCGCACGCGCGAGCGAGCCCTGGCGCGTGCCGGGGAAAAGCTCGTCCGCCAGAAGGAAAAGCTATTCTTGCTCGAGGACGGTGGCACGCCGGAGCGGCCCATCCTCGTCGCGTCCCCGGTGGTGGTCGAACTCAAGGCAGCCGCGTTGGCCTGCCCCCGCTGTGGCGCGACCGTGCGGATGGAGGAACACCGGGCGCCCACCGTCGGGGGCGTCCGGTTGCGAGAAGCGGTCGTGCGCTGTCCGCGCTGCGGCGCCGAGCGCTCGGTGTGGTTCCAGCTGAACGAAACCACGCTCAACTAGGCGCGCGACGCGTGGCCGTCGCGGGCCCGATGCCGGGGGCGGGCGCCCTGCGGGCTCGAGCGGGGAGCGAGGGACTAGTCAAGTGGGACGTGCTCAGCGCCGCTCGGCGCTGGCCACCCCTCGGATCCGCTCAAATTCGAGCCTCTCGGGGGGGATCCGCCCTCCTCCACCCCCACCGCCTCAGAGGGGCTTGCCAACCAGGCCGCGAAGATCCGTTAATGGCGGCATGAGCGCACGCAAAACCTCCCAGGCGGACTCGTCCTCCGCCCCCTCCTCGACTCCGACCGGGCTCAGCGTCTTCGGTCGCCCCCTCGAACCCTGCAGCCAACGCCCCAAGACCGGCTTCTTTCGCGACGGCTGCTGCAACACGAGCGCCGACGACCGCGGCGCTCACGTGGTCTGCACCCGAGTCACCGCTGAATTTCTCGCCTTCAGCCGCGCCAGCGGCAACGATCTGAGCACTCCGGCACCTCAGGCGGGGTTTCCGGGCCTCAAGCCGGGGGATCGTTGGTGCATCTGTGCGGCGCGCTGGAAGGAGGCCTTCGATGCCGGCTGTGCGCCCCCCGTCTTCCTCGCGAGCACGCACGAGCGCGTCCTCGACTACGTCACGTTCGAAGCGCTGAGCGCCCACGCCCTCGATCTCAACTGAGCGCACAGAGCGTTGGCTACGGCTCGCTCACGCATCGGCCTTGGACGTCTTGGGGAAGGGCTCGCGCGTGGCTTCCGCAATGTTGGACTCGTCCGTGCCGTCGGCGTATTCCTCGCCGGCGTTCGTCACGACGAATGGGCCTCCAAACTCCTCTGACGTGATCTCATCGTGCCGATCCGGCTCCGTCTCTTCTCCGGACGTGGCCGCTTCGACAAACGCTTCACCGAGTTCCTCGGCGAGAGAGTCCAGGCTGCTGTTGCGGGACAGGAAAGCGCGCTTGGAGTCTGGCCCGTCATCGTCGTTACGATTCTCACGGGCCTTCTCGAGCAGCTCGCGTGCGTAGGTGGGATCGATGTGGCCGCTCCCATCGCGCCGCTTGAGCTTCTTTTTGGGTTGGTTCAAGGTGACCTCCGCGTGGTCGATGATCTTACGTCTGGTCCGACGAATATAAGCCAGATTGCGTGGTAATGCTCGCAGATCCCCACCCAGATGAGGCAGTTTGCCGCGCATCCGGCGAGAATTAGCGAGCCGAAACCGTGACCGCAGCCTGCCGCGCCGTGCAACGCCGCCAGAGCATCGGGCAGAATGCGAAAAGGATGCCCGGCGAAGCACGGTCCATTGCCGTGAAGGGGTGTCTGCCCTAGCGGCACCTGTCCGGGTGCCCAGTGAATGACGAGTGCCCGTCGGAACGCGCGAGATGCGAATGCGGGCTCCGAAGGGGCTCGCCAAAGACACACGACGACGCGACGTGGCCCTAGTTTTCATGCGGTCTGGCCTGCCTGACACGGCCGCCATGGCAAACCTGAAAGCTATGCGAATTGCGCGAATTGTGCCCACGCCGCATCCTCTGACCGGGTCCGCGCACGAGATCGGCATCGACTGATGTCGTGATCGGCACCCGTCCACCCTTCACACGTCGAGGCCGTCATGCTGACGCAACCAATCGTTTCGGATCCTCTACCGACGCGGCGAGTTCGAGCGCCGCTCACGCCCCACTACAGAGCAGACTACCGCGTCCTCTCGTGGGCTCTGGTGTTGTTTCCCATGGTGCCGATCCTGAGCTACGCGCGGCCAGCGCTCGCGCCCTGGCTGGTACCCCTGGGCCTCTACTTTTCGTACTGCTCGGGCGTCTTCACCCACAACCAGACACACCACCCCGTCTTCTCCAACCGGCGCGCCAATACCCTGTATGGCGCCTGGCTGTCGATCTTCTATGGGTCTCCCATCGCGTTCTGGATCCCCACACACCTACTCAATCACCACCGACACGAGAACCGTCGAGCCGACGTGGCTCGTACCGATCGCCACTCGAGCAGGCATGGCGCATGGCAGGCCTTCGTGTACACCGTCTCCTGCGCGTCCTGGCAGCTGCCTCTCGTCGCCAAGTATGTGCTCCACGTTCGCCGCCGCGGTGGGCAGCGCTGGATCGACGTCTGCGTGCAGAGCTCCGCCCTCGTCGTGGCACACGCCGGTCTGCTCACACTCGCGATCGGCCTGCACGGAGTACGGCTCGGTGCGGTCACCTATGCGCTCGCCTCTGGAGGCCCCGCCCTGTTGGCCACGAATTTCATGTTCTTCACCAACTACATGCAGCACATCCACTGCGACTCGAGCTCGGCGGACAACCACTCCCGCAACTTCGTGAGCCCCATCGCCAACTGGTTCGTCTTCGACGCGGGCTATCACACCGTGCATCACGAGTACCCCGAGGTCCACTGGAGCCGCTACAGGGGCTTGCACGCGGCGCGAGCCGCCGAGCTCGATCCCAGCCTGAATGTCCCCTCCGTGCTCGGCTTTTGCCTCGAGAACTACGTCCTCGGCAGCCTGAGCTCCCGCTTTGGCACGACGCCCCTCGGGCCGACGGCTGCCGGTTGTCGCGCTCCGCGCCAACGCCTAAGCTCTCGGCATGGGCTGCCCCTTTCGCACTAGACCCCTCGAACGCTCCCGCCCCCTGCCCTCACCGCACGGGCTCGTGTCATGCAGTTGAGCGTTGAACCGATGACGCTGCACCTCGTCGATCCCTTCCGGATCGCGCACGGGACGAGCGACACGCGGGACAACGTGCTCGTGCGGGTCGACGGGGGCTGGGGCGAGGCCGCCGCGGTGGGCTACCTCGGCGAGACCCGCACCGGCATCCTGGAGTATCTGCGCTCGGTGGACCTGGCCTCGATCGAGGACCCTCTGCAGCTAGAGGACGTCCTGTCCCGGCTACCTCCGGGCTCGGCGGCAGCTCGCGCCGGCATCGACATGGCGCTGCACGACGCCTGGGGGCAGGCACTCGCGCAGCCGCTGTATCGCCTGCTCGGGCTCAACCCCGAGCGCATCCCCGTCACCTCCTTCACCATCCCATTGGCGTCACCCGAGTGGATGGCGGAACGCGCCCGCGTCGCCGAGCACCCCGTGCTCAAGCTCAAGCTCGGCAGCGACGACGACGAAGCACGGCTCCTGGCGGTCCGTCAGGCCACCCGCACCACGCTCCGGGCCGACGCCAACGCCGGCTGGAGCCTCGAGCGAGCCCAACGCATGTTGCCGCTGCTCCTGGACCAGGGTGTCGAACTGATCGAGCAACCGCTCGCTGTCGGCGACCTCGAGGGCCTGCGCACCCTGTCCAAGCTCCGCGCGCGGCCCCCCATCTTCGCGGATGAAAGCATCAAGACCAGCGCCGACATCGTGGCCCACGCCGGACTCGTCGAAGGCGTCGTCATCAAGCTCGCCAAGAGCGGTGGCATCCGAGGCGCCCTCGAGCAGATCGCCGTGGCCCGCGCCCTCGGGCTCGAGGTGATGCTCGGTTGCATGATCGAAAGCTCGGTCGCGGTAACCGCCGCCGCCCACATCGCGGCCCTGGCCCAATACGTCGATCTGGACGGGCCGCTGCTCATCAAGGACGACCCATTTC
>Ga0134121_10003817_pt1 | contig 12415 bp, 8 predicted proteins | sample KB301_FD_96463 | JGI IMG/M metagenome (GOLD analysis project Ga0134121, IMG submission 96463) | Terrestrial soil microbial communities without Nitrogen fertilizer from Kellogg Biological Station, Michigan, USA - KB3-0-1 | ecosystem: Environmental > Terrestrial > Soil > Unclassified ...
CGATGACAAGGGCGGCATCGAGGTGGTGGGCAAAGGCCTGGCTCCCAACCGCGGCACGCGCAAAGGCAACATCGTCAACGTCGAGGCCACGGTGGAGGCCCTCAAGGCCGCCAGCGAGGAGGCCGAGGTCATGGCGGGCGTCGAGATCTCTCGCGCCTACTGCGGCGTCGCCGGGGCCGACATCCGCAGCGTCAACTCGCGCGGCATGGTCACCGTGGCCCGCAAGGACCGCGAGATCACCCGCCAGGACATCTCCCGCGTGCTCGAAGCGGCGCAGTCGGCGGCCCTGCCCTCCGATCGCGAGATCCTCCACGCCATTCCCCAGGAGTTCATCGTCGACGAGCAGGGCGGCATCGACGATCCGCTCGGCATGCTCGGCACCCGCCTGGAGGTCATGGTCCACCTGGTGACCGGTAACATCACCCGCTCGCGTACCCTGCTGACCAGCGTCAACCGCGCCGGCATCGAGGTCGTCGAGATGGTCTTCGAGCCGCTGGCGACCGCCGAGGCCGTGCTGACGCCCGACGAGCGCGAGCTCGGCGTGCTGCTCGTCGACATCGGCGCCGGCACCACCGAGTATGCCCTCTTCGCCGAAGGCGAGATCCAGTACAGCGCCGTGGCGCCCATCGGCGCCGGCCACTTCACCAACGACCTCGCGATGGTGCTGCGTACGCCCTTCGCCGAGGCCGAGCGCATCAAGGTCAAGCAGGGCTGCTGCCTCCCCAGCATGGTCACCGAAGAGGAGGGAATCGCCGTCCCCACCGTGGCCGGCGGCACCTCGCGGATCGTCCCGAAACGCGAGCTCTGTGAGATCCTCCAGCCGCGGGCCGAAGAGCTGTTCACACTCATCCGCGAGGACTTCCTCAAGCACGCGGCCGACGAAGGCCTGCGGGGCGGCGTGGTGCTGACTGGCGGCGGCGCCCAGCTCGACGGCCTGCTCGAAATGTCCGAGCAGATTTTCGACGCCGGCGTGCGCTACGGCCTGCCGCGCGGCCTCTGGGGCCTCGTGGACGTGATCAGCAGCCCGACGTGGGCGACGGCATCCGGGTTGCTGCTCTATGCCCGGTCCGCCGAGGAAAGCCAGAGCAAGGCACAGAAGAAGAAAGCGGGATTCAGCGTGCGCGGGATGGTGGGAAGCCTGCGCGGAATGTTCTCGGATCTGCTCTAATCATGAGACCGACACGAACCCAAAAAGGGGGTGCATCGATGATTCTTTTCGACGACCAGGACGCTTCCGAAGGCCTCAAGCGGCTCGGGGCACAAGAAGTGGACGCGGTTCCCGCGAAGATCAAGGTGATCGGCGTCGGGGGCGGCGGCAACAACGCGGTGAACCGCATGATCGACGCCCAGCTCCGGGGCATCGAGTTCATCGCCGCCAATACGGACCTTCAGGCGCTGGCCAAATGCCGCGCGCCCATCCGCATCCAGCTCGGCCGCATGCTCACCAAGGGCCTCGGCGCCGGCGCCGATCCGGAAGTGGGCCGCAAGTCCGCCCTGGAGGACACGGACCACATCCTCGAGTGCCTCGAGGGGGCTGACATGGTCTTCTTGACCGCCGGTCTCGGTGGCGGCACGGGCACGGGAGCGGTGCCCATCATTGCCTCCCTGGCGGCGGAGATCGGCGCTCTGACCGTGGCGGTGGTCACCAAGCCCTTCGGCTTCGAGGGCCGGCGGCGCATGCAGTACGCCGAGCGCGGCGTCGAAGAGCTGCGCAACTCCGTGGACACCCTCATCACCATCCCCAACGAGCGGCTGCTGAGCTTCGTCGAGCGCGGCACCCCCCTCTTCGAGGCCTTCCGCATCGCCGACGACGTGCTGCGCCAGGCGGTGCAGGGCATCAGCGACCTCATCACCATCCCCGGCGAGGTGAACGTCGACTTCGCGGACGTGCGCACCATCATGACTGGCATGGGCATGGCCTTGATGGGCACCGGCATTGCCAAGGGCGAGCACCGGGCGCTCGAAGCGGCGCAGAGGGCGATCTCCTCGCCGCTCCTGGAGGAGACCTCCATCCAGGGCGCGCGCGGCGTGCTGATCAACATCTCGGGCGGTCACGACCTCACCCTGCACGAGGTGGCGGAAGCCGCCCGCATCATCTCCGACGCTGTGGACCCGGACGCCAACATCATCTCCGGCATGGTGATCGACCCGACGCTGGACGAGGCCATGAAGGTGACCGTGATCGCCACCGGCTTCGACCGCGCCGGCGAGGACCGTCCCCGTCCCCCCATGCCGCAGATCAACATCAACCGTCCCACCCCGGCCCCCAGTCTGGCCTCTCTCCCCATCAACGACCGAGAGCGCCAGGACCGGGCCGAGCGGGACCGCGAAGAGGAGAAGCCCACGGCTGACGTCCCCTTCTATCGCAAGGTGATCGCCAACGTGAGGGGAGACGACCCGAACGGTTTCGGTCCGAACTGGTCGAACGTGGACGACTATGACATTCCGACGGTGTTGAGGAAGCAGATGGATTGAGGCGTCGCAGTCGGGCTCCAACGGCGCTGAGCGCGCTGGTCGTCCTCGCCGGGATCCTGGTGCTGCTTGGGTGGGCTCTAGCTTCCCCGCCCTTGTGTCACGTTCCTCCTCCTCGGCCTCGTAGCAGTGCCTTGCTCGCAAGCGCCTCCAAAGGCCCATCTCCTGTGGCGGAAGGCCCTGCTTTGTGCCGCAGCCGTGGGTTAATTGGAGCCCTGTGGCTGGCCGACGTTCTCCTGGGTTGGCCCGTGGGTGTGGATCGCTTGCTGTTTGCCGGCAAGCTGCCCCGATCTGCCGAGCCAGGCCAACTGGGTGGCTCCAAACATCGCGTTCAATTTCCTTCTCCTGAGCCTCGCCCTTGCTGCTCTTCAACGGCGGGCATGTATCCGGAAGACGGCCAAGTAATGCTTCCTGCCCTCGCTTCTATCATCTGCTGAGCCAACTCCGCGTACGTAGTGCACGTCGACCATGGGCTTTCCTCTCGCGGTCGTTGATGGAGTGGGGGGCAGGCTGGGAGCCACGCTGGGATGGCCGATGTTGAGTTGCGGCATGGCCGGCCGGCCGGTCCTCGCGGGCGTGGCTGAAGCTGTTGGGGGATCACGGTCACCCTATGTGCCTCTGCACTCCCTGGCGTTGTCTTCGCTTCTGTTGCAAGCACACTCACTGCTGCAGCCTGTAGGGGTCAGACAGGGATTCTCGCAGCGCAACATCTCTCAAATATGCAGGCAAAGCTTGGAAAGCCTTGGGAAGGCTACAAGTAGGGTTCCGGAGCTCCTGTCCCAGCCGGCGAGCCAGCTTACGAACGCCTTGGTCATTAGGATTGACGAGGATTCGCTCCTTAATCCTAAGCCCCAATGCTAGCTGTGCCGTCTCGCCTCGTTTGCATGCAATCTGTGCCACTAAGTATTCAGCGAGACCATTGTAAAAAGCGTCCTCGCCTTCCTTAAGATCGGGCCAAGTCTTCATCAACGTACCGGTCTGCTCTTTCGAGTATAGTATGTGTGCAAATTCATTCGGCAATTTGTCCATAATGCACGTCGTTGTATTTTTGCAGGCATCGGATCGCTCTCTAATGATTCTTTTTGCCTCATCGCTCAATCCCTCGATTGACTCTCCTGAAAGCTCCTTATCTTTAGAAGGGCGTGCATCGATATCTCTCAAATCCACATATATTGGTTTGACCTTGAGTCCGCAGAACGACGCTCTGGCCACTCTTGCCTGCAGCAGATCTACTCCAAGAAGAGCCAGCCCCGTCGCCTTTTCGAGGTTAGCAGCTCTAAAATCACTTCCTTCCATCTTCGCTTTAGTGAAATCAGCACATTTGAGATCAGCACCAACAAACGTCGAAAATTCACCGAGCACGGATCGTAGAGTAGTCATCTGCAATTGGGAATCCTGAAACGTTGCACCTCTCAAAGAAGCCGAATTAAGGTTCGCCCCAGTCAATCGCGCCTTAAATACCTTAGCTTGGTCGAGGTCTGAAAATGATAGATTGGCAAATCTAAGATCTGCGTTATCAAATCGCGCTCTTTTTAAGCTCGCTAATTTAAGATTGACCTCGCGTAGATCAGCTCCAGTGAAATCGGCTTCATCAAGATTGGTTGGCCTCGGATAAATACGCTTCTCTCCCTTATCACGCCATCCCCAAAAACCAGTATCGTCATCCACTCGGTCTGAGGGCGAGAAATCTGCGCCCTGAAGAGTCGCATCTACAAATCTGGCACCCTTAAGGTTCGTTCCTCTGAAGTCGGCATTGACCAGATGTGAACCTGAAAAGTCTGCACACCGAAGATCTCGGCTCGATGGAGAGACCTTAAGTTCCAGAGAGGGTGCCGGCAGAGCAAAAGCTTTATATCGCAGAGCTAGGTTGCTATGCCAAAATGGAGAGACTCTAGCAAAATATGGCCCGCAGTCCGCCGGTACAATTAGTATGCATAACGAGAACCGGACAATTAAAGCGGTAAGCACAGCGAAAGCGACAATCTCAAGGGGCCAAAGCAGTTTATGTTTGTGCTTTCGGCCCCTGAATTCTCCCTGCTTATCATCCTTATCGTCGGGCTCGACGTGTGATTTTGGACGCGGTCTGAGGCCGAAGAAGGACCAAACCATTACAAGGTCAAAAATAACAATGCAACAATGAAGATAAGTAATATTGGAGTCGTGGTAAGGCAGAAATCTAGCCTGAATAAGGACTAGAACGCTGATTGGCAGAGCTACCGAGCTGGCCAAAAAAACAAGCCTAAGAAGAAAGGTGGCGACGGGGCTCTGGCGACCAGGAAGTCTCATTACTATTGATGGAAGCATGAGGACTCTATCTGCCGTCTCTAGGTTGCCCCGATGGGGGAGTCGGTATATACGATAGGCCACAACATATTCTTCCAAGAGAAGGTTGAGATGCAATAAGACAACAATCAAGGGAGCAATGATATAAAATAACCTAAGCGGAACTCCAACATTAAATAGAGGAAGGGTAAGAGGTGCATTGCCGAATAATTGTGAATCCGTGGTAGCCGCCGCGGTTACGGCAATGTAGATCACGGTTAAAAGAAATGAAAGTATAATTGCCCCGGCCTGTTTGCCAGTTTCATTGATGGACTCGACCAAAGGCTCGGAGTCCCCCTTAGTAGGCGGTATTTTGACGGCGAAGATCGGCAAAAAGTGACGCTTGAGAAGTCGGCGAAAATTCATAAAAACTGCCCTATTTCTGGTCACAGAACTCAAGTACACGAACGGAGGGAGGCAAACCTTGGAGGCTCACTAACTGGCTAGGCCCAACGCGAAGGGTCACAAGATTCTTGGGTAAGGCTCCGATAGCCTTAATATTGGAATTACTTATGTCCAGATATGCAACAGTATCGGGGAGGTTCGGCAATGTCTGAAGCGCCGTTTGGCTGACGCTAAGAGCTTCCAGATTGGGTAAGAAAGCAGTCATGCTCTTGATCGCTGAGCCAGTCAGGTCTAGCACTTTCAGTGACTTGGGAAGTGTCGAAATCTCTTCCAGTGCAGTCCAGCGGGCGACAAGGGTAGTCAGGTGCTCGGATCGCAGATCATTCAAAGTTTTCAACTTGGTTGCATTGCTGATATCTAGAGTCTGGAGATGAGGAGGAAGGCCTCTTAAGTTTTGAATATCGCACCAGCTAATATTAAGGTCAATTAGATCAGAAGGAACATTGCGAAGATCTGTATTCTTGCATCCCGCAACATTGAGAGATATCAATCTTTTGGGAAGATTGGCAAAATCTATTTTGCCACCATTAAGTATAGCAAAGGCTCGAAGAGCTGGCAATTTACCAAATTGTCGCCTCAACATTTTGAATTGTTTTATCAGCATTGTTGGATCAGAAGGATTGTTCACCTGTAGTTCTAAGAGATTTTTGGCGGCCGTTGGGAAATTCAAATCATAGCGGGTTATCTTGAGAAATTTCAAATACCGTAAGCGAGAAATGTCCGGGTAATCGCTATAATCTACAGAGAGCCGCTCAAGCATGGCCGGCAAATCTTCTAGGCTGACCTGCTCCTGGGCACCCTCTCGAGAATCGGTGCCAAAGTCGAGTTCAAACGACTGAAGGCCCCTCGGAAATGTCAGGGGAAACGCTGACGATCGTGGATTATTTATTGAGACATTCGTCAACCTAAGAGAAACCAGCGAAGGCGGCAAGGAAATAGCTTCAAGACTAGAGTCGGAAAGGCTGAAAGATTCGAGCTTACTTGGCAGCCAATCAAGTTCACTAAGGTCGGTGTCAGTGAGGTTCAGATCGAGCAGCGATTCCGGAAGGCGACCATTTTCAAGGCGTCCGATCTGAGAACCGTCCATCGCAAGATGAGTAAGAGAAGGAGGAAGACTGCGTAAATCACTTACGTTGGTTCCGATAATATTAAGAAAGGAGACGGATTTGGGTAGACCTTTGAGGCTAAGAATGGGTGTGTGGCTGACGTCAAGGCTGCTTAATGTGTCTGGCAGACCCTGAAGGTTTGATATTGAGGTCTTAGTTGCGATTAGCGTTCTGAGGCGTCTATTTCTTTGTAGCCAATCAAGCCTATCGACGGCCTCTGGGAGGCGAAGAACCTCGAGCTGTCTCTGGTAATTGACGAGATCAGCAGGAAGGCCCCATCTTGTCAACTCAGACGGATCTTCTGAATGATTACAAGCGTTTACGAGAAAAACGATCGGAAGGAGATTCAAGAACCTCGGCCACCTGAAATGGGCCAAGAGGCCGCGGTCGCTTATCTCAGAGCAGCCTCTTGGGTCCCTGCCTTTAGGGTCAATCATCTAAAAAAGGCTCGACTCTCTTTCAATTGCACAGATCGGAGCCATCCCGGAAAACTCCTCGAAGCCTCACCGAGGGCACTAGGAGGATAGAATCTATACGCTGGACTCCCCAGCCCTGAACGGGTCCTTTCTCAATGAAAGCCCAATTGGTGGGACCGGGAACGACGCTCAAATGGTGGGCAAATGTGGCACCAAGGGAGATAGTGCCCTGGACCTGTTCCCTTGACGGAGTTGGGTCAATCTTAGTTAGGAACCAATGTGTTCTGGCTCCCTCGGGCCTCCTCCAGAGGAGGAAGAGGTAATTGTCAAACCCATAAAGCCCGGTAGGTATCGTGGAAGACTCAACTGTGCGCATGAGTTGCGGGAGGTCCTCGGATGATTGAATTGGTGGTAGTTGCGGGCTCAGGTTGAGTTTGTCTGAAGGAAAGGCAGGAAGGGTCTCTAGCCCTTCTTTTGTAGTTCCCAGATTCACGGTCCTCAGAATTGTCATTGGGTTTTTCATCGATAGAACATAAGCGGTGGAACCGAGGGAGGTGATGTAAGGGTGACCCAATTGATAGAAAACGTGTGTCGGCCCATCATAATCCATTAGACGAAGGACTGAAAACCCTTCGGGCCTATCCAGTGGTACTCGTACGAAGCCACTGGTCCAGTTGTTTTCCCCTGGCTCCTGTATGTCACTATAGGTAATTAGATCCTTGCCCAGCGGCTCCCATAGATACATTCCCTCTAGCCTTCGGCTAGCGTTCAGGTTCGTGCCCTTGGCATGGATGTCGCTTTTTCCTTCGGGAATGTAGCGTTTATTGAGAGTTATTAGACCTCCGTTGAGAACCTCAATCATCAATTTACCCTGGTCTGTTGATCTAATTATTTGAGGGAAAAAATTGGCCAGAGCGTTACCGATTCCGTCCGGAATACTCCCCAGAGACCGGCCGTTTTGCGAGAAACGAAGGATCGATTTTCTGCGCGCATCCGCGAGAAGAAGCTCTCCGTCAGCAGTCCAAGCGCCTGAGCTTACCCAGCCGGGGCGTTTCGATAACGCGACTCGCCGACAGACCTGCTGTGGCCCAGCAGCTTCACTTGGCCTACCGGTTGCACTAATCCCCACAATAAATGAAAATAGAGCAAGCGCCAGAGAAATGGCTAATCTGTGAGGCCGCATTGACCTGGCCCTCCGACGCAGTCCAAGGACTGCAAGTTATAATGCCTGCCTTCCAACGACTTGGTGCAGGAGCGAGAAACGTCTTCTTTGTAAGGAATTATTTGATCCTCAGGGCCTCCCAGAAGAGCGGTAGCCGTGAAGGGGAGAAAATTAAGACCCAAGAAAAAGACCGCCAGACCAATTCGGAACCTGGAACGAGAACATTTCATGAGGACTCTCCTAGAATTAAAAGATTTCGCGCAAAACGGCGCACGGATGCCTCCCTTGCAGGAGGCAAGAGCAATATTTATGTTGTCTTCGGGTAGCTGCTAAAATATTATGGAAACTCCAGCCTATTGCACAAACATATGATCGTGCTCTCCGCCGCCGCCTTGCATCGCAATAGAGAGGAAGCGTCCCCTGTAGTCGCTCATGAGTCCTAGAAGAGTGACGGATCACCAGCATACGCCCAGACGTAGATAGTAATCTATAGTGGCGCCGCTGCAGGAGGGCCCGACCTGAGAAGGAAGTAGGAAACTCAGAAAAGGCAGGATTGCTTCGTGGCTCTCGCCATGGGATGCTAAGCACTAACTCTATTGTTGGAGGACCTGCATCTCGGGGGGAAGAAGGCGGGCAACCTTGAACCATCTCTTTCCTATGCTTCGGGAGCGGACGCTTCACCTCGATCCACTGGAGGTCGCCCCGCGAAAGGCCTAGGCGGGGATAGGGGTGCGAGGCCTTAGGTAGTTTGTTCATTTCAGGGGTATCGAAGATATTCCAAAGGGTAGCAGTGGTTTGTGCGCTGTGTCAATCTTGTCGACTATTTTGCATTCGTATATCCAGAAAGCGCTTAGCGGAATGCCTATGCAGACGTGCGTTCCGACTGTAGGGACCCGCCGCCCGCCAGTTTGTTTAAAGACTCCGGCGGCTTGAGTCTCGCCATGAAAGAAACTCGGAGACCGGAGACTCGGCACAGCGATTTCTGCGCAGTGCACCCCAAAAGGGCGAGCAGGTATCAGAGCGTCGCCGAGGACGACTCTATAACGAAGACAGGTCGGTGCTTGGCAAGAGCGCCGGGGAGGGTTATTGGTAGGGAAAAGAGGGACTAGTAGCCGACTTGGGAGAGGGTTTGTGGTGCTGTCGTGCGGGGAGTGCCTGCGAGACACACCGCCCTTCCAGTACCCGGGGAGTCCGTTTTCCTCAGTGGCACAAGTCATGAGGATCCCCCCTCAAGGGCTCTACGAACTTCCTCCCAATGTATAGGCGAACTCCAAGAATCTGTCAAAGCATAGAATGCACAAGGCTTCCTGTCAAGCACTTAGTTTTTCTCTGTTCCCAAGAAGAGAGATGCCCTCCTAGGGAGGGACTATGTTCAGCAAACTCTATGCCAGGAATAGGTGTCAGGGCATCCTTGAAGAAATCCTCAACGGATTGCGAAGGACGCCTTAAGTGGGCCGCCAAGAGGCCAGGAATGACCTGGGCTCTGCCGATCCATCCTCCTGGAGCCGCCTTCCGGAGACACCTCCGGCCTACCGCCTCGTGGCTCGCGGTGACGTGGCCCTCGATCGGGCGTCCATCTGTCAAAGAACCTCGCCGACGGGGCTATCCGGCGACGAAGGGGAGCCCCGGGGGAAAGCTGCCGGCCGGGAACGGCGCGGTGCGATCCCCGGCCTTCAGGGTCTCGGCCGCCGTTCTGAAGAGCGCGACGAACCAGGAGTAGGCCTCGTAGAAGGCCCTCCTCGTCGCCTTGCTGAAAGCGTGGAGGAGGGGCGCTGGAGACTTTGCGAGCTTTGCGGGACGATGCTGGGGATCCATGGCGAGGATCGCCTTGACCCCGAGCACGGCGAGGCCGGTCTCACTCCGCCGAAGGGCCGCGGCCTCCTCAATGGACTCCACCAGGCTGCGACGCGCGCCCGGTAGAGATCCGGGGGCAGGTGTGCCCAGCAAGGAATCGGCGAGAGGTTCACCGCCTCTTCCGTCGCAAACCGCAGAGGCTCGAAGGGCAGGCCCTGGTTGCGTGCGGCGTACTCCCGCGTTCGCTCGAACCCCCAGAATAGGTGTCAGGGCATCCTTGAAGAAACCCTCGGCGGGTTGGAGAAAGGACGACCTGAGTGAGCCTCAAGAGGCTCGGAGTGCGCTCGGATCCAGAAATAGGTGTCAGGGACTTCTTGGAGGACCCTCGCCGGATTGGCCAAGGACGCCTAGGGCAAGCCCTCAAGAGGCTCAGAATGCGCCCCCGAGTTCCGCCAATTGGTCCTCTTGGAGTCGCCCTCCGGAGACACCTCCAGCCTACCGCCTCGTGGCTCGCGGTGGCGTGGCTCTCCTTCGGGCGTCCGGCTGTCAAAGAACGTCGCCAGCGGGGCTATCCGGCGACGAAGGGGAGCCCTGGGGGAAAGGCTGCCCGCCGGGAAGCACACGCTACGATCTCCGGACTTCAGGGTGTCGGCCGCCCAGGAATAGGTGGCCGGCCGGCCGGCCGGCCGCCCAGGAATGCATCTCCATCGGCTGATAGAGAAGCCAGAGGGCGGCGGCGGTCAGGAGAACAAAGAGCCCGGCCCAGGGCACGAAGGCCCGCGCCGTCCGCACCAGGAATAGGTGTCAGGGACTTCTCGGGGGACCCTCAACAGCTTGAAGGACAGAGCCTTGAGAGGTCTCCCTTAAGAGGCCCAGAATGCCCCTTTCTCCGCCGACCAGTCCTCCGGACTCGCCATCTGGACATACCTCCGGCCTACCGCCTCATAGCTCGCAGTGACGTGGCCCTCCTTCGGGCGTCCGGCTGTCAAAGAACGTCGCCGGCAGGCTATCCGGCGACGAAAGGCAGGCCCGGGGGAAAGCTGCCCGCCGGGAACGACGCGCTGCGATCTCCGGCCTTCAGGGTCTCGGCCGCCGTTCTGAAGAGCGCGACGAACCAGGAGTAGGCCTCGTAGAAGGCCCTCCTCGTCGCCTTGCTGAAAGTGTGGAGGAGGGGCGCTGGAGACTTTGCGAGCTTTGCGGGACGATGCTGCGGATCCATGGCGAGGATTGCCTTGACCCCGAGCACGGGGAGACCGGTCTCGCTCCGCCGAAGAGCCGCGGCCGTCTCGATGGACTCCACCAGGGCGGCGACGCGTGCCCGGTAGAGGTCCGGGGGCAGATGCGCCCAACAAGGGATTGGCGAGAGGTTGACCGTCTCTTCCGTCGCGAAGCGCAGAGGCTCGAAAGGCAGACCCTGGTTGCGCGCGGCGTACTCCCGCGTCCGCTCGAACCAGTGGCCGGTCATGGGCTCGCCGTCGAGCAAGGCCCGGCCGGATTGCACGCCCGGCCAATCCCTCACCCTTTCCACCAGGTTCTCCTTGACTCCATTCGCCAGGATGTAGGCAAGGCGCTCGACTTGAGCTCCCTCTTCCTCGGTGACGACGGCCATGTCGTAGCGGCGCTCGAAGACGTGTCCCTGCCAGCGAGTCAGGCGGTTGACCTCGCGGGCGAGCTTGGACTTCACGTCGCGCATGAAGCCGGAGATCTGCCGGGCATCCTCGACCACGGCCAAGATGTGGAAGTGCGACGAGAGCGTGGTGACGGCACAGAGGGTGAGGTCGTGGTTTCGCTGACATCGTCCGAGGACGCCGAGGACGAGGTCGTTGAGCGCAGGCCCGGGGCGGAAGAGGAAACGTCCCTGGACAGCGCGGCAGGTGATGAAGACGAGAGTTCGAGGGGCGGGGAGGTAGCGAAGTCGTCTGGGCATACCTATAAAGAACGGAAAAAGTCGCTGTCATCGCTCATCCGCTCATCGCCAACCCGCGATAACCCAAGTACGGTGGGAGTCCAGAAGGGACATCCATGGTCACCCCAAGACTCATGGAGTAGGTCGCTTGTATGCACAAGTCAAGCGCAATAACTATGACAGCGCTCCGGAGTAGGTTTCAGGGCATTCGCTTGGTTGGTGCCCGCGGGCGGCGCCGGCCAGCCGTGGCCACGCCGCCTTTTCCGCGCTGCGGGACGAAGGAGGCACCGACGCCGAACTTGCACCGCCCGGCGCCTGAGAAGAGCCCGACTCGAGGCCTGCCTCAGGATTCAGGAATGCATTGACACTGGATTGAAGTCGCCGGCTCGCCCGGGCATCCGAGGACGGTGTTCCCATCCTGAAGGCCGGCACAAAAGCCGGGTTGGCCGTTGCAGGAGTCCCCCGGGTACCGGCCCAGACAGGAAGCGTCGGCCCCACAGCCGCAGAAATAGAGAGTCTTGAAGTCGGGTGCCGGGATGAAAACCGGCAGGGTGGCACTCCCGGGCGTCGAGGATACCGGGCAGAGAGGTCCGGCAAGAGGCAGCGAGACCACCGGAGCAGACGGAATCTCTCCCCAAGCCGGCAGGGCGAGCCCCAGCAGGCACAAGAGGACCGGGACCACGGACAGCTTTTCACGCATCGCATCGTCTCCTTTCACGGGTACATCTGAAAGGGTGCTCGCCAGGACCGAAGGCGGGCCGGTCCGAGGCTCCCCATACCGCACAGTGCGCGACGGCTCTGCGCATCAGTCCGCCGCCTCTCCCCGGGGAGA
>Ga0134121_10003818_pt1 | contig 12414 bp, 11 predicted proteins | sample KB301_FD_96463 | JGI IMG/M metagenome (GOLD analysis project Ga0134121, IMG submission 96463) | Terrestrial soil microbial communities without Nitrogen fertilizer from Kellogg Biological Station, Michigan, USA - KB3-0-1 | ecosystem: Environmental > Terrestrial > Soil > Unclassified ...
CGACACTTCGCTCAAGGAATCCTGCGGACCGCAAAGGAAGTCGGCCATCGCGCGCTGATCGCGTTCGCGAAGCGACTCTTCGATGGGCCTGTCGCGCAGGGACCAGGCGCCGCAGAGATTCCACATGATTCAGCTAGTCTTTCATGCCGCACTTCTTATCCGTCCCGAGATGGATGCCAAGTTCTTCCCATGTCGGTGGATGTTGTCCTGGTTTCGATTCAATGAAGAACCGGTGGAACAGTGCTAGATGCGCCAGGGCTTTGGAGAAATGAGTCGTCAGTGAAGCGCGGCCTTCGCCGAACCGCGGACTCAATGCGATCGCCCGCTCGGGAAGCGACCTCAAGCGGTCCAGAATGAACTGCGGCCACGCCGAAGGCAGCGGCGATTGCGTGACTATTTTCTGGCGGAAAAGGACCGGATCCGGGAGGTGGCCGCGAAGCCCCTCGATCAACAACCAGCGAAAATCCGTAAGCGCGAAATCCGTGAGCGCCGACTGTCGATACGTCCGCGCGGAGTGAAAACTCTGCCAGCCAAAATAAGGGATCTCGGCGATGCAGCTGGAAAACAAGGCGGGTGACAGGACCTGGACCCCGAGCTCGGCCCATGCCTTGAATTTTCCTCTGCCGGCGCGATAGCCTGTGTAGTAATCGAGGATCGCCTGCCACACGCGTTGATTGAAGTGCATTTCTTTCAGCGGCGCGATCGCTTCCTTCACCCGGCTGGATTCAGAGGTCTCGTGCACGAGCGCTCTTAGGTCGTCTGGATAGTAGCCCGAAACGTCCGCGATCCGTCCTCCGTGCCGCCACAGGCAAAGCAGGAGATAATAAAGTTCGCGAGGAATGGAGGAAATCATCTCGGTCGAAGCGCTGTTCGGACTGGGAAAATGGCTCTTCGCGCAGTCCTTCAAGACCGCATCGAGATCAGCCGCTTCATTCCAACGCGGCAGAAAGCGGCCGACGAACGGGCCGTGCTGATGAATTCCTAAAAGATGCTCCATCCCCATGCCCGTCAATACTTTTCCCACTCCAGATCGAGCTATTTCCCGAAGCGTCAGAAGCCAGGCCGCGGCCCTCATGCCCGGGCTCTCAGTGCGCCAAATCAACTCTGGTACTGCCTCAAAATACTGCTCGAACGAGATCTTAATAACGCGATGGGAGATGCCGAGTCCGTTGGCGACCTGGGCGGCATATTCGGCTTCCGAGGCATGCGACGTTTCTTCAAAGTCATAAGTGAAGGCATGAACGTTTCGAGGGCCCAGTTGCTGCACGGCAAACGAGGCGATGGCGGAGGAATCAATGCCGCCGGAGAGCAAAACGGCCACCTGTCGATCGCGCCCGATGGCGCTGCCGATGGCCGTAGAGAGACATCGCCTTAGCCGCTGCGGGTCGTGATCGGCATTTTCCCGCAGCTCGCTGCACATGGGATTGGCAGCGGAGCGTCTCGTCAGTCCGTCTCGGGACAAGAGAAGCCATTGGCCGCCAAGCAATTCCTGAACCCCTCGCCAAAGCGTATTATTCCCAAAGACAATCGCCGGATAGTCGCTTAGGATGAATTCGGCCGCCGATTCTTCGTCGAGGCTCCGGCGGACTCCGGGATGCGCCAACAACGGCTTGACGGAGTTGGAGAACAGGAACAGATCTCCACAGGACGCGTAATAAAGGGCTTCGTCGCCGGGATATGCTCTAAACAGCCAAAGGGACGGTAGGTCTAGCCGCGCTTGCGCCAGCACATAGTGTCCATCCCACCCCGAGGAAATATCCCGCCAAGGTTCATCCACAAATGGCGGGACATCCGCCGCCGGCGCGCTTCCCGATGAGACATAGCCGCTATACGCGAGAATTCGATTCCCCTCACGGCGCACGCGCCGCGAATCCGCCACCATCCACAGCGGTCCGTCCAGTATCTCGGTGATCGGCCGGCCAGGCGCTTGTCCGGCGTCGCGCATGGTTCGTCGCTCCTGATCGGACAATAGGCGTTCGACAGGACCGCCGGATTGCGACCACGCGCCAAATAGGCTGGTCAAGAAAGCGGAGACCTCCTGGCGAACACGCGCAAGCTCACGCGCTCGACATCCAATATAGACCCGAGTTTCGGCTTAAGCAAGTCCAGGTCGGCGTTTTGAGCGGCGCCGGAAGCGGGAATCTTCATCTAGTCCTGCCATGAGGGCGTCGGCCACGCCGTCCGCGTACCATTGCGCAAGGCCGGTCAATCGAAGCGACGACCCGTTCGCTTCCAAAAGTCCGGCTTTGACGAAGCGAGCGATTCGCCGATCCAACTCGTCGCGGATGGGAGAAGAGACCTCGGCCAACAGCGAGAGCGGGACGCCCGGAGTCGTCGTGATCCCAAGCAGGATCCGTCGCCGCGTGGATTCCTCCGGGGTCAAGCGCGCCCATTTGGCGATCCCCCATCCGCAGGACCGGATGGAGTCCGCATACCCAGAGACATCCGCGTGGTTGCTGTAATGGAATCCTTCCAGAAACCCCGCCGATCCCAATCCCAAGCCGAGAAAATTGTTCCCTTGCTGGCGCTTGAGTTGATAGTAGTTGTTGTCTTTGACGTCGCGGCAATAGAAGACGTGCCGGCGATCCACAAAATCCATCCGCGTCATGGCTTCGCTGATGAACGATCTGAACAACAGCGACTCGCGAGCCGATTTTTTCTTGCGTCGCATCTCTCTCTTCAGCGGCGTTTCCGAGGGCTGATATAGCTGATACCAGGTGACCGCTCTAATGCCGAGCCGAGCTATTTGCTGCAAATCGATCCAGACATCGTCCAAGATCTGCCCAGGAATTCCGTGAATTAGATCCACATTGTGGCGCTTCACTCCCGACGCTAAAATCGCTTCGACTGCGCCTCTGGCTTGCTCCGGCGAGTGCTTGCGCGCAAGAGCACCCAGCACCGCCTCTGTCCAAGTTTGGACCCCCAAGCTGATCCGATTGACGCCCAAAGCCGCGAGAGTTTTCGCCTTCTCTGCGCCGAGAGTCTCCGGGCTTGCTTCCACCGTCCATTCATAATCGGGGGCCAAACGAAAGGAGGATGAAACGAGGTCTCCGATTCGTGCGAGTTGATCGCGACTCAAGTATGTCGGCGTCCCGCCGCCGAAATAGACGGTATCGACCTCCACTCCGCGCGCCCAGGAAGAGACGGTCTTGATTTCTTGGACGAGCAGTTCGACGTAGCGATTTACGAATTCTTCCTGAGGCTGTATCCGTTTGAGGAAATAACAATAAGTACACGAATAGGAGCAGAACGGGAAATGAAGGTACACGCCGCCCATTCGGCTGGGCGGCGTGGACGGCAGGATCGTGGACTCCGATCCAGGACGAACGGCCTTGCCCGGAGGAACGTAACCGAAAATAGGATTGTGCGCGAGAGGGTCGACGTCGATGCCGACCTCAAGGAAATTTTCCAGCGGAACGGCGCGACTTCGCTCCTCGGCAAGTCGCTCGATCGATTCTCTGGAATCTAAAATCAATCGCGTTTTCTCGCCCGGATCGTCCCAAAGAGACTCAATATCTTTGCAGCCATGCTGGAAGTCGTCTCGGAACCGCCCCGATCCGGAGTCGCGCAGCCCGACGCGAGGGCCTTTTTTATCGCTTCTTCCAATCGGCTGGAGGCGCCCACGCAGCTCGCGTATCGTGCCAAGATTGCGGCGGCCGCCCTCATCGTCGCCAGGGGATTGACCTTTCCTTGGCCTGCGATGTCGTCCGCCGAGCCATGGACGGTCTGATACTCGATCATGCCGCGGGCTTCGGCAGACAGATATGCATTCCAGGTACAGCGCTCGTCCTGCACGAGTCCGCCATGCCTTTCCAGCAAGGGGCCGTGCATGATATCGAGCCATTCATTGGAACCGACGATCAAGGCATGGCCTTTGACATCCCCGCGGAGCAGACATCGATTCATCGTGTCCGGCTGATAGAGCTCGATCCGCAGGGAGCGATTTTTCGCATACTCCTCGATCCAGCGGACGAAGCGACTGTCCAACAAATGAAATTTGTAGACCGCGATGATTCTGTCGATCTTCTTTCCGCCGCCCCAGCGCTCCTCCGCCTGCCGAAGAGAAAAGTCCAGGATCTGGCAGGTCACTTCTTTGCTGAATTCGCAGGTCCTGGAGATCAGCTCGGAAGAGGATTCCGGAGCATTGTTGCTTCCGGCGTAAAAGCCTTGGGCCTCATCCCGAATGAGCAGGAATTCCCCGTCCCGCGCTTGCAGCGTCTCTACCTTGACGCCCCTTAAGCGCTCGCGGACGAGATAGATCGTTTCGGCGTTGAACGCGGTGCGAAACACCACCTTGCACCCTTCGTCTCGCAAACCGAACAAAAATGCCTCGTACGCAGCCGCATCTTCCTTCGCGACGCGCGCCACTTCCGCCGAAGTCATCGCGCTTCCGGCCATAGACGCGTAGGTGCGAAATAGCCGGGGGCAGGCCTGCAGGGAGAAAGTCTCTTGGGATGCATCGCCAAGAGCCAAAAGGGTCTTTTCAAAGACATCGCGCAGTTCGGGGCCTGTTCCGCCGCCGACGGCCAGGCCTATCTTTAAGCTGGCGTTTCGTGCTGTCATGATAGGGCGTTGTGATGCAGAAGCGAGGAGAAGGTGGAAAAAAACCTCTCCTTCTCTTCCGGCTTCTCGCACAAATCGAAAGTGAGCCCGCGATCGAGAAGCAGCCGGGAATTCACCAGGCGGTTGTTCGCCTCCTCCTGAGCGGAATACGGCAGACCTCCCGAAAGATAAGGCCGGCATCCAAAACCGGCCTCCTTTAGATGCTGCGTCAACCGTTGGGCCGATATCGGAGCTTGCGTTTCGAGAACGATGGTGAAGCGCTCCTTATTTACATCCGCCCCGGGACTTGAAGGGATGCGAATATGGTCCGCAAATTGCGAAAAGAACCGAGAATAGTCCGCCTGCAATCCTCGCCAGGCGGGAGTTGCGGCTTCGATTCGACGGCAGTTCTCCAGGGACGATTCCAGACCCTCCAGACTGATGCTGGGAACGCGCCCAAGCACCTCCGCCATGCGGCGCGCCGGGGCCTCCGAGAGACTGGGGATATCCGATAAGACCGCCTTGCGCGAAAGAAAGATCCCCCAGTTTGGCGGATCCTCGATCGTATGCAGCAGTCCGCACGCTCCAATATCTCCGAAAGACCCCAATGCGGTTCCCTGAAAACTGCCTGTCGCGTAATGGTTCAGCTCGATCAACACCAGCTTCTTGTCACGACAATACGCGGAAATCTTATCCATCGGCGCGCTCGTCCCGGCCAGGTGGGATATGAGCACGGCTCGCGTTTTAGGAGTCAGCGAACGTTCGATCAGATCCACGTCAAGGTTAAAGCTTCTGGGATTCAGATCGGCCAACACCGGCACAAGCTCTTGAATTCGCAGCGCAGCCAAGACGCCCGGATAATTATAGGCGCTCGTGACGACTTCGTCGCCGGCCCTCAAGCAATTCGAGTGGCGAGGGCTCATCGAGGCCGCCAGCGCGACCCAGATCGACGAATGGAATGAATCCGAGAACGTCACGGGACCAGAATACCGCAATAGAGATTTCCACGAGCGCACTGCTTCCGCGTACCGGGCCCGCTTATCCGCCGCATTGACGACGTCAGTCGCCGGGCGTGCCCCGGGAGACTCGGTCTCGAGGCTGACGAGCGCGGCCGCGGGCTGCCTCTTGGCAGCCGATTGCTCCTCCATCAGATTCTGCGACTGCTCCCTAGATTGCTGCAGAGTTTTAATTGCCTCCAAAATCTTGCCGCCGGTCTCGCGCACCTCGTCTCGCAGCTCATAAATCGATTGGTCGGAGCTTTCCGACGTCGAAGCGGGGGCGGAAACTCCCATATCCGCAGTAAATTGCGCCACGGCCTCGTCATAGCTTCCGAGAAGCGCTTTCTTTCCCCCTTTCAGATAGAGCACCGTCGGGCAAAGCCGCCGTATCAGATTCAAGTTGTGCGAAACGATCAGCAGAGTCTTTCCTTGTCGGATGAGCTTGCGGAAGACTTTGATGCATTGATCTTGAAAGGCGATGTCTCCGACGGACAACATCTCGTCCACCAGCAGGATGTCCACGTCCGCATGGATGGCGGTCGTAAATGGAACGCGCGCGGCCAGGCCGGTCGAAAGTTCACCCAGTTTGGCAAACAAATACTTCTCCAAGCCCGAGAATTCGATGATGGCCGGGAGCCGTTGCTTCAAATCGCGGTTGGAGATGCCTAAAAGAGCGGCGCAAATCGAGATGTTCTCACTGACGGTGAGCTCCGGCTGCAATCCCGCCGCCAAATGGAAAAACGGATTCACCTTTCCAAAAACATCGAGCGTTCCTTCCGAGGTCATGAGAATCTTCGCGATCAACATCAGCAGCGTACTCTTGCCGGCGCCGTTCGCGCCGATGACTCCGAGGACTTCTCCTCGATGCAGTTCGAGGTCGATGTCGCGAAGGGCCCAAAGCTCTCGTTGCGGCTGTCCGCCGGTCGCCCAGTGACGCATGCTCTGCAGCAGCGTCGGGCGTTCCGCCTTTGTCCCAATGAGAAACCTCTTCCCGATGCCTTCCGCGCGAATCGCCAGGTGAGAATCGGGCATTCAATCTCTAGATAAAGGCGGATTCCACGATGGCGGATTCGTTTCTACGGAGAAAGAAAACGCCTCCCGCCAGGCAGCCGCAGGCCAAGAGAGTCAGCATCGCGGCGTGGGCCGCGTCGGGGAAGCTGCCGTCGATCAGGCAACGTCTCGCTTCCACCAAAAGCGACGCGAGAGGATTGACCAGAAGAAGTCTTTGCTGCCAGCCGGTGACGACGCTCAGCGGGTAAAAAATCGGAGTCAGGTAGAACAATGCGTTCGCCAAGACGTCCCAGATCCTTTCCATGTCGGCGTATTCCGCCGCCAAGACGGACAGAAACAATGAGACTCCGGTCGTCAGCATCAGAAGCAATACAACGAGAAACGGAAAGGCGATCCACGACCAGGCGATCCTCGCCCCCAAAAAAGGCAGGAATATCGCGAGGATGCTCATCTCCAACAGCGAGGATAAGAACACGGCCGCCACCGACGAGAAGACGATGATCTCCCTCGGGAAGCGGTAGTTCTTCAAAAGTCCCGATTTGCGTCGAAAACTCAGCAGCCCCAGGTTCGTGGCCTTATGGAAGAAATTCCACACAACCAGCCCAATCAGCAGATACGCGGCGTACAGGCCCACGGAGTGGCCGAGCCATTTGATGAACAGCGTGTAGAGGATCAAAAACATCAACACGGGCTGCAACAGGGTCCAGAGAAATCCCAGGACGGAGCCCTGGTCGCGCAGTTTGAATTCGACCTGCGTCAACTTCCAGAACAGGTTCCAATACTGGAAATCTCTGATCGATTCCATAGGGGAGGTCACCGGCGCCGCCCAGGCAGACCGTAAAACCTCCTGGCATTTCCCGCAAGGATCGCCTTTTTGTCCTTCAGGCTCAATCCTCGCCGCTTCCAAATCTCCTCGATCTCTTGTCGGCATTCCTCGAGCCCGATTTCATGAGGAAAATCCGAAGCGAACAAGAACGGCTCCGCGCCAAGTCGCGCGATTTGGTAAAGCAGGCTCTCCTCGTTGCCTTCACAGCCGATGAAAATCCTGCCGGTTTTCAGGTAATCGCTTGGATTTTTCTTCAGCGTCGGGCCGCGGTACGTGCCGCGTGGGTCGATCACGTAATGATATTGATGAGTCCGGTCCATCCGATCCATCCAGAAGGTCGCCCAGCCGGAGCCTCCCTCCAAAAACGCCACCCGCAAACGCGGGAATCGATCGAAGATGCCATGAAAGACCATCGCGGACAAGGCGATCATCAATGAGAAGGGATGTCCTAATCCGGAGATCGGCGGATAGACGGTGAAGGAATCGAACCCCATGCCGCTATGGCTTCCGCCGTGCACCGCCAGGGCGCAATTCAAGCGCTGGGCTTCCTCGTAGACCGGCCAGTATTCCTCCGCCCCGAGATGTTTCACCAAACCGCGAGCGGGCAACATCGCGCCAAGCATCCCCAATTGCTTGACGGCGCGCCTCAATTCCGCCGCAGCTTCTTTGGGCGCCTGCATCGGAATCAGGGCCATGCCCTTGAGCCGCCGGTGACGCTTCAAATATTTGTCGTGGAGCCAGTTGTTGTAGGCTTTCGAAATAGCGATGGCCCAGTCCGGCGAAGAGATCAGCCCCATCGCGAGTCCCGACGTGGGGTACAAAACGCTGTATTCCAACCCCGCCTCTTCTACAAAATGAACCCAATCTTCGGGCCCGACCCCTCTCCTTGATCCGAATGCTTGAGGGCTTCTATAGCCGATCCCGAAATGATGAGCGTCCGGCGTCGGCCAGAGACGATGGGTCCCGACCACCCCGAAGTTCAATAGGCTCGATCTTCGGTAAGGCCCGTCGATATAATCCGCGATGCTCGGATCCTCGAAAACGTGGCCGTCGGCGTCAATGACCGGGATCGGCATGCTTATCGATCTCCGTGTAACAATTCCACCGCAGCTCCGATATCGGCGCCGTAGTAATGCGCCATAAAGTCGAGCACCTTTTTTTTCTCATAGAAAAGACTCTCGGTGCAATCCTTCAACACGGACACGTAATATCCTCTCTGGAAGGCCGTTCGCGCCAACGTGTCGACGCATACGTCGAGATAGACTCCGGCCAACACAAGGCGGTCGATTCCTTTTCTCTTGAGATATTTTTCGAAGGCCGGATTAGAGAAGGCGTCAAAACAGGCGTGCTTTTGAATGATGACGTCGTTTGGCGACGGAGAAACTCGGAAGAAATCCGCCCCCCAAGTCCCTTCCAGGCATTTCGGCTGCTTTCCGAGCCGTCGATCGCGATCCACGAGGTTTTGGCGCTGGAATTTCCGATTCCCGAGGAACTGGATGAAGACCACGTCAACGCGCAGGCTCCGCGCTCTTGCCAGCGCCTGCTGAATACTCCTCGCCGTTCGTTCAAGTCTGGAGACGTCCCCTCTTTGATCGGCACCCTTTCCCCGCGGAGAGCAAAAATCATTTTGAAAATCGACAATAACTAGCGCTTGTTTTTGAATGGGCATCCTCGTAAAGTCGAATTTCTGCTAACATATTGCCACATTCTTTCAAGAAAATCGAGCCAACCGAAATTTAGGTCAGTCTTGTAAAAATGAGGCGGACGGGCTGCCACCGATGACGATTTTACGCGGCGCTTGGTGTTTGGCTGGGGAGATGACCGAGCGGCGATTGCCCAAAGCTTGGCGCGATGCCTCGTCGAACCTTCGCGATCCGAAAGAGAAAGAGAAGTTCCTGGGCCCTCTTTGGCTCGCTTACGAAGAAGGCTGTTCCGCTCTGGACGGATCCAAGCTGCTCGCGTGGCAAGGCTACATTTCATTCGGCGCCGAAGGGACACGGGGACTATCGGAACGCATCGAACCCGGCGCTACGGCTCTCCGCCCGGAGGCAGGGCCGTGTGGACATTTCGTGGCCCTGCTCGCCGATTCCGACCGGAAGATTCTGACGTTCCTTCGCGATCCCGGCGGCGGTGAACGACTTTATTTCACCCTCCGGGACGGCGTGCTCTATTTCGCAACGTCCATCAAAATGCTCCTGCGCCTACGCCAGGGGCTCGGCCGACTCGATCCGGAAACCGCCTTTGAGCGCGGGATCAGCGAGATGATTCACTTCGGCGACCGCACCCTCGCGGAAGGAATCCGTGAGGTACTGCCCGGCCACCGGCTCAGCGTCGGCTCGGAGACCTTGCGGCAAACCTGGGCTTGGGAAGATCTCCTGGAGTCCCCCGAAGGCGATCCGCCGTCGCTGGCCCGAACTTTGCGTCGAAATCTCAAGGAGACCGTCGGGAGATGCCTTGCAGGCGAGGAGCGCGCGGCCGTGGCGCTTTCCGGCGGGGCCGATTCGGCCAGCATCGCCGCGCTCGCCGTTGAAATCGTAGGGCCCGAGAACGTTTCGGCGTTCACTTATGAATATGCCGATCCGGGGCATCCGTCCGAAGCGGCGTTCGCTTCCCAGATCTGCCGGCAGCTCGGAATTCGCGATCACCGAATCATCCCCATCACGTTCGACGAGTTCGCCGGCTGCGTCCCGGAAGCCGTTTGGCTGGCCGAGGATCCAGGATATTGGAAACGATCCTATCCTCAAGTTCTGGCCCAGGCGGTGCGCAAGGCGGGTTTCGATAAATTTTTGACGGGCTTTGGAATCGGGAGTCATCTGGGTTATCTTGAAGAATGTTCCCGCGCCCTGCCGTGGCTGCCTTTTCCTCAGGACACTCTGCAATACTGGCGATCGGCCTACGAATCGGGCCGAAAGCCCTAGTTCAGCCGCCTGCATCCGGGGCTGGAGCCGCCCGTACATCGGCTCTATTATCCTTTGCTCTGCATCCTCCGTTTGCGAGGTCTCGTGAGGGATTTGCGGACTTTCTATCCCCCAGGAATCGGATCGAGAGTGGAGAGCTCGCTGGGCTCTTCGAGGATCGCGGATGAATGGAGCATGCTGCAGCGCCTTCCCCTTGCCCGACAGCTACGACTCCACGCGTTCACTCACCTGAATTCCTGCGCGGATGTCGTTCGCTGCGAACGCATCGCGAGGGAAGTGGGGGCGAACTGGCTTGGACCGGCCCATTTCCCCGCCTGCCTTCCATTCTGCTACCTTCCCTTGCGGATGAAACCCGGCCTCTGGGATTCTCGACGCCGCATGCGTCCCGGCAAGCTCCTGCTGCACGAAGCGTTCAGACGCGACCTGCCGGAAGAAATCTTCCACCGGCCCAAGAACTGGACTCAGACGATCGGCTCGCGAGCGTGGCGCAACCGCGTGCTGGAGAAAATGGCCGAGGCGGCAGGGCCTTCTTGGGAAGCCTTAGCCGCCGTCTTTGGCCCCGCACTCGAAGAAGCCAAGCGGTTCTGCCCGGAGGGCATGATCCCGCTCGCCTTTTGGCACCGCGTCATGCTGTCGGAAGACCGATCAACACCGCCCTCCTGGGCGGAACTTGGCGTCGATTCACGAGCCTCCACCACGCAATAACAAGCATGCGGCGTGGTCGCACTTATCTCTTGACTTTACGCGACGCGGGTCCTAAACTTACCGGCACAGGAGGATTTGAATGAACCGATTCTTGATCGTCGCGCTCTTGAACTCCGCCGCCGTCTTTAGCCTCGTCTATCAGGCAGCGGCTGAAGACGCCCGCCCGGAAAGCTGCAAGCAGGAGATTGTAGAGGCATGCCCTGGGATCAAAGTCAGCACCGGCAAGCTGGGGGAGTGTATAAGGAAACATCTCGAAGAGTTTTCAAACGAATGCCGGGAAATCGTGCAGCGCCGGTTGCCCCAAAAATGCATCGACGACGCAAAGACGGTTTGTCCGGATCGCACCCTCGGCGACGGCAAGTTCGGCGCGTGCATGCGCAAGAACATCAAGAAATTTTCGCAGACCTGCCGATATCAGGTCAACAGTTGGTACCAAGTTTCACAGAACTGGAGATCGAAGGCGCAGGCGGCCTGTACTAAAGATGCGAAAAAGTGCCCCTGGGGGCCCGGCAAAAAATGGTGGGCCTGCCTCAGGAGCCATCAGGACGCGCTTTCGGACGCTTGCAAGGCCTTCATCCAAGCGAATTGATCAACGAACTGCCGCCAAATTTCTAGTTCCCGTAGGCTCCTGAAGCATCCGTCCGCCGCGACCATGGGCGCGGGATGATCGATCGGGAGTAGAATATCACCGTGGATTTCAATGCCCCCGCCTTCCTAGTCTTCCTGACGCTCTTTCTGGTCGGATACTATGCTCTCCTTGGATTTCGTCATTGGCGTCTGTTCTTCTTGTTTTCGGGGAGCCTTTTCTTCTGCGCGACATCCGGAATTCGCGACGGCAGCCTATTATTGGCATTGCTATCTTTTAATTTCCTGGTCTCCTACTCGATTACGAAAGCCAGGACCCCGCGTCGAAGGATGGCGAGCTTGTCCCTGGGCATTATCGTCGACGCAGGCACCCTCTTTGCATTTCGTTATTTCCAGAATTACCACAACGGCAATTTTCCTTTGGGCCTTTCCTTCTACTCCTTCACGAGCATCGCCTACTTGATCGAAGTGTATTTTCAGCGCATGAGGCAGGCGGATCTTCTAACCTTTGCCGCGGGCGTTTCCTTTTTCCCCACGATTACCGCCGGCCCGCTGGTTTCTCCGAGAGAATTTTTCCGTCACTTGAAGGAGCCGATCCCGGCCTTGGATTGGGAAGTCGCCGCTCCCGCGCTCCTTCGGATCGCCAACGGGCTTCTCAAGAAAAATCTGGCGGATTTGAGCCTGATCATCGGGCGCTATCATCCGGCCATGGGAGCAGCCCATGGGCGATTTGCGTGGATCCAAGCGATCACGACCGCGGCGCGATTCTACGCCGATTTCTCCGGATACTCGGATGTGGCGATCGGCATTGCAAGCCTTCTCGGGTTCA
>Ga0134121_10003819_pt1 | contig 12413 bp, 10 predicted proteins | sample KB301_FD_96463 | JGI IMG/M metagenome (GOLD analysis project Ga0134121, IMG submission 96463) | Terrestrial soil microbial communities without Nitrogen fertilizer from Kellogg Biological Station, Michigan, USA - KB3-0-1 | ecosystem: Environmental > Terrestrial > Soil > Unclassified ...
ATCGCAGCAACTGCCGAAGGGGCCGTGGCCGCTGCCGAAGGCGCAGCCGTGGCTGCCGAAGCAACTGGTGGAATTATTGCCGGGCTAATCGCAACGTCAGAAATTTGGGTGCCAATCCTTATCATCGTCGTTGCTTAAGAAGATCGCATATTCGCTCGGAATGATCGTGGTGCCCTGCGGCAGCGGAACTAGCTCACGCTGCATCACTTCTTCAACGGCGCGAGCGATCTTTACGATAAACTCCTCCGCTGGGCTTCGAGGTTTTACCTGAGCGTTGCGCGCAGCCTCTTCGAGAACGAGTTCGGCGGTTTCGCCATCTATCCAGCGTCTAACTTTGTCGAGTACGCTCAATTATTGTTCCTCTTGATTCCTAATCGAGATCGAGATATTTTCCGTTGAGCCAGCCGCGGCCAAGCGCTGCCTGATTCGCGTTGGGCCGCCCCTGCTCAACCACATCAACTTGATACCAGTTATTCTGCGAATTGACAATCCGGACCTTTGAGTTTTTTGTCACCAACCCAATCGGATCGTTATTTATATTCGGAGCGGGCCGCAGATTAATGTCCGAGTTAGCAGTGGCGGTCTGCTGCTTCATCGTCTTGATACCCGGCAGCAGCCCTGAACTCTTCAGATAGGAATGCGTTCCGTAAAGAATTCCGCCAAAGATGCAAATGAACACAATAAATGCGGCAACTTTCGCAAGGAACCTTCGGCGCTTTTTTGGCGCTTCGGTGACGGTTAACTCGATCCGACTTCCCTGCACTGCAGGCATCCTAACGCCGGGTCCTGTCGGCTCGGCTGATTCCAAATCAAACTGAGCGAGGTCGGATTGAGTACTAATGGTCTTTCTTGGATCAACCGCCAGTGCGGGAAACCGGTTTTGAAGATCCCTCGAAGTATTGAATTTCGGCTCCATCGGAGCGATCGGAGAGTATCCGGCCGATACGTGAGCCTGAGGAGAGACATCTTTTGCTGATCGGATCGAAGTTGGAAACTCTTCCTCCTCCAGCGTCCGTCTGACACCAGCAAGGTCCGTCCAGAATTCGTCAACGTTTTGTTGCCGCATGGCCGGGTCGCTTTGGGTGGCCTTCTTAATGACTGTTAAGAATCCATCCGACCAATCAAAATTTCGCGAATCCGCCGGCAGATCGGTGATAGTCTGGTTGATGAAAAATCGAGGAGACTCAGCTGTAACCAGCATGTACGCTGATTTTGCCAGTGAGTATATGTCGGCTGCCGGCGTCAGCTTGGCAACGGTCATCACGCCCGCTCCGTCAAAGAAGACCGGACTGTGCTCGGGCGGAGCATAAACATTCGTACCGACCCGCGTTATCGGCGAATCGGCATGTGAAAAGCGAGCAACGCCAAAATCCGTTATCTTTACAGTTTGTCCATCATTCGCGACCAGAAGATTCTGCGGTTTGATGTCTCTGTGAATTACTCCGCGCTCGTGGGCGTGTTTCAGCCCGGCGCACACCTGCTCCAGATGCTTGAATGCTTGTCGCGGTTCAAGAGGCTCCTGCTTTACCACTTTTAGAAGATCGCCGCCCGAAAGATACTCCAAAACAAGGTAATGAAATACAACACCGCGCAGATCTCTTGCAGTGCCATGGCCTAGCCTAGATACAATATTTGGATGGCGCACGCGATCCAGGGCGATAGCTTCATTCTGGAAGTTCTCAACCAGGGTACGTTCAAGATCAGCATCGAGATCGTCCTGAAGAAAAACGTTTAAAGCTTTGATAACAACAAGGTTGTGAGGAGATCGAGGCGAAGCGAGAATGTCGCGCGCGAGGTAAATCTCTGCATAACTCCCTTTCCCGAGATGCCGCAAAACGTCGTACCTCTTATCCAGCCGGCAATTATCCAATGAGAGTTCACGCATCAATCACAAAGTCCGGCAGACTTCAGTTTACCGCACCCATTCCTCAATACGACATTATATTGCCAAAGTTCAAAAATGCGGAATGGTATGTGCGTGGAGAGGAATCACGGTTCCGGACGTTTCATAATGATACGCCTATTCGAAATGTCTCAGGTGTTCCAGGTGTGCGGGTATTTCATTGCCAAAAAAAGGGCCGGCTGGAAATCGCCGACCCGTAGAGCAATAAGCCACCTGAAAGGCCTATTAATTGTTGATTCTTTGGAATCCGGTTATTTGTATCTGCTGGAAGAACGGAGTTCCCGGGGGAATACGGTTGATGTCCAGAAACGACGAGTCGAACACCCAATTACGTTGTGGCGGACTGTATACCGTGCCTGACCCATTCTTGTAGGCGCCGTTGTTATTGTGCGAGTTGTACAGGTTGATCAACGAGCCGCAATAGTTCAAGCGAGTGCTCCACTGCTCGAGGAAGCGGATAAAGTTATGCACACCGCCGTTCATACGCGTGTCATTTCCGCCCTGATTAGGCGTCGCGTCGATAGTCGTAATTGAATCGCCCGCGAGCATTGCAAAACGCGTTGTTGTCGTGCCCGTCGGCGAGGTGACAGGACGCTGGGAACTATCAAACGGAACGGTAAAGCTGTTGGCATCGTTCCAGGCATTGGAAAGCACAGTGACCGCGTCCGCTGCGACCGAGGCCGGCACATCACGTGCTCCCTGCGGCGCGTAATCAACGGGATCCGAAGGGCTTCCCACAGCGGTCACATCGCCGACAGCGTTGTAATTACCCTGAACATAAACGCCATTTTCCGACGCAACAGTGAAGCCTTTGGTATTGGACGGGGTTGTGGTGTCATATCCGCCGGGCAGGTCCGAACCGTTGATCAAGCGGATTCCCCGTCGATAAAAAGGATGATCGAACGACGATGCGACATCGGGGGAAACATACGATCCCCACGCAAAGCCGGAACAGGCAGGATTCGAGAACAACCCGGTCGCTGAGTATTTTACGGCCTCCTGGGCTCCCAGAATGCCGCCAACACCTACCGTACAAAGATAGTCGGCCTGGAGCGAGTTACTATGATTGATGTCTTCGCCAAGTTGGAGAATACCGTCGTTGCCGCCAAATATATCTTCCATATCATATTCGCCGTCAAAGTCGCGGTCGCCCCGGCGATCTGAGACGTAGACGACCCAGCCGTTTGCTGCTGGGATATCCGATGACCTCAAAGCACGGCTATTCGCAGCTGAGAAAGCAGTACCCGAAGCAGGAAACTTTCCGTCGAGATTGCCGCTCAGAACGGCCTTTAGATTCGCGATGTCGATATCGACCATGCTCATGACGCCGTTCCAGGGAACGTTATAGACACCATTGGCCGCCTTGTAAGCTCCGTCTCTGTTAAAGACTGTGGCCGTCTCGTTATAAAGTCCTTCGCGCGTGTCAAACATCATGATCGGAAACGGTACGACACACTCCACCGTGGCGGCTGCTCCAACCACAGCATTTCTCCAATGGAGGCGGTCAGGCGTACTGTGCGAAGCATCCGCCCAGGACACCGGTACAGTCACACCATTCGGAAACACACCGCCGTTCACTTTTATGGCAGTATTGCCTGTGTTGTTGCAGTTTCCGCTCGCGACCGTTGCCGGCTCGACATAATTGTACGTTACGTTGGCCGTCCACAAATTAGCGTTATTCGACATGAAGTTGTTAGGTGCAACAAGCGAAGCGGTGTTTCCGACCGCTCCGGTGTTTGTCGCCGAAAGCCAATTTCCCTTCATGTAAAATCTCTGGAGTTTGATCACTGACAGGCTATCAGGATTTAAGGGGTTGGTGTTGTAATTGTTCTGGATAACCTGAAACTTGTTGAGTCCAAGATCTTGAGGACGCTCAGTCAAACCCAGGCTAAGAATGTCGGCTGTAATGTCCTGTGTGTCGTAGGTCTGTGTAGTCGCATTGTACTGGACCGTTTCGATCTTGATCCAGTTCTGTCGGCCCGGTACGTAGAAACGCTCGCCGTTAAGCTCGGTGGCCGCATAGCCGTTCGACATTGTTACGGGCTGATAGCCGCGTGCTACGGTTGGTCCGCTCGGATCAGTTCCGTCGCCGCTCGGAGCACCGTCGAGGCGAATCCCGCAGCCTGCAACCGCGGTTCCGGTGGAAGTCACGCAGCCCGGTAGTTCCTTTTGCTGATCAGCCAGCGAGATACGAATACCTGTTTTGTTATAGTAACGCTCACCCGCGGTGATCGGGTCATCTTTGGTTGTTGCCGTAACCGGCGTGAGATTTGGAGCCGCAACTGTTCCCGTACCATCGTCCCAAAGGTCGCCGCGTCCGGTCGTCGTGTCTACATTCTTGCCTCGTTTGACTAGCTCGACCAGATCGACAGCGCGTCCATTGATCTGTGCGTTGATCTTCAAAGGAAGTTTCAGCTCCTGCTGATTTGCGAGAAGATTTCCGTCGAACCTTCCTGCATAATTCAAGCCGGCGCTCCAGTTTGCGTTGACGTAAGCCGTCGGTGCCGGGGGTAAAGGAGCAGCATAGTTCGGCACGGCCGAACCGTTCACGGGCGCCGTTAGGACACTGCCCATCGTATGATCCAGACGAGTAGGAACACCTGATCCGTCGCGGATATACACCTGGTCACCCCAGGTGCTGTAAGGCTTACCGTTCTTACCTACGTCGGTAAAGATATTGTTGTGCGCGGTTACTTTGGAGGAGAAATAAAGCCCCGAACCGGCAGAAAGGAAGATGTTTCCGTTCGAGTGTACACGGCCGCCAAAGTTGAAGATCGGACCCGGGTGGAACTCCATGTCGTCATCGTAAAAAATACCGAATTGGAAGATCGGGATCTCGTTGTTTAGGAATTTTCTGCGAAGTGCTACCTGAACGCCCGTTGCAATATGTGTGGCCGTGGTGTCTAACTGCCATTCTGTCTGATAGGCGTTCAATCCCTGAAATGCCCCGCCTTTCATCACTACCGACTGTGATCCGCGCGTAAGTCTGACCGCTTGTCCGCCTTGCGTGGCGTTTGCGGTGAAGCTGTATTCCGGAAATCCCGGAGGCTCCTGTGATTGAACACGGGTAAGATCAACGGGATCTGGGTTCAACTTGATATCAAAGATCTTGTCGAAATTTCGCGTCATGATCTCGAGACTGGCGTTAGCAGCGTCGAATGTTCGCGATTCGGTCGCGTCGTTTCCAGAGGCCATCGTCTCGCTGGTCGTTCTGGTCACAGCCAAAGCGACAAAGCCCATAAGGAGTATCATTATGAGCAGTGCGATCACCATCGCCGATCCTTCTTCGCTATTCAGATCTGGCGATTTGAACTCTTTAAATCGCAACGCTGTAGATCGAAATGATTCTTTAATTCGGTTTTTCATCTTCGTTTCCGCCTTGGCAGATCATCCTGCGTCGTATTCCATGTTCCTCGTACTAAATGTCGCGTTGAGAGTGATAGTTTCCGGCTTGCGAGTCTGGTCGTCAGCTTCGGTCGACTGGACCTTAATCGTAACCATGATCTGACGAACTCTGTTCACAGCTCTCTCGTCGTCGTCGGCCGTTCCGAGAATTTCATCGGCCCCGGCAACGGGGTTATCCGTCACGGTACCGTCGTCGAGCACGTATCTGAGCTGAAGGTCCTCGATGTTATAAGCAAGCGGTTGTACCTGTATTTGCTGGGTTGCTCCGCCGGCGCGATTGTTTCCGTAAACGATGCGAACCAGCGTTCCATCGGGCTGTACTCTGTAACCGACCATGAAAAAGCGGGTAAGTGTGGTGTTGAGATAAACCATGCAGTCCGTGTCGCTGCTTCCCGAACACTTTCTTAAGAGGCTGCCCCCGGCTCCTATTACATTCAGCGGCTGATTCATGCCAAGAGGATCGCCAGGTGCGGCATCGACCTTTGTAGTCCCATTTATGTTCGTTGCCATGATCGCCGCTTGGACCGTGTCGTTCTCTATCAAGTAGAGATCGTATTGCTTCGCCGCCGTAAGCCCCGTAGGAAATTTAACTGTGTCGGCAACAAGTTCTGCTGACGCCGGGTTGCCCCCTTGCGGCGTCGCGTTGGCCAGCGGGACCACCTGTCCAGTTGCGAGGACTCCTGCCGGCGGATTTGGATCCGGATTGAAATCCAGGTCCCGATAGCAAAAGATAACCTCATCCGTTCGTGTCGCTGGGTTAGCTGACAGATTGTTCGTAAAAATGCCGTCGCCGACCATTATCGAGGACAACAGGTCCCGGTTGGTGTCGCCGTCAGCGGGTATGCTAAACATCGTCGCGAGGAACCCGTCAGGCACTCGAGCGCCATTCTTATTGAAGCCCAGCCCGGCATTCAACGCATCGCGTCCGATCAGGGAGATCGAAACGCGGGCGTTCTTCAAAATGTCTGAACGACGGCTGGAGCGGTCGCGATTTGCTCGGCCGACCTCAAGCAGTCCGTAGATCGTTCCCGTAACGAGCAGGAAGATCACCATCGCGATCAGTAATTCGATAAGCGAGAAACCTTTTTCGCCGCCCATTAAAGACCGAGGCAATTTCACCTTTTTGTTGTTCGAATCGGTAGTCATGTAAATTACCTCTTGCTACTGGCTGGTTCCGTAATTCGTAAGAATGGTGGACGCAACTTCCTCCATCGCTATCTGATTTGCAAAATACCGAATGTGAACCTCGACGCGTCGCCTAGCGATCGGATAGCCTGAAGCGATCGGACGTTCCGGGTCATCAATGTCAGTAATGATGATCCGTCGCATATAACCGTCCTTCACTGTGCTGGTATTGGTCGTGCGGCCAGCAACAGCGCACGGGCCGCCCACTGCGCACGCATCGTCTACCGTTCCGGCAACGCCATCCCAGCCATCTTCGTCTCTGATCGGATTGAATCCGGGCAAGAAGATCCCAAAGATCTGGTTGCCGGTCGAAGTGTCGATAATTGCGGGCTGATCGGAATTTCTTAACGAATCAAAACCTTGTATCACGCCCACGCGGTTCATTTCCTTCGCGGATATGACGGATTCGACGGTCGAAAGGGCGAGCTGTTTTGCAACCACGCGTTTTTCCGATTGGAACGAGCGGATCAAATTGGCAGTAAGAGCCGAAAGCATGGCAAGTATGCCGACCATGAGGATCACGATCGCGATCATCACATCGATGTACGAAAAGCCCTGCTCATTTTTCTTTACGATTCTCATGGTTTTCCTCGATCTTGAGAATTTTTCATCGATATTCTACGGTGTCGGCGTAGGTGTCGCTGAACCGCCGTATGTACCATACCGGCGTGAATCTTTCCATTTATTGGTTCCGGTCAAGTTCGTATCAAACTCCCAGAGCCTAATCGTTCCCGTCGATCCGATCACAGTGATCGCCCGAGCTATGGTCGACTCACTAGTCGTTCCTTTTGGCGACCAGACCGGGATCGTCGCACCGGTCATAACAGCTCCTGTCCCCGTCGCATTGTTTCCTGCATCGACAACCGTGCCGTCGCTTCGGAACCGGAGTGTGCAGACGTTTTGCGAGATACTCGACGGATAAACACTTGGTTTAAAGACTGCTAAGGGAGCGGGCAACGGCTCAGGCGGGTTATACCCGATATTTTGCGGCATCGGACCCACCTTAACCTCGGCGCTGTTGAACAGATTCACGGACTTTAGAACGACATCGTCGTCGGGCGTCGTGGCATTCTGGTTCTCGTCGATCAACCTGGCGGTATTATTGGACAAATTGATCTCGACCCGCATCGTACGGCGCTCTGTCAGGGAACGCTGTCGGGCCTCCTGTAGAATGTCAGTAACCAACAGCGATTCGTCGTCGGGTTTATATGCCTTCTGGTGCCCTGTCAAATAAAAAAGCGAGATGCCGCCCAGGACGAGGATCACGAAGGCAACCGTCATGAGCTCGATCAGTGAAAAGCCCGCTTCAGAGGACATTGCTCTCTGCTTCATAAATTGTTACGGATGCCACTACAGAGGTCGTCAGGGTGGTCAGTAGGATGGCATATTCTAAATTGGTCTTATACAGACCCAAATAAAGAATACGAGGAATGCTTAACAGCTTCCAAAACTATTTTACATAGTTAAACACTAAAAGGCAACGCTTTTGTAATCTTTCAATTAGCCCGAATTTCGGCTAAGATTCCGTTATTCGCCAGAAGGAACAGCGGCCCCGAGAGTCTCATGCCCGAAAAACAGCCTCCGTCAAAGAAAAGCATCACACCGGATTGGCTCGTTCGCGGAGTTTTAACCAAGATCGGAGACACATTTGACCGGTTAACCGGCCGAGGTTGGAAGCCTTCTAGTAGCCTGGCGACAAGCGAACTGATCGAACGGCTGAAGGCACTTCTCGATGCGGAGGCGGAAAACACCGATGGCAGAGGGTATTTCATTCCGCACAACATCCAACTGAAGATGCAGTGGGACAAGTTTTCGACCGATTCAGATGAATCTCTCAGAAAGCTCGAAAACGAGATGCTTACCGCGGTCATCGATCACATAAACGACAAGCGTTACTACACCTACCAGCCATTGTCTATCGAGGTCCGTCCCGATTATTTCACGCAGGGAGTTAAGCTGTTCGTCAGTTTTGACAAGATACTTGATGAGGACGAGGCCGATGCGGTGCACGTGATCGTTCCTGGCGCCGCGGAAAAGGCTGGTGAGGATGTAGGGTCGATGCTTGCGGCCGAGAAATATGTCCTGCGTTTCACGGAGAAAGGTAAGCCTAAGGTCCTCTCCGTCGAATTTGCTCAGGACAAGCGAAAAGGTATCGGCCGTACCAAGGAGAACGATATCGCTGTCGACGACGCCAGCGTTTCGAAAATTCACGCTTCCCTGGTTCTGAACGCAGAAGGACGTCTGGTCCTTGCGGACACTGGTTCGACCAACGGAACTTTTATTAATGGTCGCCGTATCGCTTATGGAAAAGCAGAACCTTTGAATGAAGGCGATAAGGTGAATTTCGGTACCGTAGAAGTTACGTTCCAACACGTCCCAAAACAGATTCCGGACAAGACCGCGAATCCCACTCAAGCGGACACCGTTTCAATAAACGGACTTGAATTTACAAGCAAACGTACTGAGACTCCGACGGAGGCGTTTTCCTCAGATGCGGCTCTGGAAAAGACCATAGACCCGATTGAATTCGCAAAACGATCCGACGAGGCTCCAATACAAAAGACCATCGCGTCGAACGACGTTGTGCTTAAAGCGATCGAAACGCCGATCAGTGAAAAGGAACTCACTTTTAGTGATCTCGCTACAAAACCAACTGAAAACCGTATCGATTTCGATTTCTCGGAACACGAGAAGGAGCCCGGCAAATGAATCTTTTGTTCCTGCTTGCCCAGATCGATTGGCAGAAATACAAACCGGAGAATCTCTTTGGAGGTCAGGTCCTTGAACGGACGCCGGCCGGTCTCACGATTGTCTATATCATTGCTGTCGGCATACTCATAGGTTTTCTACTGTTGTCTTTCCTTGATAATTTCGCCCGCCCGCGTTTTATCTTTGAGGCCGATCTGCCACGCGAAGTAGCCCGGAAACTCACGCAAACTATAGCCAACCGCAGCATCCGTGCCTGGCAGGTCGTCTTCGTTCTATTGGCGGCCGGCGTATTTGGGTTTCAGGTCTACTGGGTTTATTTCGCAGACGAGACCAATCAGGAATTTCAGGCCCTCGCGTACAAGGATCTGCGGACCCGGCGAGCAGGCGCCGCGAGTCTCCGTCCATGGATCCTCGACCGGACAGGTAAATTAGGTGCATCACTCGCTAACTACCGGGTCGATCAGGACGGAAGGATTGTCAGGAATTTCCCGCTTGATAAGGAAATGGCTCACCTGCTGGGTACCGACTATGGAACGCCTGGACTCGAGCGAACTCTTTTCAAAAAAGAGAACGACTTAATGCCTGAAGCGTGGGAGATCCTGACGAAATACAGAAAGCCTGAGGTCGAAAATAATGATGTGCGCATTACCATCGATCATGACCTTCAGGCCTACGTGGCCAGTCAGCTTGAGGGCAAGAAGGGCGCTATCGTCGTCATAAATCCGCAGACGGGCGATGTTCTTGCCATGTATTCGAACCCATCTTACCGCCTCTCGGAAATAAAAGACGGAGGCGATTCCCTTCGACTCGAAGGGGACAAAGCAAACAAGCCGCTTTTAAGCCGGGCTATGCGCGAATATTACACGCCGGGTTCGACATTTAAGACGCTGACGATGATGTCTGCGTTCCGGGCCGGAAAACAGGATTTTCTCGGATTCGATCTTCCTGCGCCCGAGTGCTATACGCCGTCCAAAGGGTCACGCCCGATCTGTGACGCGGGCGGAAGCTGTGAGATCTGCCATGGCGACGTTCCTATTCGAGACGCCTTTAAGGTTTCGAGTAATCAATATTTCGCGGAGCTCGCCAATTTTCTCGGCCGTGATCGCATGGCTGAAACCGCGAGACTCCTCGGAATAGCCGCGGTCGATAAACCGGAGGACGCTTTGACCCAGGGATATTTTCCCGATATCTGGAACACCAGCGACAAGCGTATCGCGAATTCGATAAGCCCGGCGCGTTCGACAATAGTGGTGGGAAAGAGCTTGACGCTTTTCGACTTCGGACTGGAAGGAATGGGACAGGGACTCGCGTCTCAGCAGACACCGTTTCAAATGGCGATGATCGCGTCAGTTCCGGGAAACCTGCAGGGCCGTCTGATGAAACCAAAGATCGAGGCCGACTTGCAGCCGCAAATGTTCTCGCAGGTCTTAAATCCTCAGCAGGCGGCGGATGTGCGCGAGATAATGTCGACCGTGACCGAGGAAGCCGGCGGAACGGGAGGAGCGGTTAGGGCTGCACTCGCTGGAACAGGAATAATGGCGGGCGGCAAAACCGGTACGGCGGAAAAGGATGACGCTCCACGTTTTGATCCGAAGACCGGCGAGCGAATGTTTGTTCTTAAGAAGAAGAAGGACGCGGGCGGCAACATCGTCGAGTATAAGGAGTACGTGACCTTCAACCGAACGGACGGCTGGTTCATTTGTATTGCACCGCTCGAAAATCCACAGGTGGCGATCGCGGTCGTGATCGAAGACATCGGCAGCAAATTCGGCGGCCAGACAGCTGCACCGGTCGCTGCCAATGTGATCTTGAAGGCTAGAACACTTGGGCTGCTTGGAGACAAGTACACGCCAAAGCAGGCTCCACCGGCAAAGCCCGCAAAGAAGAAACCGAAATAGGTAGATGAAAAACCGCACGTCATCACATTTCTTCATACTAGTGCTGATCGTAATTGTTACGGCCATCTCGCACTATTCTATTTACTATGGAGCGCTGATCCGCGGCTATGAAACATCGCCTCTGACCGCTTTTCGAAACCTAGGGCTTCTTTCTTTTCTTGCGGTCCTGCCGATCTTCTTAAAGCATGTACTTAACTTCAAGGGAAATTGGACGATCTACACAGCGGCTGTTCTCCTTTTCTCGATCGGGCTGACAATTCAGTACAGGCTGTTCAGCGATCCTGAATATACTTCGAGGAAGGAAAAAGCCGAGGCCCGCCAGGAAAAGATCAAGACGCTGCAGCTTCACTATATTCAGGAAACGTACTCGCCCGAGAAGAAGCAAATAATGGGGCTTCCGGCTACACCGCCGTCGCCCGTGGACCTCTCGAAAGAAACACCGCGACCGGCCACCGATTCGCTTCGCGAGGTATTGTTCTCCGGCAACACGGTCAATCCTCTGCTCGGAATCCTTGGAATGCTTATAGCGTTTCTATTTATCAGACGCGATAGAATCCTGGACCTGCTGCAGAAGAACGGATTCTTAATCGTACTATTAACCCTTGGGCCACTGATCCTTGCGGCTATTACATCCCGCGCCGGTAAAGCACTCGGCAATATGACGCCTTGGGAGCCTGCGAAAATTCCCTTCCTGATCGGCTTCGCCGCAATACTTGCGGTGCTATACAAGAACCTGGCTCGCACCTATTGGGGCCTGCCGAGGGCTAAAGACGTCGTCCCCTTGATCGTAATGGCGATCCTGCCGTTCGTTCCATTCTTTGTGTTGAAGGATTTCGGCCAAATGATGGTCTTTAGCGCGGTCTATGCCACACTCTACCTGGTCGCCGTCCGCCGACTTTCGCAGCGATTTGTCCTTATCGGAAGCGTCGCTTTGATCCTCGGAGTTTTGATCGTCGGGGCTTTGCCTGTAAACACTCAGGAAAAGATCCCGCTGCTTCCGACTCTTGCTGGACCGGTGAAGAAGGTATTACCCGATCGTATTCAACAGCGATTCCATTTGTGGCTTGATGGATTTGATCCGCCAACTCAGGAAACGAAGTTGTGAAAAAAGGATTATGACGAGTATTACAAAAAGCTCGTAGAAAAGAATCCCCAGATTCCCCAGATGCTTGAGGAAGATCCGGACATGCAGAAAACGATCAATGTCGATGCCTGGTTCGACATACTCGCCTTTCAGCCGGCGCAAGCGACATTTGGGATCGCTTCGGGCGGAACGACGGGCCGCGGTCTTGGTCTTGGCTACCCCGAATTGA
>Ga0134121_10003820_pt1 | contig 12411 bp, 10 predicted proteins | sample KB301_FD_96463 | JGI IMG/M metagenome (GOLD analysis project Ga0134121, IMG submission 96463) | Terrestrial soil microbial communities without Nitrogen fertilizer from Kellogg Biological Station, Michigan, USA - KB3-0-1 | ecosystem: Environmental > Terrestrial > Soil > Unclassified ...
AGTTGAAGACGGTTGCCGCCTCCGTTGAAATCGACATCGACCTCGCCGCGCGACGGAAGGATGGTGCCGAGTTCATTGGTCGGGCTCCGATCGTCCGCCCGCGTGCGCGCAACAAGCACGCCTCCGGATATCACGCCAATGCCGGCGCCGGCCCAACCGATCGTTCCCTGTCCAATGACAACGATCAGGCCATTCCAGTGAAAACTGCCACGCGTCCTGAGATTGCCACGCACCAGGAGCAAACCGTAGCCAACGCCGGTGTCCAATTCACAGTCGCCATTGACGACAACGACCCGATAATCGCTGCTGCTTCCCATATCCCCGAGCACGGCCGTACCGTTCCAACCCGGACTCCTCAAATCCGTCGCTATTGCAACGATGCTCTCCACGATCCGTTCCATTCCCTCTGGCGTACGTAGCCTGCGATCGAGCGCAGTATCAATCAACCCAACGTCCGCCGGCGGCGGATTCCGCACCGCGATGCCAGGATATTGAATCTCATCCAGGTCCGGAATACTGTCCAGAACGGTCATTCGATCTCCTTCTGTTAGGACACCCACGGCATTCTTATCTCCTCCGTTCGCGCTGGCATCAACGCCGCTAATTCCAGCACTCGGACTTGAAGGCGAAAACATCAAAGGCGATCCATTGAGAACCAACGACGCCGGCAACTGTGGAAATCTCCATTTCATGACGGTCACTTCCAGCACTTTCCTGGAATTGCCCATGACCGCCACAGTCAACAAGGTGAGGACTTGATTGGTATCGGTGAGGCTGGCCATCCCTTCCGCGGAATCATTCCGAAGAAATACGAAGTAACGTCCTGCCGGCTGCCCGGAGGTGTCGAGCCGGACCTTGCCGGTCGAACGATTGCCGCCGCTCAGCAGTGGAATATCGTCCGTACCATTCAAGAGCGTATCGAGATCCCGTGATGTGGAGAGGACCCCGTCGGCGGCTGCAGCGTCGGTCAGAAGCTGGGACGGAGTCTCCGGCGAAACTTGAAGCAGAACACGCGCTTCCTCGATGCCCGCCTCCGCGAGGTAAAGAAGCTGCGTTTCCGAACGGTAGTTTTCACCGATCGCGACGTCGAGCGTGACCGATGTGAGCAGAGCGCTTCCCAGGACCATCAGGAAAATCAGCAGCAGGAGCGCCAGTATCAAGGCCGAACCGCGTTGTGTATGCATCGGCGATTCTTATGCACGAATCCAACCAATGCTTGACTACCGTACGAGTGTTCGGTATAACGTCCGGCATGCTTACTGAAAAACAACAGGCCATCCTGGATTTCATTCAGAAATATCTGGAAGAGCACCAATACCCGCCGTCGGTTCGCGAAATCGGCAGACACTTCGGGATTTATCCGGCGACTGTGCAGGACCATTTGTCCGCACTTGAGCGAAAAGGTTGTCTGCAAAAACAGCGATTTCAGTCGCGGACCATCTCGGTTACCGAATCGGCCCGCAGGGGCGGCATCCCGCTTATCGGAAGTGTGGCAGCCGGCCAACCGATACTGGCGCAGGAGAATATCGAAGACGTTCTGCAAATGCCCGAGAAGTGGGCCGTGCCTGGAGCGTTTCTGCTGCGCGTCAAAGGAGACAGCATGGTGGGGGCTCACATCCTGGATGGCGATTACGTGCTGGTTCACCCGCAACCCACCGCCGTCGAAGGCGAAATTGTGGTTGCATTGATCGGCGAAGAAGCCACGGTCAAACGATTTCACAAAACGGAACGGGGAATCACGCTGAAAGCGGAAAACCCGGATTTCAGTCCGATCGTGATCTCCCGGAAGGACTCCGAAAACTTCCGCATCGCCGGCCGCGTGGCCGGAGTCATGCGCCTTGTAGGAACTGACAGGAAAGGTGAAAAATCCAAATGATGACTGAAACCATATCGGGGCAATTCCGGGTTTGTATTACAAACCGTGCAATTCAGGATGCCGCGCTTGAACTGAGCGGCAAGCTGACAGAAGAGGGCGAACCGCTTCTTATTGTGGACGCCATCGGCTGCTTTGAGCCGTCTCGGATCAGCCGGTGCGCACCCCATTCGGCGAGCCTGCTCCATGTTCTTAGAGCCTCCACGTCTCAGCCAATAGCCGAGATCTGGGAAAGGTTTCATGGCATTCAACGGGATCTGCAGTCGCGTCAGATTCTCGTCGTTGGACTGCTCGATCGTCTGTACGATCCGGGAATACTCACGCGCGATGCTGCACGGACTCTGGGAGCAATCAAATCGAAACTGGAACACCTGGCAGAAGACGGATTCGACATCACCGTTCTTTGCGAAAATCAGACCGGTAGTCTGGGTACTCGTTCGCATTTTCTGTCATCGCTGTGCGCAGCGGCGGACCAGGTGTCGTCATTCGTCGGGCACTGATTTCGATCCCCAAAATGATGTCAAATGTGCGATGTACGGACATCGCACATTTGACATTTTGGGGATCCCGTCCGGCGGCGCGCCGCAATATCAGCGGAACTTGTTGGTGATCGGCATCCGGCGGTCGCGTCCGAAGGCTCTCGGAGTAATCTTCACACCCGGCGCGGCTTGGCGCCGCTTGTATTCGTTGATGTCGACCAATTGCACAATCCGCTTCACGATTGCAGCGTCAAACCCGAGGTCCAGCATTTCGAGGTAGCTGCGATCCTCCTCGACATAGGCCTTGAGTATCGGATCCAGAACTTCATACGGTGGTAACGAATCGACATCCAATTGGTTCGGACGCAACTCTGCCGACGGCGGTTTATCGATCACGGCGCGTGGGATGCGAGACCGGCACGCTGCTCGATTGCAGTACTCCGAAAGTCGATAGACGGTGGTTTTCATCACGTCCTTGAGCACGGCAAAGCCCCCGGCCATGTCGCCATACAACGTGCAGTAGCCCGTGCTGATCTCGCTCTTATTGCCGGTGCTCAATACCAGCCATCCAAACTTGTTGGAAAGGGACATCAGAAAATTGCCGCGGATCCTGGCCTGGAGGTTTTCTTCCGCAACGTCCGGCTTTGCGCCCTTGAAAGCGCTTCGAAGCGAATTCTTATACGACTCGAAGACTTCTGTAATGGGTATCGTCAACAGATCCATGCCGAGATTCCTTCCCAGTTCTTCCGAATCGGCAATACTTCCCGGAGAAGAAAACTCCGAAGGCATCAAGACGCCGGTTACGTTTTCCGCGCCAAGCGCATCGACGGCGATCACCGCGGTGAGTGCCGAATCGATACCGCCACTCAATCCCAGGACCACTTTCCCAAATCCGTTCTTCCGAACATAGTCCCGGGTGCCGAGGACCAGGGCTTGGTAGATCTCCGCATCGTCGGCCAGGGGTTCCGTATCCGAACGCGCCGGCATGGGATCGAGCTTCCGCACCTTCCGGGAAAGCGGTATTTCCGGCACCTGCATTGCGGTAGTCGATTCCTGCTGCCGCCGGCGCGGATCGTGCAATCGCGCACGGAACACCGACTCGATATCGAGATCGGCAATCACCATGTCTTCCTCGAACTGCCGGCCGCGCGCAATAATTTCTCCGTGCTGGTCAAACACCAGGCTATCGCCGTCAAAGACGAGTTCATCCTGACCGCCCACCAGATTGTTGTACGCGACGATGACGGTGTTGTCTCCCGCCCGGGCGCCGAGCATGCGCTCGCGCCATTTTCTTTTTCCAGCGTGGTATGGAGACGAAGAAATGTTGATCAGCACCTCGGCACCGCCGGATAGCGCCTGCTGGACGAACGGTCCATCGGGGTACCAGATGTCCTCGCAAATGCTGACCCCGACCGTGGCATCGCCGATTCGGAAAACCGGACAGTCGCGGCCAGCCTGGAAATACCGGAACTCATCGAAGACACCGTAATTGGGAAGAAACATCTTGTGGTAGACATTCACCAGCTCACCGTCTCGGGCAACAGCAGCCGCATTGTAGATATCATCGGTCTTGTTCACGAAACCGATGATGGCCGTGATGCCGTGCGTGCGCCCAACGAGTTTCCCGATCGCGGTCATATTGGCGTCAATGAATTGCGGCTTGAGCAGGAGATCCTCCGGCGGGTAGCCCGTCAGCGCGAGCTCTGGAAAGGTGACGACATCGGCCTGAAATTCGATTGCGCGGTCCGTCCACTCTGCGATTTTTCTGGCGTTGCCTTCAATGTCTCCGACAATCACATTGATCTGCGCCATCGCAAGCCGCAATGTCTTTTTCATGAAAAATATCGTAACAGATGGGAGATGGCGTCGAACTATTTACAAAACTATTACAGTGTGTTCAAATTCGAAACCTTCAAGACACGGAGGATTTCATTTCATGGCGCGTTTACCCAAAGACGTCCTCATCACGACCCAGCCTGTCCGCGTTTTTCCAAACGAAGATTATCTTTACGTGGAGATTTCGCGCGCGAACGTTCACTACGATTGCCGCATGAAGATGGCGCGCCAGGGCGATCCTTCAAGATCCCTCGACGTTGCCAGGGCCCAGGGTAAAACCATGCGCGAAGCCGAAGACAAGTGCTATCAGCGGGCCATCGAACGGTTTCCCCGGCTTCCACACCCTCCATATAGTAAGAAAGGTTCGGGAGCATCTCGAACGTTGCTCAAGTCGAGCGCGACGTAGTGGCGTTTCGCACGGGTCCAAGCGGCGAGGATTACCGGATTGTGCTCAGTTTCATCAGTTGTTGGGAGGACTCCTCGACGCGCACCGCTTTCCCCTGCGTCTCGGCCTGGCCGATCAAACTGGGATCGAAGAACGCAAAGGGTTCAATATCTTCCCAGGCCGCGAGTGTGTAATCGCCCGGAGTAATGTTGGTTATCGCGAAGTGACCGGCGGAGTCGGAAGTGACAGGGCGGAACAACTCCGTCCGCTCACGATTGCGCGCCGGAATCAGCACGACCTGGGCTCCCGCCTCGGTGTCGCCTTCGATAGCGCCGACATTTGGGCTGAGCACAATCTCAAGTCCGGCAGCCTCACCGCCGACGTACCGCAACGATTCACGAAGTACGTCCGTGTCGCCGACATGCGCGCCCTTGAGATAAAAGCCGTCCGGCATTCCAGCGATGACGACACGGTAATCGCCGGGGCGAACATTTTCCACGCGGAACGTGCCGTCGGAACCGACCGTCCGGGAGTTCGGTCCGCCTTCGAGAATACTCGTCGGTATATTGTTCTTGAATAGGACGCGCACGAAATCGAGAGAAGGTGTTGCGGCCCCTTCGACGCGGATACGCCCCGACACTGTGCCATTGAGTCCCATTAAGAGAACGACACCGTCGAGATCCGAGTTCACGGTCAGCGGCAAACTCGCCTTTGGACGCAGGAGTTCCTCGGCCTGCTGCGCACGGAAGTATTCGTTCCGTTCTGCGGGCGACATGTTGTCGAAGTTGATGGGCCCGTTGTTCGGTCTTGGAATGCTTGCCGAGAGGACATACGCTCCGGCGCTAACGTTCTGCAGTTCGAACGATCCATCCGCGGTCTTGTAATTCGTGTTGCCAACGCCAGAAGAGATAAAGCCGTTGGGATCGAGATTCTGCAGGACCATTGAAATGCTCACCTGCGGCGGCGGCAGTCCTGTCCGGGAATCGATGACTCGTCCGCGAATCTTGTAGGTTTGCTGAGGACCCACAATGAGATCGATACCGTGCAGGTCCGCACCCGGCGGTACTTCAACGGGCGTGGCATCGCTTTCGCGTGAAACACCCGGGTAGTACGAAATGGCGTATCTCTGTGGGATGCGATTGGACGTCGTGAACCCACCGCCAAACGGGTAATTGTCGGGGACGTTTGAATTCGCCCCAGACGATGTTCCGGCGCTGACATAGTAGCGGCCCGGCGTAAGGTAGTACATGCGGTAGTCGCCGAGATCGTTCGTTGCGGTGGACGCCACGCTTTGCATGGTTCGTTTGCCGGTTTGGTCGTAAACGAAGCGGAAAAGGCGCACGGGGACACCCGAAGCGGGCTGCCCTGAGTTATCGCGAATGCGGCCGGAGACCGCGCTCACAGGCATCATGCGCATGACCACGTCCGTCTTGGACTGTCCGGGCGAGAGCGTTATCGGAACTCCGCCGCCGGTACTCGTACGTTGTCCGTAATCCTGCTTCGCATATCCAACGCCCGAAAACGCCAAACGGTAAGTGCCGGGATCGACGCTGAATGAAAATCGGCCGCGCTCATCTGTCTGAACCGGCGGCGTCGACTTATAGACCACCGACATCGAACCGGTGGGCGTCATCGTAATCTCCTGGATGTCCTCCACGGAAACCGACCGGAATGCTTCGATCTGTTTACGATCTTCCGGAGGGATGTCCCCATTTGCAATCTCCCCCTCTATCTCCGCGGCCAGGGCCGCCAGGGCTTCGGCGGAGATTGTGGTTTCCCTTGAAGGGTGATCCCCCAGCGCGAATTGAGTGAGTGCGCCAAGATTCACACCCAGCTTCCCCAGAGTCACACGAATATTCGGAATGGGCTCACCGTTGCTGTTGACGACGATTCCCGTGACCTTCGCCTGGGGTTGTTGGGGAGGAGCTGGAGTCACCGCGGTCTGCAGGGCAAGTGCAAGCAAAGCAATCTTCAGCGCGATCATCGCTGGACCTCCGCGGGAATAATCTGAACGCTGACATTCTGAGTCGTCGATTCGGAGATGTGCACGCTATGGGCCCGTCCTTCGGCGCGCGCAAGCAGATCCGGATCAAACCACGAATTGTCCTCCACGGATTCCCACGCAAAGATCTTGTAGTCTCCGGGAGCGAGCGACGTAAAAACGAAGTGCCCGTTTTGTTCGATCGACACGGACCTATAGAGGTCCGTTCGGAAACGGTTGCGGTCCGGCACCGCCACGATTCGTCCCCCAGCAACCGGCTGCGAACGGTTATCCGTCACCGTACCTTCCACGCGGCCGCTGCCGAAGGCCAGAACAAGTTCGAGTCCGTTGTTTACCGAACCGGAGAAACGCAGTGGTGCATTCATCACATCGATGCCGTCGAAGCGCGCCTCTTTCAAATAAGCGTTTGCCGTCTGCATCGACCCGTAGTATTGCGTGCCTCCCTGAGCGCTGATGTTCACAGGGAATCCGCTGAATTCGATTCGGTATTCTCCCTGAACGATATTGGCCAGGCGGAACGTGCCGTCCGAGGCGACACTCGCCTGGGAGTTTTGATAGAGAACGTTTGACAGTAAATCCGGCAGGGACGCCTGCGAGCCGGCGCTTGCGCCTGCCGGCACCAATTGAACGCGCAGCCGGTCGAGCGACATTTGCGCGGGCAATTGTCCGTCGATGCGCAGACGGCCGGGGATCGTGACAGCGGGAATAACCGAGATCGCAACATTGTCGAGGTCGGCTGAGCCGATTGCGACAGAAATCATGCCGGACGACCGGCCAACGGGCCCTGGGCGTCCAGGGACTGGCGTATCCATCACCGACGCGACAAGGGAGTACGTGCCCGGCAGGAGATCCCGAATTTCGAAAGTGCCGGTCTTGCCGTTGTAATTCGGTGACGGCGAATCCGGACCGAAAAATTGGTCGGTATCCGGATTCAGCCCCGGCGTCTGCGTCGCCACAACGACGCTGGCACGCGGCGGAGGCTGACCCGTGCGGGAATCGACGATCTTTCCGCGCACCTTGAAAGTGCGCGGCTTTGTGGCTAATACAAGATCAACGGATTGAAGATCGGCGCCGGGCTGCAAATCGATGGTGCGCGCGTTGGCAATCTCCTGCACGCCCGGATAAAACGCGTAGCCCAGCACGCTTGGAACTTCGTTGCCATTGGCGCCGCCACCGGCCAGGTCGGACAGATACAGATCTGCCAGGGGATTTGCACCTGTTGACGATTTGCCGGCGAGAAGATAGTAACGTCCGGGGGACACCCAGTACATGCGGTATTCGCCGTGATCATCGGTCATCACCGTGCCCACGGACTGGTACGAACGCTGGCCCTGATAGCTGTAGGAGTAGCGCAGCAATTGCACGGGAACATTGATCAACGGTTGATCGGCCGTGTCGCGAACGCGTCCGCTGATGTTCGCCGCCGGCATGAGCGCCACGTTGATGTCTCTTGTGAGTCGTCCATCGTTCACATTGACGGGGGAAGAGGGACCACCCGGAGTTTTCTGGCCGTAAGTCATCCCCACGAAACCGTTCGCAAGAACAGTCACATTGAATGCCCCGTCCTCCAGACCGCTGACGACGTACTTGCCATTGTCGTCGGTCATAACCGGAACTATCGGCGGTAACGCAGGCCCGGCTCCACGGCCCGCTGTTGGAGGCGCTCCGCCAGGTCCCGCAGGTGGCGCCGTTCGGCGCGTTACGGAGACGCGCGCGTTGGGAATGGGTTGATTCGATCCGGACCGTGTAACGGTGCCTTCGATGCTTCCTGCCGGCTTTTGCTGCTGAAGGGGATTCACTCCAGCCTGCAGCAACAGGACCACGAGCGGTACGAGCGAAAGTAGTTTCATGAGCGGCTCCCCAAGTTTGTTGTGAGAATAGGCCTAATCTCCTGCAGCCACAAAGGCGTTTTTGACTTCAAGGCCCTTCGCGCTTGCATGGAACCTGCCTCCTGACCTTTGTAATGAAGGATTCCGGCCGGTTCCGTCACGGAATTAGGCAATCGCAAACCAGAACCGCGGATGGATGCACTCGTATTCAACCGAATTTTCGTTGACAGACTGCGCCGTCGCTCGTACCATCTGTCGAGTTAGTCGATAGACTTCTATTTATGCTATCCATGAAAGCAAAATACGGTCTGCGGGCGCTGACTTCTCTGGCGCGAGAATACGGCAACGGTCCGGTATTGATCTCAGAGCTGGCCAGCAGCGAGAAGATTCCGCACAAGTTCCTGGAGTTGATCCTGCTGGATCTGAAGCGAAAAGGAATCCTGCAGAGCAAAAAGGGCAAGGGCGGCGGGTACTACCTCAGCAAGCCGCCAGCATCGATATCCATTGGCGAAGTGGTGCGCGCGCTCGATGGCACTATCGCCCTTCTTCCCTGTGTCAGCCAGTCCTCCTATCGCCGCTGCGATGAGTGTTTCGACGAACTGACATGCGGAATCCGGCTGGTGATGAAGGAGGTTCGCGACCGGACCGCGGAGATCCTCGACGGCACGAGCCTGGAAGACCTGCTGCAGAGAAGTACGCGGATGCTGGAAGCTGCCGGTCAGCCGGTGATGTACCATATCTAGTTTTTTTGGCTCTATTAACCTACTTACTACATAGAGTAAATCTATTATGGAAAAAGACGAATTGATGCAAACAATACTTCGAGCTATCCGGAATCTCCGCTACGGCACGCTGGAAATCGTGGTCCACGATTCCAAAGTCGTGCGGATGGAGCGGCGTGAACGCATTCGCATCGATGCAGACGCCGTGGATGCTGGCGAACAACAGGAACCTTCGGCGTCACGATGAATAGGACCGACCGCACTGCGGAGGTACAACCGCTAACGAACCAACTTGACCGCACCAGCGGAAAGCGGCGTTCCTGGAGTGACATCAGAATGAATAGATTATTGTTTGCTGTAAGGTTTTTCGCTGCTGCCTTGGCATTCACGACAGGCCTTCCGGCCCTTTCGGCGCAAACGCCGCCGAATTCCACCGACTCCAGACTCGCAGCCATTGAACAACGGCTCGGCATCCTTGAAAAACAGCTTGGGATTACAACTGCGCGGGAAGATCCGGATGTGGCGGCGCGGCTGGAAGCGCTCGATCAACAAATCCGCATCGTTGGACGTCAGCGCGAGTTGGACCAGGATGCGATCACCGCAAGGACCGCAGCTGCCGCCAATGTCGATGCGACACGCGATGGCTTCACGATCCGTTCCGCAGACAGCAGTTTTCAACTTCGCATTGGCGGATACGTCCAGGGCGACGGCCGGTTCTTCGTCGGCCCGAACCAGGTCGATACCAGCGCCTTTGTGGTACGGAGAATTCGTCCCATCATCCAGGGCACCGTGTACAAGAACGTCGACTTCCGCATCATGACGGATTTTGGTAGCGGCAACGTCATCGTCCAGGAAGCGTATGCGGACCTTCGCTACTGGAAGAAGGCGTCGTTCCGGCTTGGAAAATTCAAATCGCCCTTCGGCCTGGAACGCCTGCAGTCTGCAGCCGACATCACGTTTGTGGATCGCGGTCTGCCGACGGCGCTCGCACCGAATCGCGACGAAGGTGTTCAGCTCTATGGAGACTTCAACGGCGGCACCTTCAGCTACTCCATCGCGGCCATGAATGGCGTCGTCGATGGCGGTATCAACGACACCGATTCCAACGATGGGAAGGATGGCGTCGCCAGAATCTTCGTTCAGCCCTTCGCAAAGAAGGGCGCCCAGCACGCCTTCAGCGGCCTGGGCTTCGGAGTCGCAGCCTCTCGCGGACGACAGTCGGGAACGATTCTGCCAAGCTACAAGACCGTCGGTCAATCGACATTCTTTTCCTATGCGGCCGGCGTCACGGCAGATGGCGATCGTCAACGCTTTGGACCGCAGGCTTATTACTACTTCGGCGGATTCGGTGTTCTCGCCGAGTACACGGCATCGGCACAGGACATTCGAAAAGGTACGGTTGCCGAAACGATTACCAACAGAGCCTGGCAGGTGGCCGGATCGTACTTTCTGACCGGAGAAAACAAATCGTATCGGACGATTTCTCCAATTGTTTCGTTCGACCCGGCAACGCACGGCAAAGGCGCCATGGAACTGACCGCGCGAGCCGGAGAACTCACCGTGGACCAGTCTGCGTTTGATCTCGGTTTCGCAAGCCTGGCGACTTCGGCCCATATCGCCCGCGAGTGGGTCGCCGGTGTGAACTGGTACCTCAACCGGAATTCGAAATTTGTTTTCGACTATGAACAAACGCGCTTCGATGGCGGCAAGGCCGCAGGCAACCGCGTTACCGAACGCGGCCTTCTGAGCCGTTTTCAGGTCGCATTTTAAAGGAGCTATTCATGCCATTCTTTACACGTCAGACAATCGCCTTCGCTTTTCTCGCGCTCGCTCTCACGGCAGGCATGCTGTATGGCGCGGACATCAAACTATTGAATGTTTCGTATGATCCAACGCGTGAATTCTACGTTGAGATCAACGCAGCGTTCGCCAAGGCATGGAAAGCGAAAACCGGAGACGACGTCACCGTCAGCCAGTCCCACGATGGATCCGGAAAGCAGGCTCGATCGGTGATCGACGGCCTGCAAGCCGACGTGGTAACACTGGCACTGGCATACGACATCGACGCCATAGCGCAGAAAGCCAATCTGCTCCCTGCAAACTGGCAGACACGTCTGGCCAACAACAGTTCTCCATATACATCGACCATTGTCTTTCTGGTCCGAAAAGGCAATCCGAAGAAGATCAAGGACTGGAACGATCTCGTTCGGCCTGGAATTTCCGTGATCACTCCGAATCCAAAAACATCGGGCGGCGCACGATGGAACTATCTTGCCGCTTGGGGATATGCGCTTCAGCAAAACGCCAACAACGAAGCCAAAGCGCTCGAGTTCGAACGACAACTCTTCAAGAACGTTCCCGTACTGGATACGGGCGCCCGCGGGTCTTCGATCACATTTGTTCAGCGTGGTATTGGAGATGTGCTGGTGGCATGGGAGAACGAAGCCTATCTCGCCGTCAACACGGCCGGAAAGGATAAGGTCGAGATTATTGTGCCAACGGTCAGCATCCTTGCCGAGCCGCCGGTTTCTGTTGTGGACAAGGTGGCCAACAAGAAAGGCACTGCGGTAGTTGCCAAAGCGTACCTCGATTTCCTTTACACTCCGGAGGGCCAGGAAATTGCAGCAAAACACTACTTCCGTCCGCGCCTGAAGGCAGTCGCGGATAAATATGCCAGCCAGTTCGCGCCCGTCAAGATGTTCACTATCGATGAACTCTTCGGTGGATGGGCGAAAGCACAGAAGAAGCACTTTGATGACGGCGGCACTTTCGACCAGATTTACAAGTAGCCGCCTTCCCGGCAACTACGGATGATAAAAAGACGACGCAATATTCTTCCGGGCTTCGGAATCTCCACCGGATTCACCCTGACCTACATGAGTCTCGTCGTTCTCATTCCACTGAGTGCGGTCTTCCTGAAGACCGCTTCGGTGGACTGGTCGCATTTCTGGGAGACGATTACGGCGCCGCGTCTGATGGCGTCATACAAACTGACGCTGACCACTTCGTTTGTCAGCGCACTGTTCAACGCGGGATTCGGGCTTCTTGTCGCATGGGTCCTAGCCCGCTATTCATTCCCCGGAAAAAGAATCGTGGATGCGCTGGTCGACTTGCCATTTGCACTTCCCACGGCAGTTGCCGGAATCGCCCTGACTGCAATCTACTCTCAGAATGGCTGGTTTGGCCGCTACCTGGAACCGCTGGGAATCAAAGTCGCTTTCACTCCCCTGGGTATTGTCGTGGCTTTGATGTTCGTCGGACTCCCATTCGTCGTTCGGAATGTCC
>Ga0134121_10003822_pt1 | contig 12402 bp, 9 predicted proteins | sample KB301_FD_96463 | JGI IMG/M metagenome (GOLD analysis project Ga0134121, IMG submission 96463) | Terrestrial soil microbial communities without Nitrogen fertilizer from Kellogg Biological Station, Michigan, USA - KB3-0-1 | ecosystem: Environmental > Terrestrial > Soil > Unclassified ...
CGGTGCTCTCGGCCGTGATCATGGCGCTCGGCTACGCGGTGTGGGCGCTTGGCCTCATCGGCGAGGGCATCGTTCCCGCCGCGCTCATTCCGCCGCGGTATTAGAGGCTTCCGAAAACCGGTTCCTACCTCGGATCAGGTCCGGCAATGACCATGGCTCATTGTCATGCCCGCACTTGTTGCGGGCATCCACGCCTTCCTTGGTGCAAAGACGTGGATGGCCGGAACAAGTCCGGCCATGACGACAAAAAGAAAGGTCACGTTCGGAGCAAGCTTCTTCAGAATCGTGCTCTAAAAACAAACGGGCAAGCTCGCGCTCACCAGTTTGCCGTTCCGTCCGTTTCGCGTCGCGTTGACCTCGCGCCGGCGGCGGATCCTTCCTCCCCAAACCTGGGCCTCGAAGCCGGACATCCGGCTCGCTTCCCCTGTCGAGAACGGGGACGCTAGACCGGAAGCCATCGGCCTGTCATTCTTGCGTTGCAATCGGCTTTCCTGCATCGCAATAAGACGCTTCCGGCAATGGGAGCCAAGCGGCTCTTGTCATTCGGAAATCTTCTGCGTTCACTCACCGGGGCACCAGCCCGACCGAATCGAAGGCTAGGGATGCGCCTCTCCCGTTATTTTCTTCCGATCCTGCGCGAAACCCCGAAAGAGGCCGAGATCGTTTCCCACCGCCTAATGCTGCGGGCGGGCATGATCCGGCAGCAGGCGGCGGGGATCTACGCCTTCCTGCCGCTCGGCATGCGGGTGCTGCAAAAGGTCTGCCAGATCGTGCGCGAGGAGCAGAACCGCGCCGGCGCGATCGAAATGGTGATGCCGACAATCCAGCCGGCGGAGCTGTGGCGCGAAAGCGGGCGCTACGAGGATTACGGCGATGAAATGCTGCGAATCGAGGACCGGCACGAGCGCGACATGCTCTACGGCCCCACCAATGAGGAAATGATCACCGAAATCTTCCGCGCCTATGTGAAGTCCTACAAGCAGCTGCCGCTCAACCTTTATCACATCCAGTGGAAGTTCCGCGACGAGCTCAGGCCGCGCTTCGGCGTCTACCGCGCGCGCGAATTCCTCATGAAGGACGCCTATTCCTTCGATTTGGACGCCGCCGCCTCCCGCCATTCCTACAACAAAATGTTCGTGGCTTATCTGCGCACCTTCGCGCGGCTGGGGCTGAAATCGATCCCGATGGTTGCTGAATCCGGTCCGATCGGCGGGAACTTGTCCCACGAATTCATCATCCTCGCCTCGACCGGGGAGAGCGAGGTATTTTGCCATCGCGACTATCTCGACTTCCCGGTGCCCGACGAGAAGGTCGACTTCGAGAACGCCGCCGGCCTGCAGAAGATCGTCGACCAGTGGACCTCGCTCTACGCCGCGACCTCGGAGAAGCACGACGCCGCGGCGTTCGGCAAAATTCCCGAGGCGAAGCGGCTCTCCGCGCGCGGCATCGAGGTCGGCCACATCTTCTATTTCGGCACCAAATATTCCGAGCCGATGAAGGCGACGGTGGCGGCGCCTAATGGCGGCAACGTGCCCGTGCACATGGGCTCCTACGGCATCGGACCGACGCGGCTCGTCGCCGCCCTCATCGAGGCGAGCCACGACGAGGCCGGCATCGTGTGGCCGGAGCCGGTCGCGCCGTTCAAGGTCGCGCTCCTCAACCTCAAGCAGGGCGATGGCGCCACCGACGGCGCCTGCGAGAAGCTCTACGACGAACTTTCGGCGCGCGGCATCGACGTGCTCTATGACGACAGCGACGAGCGCGCCGGCGCTAAATTCGCCGCCGCCGATCTCATCGGCCTGCCGTGGCAGTTGCTGGTCGGCCCCAAGGGGCTCGCCGAGGGCAAGGTGGAATTGAAACGGCGCGCGGGCGGCGCGCGCGAAATGCTTTCGCCGGCCGACGCGCTCACGCGGCTCGCGGGATAAGCGGAGAGAACAATGGCGGCTCGCACCGGAACGCTCCCCTTCGCCTCCTTCGAATGGATGCTGTCGGTCCGCTATTTGCGGGCGCGGCGCAAGGAGGGGTTTATCTCGGTGATCGCCGGATTTTCGTTTCTCGGCATCATGCTCGGCGTCGCGACGCTGATCATCGTGATGGCGGTGATGAACGGCTTTCGCACGGAGCTGTTGTCGAAAATACTCGGCCTCAACGGCCACGTGCTGATCCAGCCGCTCGAACAGGCGCTGACCGACTACGCCGAGGTCGCCAAGAAAGTCTCGGCCATCAAGGGCATCACGCTCGCGGTGCCCCTGGTGGAGGGACAGGCGCTGGCGTCGTCGCCGTTTCATGCCGGCGGCGTTCTGGTGCGGGGAATCCGCGAGGAGGACCTGAAAAGACTCCCCGCCATCGGCCCGAACATCAAGAACGGCACGCTCGACGGATTCGACGACGGGCAGGGGTTGGTGATCGGCGCGCGGCTCGCCAACCAGCTTTCGGTGCGGGCGGGCGATCAGGTGACGCTCGTCGCCCCGCGCGGCGCGGTGACGCCGATGGGCACGACGCCGCGCATCAAGACCTACAAGGTCGCGGCGCTGTTCGAAATCGGCATGTCGGAATACGACAACGTGTTCGTATTCATGCCGCTCTCCGAGGCGCAGGCCTATTTCAACCGCCCCGGCGACGTGTCCGCGATCGAGGTCTATACCGACAATCCCGATCAGATCGACAATTATCGCCGCCTGATCAACGAGGGCGCCGGACGCCCGGTGTTCCTGGTCGACTGGCGGCAGCGCAACGCCACCTTCTTCAACGCCTTGCAGGTGGAGCGCAACGTGATGTTCCTGATCCTCACGATGATCGTGTTGGTCGCGGCGCTGAACATCGTCTCGGGGCTGATCATGCTGGTCAAGGACAAGGGCCACGACATCGCGATCCTGCGCACCATCGGCGCGACCAAGGGCGCGGTGCTGCGTGTCTTCTTCATCACCGGCGCCTCGATCGGCGTCGTCGGCACGCTCGTGGGCTTCGCGCTCGGGCTGGTCATCTGCCTCAACATCGAGGAGATCCGGCGTCTCTTGTCGTGGCTCTCCTCGACCGAGCTGTTCTCGCCCGAACTTTATTATCTGAGCCAGATGCCCGCCGATATCGACTCGGGCGAGACCATCACCGTCCTGATCATGGCGCTGGTGCTCTCGTTTATCGCGACGCTCTATCCCGCTTGGCGGGCGGCGCGGCTCGATCCGGTCGAGGCGCTGCGCTACGAGTAGGGGCATGCGAAACCAGCCCGCCTTGCAACTCGACGGCGTTGAGCGGCGCTATCGGCAGGGGGATTCCGTCCTCGAAATCCTGCGCGGCGCGACCTTGTCGGTATGGCCGGGCGAGTCGGTGGCGTTGATCGCGCCGTCCGGCGCAGGCAAATCGACGCTGCTGCAGATCGCGGGCCTGCTGGAGCATCCCGACAGCGGCGAGGTCTATATCGGCGATCGCGCCACGACGGGGCTCGCCGACAAGGACCGCACCCGCATCCGCCGCACCGAGATCGGCTTCGTCTATCAGTTCCATCACCTGTTGCCGGAATTCTCGGCGCTCGAAAACGTCATGCTGCCGCAAATGATCGGCGGGCTCGACAAGGCCGAGGCGCGCAAGCGCTCGGGCGAATTGTTGACCTTCCTCGGTCTCGGCCCGCGGCTCGAGCACCGGCCGGCGGAATTGTCGGGCGGCGAGCAGCAGCGCGTGGCGATCGCCCGCGCCGTCGCCAACGCCCCGCGTATCCTCTTGGCAGACGAGCCGACCGGCAACCTCGATCCGCACACCGCCGATCACGTGTTCGCGACGCTCGCCAAGCTCGTCAACCTGTCGGGCTTCGCCGCGCTGATCGCCACCCACAACATGGACCTCGCCGCGCGCATGCACCGGCGCGTGACCATCAGGGACGGCGAAGTGGTCGAGCATAGCTAGACGTTTTGCCGAAGCATGATCCTTTCCGAAAACCGGTTCCCACTTTTCGGGATCATGCTCTTCGCCGAAGCATGACCTTTTCCGAAAACCGGTTCCCACTTTTCGGGGTTATGCTTTCGTCCACAGCTTGGCGCTGAAAATTCTGGACGCGAGCGTTCTGCGAGCCCACGATAGGCTCGAAAGAATTTCGGAGACGATTCGTGTCGGACCTCGCAAGGGCGGTGGGCTTCGTCCACCTCCATGTTCATTCGTCCTATTCGCTCTTGGAGGGCGCGCTGAAAATCGCGCAGCTCGCCGAGCTTGCCAAAGCCGACCGGCAGCCGGCGCTCGCGCTCACCGACACCGGCAATCTGTTCGCCGCGCTCGAATTCTCCGAGAAGATGGCGAGCGCCGGCATCCAGCCGATCGTCGGCTGCTCGCTCGCCGTCGATTTCGCCGACGCGCCGCCGGCGCGGAACGGCGCGATCGCGCGGCTGCCGCGCATCGTGTTGCTCGCCGCCACCGAAGAGGGCTATCGCGGCCTGATCGCGCTCGTCTCCAAGAGCCATCTCGACGTGCCGGAAGGAGCCGCGCCGCATGTCAGCCTCGACTGGCTGAAGGCCCACGCGGCGGGGCTGATCGCGCTCAGCGGCGGGCCGGATGGGCCGCTCGATCGCGCGCTCGTCGGCGGGCACGCGGAGCTCGCGCGCGCGCGGCTCGAATGCCTCGCGCAAATTCACCGCGACCGGCTCTATGTCGAATTGCAGCGTCATGGCTTGGAGAGCGAAAAGCTGGTGGAGCCCGCGCTGATCGAGCTTGCCTTCGGCGCCGGGCTTCCGCTGGTCGCGACCAACGAGCCCTATTTCGGCGCGCGCGACGACTACGAGGCGCATGACGCGCTTTTATGCATCGCCGAAGGCCGGCTCGTCTCCGACAGCGACCGGCGCCAGCTCACGCCCGAGCACTATTTCAAGACGCGGGCCGAGATGATGGAGCTGTTCGCGGATCTGCCGGAAGCGCTCGCCGCAAGCGTGGAGATCGCGCGGCGCTGCTCGTTCCGCTCGCAAAGCCGGGCGCCGATCCTGCCGCGCTTTTCCATCGGCGGCAAAGCCGCCGACGAGGGGGCGGAATTGCGCCGCCGCGGCGAAGAAGGCCTGGAGAAGCGCATCAAGGATCACGGCCTCACACTCGGCTTCAGCGAGGACGAGTATCGCGAGCGGCTCGCCTTCGAACTCGACGTCATCAGCCGCATGAACTACGCCGGCTACTTCCTGATCGTCGCCGACTTCATCCAATGGGCGAAGGCGCGCGGCATTCCGGTCGGACCGGGGCGCGGCTCGGGCGCGGGCTCGCTCGTCTCCTACGCGCTCACCATCACCGACCTCGATCCCATCCGCTTCGGCCTCTTGTTCGAGCGCTTCCTCAATCCCGAGCGCGTGTCGATGCCGGATTTCGACGTGGATTTCTGCCAGGACCGGCGCGACGAGGTGATCCGCTACGTGCAGGAGCGCTACGGCCGCGAGCAGGTTGCGCAGATCATCACCTTCGGCTCGCTGCAGGCGCGCGGCGTGATGCGCGACGTCGGCCGCGTGCTGGAGATGCCCTACGGCCAGGTCGATCGCATCTGCAAACTGATCCCAATCAACCCGACCAACCCGGTGACGCTGGCGCGCGCGATCGAGGGCGAGCCGCGGCTGCAGGAGGCGCGGAAAGAAGACCCGCGCGTCAAGCGCGCCTTCGACATCGCGCTCAAGCTCGAAGGCCTGCACCGCCACGCCTCGACGCACGCGGCCGGCATCGTGATCGGCGACCGGCCGCTGGTGGAGCTGGTGCCGCTCTACCGCGATCCGAAATCGAATACGCCGGCGACCCAGTTCAACATGAAATGGGTCGAAGCGGCGGGCCTGGTGAAGTTCGACTTCCTCGGACTGAAAACGCTGACGGTGATCGACACCGCGGTGAAGCTGCTTTCGGCGCGCGGAATTACGATCGACATCAATTCGATCCCGCTCGATGATCCCGCGCCTTACGAGATGATCTCGCACGGCGACACGGTCGGCGTGTTCCAGATTGAAAGCACGGGCATGCGCAAGGCGCTCGCCGACATGCGGCCCGACCGCTTCGAGGACATCATCGCGCTCGTCGCGCTCTATCGTCCCGGCCCGATGGCCAACATCCCAACCTACAACGCCCGCAAGCACGGCCGGGAAAAGCCCGACTACATCCATCCGAAATTGGAGACGGTGCTGCGCGAGACGTTCGGCGTGATCGTCTATCAAGAGCAAGTGATGCAGGCGGCGCAATTGCTCGCGGGCTACTCGCTCGGCGAAGCCGACCTGTTGCGGCGCGCGATGGGCAAGAAAATTCGCAGCGAAATGCGCGCGCAGCGCGCGCGCTTCGTCTCCGGCGCGGTCGAGCGCGGGGTCGAGCGCGCGCAGGCCGACGCGATCTTCGACCTTCTGGAGCGCTTCGCCGAATACGGCTTCAACAAGAGCCACGCCGCCGCCTACGCGCTCGTCGCCTACCAGACGGCGTATCTGAAGGCGCATTACCCGGTAGAGTTTCTCGCCGCCTCGATGACGCTCGACCGCGACAACACCGACAAGCTCGCCGAGTTCCGGCGCGAGGCCGACCGGCTGGGGATTGCGGTCGAGGCGCCGTCGGTGAATCTGTCGGGAGAAAATTTCGGGGCGGCCCAAGGGACGGGACAAGGGAGGATCATCTACGCGCTCGCCGCGATCAAGGGCGTCGGCGCGCATGCGGTCGAGGCGATCGTCAAAGCGCGCGGCGAGACGCCGTTCGCCGATCTCGCCGATTTTGCCGCGCGCATCGACGCGCGCGCGCTGAACAAGCGCACGCTTGAATGTTTGGCGGCGGCGGGCGCCTTCGATTGCCTGGAGCCGAACCGCGCGCGCGCCTTCGCCGCCGTCGATGCGATGCTCGCCTACGCGCAACGCAGGGTCGCCGACGCGACTTCGGGGCAGACGCAGCTGTTCGGCGGCGGGCCCGCGCGGGCGACGATTCACGTCCCCGAGGCGACGCCGTGGCTGCCGGCGGAGCGCTTGAAGCGCGAATATGACGCGATCGGCTTTTTCCTCTCCGGCCATCCGCTCGACGATTACGCGGCCGCGCTCGCGCGCCTGCGGGTGCAGCCATGGGCGGATTTTTCGCGCGCCGTGCGGTCAGGCGCCTCGGCCGGGCGGCTCGCCGCCACCGTGGTTTCGCGCACCGAGCGGCGCATCAAGTCGGGCTCGAAGATGGGCATCATCGGGCTTTCCGATCCGACCGGCCATTTCGAGGCGGTGGTGTTCGCCGAGGGGCTGGCGCAATTCCGCGATCTCCTCGAGCCCGGCAACGCCGTGCTCCTGCAGGTCGGCGCCGAGCTGCAGGGCGAGGAGGTGCGCGTGCGCATTCACGGCGCGGAATCGCTCGACGAGGCGGCGTCGAAAACCCAGCGCGGCTTGCGCGTGTTTCTAAAAACTTCCGAGCCGATCGACCTCGTCAAGAAGCGGCTGGCGCCAAACGGCGGCAAGGCCGAGAAGCTCGGCGAAGTGAGCTTCGTGCTGGCGCTTGCCGACGGCTCCGAGGTCGAGGTCAAGCTGCCGGGACGTTATCCGATTTCGCCGCAGATCGCGGGCGCGATGAAAGCGGTGCCGGGCGTCGTCGCCGTGCAGGAAATGTGAAGCGCTAACTTGACGGCAATGGCTTCAGCGACTCCAACGGAATATCGAGTACGCAAGTTACTCCCGAAGAATCGAATGTCAGTTGGCTTTGACCTTTGAGTTGATTCACAAAGCTATGTTCGATTAGGCGCGTTCCGAAACTGCGACGCGCCGGCGGCTTAACTATTGGGCCGTCTTTTTCCATCCAGGTGAGTCGAAATTGCTGCTCTGAATCATCGACAGCAGCCGCGATCTCGACGCGCCCATTTCCATTCGACAACGCGCCATATTTTACGGCGTTGGTGCAAAGTTCGTTGAGAACCATGGCGAGAGGCAAAACGGCCGCGGAACTGACTTCTATGTCCGAGCTTTGGATGAAAAACCGGCCGCCTCCGCTTGTATCGAAAGGCTCGATGGCCGTTTTCAAAATCGCCGCAAGTTTGGCGCTTTTCCAGCGCGTCTTCAGCAACAGATCGTGCACGCCCCCCAGCGCCATTATTCGCTGCTCGATGGCGAGCCTGCCGTGCTCGATGGTGTCGGCGGTGCGCAGGCTTTGCGAGGTGATCGACATCACCATCGCCAGCGTGTTCTTTACCCGGTGGTGCAATTCCTCCACCAGCAGACGCTGCAATTGCTCGAGGACTTTATGCTCGGCCGCGTCTATTCCGGCTTGAGCAAGAAGCCGGCGTAGGTCGATATTTTCGACCTCTAGCCGCAGGTCATCTTCCGCGCTCACGATACCTCTCGTATCTCGACCAAACACAGCATATGCGTAGCAGCCAGCAAAAACCAACCGGCGCCGCCGCGGAATCTTTACACAAATTGACGCGGTGACGAGATTTCGGGCGCCCTTGCGCCGCCTTGTTTCGCCGCCTATAAGCCCCGCCATCACGCACGCGGACTAGCTTTCCCACAAGCGGGACGGCATCCGGTGCCGGGCACATGCCCGGCTCGGTCCGCGGAGGCTAACCGGAAGAGGACGACATGGCGCTTCCCGACTATTCGATGCGCCAGCTATTGGAAGCTGGCGTTCACTTCGGCCATCAATCGCATCGCTGGAATCCGAAGATGGCTCCGTTCATCTTCGGCACCCGCAACAACATCCACATCATCGACCTCGCACAGACCGTGCCGCTGTTGCACAAGGCGCTCGAGGCGGTGAGCGACACAGTCGCCAAGGGCGGACGGATCTTGTTCGTCGGCACCAAACGGCAGGCCTCCGACGCGATCGCCGACGCCGCCAAGCGCTCGGCGCAGTATTTCGTCAATTCGCGCTGGCTCGGCGGCACGATGACCAACTGGAAGACGATCTCCAACTCGATCGCGCGCCTGAAGAAGATCGAGGAAATGCTTTCGACCGAGACGGGCGCGGCCTACACCAAGAAAGAGCGGCTCACGCTCGCGCGCGAGAAGGAGAAGCTCGAGCGCTCGCTCGGCGGCATCCGCGACATGGGCGGCGTGCCCGACCTCGTCTTCGTGATCGACACCAACAAGGAAGAAATCGCGATCAAGGAGGCAAAACGCCTCAACATTCCGGTCGCGGCGATCGTCGACACCAACTCCAATCCCGACGGCATCGTGTTTCCGATCCCCGGCAATGACGACGCCGGGCGCGCGATCACGCTCTATTGCGATCTCGTGGCCAAGGCCGCGATCGACGGCATCTCGCGCGCGCAAGGGCAGGCCGGCGTCGATCTCGGCGCCGCCGAAAAGCCCATGCTCGAGGAATTGCCGGCGGAAAAGACAGAATGGGAAAAGTTCGAGCCGCTGCCGGGTCCGGTCGGCGCGCCCGACGATCTCAAGAAGCTGCACGGCGTGAGCCCGGCAATCGAAAAGCAGCTCAACGACCTCGGCTTCTTCCACTATTCGCAGGTGGCGGCGCTTGTCGCCAAGGACGCCCATCACCTCGGCGAAACGGTGGGCCTGCCCGGCCGCATCGAGACTTGGATCGCGGAAGCGAAAGCGCTTTCGGCCGAGACGGAGTAGTTCATGGCCGGGATCAGTGCGAGCCTCGTCAAGGAGCTGCGCGACAAGACCGGCGCCGGCATGATGGACTGCAAGGCGGCGCTCACGGAAAGCAAGGGCAATCTCGAAGCCGCCGTCGACTGGCTGCGCAAGAAAGGGCTCGCCAAGGCCGCCAAGAAAGCGGGCCGCGTCGCCGCCGAAGGCCTCGTCGGCCTCGTCGTCGAGGGCACCAAGGGCGTGCTCGTCGAGGTCAATTCCGAGACCGATTTCGTCGCCCGCAACGACCACTTCCAGGGCCTCGTCAAGCTCATCGCCGAGGCGGCGCTGCATAACGGCGCCGACGTCGAGAAGATCAAACGCGCCAAGCAAGGCAAGGGCACGATCGAAGAAGCGATCGCGCATGGAATCGCCACCATCGGCGAGAACATCACCTTGCGGCGCGCGGCCGAACTTTCGGTCAGGCAGGGCGCGATCGGCGCCTACATGCATACCTCGATTTCCGACGGGCTCGGCAAGATCGGCGTCCTCGTCGCGCTCGAATCGAAGGCCAATCCCGCGGAGCTGGCGATTTTCGGCCGCATGCTCGCCATGCACGTCGCCGCCTCCCATCCGCTCGCGGTCGAGGCCAAGGGCATCGACGCCAAGATCGTCGCACGCGAGCGCGACGTGCTCGCCGACAAGGCCAAGGCCTCCGGCAAGCCCGCGAACGTGATCGAGAAAATCGTCGAGAGCGGCCTCAAGACGTTCTACAAAGAAGTCTGCCTCGTCGATCAGCCTTATGTGCATGATCCGGCAAAAACGGTTGCGCAGGCGGTGAAAGAAGTCGAAGGAAAGCTCGGCCAGCCGGTCGCGATCAAGGGATTCGTGCGGTACGCGCTCGGCGAAGGCGTGGAAAAACAAGAGCAGGATTTCGCCGCCGAGGTAGCCGCGGCCGCGGGCCAAAGCTGAAACCGGCGGAGGTGTGTTGAATGGCGAAGCCCCGTTACAAGCGCGTTCTCGTCAAGGTTTCGGGCGAAGCGTTGCAGGGCGGCGAGCAGTGGCTGCACGCGCCGACGCTTTCGCGGATTGCTGCCGATATTGCCGAGGTCAGAAAGCTCGGCGTGGAGACGGCGGTCATGGTCGGCGGAGGCAACTTGGTGCGCGGCACCGTCGTTGCCGCGGCCGGCATCGAGCGCGCCGCGGCCGACGCCATGGGCATGCTCGCCACCGTGATCAACGCGCTCGCGCTCGAAGGGGAGATCGAACGCGCCGGCGCCACCGTCCGTACGCTATCGGCGATTGCGATGCCAAGCGTATGCGAGCCTTACGCCCGCCAGCGCGCCGATGCCCATCTCAAGCAGGGGCATGTCGTGCTGTTGGCGGGCGGCACCGGCAATCCGTATTTCACCACCGATACCGGCGCCGCGTTGCGGGCGGCCGAGCTCGGCTGCGATGCGATCCTGAAAGCGACGCAAGTGGACGGCGTCTACGACAGCGATCCAATGAGGAACCCCAATGCCAAGCGCTTCGACAAGCTCACGCATGACGAGGCGCTGAAGCGCGGACTCGGCGTAATGGACGCGGCGGCCTTCGCGCTTGCCCGCGAGGCGAAGCTGCCTATCATCGTATTCTCGATCCGCGCGCCGGGCGCGATCGCCGCCGCGATCAAGGGCGAGGGCAAGGCGACCATCGTTACGCCGTGAAGGCGGCCGAAAACGGCTGGAGGTGAAGGATGAAACCGGGAGCTTTCGATCTCGCTGACATCAAACGGCGCATGCAGGGCGCGATCAGCACCTTGAAGCAGGAGCTCGGCGGGTTGCGCACCGGCCGCGCCTCGCCCCAGCTCGTCGAGCCCATCCACGTCGAAGCCTACGGCTCGCACATGCCGATGAACCAGGTGGCGACCGTCAGCGTGCCCGAGGCGCGGCTGATCTCGATCCAGGTGTGGGACGCCTCCGTCGTCAAGGCGGTCGAAAAGGCGATCCGCGATTCCAACCTCGGTCTCAGCCCCTCGACCGAGGGCCAGATCGTCCGCATCCGCATCCCGGAGCTGAACCAGGAGCGCCGCCAGGAACTCGTCAAGGTCGCGCATAAATACGCCGAAACCGCGCGCATCGCCGTCCGCCACGTCCGCCGCGACGGACTCGATCACCTGAAGAAGCTGCAGAAGGACGGCCACGTGAGCGAGGACGAGATCAAGCGCCACGAGGGCGAGGTGCAGAAGGCGACCGATCAGGCGATCACCGATATCGACCAGACGCTGGCGACCAAGGAAAAGGAAGTGATGTCGGTGTGACGGAAACCGACGAAACCGAACATGTCAGTGCCCGATCCCAAACCGATCCCCGGCGACGTTTCGCTCGACCCGCCGCTCCACGTTGCCGTCATCATGGACGGCAACGGGCGCTGGGCGGCGGCGCGCGGATTGCCGCGGCGGGAAGGGCATCGTCGCGGCGTCGAGGCGTTGCGGCGCACGGTGCGCGCGGCGGGCGATCTCGGCATCAAGGTGCTGACCATCTATTCCTTCAGCGCCGAGAACTGGTCGCGGCCCGCCGAGGAGATCAGCGACCTGATGGGCCTGCTGAAGCGGTTCGTGCGCAAGGATCTCGCCGAGCTGCACGAGAACGGGGTGCGCGTGCGGGTGATCGGCGACCGCGACGGTCTCGACCCGGAAGTGCTCGCGCTCCTCAACGAAGCGGAGCAGCTGACCAAGGACAACGAGCGCACCACGCTGGTGGTCGCCTTCAACTACGGCGGCCGGCAGGAAATCGCACGCGCCGCGCGCAAGGCGGCGGAGGACGCGGTCGCGGGCCGGCTCGACCCGGCGGGGATCGACGCCGGTACGATCGAAGCGAACCTCGACACCGCCGGCCTGCCCGATCCCGATCTCGTCATCCGCACCAGCGGCGAGCAGCGCATC
>Ga0134121_10003824_pt1 | contig 12398 bp, 4 predicted proteins | sample KB301_FD_96463 | JGI IMG/M metagenome (GOLD analysis project Ga0134121, IMG submission 96463) | Terrestrial soil microbial communities without Nitrogen fertilizer from Kellogg Biological Station, Michigan, USA - KB3-0-1 | ecosystem: Environmental > Terrestrial > Soil > Unclassified ...
CGCATTCTTTGCCGAGAACGTGGATTACGGGACAGGCAAGCGGCCTGGCGCGCCGTTTTTGGAAAAACTATTCAAACTAGGTGTTGCCCTGGACGACGACAAAGCCATGATTGCCATTCTGAAGAGCATCGCAACACCAATTCCAGATTTCCAGGATCAGTTCTTGCCTAGCCAAATGACGGCCTTGGCCGCCTACCTCGATGCTATTGATCAGAAGAACCAGTCATTGCCCAAGATTGAGGCTCAGGGCAGCGACCCAATGAAAAATGCCGTTCAAGCATTGAAGCCCGTTTTCGCGGCCGCGCGAAAGGTAGCGGGTGATCCCCAGCTCTCGCCCGAGGTTCGCCAACTGGCGGTGCCGTTGCTCGGTCGCGGCCTGAATGAGCATGAAAGTGACCGCAAGATTCTGGGCGATCTGCTGAAACCTCAAACGCCCGCCGAGGTGCAAGTCGCGGCCATCGCCACGCTCGGCAAGCTGCCTGGCCCGGAGTCGGCCAAACTGATGTTAGCGGGATGGAAAGGTTATGGGCCAGCCGCGCGTGTTTTGGTGCTGGATGCGTTGCTTGCCCGTCTCGAATGGGTAATTCCGCTCCTGGAAGCCATCGACGGCAAAACAGTCTTGCCGTCAGAGGTTGACGCCATTCGCCGACAGCGCCTCCTGGACCACAAAAATGACACGATCCGCCAACGCGCCAATAAGCTATTCGCTCAGGCCGGAAGTGCTGATCGCCAGAAGGTCGTTGAAGGCTACCGAGCGGCGTTGACGATGAAAGGCGACGCCACCAAAGGGTCGGAGATCTTCAAGAAGTCATGCGCTGCTTGCCATCAAATCGGAGGCCTGGGCCAGGCGGTCGGACCTGACCTGGCCGCCGAAGCCGGCAAACCGGGTGAAGTGCTGCTGACCGCCATTTTGGATCCCAATGCCGCCGTGGAGGCGCGTTATGTCAGCTACACTGCAACCACCAAGAACGGTCAGATCCTTGGTGGCCTGTTAGCCAGCGAATCCGGCGCCAGCATCACGCTGATCGCCCCCGACGGCAAAAAACACAGCATCGCCCGCGCCGACCTGGACGACCTTACCAGCACCGGCAAATCCGTGATGCCCGAGGGCCTGGAAAAGGACATAAGCGTTGCGGCAATGGCCGATTTGCTGGCCTTTCTTCGACAATTTGCCAGCGCGCCGAAACGCAAGGGTCCGTTGCCAGACACGCTCGCTCAATTGCCGATCACCTTGCCGGCGCCTTGTGCCACCGCGTCGACCCGCAGCTGGCCATTTTGTTCCGTGGCGCTAAAAACATACACCCCGCCCCCAATTTGCACGGCCGCGTTGTGCGGCATGTTGCCGTCAAAGCGGCCCAGGGAACGGCCGTCTTGCTGAAGATCGAGCGTCATCTTGCGGCTCTTCGCTTCCCAGCCTGACGCTAGCTGCGGCAGTGGCATGAGCGTCGTTCCCGGCACGGCAAGGTTCATCGACACCGGCTCGGGCGCCTTGGCCACCGCCACGGCACGCCGTTGTTGCACCAATGCCAGTTGCACCACGCACGCCGGCGCCACGGCAGTCTTGGCCGACGGGCGTTTGAGCTCGCTCGTCAGAACAACGGTATCGCGTTTGGCGGGGTCGATCTGCACCTTGGCCGAATTTACGAAAGGGCCTTTGATCGGTTGCACCACGTCGGCTTTGATGAACTCAAAACCGGGGTCGGCCTGGATCTGCTTGATCACTGTCTGCACATCGCCCTTGTCTTGCACCTGGAAATGCATCTGCACGAACGGCGAAGTTTTCTTGTGGTCCGTGCGGGCTGCTTCGTAAGTGACCGCCAATGTCGCTGTCACCATGCCTTTCGGTGCGGCCTTGACCTCCACGCGCTCATATTTCTCGTCAGTCTGTTTGCCGTTGGTAATCGCCAGCCGCATCACGTAAATGCCCGGTTCCTTGAAAGTTACGTAGCGCTCCTGATTGCCGTCTGGTGGATCTGGGTTGAATTCCATGGGCCTGTCGCCCAGGGCCCAAACGCACATGTCGGCGTTTTTGACCTTGGTGATGACGTGAAACGCTGCTGGGGCGTAGTCGCCGTTAACCGGTATGACATTGAAGGCTTCGATCTTGGGGGACGTCGCCTCGGTCGGGTCCACAGAAACGTTGGCGGTGCGGTCATTGGCTTCGTTGATAATGTTCTTCAGCGACAGTTTGACCGTATAGGTTCCGGCCTTGGCATAGGTGTGGGCAATTGCTGGTTCGTCGGGGACGAACGGCTCCATGGCGCTGCCGTCGCCGAAGTCCCACCACCCCTCGTGGCCGCCTGTGGACTTATTTTGAAAAGTCACATTCAGCCCGTTGACCTGGGCCTGGAAGTTGGCGACCGGCTTGGCCGGCTTGATGACCGAATCCAATAGCGGCGAAGCATACATCAGCGCCGCGCCCGAGGCCGCACTGAACACGGCGGCGATGAGCGCCTTGAGCCAACCGCCGATGCCGCTCTTACTGGTGGTTTCTTTCGAGGAATCCGACATGTGCGCGTCCTCCGTGACAGCGATGATAAGTGCCGAACCGCGGCTCGGCATGCGGGTCTGTGGCCAACAGCATAAGCGATTGGGGCGGCGGCCGTCGAGGTCGATTTTGGCCAGGCGGGCCGCCCTAAGGCGAGGGCGATTTTTTCGGAGGGTGAGCTGGCGCCGCCGGCGTCTGCGGCGCACGGCGTGGGGCGAGACCGGTTTGAAATACCGGTCCGCAAAGCAATGTCCAAATCGCAACAATGGCAATCCAGCGAAAGCGCATGATCAACCTTGGTTAATCCTCCTTTACGTGCGTGCAAGCTATGTGCCGTGAGGTTTACAGTCGAAATGGCAATGTCCATAACGCTTTATGTCATAATGAGATGCGCCCCAACTCCAGACTATTTGCCCTGGTTGAAATGACAGGTCGGCGTTCCCAAAAGCTAGCGCCGGCGCTCACCCTGTAACGACAAATGAACACCTTGATTACTCTGCAATGCCGCATTGCCCCAAATTCTCCGCTCAAGTTGGCTTGCCTCATCGCCGATATTTGACCTTGGCGACGGCAAATACGAAGTTTGCCAAAACCGCCGCTCCTACAAATGGCCGCCTGGAAGCGGATCGATGTCGACAAGAGGCCCGCGTCTCTGGAGGGGGACGCGCCCGCACGGTCTCGATTGTCCATCGCTGATCCATTGTCCATGCCTGGGGTCCTTCCCGCTCCCCAGAGCCAGTGGACCTTCCCGCGGCCTGCTTCTTGGGGTTCCCGGCATCTAGCACCTGCTTCAACACTCCGGCGCTCTTCGCTGCGACACCGTGTAGATCATGCCCCGCGACGGATCATTGCCACGACACCGCCGGGAACCCCAGGTTTTCATTTCAAAATTCGGAATCCCAAGCTGATTTGGCGGACAGTGAACGGTGGACAGTGGACGGCAATGCTTCCCGCTGTGCACCGTTCGCTGGCCTCCGTCCACTTTTCAATGTTTCCCGTGGCCCTACAAAGACGGAGAACAAATATTGAAAAAGGGGCCATCATGGAAATCTCCGAACTGCATGCTCGTGAAATTCTCGACAGCCGCGGCAATCCGACGGTCGAAGTCGATGTCGTCCTTGAAGACGGCGCCTCCGGTAGGGCCGCTGTCCCTTCCGGGGCTTCCACCGGCGCTCATGAAGCGGTGGAGCTGCGCGACGGCGACAAGAAACGCTATCTGGGCAAAGGGACCGCCAAAGCCGTCGCCAACGTCAATGACAGAATTGCGCCAGCCATTCTCGGTGAGGATGCCAGCGATCAAACCGCCATCGACCGCCTGCTCATCGACCTGGACGGCACGGCCAACAAGGGCCAGTTCGGGGCCAATGCCATCCTTGGCGTCTCCCTGGCCGTTGCACACGCCGCCGCTCACTCGGTTGGCTTGCCGCTCTACCGTTACCTCGGCGGCGTCAACGCCAAGTACCTTCCCGTTCCGATGATGAACGTCCTCAACGGCGGCAAGCACGCCGACAACAATGTCGATTTCCAGGAATTCATGATCATGCCGGTCGGCGCTCCGTCCTTCCGCGAAGCCTTGCGGATGGGGGCGGAAGTGTTTCACAACCTCAAAAAGGTGCTGCATGATCGCCATCTCAGCACCACGGTCGGCGATGAAGGCGGGTTCGCACCCAACCTCAAGAGCAGTGACGAGGCCCTGGAAGTGTTGGCCAAGGCGGTCGAAATGGCGGGCTACAAGCTGGGCGACCAGGTCGCCTTCGCTCTCGATCCGGCCACCACGGAGTTGTTTGAAGAAGGCAAAAAGAAGGGCAAAACCGGTTACTGCTTCTTCAAAAGCGCCCCCGACAAGGTCGCCAGCACCGATGAGATGATCGATCTATGGAAGGGCTTGTGCCAAAAGTGGCCGATTCGCTCCATCGAAGATGGCCTGGCCGAGGACGACTGGGCCGGCTGGCAAAAACTGACGCGCGAGCTGGGCGCCAAGGTACAGCTGGTCGGCGATGATCTTTTCGTCACCAACACCAAACGCTTGCAAGAAGGCATCGACAAGCGTGCCGGCAACAGCATCCTCATCAAGGTGAATCAGATCGGCACTTTGACGGAAACGCTGGATGCCATGGAGCTGGCCCGCCGCAATGGCTTCACCGCGATTGTCAGCCATCGCAGCGGCGAGACGGAGGACACGACGATTGCGGATATTGCCGTGGCCACCAACGCGGGGCAGATCAAGACCGGCTCCACGAGCCGCACAGATCGGATCGCAAAATACAATCAGCTGTTGCGGATTGAAGAGGATCTCGGCGATAGTGCGCGCTATGGGGCAGAGTTGCTGCGGAAATGAACTGAGCCCAAAGCGCCAGCGAGGATTGATGGCATCCTCGCTGGCGCTTCGGGCTCACAAGCCTTCAAATCATTTTTTACTTCTTTGTCGTCGTGCCAATGATAATCGTGCTGGGCCGCCCAGCCGCGAACGTTGTCGTTGCGTTCGCATCGCCATAGGCCGGATAGGCGAAGCCTGTGCCGCCGACTTGCGTCGTCAGCTTTTGCTGGGCCGGCAAGCCGACGATTCGGCCGTCCTCTGTTTTGATGCCCGCTTTCTTGGGAAGCGGAATCGGGTTCACTGGTCCGCCGTCATAGGGATAGGTGCCGTCCGCCGAGGGCATCGGTACGGTCGAAGGCGGATATTGAGAGGGCATCGGCAGCGTGGTGGTAGCCGGTTGGTACTGCTGCTGTGCCGGCGTTACATAGGCGGAAGGCCGCGACGCAACTGCCGTGGGCCCGACCTGGACGTCGCTAATGGGATAATAGGAGTAGCTCGGGCTCGAATAGTAAACAGTGGGTGCGCAGTACGGATAGCTGTAGTACGGCGACGCGTAGTAGTACGGGCTGGCATAGGACGCGTAATAGTAGGGGCTGTAACCTCCGTAATAGCCACCGTAATACGCCCGGTTATAGCCACCGTAGTAGCCACGGCCATAACCACCGAAACCAACGCCAAAACCAACGCGGAAGTTTACATGGCCATAGCCTACATGGCCATGGCCAACATGGCCGTAGCCGCCGCGGAATCCTGCAAAACCGCGCACTCCCATGAGTGCGGTTTCACTTTGGCCGTCGTAGGACAGCGTGGTGATCTTGGAATCGATGTTGCCGCCAAGCCGGACGGTGTCGTCCTGGGCTTGCGCCTGCTGGCCGCCGAGCAGCAGAGCAACAAGGCCCGCCGCGGCTGCCGTTCCGAATTGTCTCATCATGGTCATGCCCTCATCTGAGAGAAAAAAATGGACTTCCCGTACGCACTCCACATCCTGTCCCGCGACGGCTTGTTCCGCTGGCATGCCATCAGACATTCATTGTAACCATTGAGGGCGGCGTGTCAAACGGTGTCCGCCGGAAAAGCAGTCCTACAACTTTTTTGTAGCATGCATAGTAATTGACAAGTCAGACATGTGAGCGGCGCCAGCGTGACGGGGACCGCACGAGACTGTCCGACAACGCAACCCACGGTCGTTTGAGCTCGGACTCCCATGACCAAAATCAATCTCAAAAAATTCGAGAAAAACCTGGTCGTACGCCCGTTGCGCCTGTCCGATTGGGAGGGTGTCGTCTCGCTGCAAACGCAGTGTTTTCCCGGCATGGAACACTGGTCAAAAGAGCAATTCGAAAGCCAGCTCAAGATCTTCGGCGAAGGGCAAATCGGCGTGGAGTATCAGGGCAAGTTGGTGGCGTCGTCGGGCAGCCTCGTCCTTGATTTCGAACTCTACAAGGACTGGCACGATTTCGATGAGATTTCCGACAACGGTTTCATACGCAATCACCGACCCGATGGCACAACCCTCTACGGCATCGAGATCATGGTCCATCCCGACTTCCGCGGCTTGAAGCTGGCCCGCCGCCTTTACGACGCCCGCAAGAAACTTGCCCGCGAGCACAACCTCATGCGCATTGTCGTCGGCGGCCGCATCCCCGGTTACGCCAAACATGCCGACAAGATGACCGCCCGCGAATACATCGAACGGGTGATGAACAAGGAGTTGCACGACCCCGTGCTCACCACGCAGGTGTCCAACGGCTTTGTGCTCAAGCGACTCATCCCGGGCTACTTGACCGCAGACGCCGACTCCAAGGGCTTCGCCGCGTTTCTGGAATGGGCCAATCTCGACTATGTCCCCGACCCGCGCCAGCGTTTCGTGCCGATCGCGCCAGTGCGCGTCTGTGTTGTTCAATACCAGATGCGACTGGTGACCGATTTTGCCATGTTCGCCGGACAGTGCGAGTATTTTCTGGACGTCGCGTCGGAATACAAATGCGATTTCATCGTCTTTCCGGAGATCTTCACGACCCAGCTTTTGTCGCTGGTGCATGCCGAAAACCCTGCCGCGGCAATGCGCAAGCTATCCGAATTCACTCCGGCCTATCTCGAGTTGTTCACGCGCCTGGCCGTGAAATACAACGTCAACGTCATCGGCGGGTCGCATTTTACCGTCGAGGACAACGACCTTTACAACATCGCTTATCTGTTCCGCCGCGACGGCACGCTGGGCAAGCAATACAAGCTGCATGTCACGCCGGCCGAACGCCAATGGTGGGGCGTCAAGGGGGGAGATCACGTCGAGGTCTTCGACACCGACAAGGGCAAGGTCGCCATTCAGGTCTGCTACGACATCGAGTTTCCCGAACTGGCCCGCGTTGCCGTGGAGCGCGGCGCCCAAATCATTTTCGTCCCCTTTTGCACCGATGAACGCTACGCCTATCTGCGGGTCCGCTATTGTGCCCAGGCCCGCTGCATTGAGAACCATGTTTATGTCGCCATCGCCGGCAGCGTCGGCAACCTGCCCAATATCGAAAGCCTCGGCATTCATTACGCCCAGTCGGGAATCTTCACGCCCTCCGACATTCCGTTCAAACGCGACGCCATCGCCGCGGAATGTCCGCCGAACATCGAGACGGTGATTTTCGAGGATCTTGATTTGGAATTGCTCAAGCAGCATCGGCAGTCAGGCAGCGTGCTCAACTGGAAGGATCGGCGGACTGATTTGTATGAGGTGCGGATGTTACCAGGCGGCGGCAAAGTCGGGGTGTAAGTGAAAGCGACACCTGCCAAGACCGGGGCCACGACCCTGTGACCAATTCCAGGCTGCTTTTTCTACAATGAGCATCTCCCAAGCATCTCCGGTCGAGGATGGATCGCATGGCCTCTCCCCATTGTGATGTCGCCATTGTGGGCGCCGGCGCCGCCGGTTTGACGGCGGCCATTGGTTTGGCTCGTTCCGGTTTTCGCGTCGCCGTTGTCGAGGCGGCGGCGTTTGCGGGCGCCGAAAACTGGTCCGGCTGCGTTTATTTCGCGGAAAACCTGGCTCATGCGGATATTCTCGGCATCGACGGCGTCGAGGCCTTGGCCTGGGAACGCCGACTCATTGAACGCGGCTTTTTCGCCACCGACGGCCACGGCCTGCTCGGCATGAAATATCGCGATCCGGATGCCTTTCGCCATTGCTATACCGTGCTGCGGCCGATTTACGATCATCATCTCTCTCAGTTTGCCGTTCGCTATGGGGCCAGGCTGCTGACCAATACGACGGTCGAAAGTTTGATCCGGGAGAACGGCCGCGTCATTGGCGTATGCACCAATCGCGGTGCGCTATACGCGAAGCTGACGTTTCTCGCGGAAGGCGATGCATCGCACTTGGTCACGCGCGAGGGATATGAGCGTTCGAGTGATAAAAAGGACGCGCCCAAGTTTTTGCAAGGGATCAAACAAGTTTTGGAATTGCCGCCGCGGGCCATCGAGGAGCGCTTTGGCGTAGGCGCGGAACAGGGTGTTGCCTATGAGATGCTGCTGCGCAACGGCACGCTGCGCGGCAAAAATGTCCGCCTCAACATGGGCGGGTTTCTTTACACCAATCGCCAGAGCTTGTCAGTTGGACTCGTGCTGCCCGCCGAAAATTTGCATGAACATTTTGAGGGCGATCCAAATCTGCTGATGGAATGGTTCCTGCGTTTGCCGTCCTTGCAGCCGTGGTTTGCAGGCGCCAAGCAAGGGCCTTTCGGTGCCAAGATCATTCGCGGCGGCGGGGCCAAGGATGTGCCCACTTTGATTGATGACGGCCTGGCCATCGGCGGAGCGGCCAGCGCGATCGGCATTGATTTTCCCTATCCGAATTTCACGGGGCCGGCGACGGCGATGGGGTTGCTCATCTCCAACGCAGCCAAAAAAATCCGCGACGAAGGCGGCAGCTTCAGTCGCGACGAGTTAGACCGGCATTATCTGCAACCGCTCCAGAAAACGCACTACTGGCAAGACGTCGAGTTCCTGCGCCATTGGCCGGGCTATGTCAAAAAAACCTCATTCTTTTTCGGCCGTAATATCGACGTGGCCCTCGGCAGCGCGTTCCTGTGGACACGGCCCGGCAAAAGCTTCGCGGGGCGCTGGCAGGATTGGCTGCATTTGGTTCGCGAGCAAACGGGCGGCGAAAACCGTGCGGAAGTGGAAACAGACTTGATGCACTTCAGCGCTGCGCTGCGAGTGCCAGAGGTGGCGCAAAAACCGTCGCCGTGGCGATTGCTGTTGGATGGAACCCTAAACACTTTTCGCGATCTGGTTGGTGCACCGCGGGACTTGCCGGCGCATGGCGATGTGACCTTGCATTACAGCATTGCAGGTGGAACCCAGCTGAGCGGATTGCCGCCGGCCGCCCTGCGGACATGGTTCACGAAGTTCGCCCCGGCCATTGCGGTGGCGGCTCGTGTGGTTTACAGCAATGACAATGTGCCGCTGGCGCGGAAGCTGCCGCTGGCGACGCAGTATTTAACCAGACATGTGAGTTTGCTGGATTTTGCCAGGGCGATTAGCACCGGATTGATGGTTGGGGCGCGATGGCTGTTCGGAGCGCGAAACGGTAAACCGGAAACGGATGAGTATTTTGCCGCGGCTCAGGCGGCCACCGACATGACGCCCGCCGACGTCAATGCCACCGCCGCCTGGGACGCGCGTCTCGCCCAACTCAGTTACGACACCAGCAAAGCGTCTCACATTCACGTGCTCTGGCCGACCACGCTCGAAAACAAAAACGACGTGACCAAGGCAGGCCTCTGGCACGTTTGTCCCGCCCATGTCTACGAAGCCCGCGTCAACGCCACGGGCCAGTTGCAGGTCGTGGTCAATTTCGAGAATTGCATCAAATGCGAAACCTGCTGGCGAACGAGCGACATCGTCGATTGGGCCCGCGATGGGGCACAGCGGTTTGTGTATGCGGTGCATTCGCCGGTGGTGGCGAAATTGCTCGAAGGCGTGGTGGACGGTGGACGGTGGACGGTGGACAGTGAAGATGTGGCGAGCGGGGAGCGTGAGCGACCTGAGGACGCGATACTCGTGCAACAACTAGAGCGGAAGTTGATCGAGTTCGACGAAGCGCTGGCCGAAGAACCGCGGACAATTGATCGTGATCGGGCGGTGTATCTGCAGATGTTGGCGAGTTACGCACATCAACTGGCGCTGGATTTGGTTTGCCGCGACGCGAAGCGGAGCGCGGACATCGTCGCGTTGACAAAAAAGCGGCTGGAACACGTCACGGCGGGCAAGTATTCATGGGCGGCGAGCGACGGGCGGCAGTTGCGATTTCATCATCTACGGGAATGGATCGCAGCTCCCAAACCTTGCGACAAAAAGCCTTTGGAAACGGAGCAAACTCCCACGCTGACTTCCCAAGGGCCTTCCTTACCCGATATGCATGCTCGCTTGGATGCGGTGTTTTCATCGACGATTTGGCGCGATTTGGAGCAGCAAAAACCGCTTTCAACGGAGCAAGAACTTGCATTGACGGAGGTTGCCTCGCAGTTGCAACTCAAATCAAAAAAAGTCCAAGTTATGCTTCGCCAGCGAGTTCTTTCCCAGCTGGCGAGCCGCGATCCATCATTGGCTTATCGATTTGCGTCGCTTGGCAACGGCAACGCGCCAGCGCGTTGCACGTCACTTGGCTTGCGGGGAGCCGGATTGTCGAGCGATCCAACACACTGGCAAAGTCTTGGTGCATCGGACTTGGCAGCCATTTCGCGTGGCATGGCCGATTATCTATGCCAACGATCGATCGCTCATGCCAGCAGCCGCGTGCAATTCCCAGGATTATTTTTCGACGAAGAGTCACGCGACGCAGTCGGAAAATTCGGCGCGGTCAAGAAGATGATCGCGGAAATGGCGGCATGCAGAGAAGTTACCCACCACTGTTTCCCCGTGTCTGACGACAACGCGGTCGAAGTCAATGCGGTCAAGGCGATCTTTATGGAACTCTTGGGTACAGCACCGGGCAGTATTTCCTACAACGCCGGTCAGGTGTTTGGGGGTACGGGATACTCCGAGGATGATGCGCTGTCGAAGTATTACCGTGATGCAGCAACGGCTCGCTTTTTGGGGGTGGCGGGTAGAGAAGCGTTTGCGCGGCACGGAGCGGCGTTATTGCAGAGCTGGACTGGCGGCGGTGACAACCTCAGTCAACCTGTAGATGAAAAGGAATTGTTTGGCGAAATCGAACAGCGTCAGGCGCTAAACGAACATTTAGCCGGTGTTCGGCGTCACGAAGCCCTGCTCATTGAGGCGATTAATCACTGGAAATTCGCGGATGAAACACTGCACACATCCAATGCACAGGCGGCTTTCACCGAAGCGGTCGCCAGGCAGGATGCCCTATTGCTTTGCAGCAAGCACTGGTTGGATTGGGCACACCGCATGCTGGAAAACGGTTGTTCGGATGAATTGGATTCGCCGTTGATAAGCGTCTGGCTTAACAGACTGCGTAGTGAGTGGCATGATTTCAGGATTGTTGTGGAAAGTTTGAAAGAAGCTGCGCATTCTCCGGTCGCTTACGCTCCCGGCTCGCCGATCACGGAATACGCGGATTTCCTCAGGGCGGACCTGCCCTACTCCAGCGGCGATTTTCTCAGCAAACCGTGCGACCCGGCCCAGCCGCGTTATGTGCCGGAGATGATCGAAACCGATGCGTTCCTTTCGCAGCGCAACAAGGAATTGATCGACCTCATCACCCGCCAGTTCGGTCAGCCGCGCAATGGCATGGTCTACGAGCGTTACCTGGAAGAAAAACACCGTCCCGATCCGGAGGATTTGGAGTTTCTCCGCGAGCATGGTTTTTTCCGCATGCCGATTCCCAAGGAGCTTGGCGGCGAGGGGCGGTCCAAGGCCGATTATTATTTGCTTACTGTCAACACCCATCGCCTCGCGGATGCAGCGATTTCGCTCACGATTCAGGTCAATAGCAGCCTGGGGACGACGCCGGTGCTGCTGGCACGCGACAAGGATTTGCCCAAGGCCATCAAAGAAGCGAAAGACCCGGAATTGCTCGAGGAATTGAAGCGGCGGCGCGAAGCGTGCGATTTGTTTTGCCGCTGGGTGGCGAGCGGGCAGATTTCGGCGTTTGCGCTAACCGAGCCATCGGCGGGATCGGACACGGCACGGGTGGGCACGCGCTGCAAACTGCGGCAAGTGCCCGTGGTTTTAGAAGCGGACGGCGTCTACCAGTTCATGCCTGCCGGCGGCAAGTCACCGCGGCGGTTGATCGATGCACGGCGTATGACGTTCGATGACAAATTGCGAGCGGCTTATCGTTTTTCCGAGTCGGCGGAACCGGGATTGATTGGTTTCGATGAATACGATTATGAGACTGATGCCTGCAAAAAACGCTATTTCCTTGCCGAAGGACGCCGGGTTTATTTCGATGACATCGCGCAATTGCGCGAGCGCGATGGCAAGCTCTGGTACGACTACTGGGAGCTAACCGGCGCCAAGATGTGGATCACCAATGGCCGCATCATGGGCACGATGGTGCTCTATGCCAAGACGGACAAGGGTGTCACAGGATTCAATGTGGACCGGCATGCGGAGGGACTGATCGTCGGCAAGGACGAA
>Ga0134121_10003825_pt1 | contig 12397 bp, 11 predicted proteins | sample KB301_FD_96463 | JGI IMG/M metagenome (GOLD analysis project Ga0134121, IMG submission 96463) | Terrestrial soil microbial communities without Nitrogen fertilizer from Kellogg Biological Station, Michigan, USA - KB3-0-1 | ecosystem: Environmental > Terrestrial > Soil > Unclassified ...
TATAAAGCTCCTGCACCGCTAACGACTTCGATAATTTCTCGCGTGATTGCTGCCTGACGCACGCGGTTCATGTTGAGTGTCAGGGACTCGATCATATCGCCTGCATTGCGCGAGGCGGTGTCCATTGCAGCCATGCGGGCTCCGTGTTCCGAGGCCGCGGATTCCAGCAAAGCCCGGTATACCTGAATTTCCACGTATCGGGGCAGGAGGCGGTCAAACACCTTCTGCGGCGGCTGTTCGAAAATGTATTCCACTGGCGTCGAAGGGGCCTGCCCAAGATCGGCGCGTCCGAGCGGAAGCAGCTTCTCCATCGTAATCCGCTGTTGAATCGCCGATTTAAATTCGTTGTAGACAATGTACACGGCGTCGATTTTCGCCTCGGTATACAGATCCACAATGGTCTTCGAAATTTCCCGTGCGTGCCCGTAGTCCAGTTTGGTGAAAAAATTGACGTAGTCGCATGTAATCGAGACTTCTCGCCGCCGGAAAAAATCCCGGCCCTTCCGGCCGACGGGAAACAGCGTTGTAACACTCGAGGTATGGTCGCGAAGAAAATGTTGCGTGGTGCGAATCAGGTTTGTATTGAAGGCCCCGCAGAGACCTCGATCCGCCGTGACAACAACGACGAGAGTCCGCTCTTCCGGACGAATTTCGAGAAGCGGATGCGTGATGTTCTCCACTCGCCCGGCGAGATTGGCCAGAACGTTGCGGAGTTGGTCCGCATAGGGCCGCGCGCTCATGACCCGTTCCTGAGCACGCCGCAGTTTCGCCGCCGAAACCGTTTTCATGGCTTTCGTCAGCTGTTGTGTATTCTTGACGGAACGGATGCGCCGCCGGATATCTAACAGACTAGGCATGGGTTAGGCTGCGCGCCCCCGTTCGGCCTTGAACTTTTCCTTGGCTTCCTTGAATACTGCGACAAGTTCCGCCTTGATTTCGTCATCGAACACTTTGCGCTCCCGAATCTTGCCGAGAAGCGCCAGGCAACTGGTATCGAGATACCGGTATAGCGATTCTTCGAAAGGACCGCATTCCGGCACATCCAGGTCGTCCAAGAATCCGTTGGTGCCGGCGTAAATGATGATTACCTGTTTCTCAATTGGGAACGGAGTGTATTGGTCCTGTTTGAGAATCTCCGTCAGCCGCTGCCCACGCGAAAGTTGCGCCAGCGTTACCTTGTCGAGATCCGAGCCGAACTGCGCAAACGCGGCGAGTTCTCGAAACTGCGCCAGATCGAGTCGAAGCGAACCGGCGACTTGACGCATGGCCTTGATCTGGGCGCTGCCTCCGACTCGGGAAACGGAAATACCGACGTTTACAGCGGGTCGCACACCGGAATTGAAAAGATCGCTTTCAAGAAATATTTGACCGTCTGTAATCGAAATGACGTTGGTAGGAATGTATGCCGAAACGTCGCTGGCCTGCGTTTCAATGATCGGCAAAGCCGTCAAAGAACCGCTGCCATTCTTTTCACTCAACTTGGCGGCACGTTCCAGCAATCGGGAGTGGAGATAGAAAACGTCGCCAGGATACGCTTCCCGGCCAGGCGGACGGCGCAACAGAAGAGAAATCTCGCGGTATGCCGCCGCATGCTTTGAAAGATCGTCGTAGATGCACAGCGCGTGTTTTCCGTTATCCCGGAAATATTCGGCGATGGCACAGCCGGCATACGGCGCCACGTACTGCATGGGAGCAGGATCGCTGGCACTGGCCGATACGACAATGGTGTAATCCATCGCACCGTATTCCTGCAGAGTCTTGACGACCTGTGCAACGGTCGATCGCTTCTGACCGATGGCAACGTAGACGCAGATGACGTTCCCACCCTTCTGATTGATGATGGTATCCAGAGCGACCGCGGTCTTTCCGGTCTGCCGGTCTCCAATAATCAATTCGCGCTGACCGCGGCCAATTGGAATCATGGCGTCAATCGCCTTGATTCCCGTCTGCAGCGGCTCCTTCACCGGCTGGCGATCCACAACGCCAGGCGCAATGCGCTCGACAGGATTAAACTTGTCGCTGACGATGGGCCCTCGTCCATCAATGGGCTGGGCCAGTGCGTTCACCACGCGTCCAATCAACGCGTCGCCAACAGGAACTTCCATGATGCGGCCCGTTCTCTTGACCTGATCGCCCTCGCGGATTTCCGTGTACTCGCCCAGCAACACCACGCCAACCTGACTTTCCTCAAGGTTGAGTGCGAGTCCCATTACGCCATGCGAAAACTCAAGCAATTCACCCGCCATGACCTTTTCCAGGCCGTAGACTCGAGCAATACCGTCTCCGACGGAAATGACGGTGCCGACCTCGCTGACATCGATTCCTGCGCGGTAGCCTTCGATCTGTTCCCGGATGATCTTGCTGATTTCGTCTGGTTTAATCTCCATTCAATACCTTTCAATCGCCTTTCAATTTTGGATAAGACGCTGTTTGAACGCCTGCAGCTGCCGCCGAATCGATCCGTCATAAATGGTGCTGCCGACCTGCGCAACGATGCCTCCGATCAACGAAGGATCGATAGAGAGTTCCATGCGCACCTGCTTGCCTGTAGCGGTTTTCAACTTCGCCACCAGGTCTCGTTGCTGGTCCTCATCGAGTGGACCGGCAGAAGTGACGTGCGCGCGTACCAAACCCAGTTTTTCGTCGAACAGTTTTTGGTAAGCCTCCACGATCTTGCTGAGTAAGTCGAGGCGATTGCGCTCAATCAAAAGATTCAAAAAATTTCGGACACTATTGTTGTATGCCAGGGAATCCGCAATACTCTTGAAAAGGTCCTTTCGGCTGTCTGCGGCTATTGTGGGATTCTCGAGCAGCTGGCGTACTTGCGGCTCCGAAGCCAGAAGTGAAGAGAATCTCACCAGTTGGTCCAACCCGATCTCGGCGCTGGCGGGATACAGGACATCCAGAAGTGCTTTGGCGTATCGATTCGCAGCTACCGACATTTTCTCCTCAAATCTGGTCGACTTCGGTCATCTGCGTTTCGGGCGTTCGTCGAGTAAGGATAGGATGCCCACACGAACCGCGTGACAAAACTCGGAAAGTAGCATCCGCGTGAAGCAGGTGTCAAGCAACAGTATGGGGAAACTGCTTTTTGAGCGTTGTTATTCCGGAACGAATGAACAGGAGCGACGTGGAATTGTCGCCTTATGACATAAAGTACTTTGTAGCGCGAGCACTAATATGGACCTGTGTCCTCGTCAAAGGTTCGGCGGCGGCCGCCAAGCTCCTCTGGAACCGCCCGCGTCGATTCCCGGAGCTGGCCGCCGGAAATTTCAGTTCCCGCAAGCATGTGGCTCAAACCCTCCAGGATTCCACCCGCGTGAATGACCAAAGCGGGTGTGCGCAGATCTCCCCGGAAACTGCCGGTGGAATGAATGACCGTGCGGCTTGAAACTTCAATATTTCCGAAGACCTGTCCGTGGATTTCGATGTCGCGGACTCGAATATCGGCATGAATGACGGCGTTATTTCCAATTATCAATGCGTCTCCGCCGTTGATCGAGCCATGAAAGTTCCCGTCGATTCGAACGGTGCCGGAGAACTGGAGTTCTCCGGTGAGGTTGGTTCCCTGATCGAAGAACCCTTCGATCAACTGTTCCTTGTTTCGCCAAATCTTCATAATTTCCGCCGCTCAAAACTTCGTTCGAAGCAACCCCTCATAGAGACGATTCATTTCTTCGAACGAAAAAAAGTGGAGTTCGATTTGTCCCTTTCCTCCGCTTTCCTGAATGGTCACTTTGGTACCGAGAGCCTGTTCCAGTGTATGTATTGCCGCAATAACATTCGGATCTGGTACCACACCGGCGTCACTGGAGTCTTTCTTTCCATAGCCATGGATCATCCGGGACACCAACGCTTCAGCTTGACGGACAGAAAGACTACTTTGGATGATTTTACGGGCGGCATCGAGTATCGCATCCGGACTGGCAAGGGACAAGAGCGCTTTTGCGTGACCGGTGCTCAATTTTGTTTCGCTAATCCAGAGCTGGACTTCTGCCGGCAGTCGCAGCAGGCGGAGCATGTTCGTAATGGTCGCGCGGTTCTTTCCCACACGGTTTGCGACGTCTTCCTGAGTCAATCCCAGGTCTGTGATCAGCTTCTCGTAGGCCTGCGCTTCTTCAATGGGATTTAAGTCTTCGCGCTGGAGATTTTCGATTAGTGCGATCTCCAGCGACGATTCCACGGCCATATCGCGGACAACAGCAGGCACGCGCACCAGTCCGGCACGCTGCGCCGCTCTCCAGCGGCGTTCGCCGGCGATGATCTGATAAAAGCTATCCGGCAACGGCTGCACGACGATCGGCTGAATCACGCCATGAGCCCGGATCGAATTTGCCAATTCAGTTAAAGTTTCGTCGTCAAAGCGTTTTCGTGGTTGTTGTGAGTTGGGCATGATGCGATCGATATCGATTTCCCGCAGCTGCTCGGATTCCGGCTCCGGCGTTCCCAGCAGGGCGCTAAGACCCCGCCCCAGCGCTTTTCTCTGTGCCATGAATGATCTCCTTTGCGAGGCGGATGTAAGCTTCCGCTCCTTTGGATTTGATGTCGTAAAGCAAAATCGGACGGCCATGGCTCGGAGCTTCTCCGAGCCGTATATTCCGAGGAACGATGGTGGAGAAAACTTTGTCTCCAAAAAAGGTTCTTAGATCCTGCATGACCTGGTTCGAAAGATTGGTCCGCTCATCGAACATCGTGAGAAGAACCCCTTCGATCTCCAGGTTCGGATTCCGAAGGCGCCGAATTTGCCCGACGGTTTCCATCAATTCCGAAACGCCTTCGAGTGCAAAGTATTCGCACTGAATCGGAATCAGCAGACTCCTGGCCGCAATCAAGGCGTTCACAGTCAGGATGTCCAACGAAGGCGGACAGTCGATAATGATGAAATCAAACTTGGAACTCACCGGCTCGAGCGCCCGTTCCAGCCGTTGGTGACGATCTTCCTCCTGAGACAGCTCCATGGTGGCTCCCACCAACTCGCGGCTCGCCGGTGCGACAAAGAGCGCATCCATCTCGGTTGAATGCAGAATCGAATCCAGTGGAATGCCGTGAACCAGGACGTGATAGGTCGAACGGGGGTATGTTCCCTTGCGGATTCCTAATCCGGACGAGGCGTTGGATTGTGGATCCAGGTCGACAAGCAACGTCCGCATATCAGCGGCAGCCAGTGAAGCGGCGAGGTTGATGGCCGTGGTGGTCTTACCCACCCCGCCTTTTTGATTTGCGATCGCAATAATCCGTCCCATAGTTCCACGTGGAACGTCCCTCAATGTTCCACGTGGAACAGTTTGACAATGGGTCCGGTCAAGTCTGGTCCAATCGAAAAACCCAAATCTTCGTATTGCTCTTCGGAATATCGATCTTTTCAGCGTTACCGGCCGGCGCGTCTTCCAGAGAGGTGATCCAAACTACGCGTGTCGTTGCTGAGGAGATGCGCCGCAGGCCCTCGATCAATCGCGGAGCAGGATCAATCCCCTGAAGACAAATCCAGTCGGCGGTGAAACTCTGTATTGGCATTTCCTCAATGCGACTGCGCTGCACTGTCACTCGCTTCAATTCCAGCTTTGATACCGCATGCCGTAGGAAAGCCGCTCGTTTCAATCGGGGTTCCACAAGGCAGGCCGCTGAAAGACGCCGCGTGATGCACAAGGGAATTCCCGGCGATCCATTGCCAGATCCCACGTCTGCTAATACACCACTCATCTGTAAATGATGGCCAACCCAGACGGGTTCCACAATCAAACGACGAATCAACCCGGCACCACTCAATGCCGTCAGATTGACCGCGCCGTTCCAATGTTCGATTTCGTGTGCATATAAGGCAAGCTGCTTCTGCTCAAAGGGTGAGACATCCAGTTTCGCGTCTCGAAATTCCTGCGCCACAATCTCCGCGAAGGACACTACTGAATGCTTTCCGTGCGGGCCCGGTTTCGAAGTATTTCGATCTGGAACAACACAATCGAAACCGCCGCAGGAGTCATTCCGGGAATGCGGCTGGCTTGGGCGATCGATTCCGGTCGAATGCGGATCAGCTTCTCGACAACTTCCCGCGATAATCCGGCCATCGATGCATAATCCAGATCGGCCGGAATCCGCCGGGATTCCGCCTTTCTCATCCGCTCGACCTCACGATCCTGCTGTTTCATATAACCTTCGTACTTGATCGCCGTTTCAATCGACATCACGTCTTCACGCCGCAGGTTTTTGGCGGTGACCAGCCCTTCACGGATCAGTTCCTCCAGGCGAATCTCCGGACGACGCAGAAGCGATGCCACCGTGGGGTGCCGATGCAGAGTCACTCCACGCGCGGCGTAGTAGGGATGATCGGCATCCATCCTGGGATCTTCCAACCTCGCTCGCAATTCATCAATCCGAGCCGCTCGTAACAGGTAGAGCTCCCAATGCTCATCCGTTACCAGACCAATCTCTCTTCCCAATGGCGTCAGGCGCCGATCGGCATTGTCGATTCGCAAATTCAAACGGAATTCCGCTCGCGAAGTGAACATCCGGTACGGTTCATTCGTGCCCTTGGTCACCAGATCATCAATCATGATTCCGATATACGCGTCGCCTCGATCGAGAATCAAGGGCGCCTGGCCCTTGAGCTGGAGCGCCGAATTAATGCCCGCCATGATCCCTTGCGCCGCGGCCTCTTCATATCCCGTCGTGCCATTGATTTGGCCTGCCAGAAAAAGACCCGAAATCCTTTTTGTCTCGAGCGATGAATGCAGTTCCGTCGGTTGGACGAAATCGTATTCGATGGCATACCCCGGCCGAATCATTTGCGCCGATTCCAGTCCCGGGATATTCATCAGGATTTCCCGCTGTACGTCGATCGGCAAGCTTGTCGACATTCCATTCACATAGATTTCGTGCGTATCCAGGCCTTCGGGTTCCAGAATGATCTGATGGTGATCTTTGCTGGCAAACTTGACGACCTTGTCCTCAATCGATGGGCAGTACCGTGGTCCGATGCCCTGAATCTGGCCGCTATACAAGGGTGATCGTTCGATGTTGCTCCGGATAATCTGATGGATACGTTCATCGGTTCTCGTGATGTAGCAGCGAATTTTATTGTGCAGCTCGCCGGCGGTACGAAGTGAAAACGCCGTCGGTTCCGCATCGCCTTCCTGTGGTTCGAATTTCGAGAAATCAATGGTTCTCCGGTCCAGCCGGGGAGGCGTACCCGTCTTCAAGCGGCCCCATTCGAAACCCATGCCGCGAATACACTTCGCCAGACTGATGGAGGCTGGTTCTCCACTACGCCCGGATGTGAAGCTCTTCTCTCCAATGTGGATCAGACCATTCAGAAAGGTTCCCGTCGTCAGTACCACCGCGCGCGACGCAACGCGGCGTCCATCGAGCAACTCGATACCGGCGACAGCATTGCCGTTGAGAAGAATCTCGGTAACTTCAGCTTGCTTGATGAAAAGATTTGGAGTGTGTTCCAGCGCGCGTCGCATAACAATGCGGTACTGCGCCTTATCCTCTTGTGCCCTAGGCGACCAAACGGCCGGGCCACGCCCCGTGTTCAGCAATCGAAACTGAATTCCGCTTTCATCCGCGACCAGGCCCATGACGCCGCCGAGTGCGTCAATCTCGCGCACCAAATGACCCTTGGCAATTCCGCCCACTGCCGGATTGCACGACATCTGCGCAATCAAATCCGCGTTCATCGTGTACAGAGCCGTACTCAATCCCATGCGCGCCGCCGCATGCGCCGCCTCACAACCGGCATGACCTGCCCCGACAATTACGACGTCATAAGTTTCATCAAACATTTCTTATTTGCCGACACAAAATGTGGAGAATATCCGCCCAAGAATATCTTCCGTAACCACATCACCCGTCAACTCATTCAATTCCGATAAGGCTTCGTAAATGTCCAGCAGCACCATCTCATGCGGTGTGCCCTGAACGATTGCCGCACAGCCCTTATCGAGTGACCGAATCGCTCCCATCACGCTTTCATATTGTCTGGCACTGGTCATCACCGACTCTAATGCCGTCTTGTCACGGCTCCCCAGAAATTCACGGATGGCATTTTCCAAAACGTCCATGCCCTCGCCCGTCTTCGCGCTGACAAGAATCGCCTTGGACTCGCCGTCCAGGATCGAATTGCCCGCATGCGGCAGGTCGCATTTATTCGCCACGATGATGTGCGCCGTATTTTCAATGCGGGTCAGAATCTTCCGATCCCGATCGTCGATTGCGGCTGAACTATCTACTACAACGAGCACCAGATCCGCTTCACTTAAAGTTTCCAGGGTTCGCTCCACGCCGATACTCTCGACAGGATCTGCCGTTTCACGTAACCCTGCCGTATCGAAAAAACGCAGAGGAACACCGCCCAAACTTACGCTCTCACTGACGACGTCCCTCGTAGTTCCGGGAACGTTTGTCACAATCGCGCGATTTGCACCAACAAACCTGTTAAACAGGCTGGACTTACCGACATTTGGCTTGCCAACAATCGCCAGTTGAAGCCCCGCCGACAACAGCTTTCCATACGAATATGACGCCTGTAGTTCTTCGAGTTCGTCACGGACGATTTGGATCCTGCTTGCTATGACGCCGGCGTCGGGCGGCTCAACGTCATCGTCCGCAAAATCGATTCCCGCTTCCAGCTGAGCAACAATACCGACGAGGAGTTCCTTTACGGGAAGGAGTCGCTTCGAGAGCGCACCCCCCATCTGCAGCAATGCGGTGCGCGCCTGCGCATCCGTCTGCGCATCGATAAAGCTTCGCACGGCCTCCGCCTGAATCAAGTCCATCTTTCCGTTGAGAACAGCCCGCAACGTAAATTCCCCCGGCGCTGCAATTCGTGCACCGGCACCGCGAACCGTTTCTACGATTCGACCCAGGGTGAGCGGATTCCCATGTGCGCTGATCTCTATAACATCTTCGCCGGTATAGGAATGAGGACACTTGAATATCGTTGTTACCACCTCGTCGATGGCGCTTCCACCTTCCTCCATCCATAAACCCACGGCCGCATGACGGTGAACCAGCGGATCTTTCGAATTTAGGAATTTCGCTGTGATCGATTCGGCTTGCCTACCCGATAAGCGCACGACGCCGATGCCGCTGCGGCCAAAGGGGGTGGAAATCGCGACAATCGTGTCGTCAGACGGGACAACCTTATGGAGCCCCTCACGCATGACTTAGTCCCTGAGGAATGGATTCAGGCTCATCGGCGGGCGACTCCAGTATTCTTGGTCACCTTGGCATCTCCTCCCCAATATTTGCGAATGAACCACTGCTGGCCGATGCCAACCAGATTGCTCGTCAACCAGTAAAGCGTCAATCCGCTTTGAACCCATAAGAAGAAAGCCGTCATCATAACCGGCATGATCATCATCATCTTGGCCTGTGCCGGATCGACAGTTGTAGGAGTCATCTTCTGTCCAATGACCATTGCGACAGCCATCAGGATTGGAATGATGTAGTAAGGGTCTGGAAGCGACAAATCATGGATCCATAAAATCCATGGCGCATGCCGTAATTCTATGGAAACAGACAACATTCGATAAAATGCCAGCATCACCGGCATTTGTAGTAGCAAGGGAAGGCACCCTCCGATCGGACTGCCATGCTCCTGGTACAGCTTCATGATCTCCGCCTGGATTTCCGCTCGGCGAGGATCCGTGGACTTCAGCTTCTTGTACTTATCCTGAAGCGTATTGATCTGCGGCTGAATCTTCTGCATTTTCTGCATTGAAATCTGAGACTTCAAGCGCAGCGGAAAAAGGACAAAATTCACGAGGATGGTAATCAGCACAATCGCCCAACCATAGTTGTTGACGTACTTATTAATCCAACGGAGCACAGGCAATATCACGGGTTTTGAAATGAACCCAAACCACCCAAAATCCAGAATCTCGGCAAGCCGGGGATCTGCGTGCTGGAGGCCCTTTTCCTCCTTTGGCCCGACGTATATCCGGATCGTTTCACCGCCTGGAACCGCAATTTTCAAAGCTTGCGACGGAGTCCCATCTGCGGCGTTAAAGACCGTCGAACTGAATTTCACCGGGGCCGGGCGAGGAAGTATGAGCATCGCAATGAAGTACTGATCTTCTGCCCCGACAAGGGATGTTGTGACGTCCTTCGGATCCTTGATGCCGGATAGCACGACTCGGGTGAATTTGGCGTCCACGTCGTAAACCGCATTCTTCTTCTTGGGCTCATCCGGAACGGTCTGGTCGCCAAAGCCCGCCTGCCAGAGCACCTGATGGGGAACCGGTTCGCCATTTCGCTCCAGAGTCGTCGTTACTTTGAATTGATAATTGTCCCGATCAAACTCCAGGGATTTTCGGGCATGAACGCCTTCGCCGGCAAATTCCAAAGTCAATTTGTCGCCATCCGGCGTGACGACGAAGATGCCGTGCGCGAGGAGCGCGTCCAGCGGAGCATCTCCCGTCGCGATTGCAAGTGGCCATCCGACGGATGCTCCCGAAACTCCATTGATCAATTCCAACGGACGACCAGCGTCGTCATATGTCTTTTTAAGCTGAAAGCTCTTGAGGACTCCGCCTTCGTTGTACACCGTTGCCTTGTACAGCGGGTTTTCAATTTCCTTGCTCTCGGCCCGATCGGCGTGAAGATCCTCCGGCACCACCTTCGCAGCTTCTACCGGCTTCGATGAACTGGTCTCCGGTTTTGGTGCGGGAGGCGCGGGAACCGCCGCAGCGGGAGGAGCAATTGGTGGCGCCACCGGCTGTTCAGTCGCCGGGGGAAACCACCAGCGAAATCCGATCAGAACAGCAAACGAAAGGACGAACGCAAGCAAAACTCTCTTATTATCCATCGAATATTAGTGCTTTCAATTTACGGGATCGTATCCACCGCGGTGCAGCGGATGGCAACTCCCGAGACGACGCAGGGTTTTCCAGGACCCTCGAACGACGCCGTGGCGCTCAATAGCTTCCAATGCATATTCCGAACACGTCGGGGTATAGCGGCACGCCGGCAACAGCCAGGGCGAGATGATTCGCTTATAAACACGAATGGCCGCCAAACCGACGATCTGTCCAACAGACATCTTCATGTTCAGGTTCCCAGAAGCAGCAGCAACTCGGTGCGCAACTCGTCGAACTCCCGCTCGCAAGCGGAGCGGCGCGGATTCAGCACGACGTCGAATCCGGCGGGCAGAAGAGGTTTGGAGGTCCGAAGAATCTCTCGAACCCTTCTCTTGATCCGATTTCTTTCGTGAGCAGCGCCAAGTTTGCGCGGCGTTGTCAGCCCGAAGCGGCTATGCCCAAAACCATTCACCATCATGAAGACAACAAAGGAGCGCGATGTTCTTTTCGCGCCCCTCGTGTAAACCGACTGAAATTCTTTCGAGTTCCGCAACCGGAGATTTTTGGGGAACGTATTTGCCGGGATCAAGGCAATCCGTTTTAGTAGTGCTCGACCGCAACACGCTTGCGACCCTTGTCGCGCCTGGCCTTAATGACCAGCCGACCGCCTCGTGTCTTCATCCGCTGGCGAAACCCGTGGGTCTTTGCCCGGTGCCGGTTATTCGGCTGGTATGTTCTCTGTGGCATTGGCTCGTGCTCCTTGGAAACCTAAAATCCTAGCACTGCACCGCGAAGTACGTCAAGGAACCTGCGGAATTTCGGAAGCCGCAATCGAGCAAAATCCACGACCCACGGCTGTTTCCAGCAGTTGTGAATCCTGCTGGAGTGGAGGCAATTTCACGACAGTTTTGCGGTGTTGAAATGGAATTTTGAAAGTGTTACCCTTGCGCCTCTTCTCACGCCAGAAGACACCAAAAGCAGGAAACGGAGCCGTTTGTTGGACATTTTTTCCACACGTGTGGAAAAGTCTGTGAATATCTCACCACCTTGATTGAAATGGTTGTACATGAACAGTTGGCAACAGGTACTAAGCGTTCTCGAGCAGAAGGTAAACCAGCAAAGCTACAACACCTGGTTTAAGCCCACGCAACTTATCAAACACGAAGGCCGGGCACTTTATGTGCGCGTGCCAAATGCTTTTTTTCAGGACTGGCTCAACGAACACATCGATGTCGTAATGGATGCCGCTCAGGATGCGGGGATCGGTGAAATTGACGTCGTTTATATCACCGAGCGTGGCGCCGCGCCCCCAACGGATCCGCCAAGTCAGGGCAATCTGGATTTCGAATCCATCGACAATACACTGAACCCCAAGTACACGTTCGACACGTTCGTGGTAGGGTCATCCAACCAGTTTGTCCACGCGGCAGCACTGGCCGTCGCCGAACGGCCATCGAAAGCCTACAACCCCTTATTCATATATGGCGGAGTTGGTCTTGGTAAAACCCACCTCATGCACGCGATCGGCCACGAAATAAAGCGCCGCAATCATAACCTTCGGCTCACCTATATATCGACCGAGAAGTTCACAAACGAAACCA
>Ga0134121_10003826_pt1 | contig 12397 bp, 10 predicted proteins | sample KB301_FD_96463 | JGI IMG/M metagenome (GOLD analysis project Ga0134121, IMG submission 96463) | Terrestrial soil microbial communities without Nitrogen fertilizer from Kellogg Biological Station, Michigan, USA - KB3-0-1 | ecosystem: Environmental > Terrestrial > Soil > Unclassified ...
AGGACGGCTCCGCTGACCTGAAATACATTTTACAGGTTGCGGAAGAGCTCGGGCATCTCCTCACTGATTATAAAATCATTGTAAACAAAAGCACAGTTCCCGTTGGTACCGCTGAAAAAGTGAGGGCGGCCATTGCGAAAAACTGTAAAGTTGAATTTGACGTGGTGAGCAATCCTGAATTCCTGCGCGAAGGATTCGCCGTAGATGACTTCATGAAACCTGACCGTGTAGTGATCGGAACCACTTCGGAAAATGCGAAGAAGCTGATGAGTGAGCTTTATGCTCCTTTTGTGCGCTCCGGCAACCCCGTATATTTCATGGATGAACGCTCCAGCGAGCTTACAAAATATGCAGCTAATGCATTTCTTGCCATGAAGATTACTTTCATGAATGAGATTGCAAACCTGTGTGAACTTTCGGGTGCAAATGTGGACAGCGTGCGCATCGGCATCGGCTCTGATGCGCGCATCGGGAAAAGGTTCCTCTTCGCCGGAATCGGCTATGGCGGAAGCTGCTTCCCGAAAGACGTGCAGGCCCTTGTAAAAACTTCCTCCGACTACAAATATGATTTCTCCACGCTCAAAAGTGTGATGAGTGTAAATACCGGTCAGAAAAAAATTCTCCCGGAAAAGCTCAGGAAATATTTCAATGGAGATTTGTCCGGAAAAAAAATTGCGTTGTGGGGACTTGCATTCAAGCCCGACACCGATGACGTGCGCGAGGCCCCGGCTCTTTCAATCGTAGAAGATCTTCTGAAACACGGAGCCTCTGTGTCAGCCTTTGATCCGGAAGCCATGGAGAATGTAAAGCTCCTCCTGGGAGATAAAATTCATTATGGAGAAGACGAATATGAAATTCTGAAAGGCGCCGATGCACTCCTGATCGCCACTGAGTGGAGCCTGTTCCGCACCCCGGAATTTGAAAAAATAAAATCGCTGATGAAACAGCCGGCGATATTCGACGGAAGGAACCTCTATGACCTCAACCAGATGAGGGAGCTCGGGTTTTACTACAACAGCATTGGCAGGGAAACCATTGTATCTAACGATTAAACAAAACAGGAAACAGTGAAACGAATATTGATCACAGGAGCAGCGGGATTTCTCGGTTCGAATCTTTGTGACCGCTTTATCAAAGAGGGTTACGAGGTGGTCGCGATGGACAATATCATCACAGGTTCGATGAAAAACATCGAGCACCTCTTCAAGCTGAAGGAGTTCGAGTTTTACCACCACGACGTTTCCAAATTTGTAAACGTGCCTGGCAAGCTGGATTACATCCTGCATTTTGCTTCGCCGGCAAGCCCAATCGATTATTTAAGGATCCCGATACAAACGTTGAAGGTCAGCTCGCTGGGAACACATAACCTGTTGGGTTTAGCTGCTTCAAAAAAAGCACGCATCCTCGTTGCTTCTACCAGTGAGGTGTATGGCGATCCGCAGGTGCATCCACAAAATGAAGACTACTGGGGAAATGTAAACCCGATCGGCCCGCGCGGTGTGTATGATGAAGCCAAGAGGTTCCAGGAAGCGATTACCATGGCTTACCACAACGTGCACGGCGTTGAAACCCGCATCATCCGTATTTTTAATACCTATGGTCCGCGCATGAGACTCAACGACGGGCGCGCGCTTCCTGCATTTATCGGCCAGGCATTGCGTGGAGAAGACCTCACCGTATTCGGTGATGGCAGCCAGACGCGCTCATTCTGTTATGTAGATGACCTGGTTGAAGGAATCTACAGGCTGCTGTTGAGCGACTATCATTTGCCGTTGAATGTGGGCAACCCCGATGAAATAACCATCAGGGAATTCGCTGAGGAAATAATCAGGCTTACAGGAACATCTCAAAAAATAATTTACAAGCCGCTGCCGCAGGATGATCCGAAGCAACGGCAGCCCGACATTACACGCGCAAAAAAAATACTTGGGTGGGAACCGAAAATATCCAGGTCAGAAGGTTTGAAACATACGCTTGAATATTTCCGGAGCCTCCCAAAGGAAGAATTGTATAAATCAGCCCAATTGTAGAAATGGAACCAAACAAAGATTATTCAGCAGATAAAACAGCTGTCATTGATGAAGGCTGCACGATCGGCAAGGGAACAAAAATATGGCACTTCACACATCTCATGAGCGGATGCGAGCTCGGTGAAAACTGCAACATCGGCCAGAACTGCGTGATCTCTCCTGATGTAAAGCTGGGCCGGAATGTAAAGGTTCAGAACAATGTGAGCATCTACACGGGCGTGATCTGCGAAGACGATGTGTTTCTCGGGCCTTCCATGGTATTCACCAACATCAACAATCCGCGGAGTGCCATCATCCGCAAAGGCCAGTACATCAGAACACTCGTGAAGCGCGGCGCTACCATCGGGGCGAATGCAACCATTGTGTGCGGACATACGATCGGCGAATTTGCATTCATCGGCGCAGGTGCCGTGGTCACGAAGGATGTTCCCGCCTATGCATTAATGGTTGGCAATCCCGCACGCCAGACGGGCTGGATGAGTGAATACGGCCACAGGCTGAAGTTTGACGCGGGCGGAATGGCCACGTGTCCGGAAAGCAAACAGGAATACAAACTGGAAGGAAAAAAAGTTACACGCACAAAATAATGCGAAGCATCAGTGAACGAAACACAAAATAATATCATCAGGATAGCAGTAGTGGGCGCGGGGCACATCGGCAAACGGCATGCTGAAATGATCCGCAGGAACCCGGAAGCGAAGCTGGTGGCCATGTGCGACATCATGCCGAAGGAAAGCCTCGGGCTTACGGATGATGTTCCGTTCTTTTCATCCGTTGAAAAACTATTTGCTTCGGGGATCGATTTTGACGTTGTGAACGTGTGTACGCCAAACGGGCTTCATGCCGAGCATTCACTCTTTGCACTTGAACATAAAAAGCACGTGGTGGTAGAAAAGCCGATGGCGCTGACCGTTGCCGAATGCGAGAAAATAATTTTCAAGGCACTCCAGGTTTCGCGTCATGTATTCTGCGTGATGCAGAACAGGTACTCCCCGCCTTCAGCATGGATCAAGGAAGTGGTCGAGAAAAAACTGCTGGGTAAAATTTTCATGGTCCAGCTGAACTGTTATTGGAACCGCGATGAAAGGTATTACAACGGGAAAAACTGGAAAGGTTCTCCTGACCTTGACGGGGGAACCTTGTTTACACAGTTCTCGCATTTCATTGACATCATGTACTGGCTCTTCGGCGACATTGTTGAATTGCAGGGGAAGTTTGCCGACTTCAGCCACCATTCGCTTACTTCTTTCGAAGACTCCGGTTTTGTTTCATTCAATTTCGTGAACGGCGGCATGGGAAGCGTAAACTATTCCACTTCCGTGTATGACAGGAACCTCGAAAGCAGCATCACCATCATCGGGGAAAATGGAAGTGTGAAAATCGGCGGCCAGTATATGAATGATGTTGAATACTGCAACATTAAGAACTACCAGATGCCCGCGCTTGCTAAATCAAGTCCTGCCAATGACTATGGGGCTTACAAGGGTTCAGCGGCCAATCACCATTTCGTAATTGAAAACGTGATCGACACGCTGAAAGGCAGAACGAGCGCCACCACCAATGCGCTGGAAGGATTAAAGGTAGTTGACATCATCGAACGCATTTATGCGCTGCGCGATTTAAAAAAAATGAAGAGCTGAGAATATTGAGAATAGTAACGGATAACGGTTAACGTCCCGATGGCCATCGGGAACAAATAACGATCAGAATGTACCAGGATTTAATTGACAGGAAAAAGAAATTAGCAGTACTCGGGTTGGGCTATGTAGGGCTTCCGATAGCGCTTGAGTATGCGAAGAATATAAAGGTGATTGGTTTTGACATCAGTGAGCCGCGCATTCTGAAAATGAAGAATCACGTGGACCCCAGCGGTGAACTGGATCCACAGGCTTTTGAAGGATGTGACATCGAGTTCAGCCACGACCCGGAAAAACTCAGGGAGGCAAATTTTTATATCGTCACCGTGCCCACGCCTATTGACGAACACAACCTCCCTGACCTCAAGCCGATACTCGGGGCCACCCGCTTCATCGGGAAGGTGTTGAAGAAAGGAGACTACATCGTATACGAATCCACCGTCTATCCCGGGTGCACGGAAGAAGACTGCATTCCGCTGCTTGAAGAACTATCCGGACTGAAGTTTAAGACCGATTTCAAAGTGGGTTATTCTCCTGAGCGGATTAACCCAGGCGACCATGAGCATACCATTTCAAAAATCCTGAAAGTAGTTTCAGGCTGTGATGCAGAATCTTTGGATGAAATAGCAAAAACCTATGAGATCATTGTCAAGGCAGGCGTTCACAAAGCACAGTCCATCAAGGTTGCGGAAGCGGCCAAGATTATTGAAAACACACAGCGGGATGTAAACATCGCCTTGATGAATGAGCTCTCCATCATTTTCAATAAGATGGGCATCAACACCTACGATGTGCTTGCTGCTGCTGGAACGAAATGGAACTTCATGCGGTTCCAGCCCGGACTGGTAGGTGGTCATTGCATCGGCGTGGATCCTTATTACCTCACCTACAAGGCGCAGGAACTTGGCTATCATGCGCAGGTGATCAACAGCGGGCGATATGTAAATGACAGCATGGGGTTCTATGTAGCCAAGCAGACCGTGAAGAAAATTGTAGCAACGGGCAAAGATTTATCAAAGGCAAAGGTCCTTGTGATGGGCGCTACCTTCAAAGAAAATGTGGAAGACATCCGTAATTCAAAAGTTGCCGACGTGGTAAAAGAACTGATATCTTACGGTGTGAACGTGGAAGTAACGGATCCGAAGGCAAACAGCGATGAACTGAAGCATGAATACGGTTTCGAGCTTGTTCCGGTGATCGGGAAAAATTACGATGCCGTGATCGTTGCCGTCAACCACACTGAGTTTCTCAACCACGATGAAAGCTACTTCAAATCGATTACCGGCAAAGACGGTTTGGTAGTTGACCTCAAAGGAATTTATAAAGGCAGGTTTAAAGAAATGGCTTACTGGAGCCTGTGATCAGATGAAAAATATTTTAGTTACCGGTGGAACGGGTTATATCGGCTCTCACACAGCCGTAGAACTGCTGAAAAAAGATTACAATGTTTTTATTGTAGACAACCTCAGCAATTCGCGCAGGGAAGTATTGGACTCGATTGAAAAAATCACTGGCAGGAAACCTTCCTTTCACCAGTTTGACCTTTGTGACAGGAAAAGTGTGCAGGAATTTTTCAGCAGGAACAGGATAGATGCCACCATTCATTTCGCAGCATTTAAAGCAGTAGGCGAATCCGTTGCAGATCCACTCCTCTACTACCGCAATAACCTGGAAACACTCATCAACATCCTCGAAGTATACAGGGACAATTCGCTTGACAACTTTTTATTTTCGTCGAGTTGTTCCGTCTACGGCGACCAGTCCCGGCAGCCGATTGACGAAACCGCCCCGCTTGCAAAAGCCGAATCTCCTTACGGAAATACCAAGCAGATCGGTGAAGAGATCCTTGCCGATACCATTCGCGTAAATAAATTTTCCGGAATTGCGTTACGTTACTTCAACCCGGCCGGCGCCCATGAAAGCGGTTTGATCGGCGAATACCCGTTGCATCCCCCGAGTAACCTGGTTCCCGTCATCACGCAAACAGCCATCGGCAAGCGCGCCTCCATGACCATATTCGGGAGTGATTATGATACGCCCGACGGAACCTGCATACGTGACTACATACACGTTGTCGACATTGCAAAAGCGCACATCATCGCCATGGAAAGGTTACTTGATAAGAAGAATAAAAAACCGTTCGAGATTTTCAACCTCGGAACAGGCGAAGGAAATACCGTGCTCCAGGCCATACAGGCCTTTGAAAAGGTGACGGGGGTCAGGCTGAATTACCAGACCGGTGCGCGACGGCCGGGAGACGTGGTGAAGGTGTGGGCAGATACTACGCTTGCAAATTCTGAATTGGGATGGAAGGCCGGACAAACGCTCGAAGATATTATGCGGAGCGCCTGGAAATGGGAGAACCAATTATCTAAAGTGCTGATATAGGAAATGAAAATCGAAAAAAACATTTTGATCACCGGGGGCGCGGGATTTATCGGCTCGCATGTCGTCAGGTTATTCGTGACACGTTACCCTCAATACAAAATCGTAAACCTGGATGCACTTACCTATGCCGGGAACCTCGCCAACCTCCGCGACATTGAAGATAAGAGCAACTATCTCTTTGTAAAGGGGAATATTGTTGATGCTGAATTCCTGCAAAAGCTTTTTGCGGAACAAAAATTTGATGCTGTCATACACCTTGCTGCTGAGTCGCATGTGGACCGCAGCATTTCAAACCCCGTTGACTTCGTGATGACCAACGTGATCGGCACAGTGAATCTCCTGAATGCCGCGAAGAGCAGTTGGCTGGGTCACAACGCAGGAGGATCCAATGAAAACCGGAAATTATTTTACCATGTTTCCACGGATGAAGTATACGGTTCTCTTGGCGCATCAGGTATCTTTACCGAAGAAACCTCCTATGATCCGCACAGCCCCTACTCTGCTTCCAAAGCAAGCAGCGATCATTTTGTACGAGCGTACGGCGACACTTATGGATTGCCCTTCATCATATCGAACTGTTCGAACAACTACGGCTCCTGCCATTTTCCGGAAAAATTAATTCCACTTGCCATCCACAATATCCTTCATTCAAAACAGGTCCCGGTTTACGGGAAGGGAGAAAATGTGCGCGACTGGCTTTTTGTAGAAGACCATGCACGCGCCATCGATACGATTTTCCACAAAGGAAAGCCCGGGGACACATATAACATAGGAGGTCACAACGAATGGAAAAATATCGATTTGATCCGCCTGCTATGCAGCATCATGGATAAAAAACTGAACCGCCCTGAAGGAACATCCGCTAAACTTATTGCATTCGTAAAGGACAGGGCCGGTCATGACCTTCGATATGCGATCGATTCATCAAAGCTCCAGCGCGAGCTGGGATGGACTCCCTCGCTTCAGTTTGAAGAAGGGCTGGAGAAAACGGTGGACTGGTACCTTGCCAACCAGGATTGGCTGCAGCAGGTAACTTCGGGAGATTATATGCACTACTATGAACAGCAATACACACACAGGTAAATCATTCGTTACACGTTAGCAGCTACGCAAAAATTTATGTACGAGAGACCTTTTCATAAAACGGATTTATCTTCTTACTCCTTTTTAGTTACAGGCGGATGCGGATTCATCGGAAGCAATATTGTGGAATACCTGTTGAAACACAATGCGGGAAAAGTAGTGGTGCTTGACAATGTTTCCACTGGTTATAAACGGAACATTGAACCGTTTCTCTCAAGGAAGAACTTTTCATTTATCGAGGGAACAATTACAGACTCCACCGCCTGCCAGGCTGCATGCAAAGGAATTGATTTTGTCAACCACCAGGCTGCATTGGGCTCCGTGCCACGCTCCGTAAAAGATCCGGCAGCCACGCATGCCGTGAACGCAACAGGTTTTCTCAACATGCTCGTAGCCGCACGTGATGCCGGCGCAAAACGATTCGTGTATGCAAGCTCTTCGTCTGTATATGGTGACCACCCGGTGCTTCCGAAGAGAGAAGATGAAACAGGCAACCCGCTATCACCTTATGCTGTCACGAAAAAAACAAACGAACTCTACGCCGCGGTTTTTGCGACCACCTATAACATGGAAATAATAGGTCTGCGTTATTTCAATGTCTTTGGTCCGAATCAAAGTCCCGAAGGAGCGTATGCAGCAGTGATTCCCCTGTTCATGCAGGCAGCCATTCAAAAAACATCACCCTTTATTGACGGGGACGGAGAACAGACGCGCGATTTTACTTTCGTGGAAAATGCCGTAGAGGCAAACATCAAATCTTTTTTTGCTGCCGGTAAAGAAGCACTCAACCAGGTTTACAATGTTGCTGTAGGAGAAAACATCTCTGTCAACAGGCTGTACGCGATCATTGCTTCTTTGGGGGGCTCAGACGCGACTCCCGTTCACCGCGAAACTCGTGCGGGCGACATCCGCAACTCACTGGCAGATATCTCCAAAGCGCAGCGCCTGCTTGGTTATGACCCCCAGGTAAAAGCCGTTGAAGGGTTGAAAATCGCTTTCGATTGGTACCGTAAAAATTTCAGCTGAAATATTTTCAAGATGAAAATTATTTTTTGAATTTAATTTCCAATGTCCTTCTTCTCCAGAATATTCGGTAAAAAAGAAATCATCGACTATCAGCCACTGGCTGACTACTCCGTGTTTGCAGTTGACATGCATTCACATCTCATTGCAGGAATTGACGATGGCAGCCGTACGATCGAAGAGTCCATTGACCTGATCAGGAAATACCATGCCCTGGGTTTCCGGAAGCTCATTACCACGCCTCACATCATGAGTGATGCTTACAGAAATACACCGGAAATAATTCTCGGCGGACGGGACAAACTCAGGGAGGCGGTAAAAAATGAAGGCCTGAACATTGAACTTGAAGCCGCAGCCGAATATTATTTTGACGAAGGTTTCACAAAGTTTATCAAAGATAAAAACCTGCTTACCATTGCCGGAAAATATGTGCTCTTTGAAGTTTCTTACATGAATGCGCCTGACAACATCAACAAGGTTATTTTCGATTTGCAGGTGGCAGGTTACATTCCGCTGCTGGCGCACCCGGAGCGTTATCCTTTCTGGTATCAAAAGTTTGAAGAATATTACAGGTTGAAGGAATCCGGTGTTCTGTTCCAGCTGAACACCAATTCACTTGTAGGATATTATGGTCCGGAAGCAAAAAAAATCGCGGAGCGGATGGTAAATGAAAACCTGGTGGACTTTATCGGAAGTGATATGCATGGTTCGCGGCACATGGATGCCTTGCAGCGATGCCTTGGCGAAAAGTACCTTTGGAAGCTCGCTGCTCAGGGTGTAAAAAACGCTTCCCTCTGATTCCTAAATGATGCTGTTGTAATAATCCACGCCCAAAGTGGATCGCAGTCCCCGGGAAAGGATGACAAATACGAGTGATACAATGATGATTGCAATCCCGGGGAATATGGCGAGGTAAGAGTAACCCGGGACAATGATATAGCCGAAGTTTTCCCTTATGATAGCACCCCAGGAAGGCACCCTTTCATGGAATTCAATTCCGAGGAAACTCAGAGAATTTTCAATGAGGATAGCCGCGCAGAAAACTGTAGCTCCTGTGGTAAGCAACGGTTCGAATGTGCCAGGCAGCAGGTGACTGCGTACGATCTGCCATCGATACAGTCCCAACGCCTGGGCATTGACAATGAATTTTTTTTCTCTCGTTGCTGAAATTTTCCGGAATACTGAACCGGCAACCTCTGCAGAAAGCACGCAACCGGCAACAATAAATGCCTGTCTGAATCCATTGCCGGTTACAAACATGAGGGCAATGATGAGCAGCATCCCGGGAATGGAAAGCACAGAATAAATAATCCAACCCAGCGCTTTTGAGCCCCAACGGAATATTCCTGCAAAGCAGCCCACCAGGAAACCTGCAATAAGCGCAACTATCGTGATCGCGAATGCAGAAATGATAGTGGTGCGCGTAGAGACAAGCAGGCGGCTGAGCACGTCACGGCCGAAACGATCCGTGCCGAGTATAAATTTTTTCCTGAAAAGATACTGCCCTTCTATAAATCCCTGTATGTCATTAATAGATTCTTCCACGGCGACGCCATCAGCAGTTTCGAAAAAGAGTCCGCCATTGCGCTCTGCAATTTCCTTCTGTTCATTGATAGGGTAAACCACGTCTGCAATGTTAAAGTGGCTCTCAAAAGAAGAATCCCCCGACGCGGAAAATTCCTTGACGATGATGTCAGTGCCTTCAAAGCGGCTGCTGCTGATGGGAATGTAAATGTCACTGCTGTTCGTGCCAAATAACAGTCTGGAAAAAAAATTCTGGTGTACGGTTGGCTTGTTTTCCATTACCCGCAGCATGTTCACTTCAAAACCCGGCGGTTGGTTTCCTATGGGGAGGCACGTACGGTTTGCAAAAGGCGTCTTGTCCGGACTTAACAGGTAACAAAATAAAGAGATCAGGCAAAACAAAAGCGCAAATGACAGTCCGGCAAGCACCCGCCCGCTTTTCTTCAGCCTTCGCCACATGCTCCCCGGAGTAGCTTTTCCGTTAACGCCTGGTTCCATCAATCAATTCATTTTATGTTTCTTCCCTTCCACTCGTAGTTTCCGTAGAGTGATCGTATTCCCACATAAGAAATGTAAAACGGGTAAATCACCTGTGCAGGTAAAAATAAGAATAAGAGTCTTGACTTATTAAAGAAGTTTGCAACATTTGCCACGAAGACAAATTCAGCCGTCACTTTGACAAGAAAAGGGATTAAGAAAGAATAGATGCTTCCGCTGTACAGGAAATAAAGAAACGAAACCACCAGTCCCGCATGCAGGAAATAGGCGATGCAGGCTATGAGCACGGTAAAGGAGTTCATCTGCGACGGAATTTTTGAGGCCCATCTTCTTCGCTGGCTGAGCAGTTCAGCAAGTGTTTTTTTTGCCGTGGTGCGAACGGTTGCCTTCTGAGATTTAATGAAGTGAATGAGGCCCGGATCCTTGGCAGCAACCTTCATCATCAAAAGCGTATCATCTCCCGAAGCTAAATCCATGGAAGCCCGGTAACCGCCAACTTCCATGAAAATTTTTTTTGAAAATGCGAGGTTGGCCCCGTTGCAGAGGAAAGGTTTTCCGTTTCCAATGGAAGCCGCGCCTATCGCAACAAGGCCAAGGAATTCGAGCGATTGGATTCTTTCCAGCCATGAATTTTCATTTTCAAAAATCACCGGGGCACTGATCATAGCAGGTCCGCACTTTTCAAAATAGCCGGCGATCGTTCCAATCCACTCATGCCCTCTTCTGCAATCCGCATCCGTGGTGATGACCAGGGCGCCTGTAGATATTTTAATCCCTTCCGTGATCGCCTGCTTTTTATAAGTTTTCATTCCGCTTCCGGCCGACATCTGCAGAATTCTTATTTTCAACTCAGGAAAATCATTCATGAACTTCGTTGCGATCTTTGCAGTAGCATCATCAGAGTGGTCGTCGACCACAATCAATTCAAAAAGATCAAATGGATAATCCTGCCTGAGGAAATCGTTTAAGCAATCCAGGACATGTTCCTCTTCGTTTCTCGCCGGGATGATCACAGAGACGAAAGTTTTCCGTTCATTCTCCTGAAGGGACAATGGATAAACCGGCAGTTTTATCCATCCTGAGAGGCACCAAAGCATGAAACCCGCATAGGCAATGGAAAGGGCAATCATCACCGTAAAAAAAAACTGCTGAGTCATTGTTTATCCCTGCTGAAACGAAACTGAAAAATAAAAATAATTCCCACAAGGGCAGGTATCACAAGGTTAATGATCCAAAGGGAAAGTGTGGCATTCAGGATGGCCAGTGAATCATAGGAAATCCTTGAAAAGAAATAGGTGGCTACAGCCCCGCGCACCCCGACTTCTGTGAGTGCAAAAGTTGGTACCACCGTCATGACAAAAAATGTCATGTTGATGAGAAGAATAGTGATGCCGTAATCCGATGCTATGCCGAAAACTTTCAGCAGCATCAGAAACTGTGTAGTAAAAACAATGTACCTCAACAATGCCAGGCCCAGCAGGATCATCAATTCAGATTTCCTGTAGCCGGAAAGGATTTCGAGATAAGGGCTTAGTTTTTTTATCCGCTCGATTTTCAAAACAGATTTATCGAGTACCGGTACTTCCAGGAACAACAGCAGGATGGTTCCTGAAAAGATGACCATGAGGACGCTGATGGCCCAAAGGATATATGCATGCAAGCCGGTATAAGAACCCAAATAAAATATCAGGCTGATGGAGCCGACAAGAATCGTAATGATCAGCTGGCTGATATTTTCAAGAATGGTAACAAAAGTTCCCTGGATCCTGTCGGCGGTACGCAGGTGAAATATTCTGCCTGCGTATTCTCCCATCCTGTTAGGCGTGAAAAAACTGACGGTGAGTCCGGAAAAAACTGCGGCAAGCGCCCTTCCGGGAGGAATTACTTCAAGCTTCCGCATCATGAATTTCCATTTCAGCGCCTCGAGTGACCAGTTCAGTAGCATGAGAACGACGATCATAGAAATTGCAAACAGGCTGCCGGCCGTCTCAAATATTTTCGGGTATTCGCGGAGCATGTTCAGAAAATTCTCCCTGCTGATGACCCGGTTATAAATAAAAACAAAGGCGGCAACAGCTATCAATAACTTGATGCCACCATATGCCAGTCGTTTGAACTTAATTCTTTTACTTTGCTCCACGCTGTTGAGTGAACAAGGATAATACAAAGTTATTCTCTTGTGCACTGGCCGTGGATCGATTTTAAACACTTCCA
>Ga0134121_10003829_pt1 | contig 12390 bp, 12 predicted proteins | sample KB301_FD_96463 | JGI IMG/M metagenome (GOLD analysis project Ga0134121, IMG submission 96463) | Terrestrial soil microbial communities without Nitrogen fertilizer from Kellogg Biological Station, Michigan, USA - KB3-0-1 | ecosystem: Environmental > Terrestrial > Soil > Unclassified ...
CAACCAGACCCTGACGGTCTACCAGCTTGCCCCGGCCCGGCGCGCCGCCCAAAATGATTCTTTGTTTCTTATGGCCGTGTCCGCTGAAGTGCACAATGTGGGGTCGGTACATCAACAACAGCCGCTGAAGATCCGCCGGTCTGATCGCCGTATGCTTATGCAACTCGAAATGTTCGCGGTGCGATCCTTCCTGAAGCTTCTCAAAGACTTCGCGGGCTTCCTCATCCACCAGAATGCGACTCGTGGTCCACGGATTAGCTGACAAGAACAGTATGCGGATTCTTTCGCTCATGGATGTGTTGTTGTTGGCCAGGAATCGGCGTCCGGACCGACTTCCTGCGTCATCGCCTCCACTTTACATGGCGCAGAAAAACGGGAGATCGCTTGACGTTTCAAGAAATATTTTTTCGGGTGGACAGGACGGGAGAGAGAGAGCATTTTCCGCGAACCGGTTTCTCCTGTATAGGGGAACCAGCTTCATTCGCGGAAGATTACTTGTGATATTTCAGGACCAAATTCACGAGCAATCCGGTTTTGTTCGCGGTGAGAACACGATAGATCGTCTGCGGAGCTGGGTCGTCGCGCGTAAGCCTTCTTCGGCTGTTCCCGGCTGCTTGCTTTTCCTCCCGCGTCCAAACTTGTCCGGCGCCACCTTCCATCTCGTAGCGTTCGGTCGGACCGCCCCACGCTTTTTCCCAAGCGTCGAGATCCTGTGGCGCGATCCGCACGGCCTTGTCTGATACCGGCCGATCAAGAGGCAGGTCAGTCACTATAAATGTGAGTAGCTCTCCGACTTGGTTTGCGCCGCCCGTAAGACGGGCCGTGAAATAATTCGGGTCATCTTCCTGACCGGGGATGTCGATGAGAAAGCCGGGAGCCAGTTTGTTGTCAGCGTCGGACCAGGGGAAGATGAGCATCGGTTCTCCGGTCGTACCGTCAGCGAAGAGATCTCGATCAATCACATAGAGGTATCCCTTGCGCGGCGACTCGACGCTGAGCCGAACATAATCCCCCTCGTGGAGTGTTCCGTCACTTTCCACTCGTTCTGCGGCCCAGTGCTGATTCTTTTCGCGGATTAGCGCCCGGTGATCGGAATCTCCGTCTCTTGCCGGGCGCAACCTCCAAATCGTGATCCCCAACTGCCTGAAATTGGGCTCCCGTGATGGGCGCGCCCCCACGGCAGGAGCCGAGGCCAGGCGATAGGTCCGGTGAGGCTTTGGACCAACGCGGGACTTACTGCGGTTATGAGTTGCGGGCCTGCGGCTTTTGACAAAGTCATCCGATACAATTTTTCGCGGCTTGTCCTGATCTTGACGGGCTGTATCTTCACGACTCGAGATCAACAGTATTCCCAGACAGATCATGAAGACTAACAGCACTTTTTGAATTGAGGGTGGTTTCATAGTTAGAGTGCGTTCCGAGCCGGGTGTGAGCGCCAACGATTCAATGACGTCATCTGGTTTGACTATTTCTGTTGGCCTGTCACCGATGCTCAAGCTCCAGCAGTTTCACCATCAAATCACCGTTGACGCGAACACTGGTTCGTTGCTTCGCGACATCTTTGGTGGTTTCCGGCGCAGGGTTCAAATTTTCCGACAGGAAGTCTCTGAGACTCTTCGCTTCCGAGGCATCCGTGATCGCGCCTTCGTTATTCTTGAACGCTTCATAGCGTGCAACCTCGAGCGGCGTGACGACCGTTGACGACCATACGATCCAAAGCCGTTCGGTCCCTGGTTCGCCACCAAAGACGTTCCAGTTCGTCTGCAAGTCCTGGTTTTGCTCGAGCCGAGCTGACCCCGCGTTCTTCGCCGGCGTCGGATAGATTATGGTAAAAGTCTCGCGCTCCGGCGGCCCTTGGCTGAAGACATAGAGATACCCCGCTTGACGACTGGACACATTGAGCCTGAATTTATCGCCGTTTGCGAAGGTCGCGTCACCCGATGACTCAAAAGGATCGTTATACGGCAGCCCGTCCCGCATCTTCTGCACCGTGAACGAGTAGGCTAGCGTGCGGTGTGGCGACGAAGAAGTCGAACGCGAGTTCGCAGACCTGCCCCACAGAGTGCCACGGGAAGCCAACCAATAGGCCACCAAACCCACGGCAAAGATCAGCACTGCGACTCCCGCAAACAGTAGCCAACGTCTCGGCCACGGGCTTTGCACCCGGGTAGGCGCCTTTCGTTGAAACAGCGCGCGCGCCAAACTGTCACCGAATTCTTTCGCTCCAGCGCCGCGGTTGTTAGCATCGAAGGCCAGTGCTTTGAGAATTATGTTTTGCGCCTTCGCAGGTAGACGAGGTCGCAAGTCCGCCGGTTTGACGCGCACGCCCTTACGCTGCATATCGCGCAGATCAGCTTCGGTATCGGCGACAAATGGCCGTCGTCCTGTCAACATTTCGTACGCGACGACCGCAAACGAGTAGAGGTCGCTGGCGGCCGTTACAGGGTCGCCGCACAACTGCTCAGGAGACATATACGCGATGGTTCCCATGGCGCCGGCACCTGTCATGGTACTGGGAGCGAGCACGGAGCCGGTGACTTTTGCAATACCAAAATCCACGATCATGACGTGCTCCTCGGCTGCCCCCGAACGCACGAGCATGATGTTTTCAGGCTTCAGGTCCCGGTGGTAAATCTCTTGCCCGTGCACCGCATTCAGCGCTCCCCCGATCTCCTTCATGATCGACGCCGCCCGGTCGAACTCCATGCCTTCCGGCTTGGCGGCTATTACGTCTCTTAACGAAACACCTTCGACATACTGCATCACAATGTATGGCTTCTGATCGCCCAGCTTGCCGGCGTCCAGTATCTGCACAACTCCCGGGTGATTAACGCTCGTCAGCGCCTCTCTTTCATGAACGAACTTCTGTAGGACTCTTTCGTTGCGGAGCGATTTGTCTAAGAGTACCTTCACCACAACGCGCCTCGGCTGCAATTTCAAATCTGTTGCCAGGTACACGCGGGCCATACCTCCTTCAGCGAGGAGTCTCTCGACCATGAAACGACCATCAATGGTCGAACCAATCACTTCATCAATCGCGGCATCAGATGTTTCAGACAGGTCTATGGAATCGTCATCGTTAAGGATTCTGAGTCCGAGATCGAAAATCGGTGCCTCTAGAAATTCAGGAGATGAGTCAGCTTTCAGCAGTGAGCAAATCTGTCTGGCGAGAACGGGATCAAAATCACACGCCCGAGTAACGAAATCGCATCGCTGACGCGAAGGTATGTCCAAGGCCGAGTGGTAAATCTCCTGAATGCGATCCCAGGTACGGGCCTCCATTCAATTCTCTCCGGTTATGGGAAGCTGAGTTGCGAGCGAACACGCGACGAAACTAGTTCAGCAGCTCGGCGCGCCGACATCTTATACACCGATGGTTCCGATCGCAATAGTGTCTTCGCAAGCAAGTTTGACGTTACGTTTTCGCGCAGCAAGATATTACTAGCGAGAGCGTGAGTCACACCGAAATCAAACGCCGGCAGAGTCTTCCGGATGTATAATCTGCCGCCTGATTTGCCGTGAAGGATCAAATGGCGAACACTCATGAAATAACTGAGTTGCTTCAGGCATGGAGCCGAGGCGATGCGGAAGCGCTCGGCAAACTGATACCGCTGGTCGACCGGGAGCTGAAGAAAATTGCCCACGCCTACATGCGCAAAGAGAGGCCCGGGCATATCCTGCAAACTACCGCGCTGGTCGATGAGGCGCTGATCAGGTTAATACGCGCAGAGAAGATCAATTGGGATAACCGGAAACATTTCTATGCGCTCATTGCTCAACGCATGCGTCAAGTACTGGTTGAATATGCCAGAAAGCAAATCACCAAAGGAGGTACTCGCGTCGCTCAGGTTGGTGTCTCGGAGGCCGATAAGTTAACCGTCAAGGCCTCCGAAGAATTGCTCGACTTGCACCGGGCCCTGACGAAGCTCGCGACGCTCGACGCACGCAAAGCAAAGATTGTCGAGCAACGCTACTTCGGCGGATTTACGTTTGCCGAAATAGCGAAAGTCCTGGGAGTGTCAAAATCCACAGTTGAGCGCGAATGGAGGTTCGCACGCAGCTGGCTAATGTCCGAAATCAAAGGCGGCGACTCTTTGAAAAGCAACGAAACTGAAGAGCCCTGAGCTTCCCAGATAATTACGCTCACATTCGATTGCAACTTGAAACGAATGTCTCTATTTGTGCTTAGGAAACTTGCCATGCACTTTGTATCTCCCATCTTGCAGAACAAACCCAAACGCCCAACGCTTCACCGCAGCCTCTCTGTGCTAATCATTTGTGTATTGAGCTGCACAATTGCCGCCCAAGACAACAGCCAAGTACAGGAACAGGCTGCCGCGAAATTAATGGCGGAGGGGCTGCAACTGATGACCGAGGGATCGCCTGCATCGCTTGCGAAAGCCATCGAAAAATTTGAATGGGCGCGGGTATTGATGCATTCCTTGAGCAATCCTTTAGGTGAGGCAGCCTTGCTTTCAATCGCCGGCTCCGCCTGTTTCCTGCTTGGGCAAAATCAACAGGCGGTCGAAAAATACGAGCAGTCCCTGCCTCTCTTCCGTGCGGCAGGCGATAAGAGAGGCGAGGCTGCTGCACTACTTCAGATGGGGCAGCTACTCGGGACTTTAGGTGAAATCCAAAAAGCGTTGGATCGATTAGAACGGGCGCTGCCCTTATTTCACGCCGCGGGTGAGGATCAGGGTGAAGTCATCACCCTAACGACCATGGGCAGTTTTCAAATGTTCCTGGGAAAACCTGACGAGGCGCTCAGTTATTACGAAAGAGCCCTGGAGATCGCTCGCGCCAAGGGACCTCCGGAGAGTCAAGCAGCTATCCTTGCAGTAATTGGCCCGCTTTACAGTGAACTTGGTAAACCGGAAAAGTCACAGCAGATGCTGGAGCAGTCATTGTCAGTATATCGCACGCTCGGCTATCGTCGCGGTCAGGCTATGACGCTTGTTTTGCTTGGCCTGTTACATAGTTTTCAGCTGGAACCGGAGAAAGCCCTCAAGTATGACATGGAGGCCTTGCCTCTTTTTCGGGCGGAGCATGATCGTTACGGCGAAGGTTTAGCGCTCTTTGGAATTTGCTGGAGTTCCCATGATTACCAGAAGGGGCGCGACTATTGCGCTCAAGCGCAGGCGCTCCAGCACGCCATCGGTGATCGTAATACCGAAGCGATGACCCTGAAACAAATCGCGATCGGCGAACGTAGCCTTGGAAATCTCAACGCGTCACTAACCGCAATTGAGTACGCAATCACCAACATCGAGTCTCTTCGGACGAAAGTGGTCAATCCCGAGTACCGTCTTTCCTATTTTGCAGGTTCACACGATTACTACGATTTCTACATCGACCTGCTAATGCTCTTGCACAAGCAAAAGCCGAACGAGGGATACGATGGCAAAGCGCTACAGGCGAGTGAACGAGCGCGCGCCCGTTCCCTACTTGAGACACTCAAGGAGGCAAACGCAGACATACGTGAAGGCGTCGACGCCGCATTACTGCAGCGCGAGCGTGAGACTCAGCGCCGGCTAAACGCCAAAGCTCAGGCCCAAATTGAGTTCCTTTTAAGCCAACACTCAGACGCAGAGGTGGCGCCGATAGCTAAAGCGATCGAAGCGCTTATCAAGGAATTGCAGCAGGTCGAAACCGAGATTAGGCAAACCAGCCCTCACTATGCAGCGCTGATGCAGCCGCAGCCTCTCACACTCAAAGAGATTCAGACCCGCCTACTCGATTCGGATACGATGCTCCTCGAGTATTCGTTGGGTGAAGAGCGCAGCTATTTGTGGGCAGTGACATCAACCTCAATCACCAGCCACGAGTTGGCTAAGAGCTCTGACATCGAAGCTGCCGCACGCGATTTCTACAATCTCCTCAACGCCCGGAACAATGATGTCAAAGGCGAGACCGACGAGCAGCGCGCCCTCCGAATCGCCCGATCTGACGCAGCAATCCCAAGAGCCGCCGGTTCGCTAAGCCGTTTGGTCCTTGCTCCGGTTGCGGGACAATTGAACAAGAAACGATTGGCGATTGTCGCGGACGGTGCGCTTCATTTTGTTCCGTTTGGCGCATTGCTGATGCCGACCGTTCCCGGATCGAACGTCAATCCGCGTGTGGGCAGTTTCAAAGTTTTACTGGCTGATCATGAAATCGTAAATCTGCCCTCCGCTTCCACCCTAGCGGTGATCAGAGATGAAGTCGCCGGACGTAAGACGGCGCCGAAAAGTGTGGCAGTGCTGGCCGATCCGGTGTTCATGAAAGACGATGAACGGGTTAAGAAAACCGGCGAAAGGAGCTCAGCGAAGGCTGAAAACGCCGCACCGACACGCGCTGAAAACAAAGACCGACAACTGGTCAAGGCAACTGAAGATACCGGTGTCGCGAAAGAAGGATTTTACATTCCACGCCTCCTCGGTACGCGCCGAGAGGCAGAGCAGATCGTAGCTATGGTTTCTCCAGTTGAGCGCCGCCTGCTTCTCGATTTTGCCGCTAAACGCGAGGCGGCGACCAGCGCAGAGTTAAGCCAATACCGATATATCCATTTCTCGACGCACGGACTCTTGAACAGCGTGCATCCCGAATTGTCCGGTTTAGTTTTTTCCTTGGTCAATGAACAAGGAGAATCTCAGGATGGTTTCTTGCTGGCTCATGAAATTTTTAACTTGAAACTTCCCGCCGATGTGGTGGTGCTGAGTGCTTGCGACACCGGGATCGGCAAAGACATCAAGGGTGAAGGACTGGTAAGTCTAACACGCGGGTTCATGTACGCCGGAGCGCCAAGGGTGGTTGTGAGCCTGTGGGGTGTGAGCGATCTCGGAACAACAGAATTAATGGTGCGCTTTTATCAAGGCATGTTGAAGCAAGGAATGCCGCCGGCGGCGGCGTTGCGCGCCGCACAATTATCGCTCATGAACGACAAGCGCTGGGCGTCACCATATTATTGGGCGCCCTTTACATTGCAGGGTGAGTGGCGATAGGGCGGCTCCTGCGGCATTGCGAGAACGCATTCGTTCAGCAGCGAATGCGTCTCCTGACACCGAATCAAAGTTACGTCACCAGGACACCCCTAAAATGTCAGAGAGCTGAACCTTCTTCGGCCGGACCTCAGCGCCCCGACTCGTTCACTGCGTAACGTTTCACTCAGAAACCCATTATATAAAAGCGAGGCTATGAGGTGTAAGCAGGAGGTTTCAATGGCTTGGTACATCGATAGTTCAGTGTTGGTCAAGACCGATGGAAGCAACGACTGGTGGAAGATTACGTACGATCCCGGCGATACGGTGCCTGTATCCGGAATTTATCGCTGCCTCGGTTGCAATCGAGAAATTACGTCTAATGCAGACGACCCCTTTCCGCCACAGAATCATCACCAACACAGTTCCAGTCAGGGTGCTATTAGGTGGAAGCTGAACGTCCGAACAAATACTACTGGCACCTCTTAAGAAAGACACCCTTGACGGCAGGAGCGCCCAACACACTCGTTAGACCGGAGCGGCGGGGAGCGTGTTTCGCATCAAGCCTGATGCGAACGTTGTGTTGATGCGCCTCCGGTCAACTCTGAACGTTAGGCACTTTCGCATGCAGGCTGCACCGCTGTTGCAGTCAAATAGTCCAATTGGATTACACGTAATCCAAACGACACATTCTCGGATCCTACAAGGGAGGGCATCGACCTGGCATCAGGCAACCACAGTCGAACATCGCAGGGAACTCCTCGCACACGCTGCCGACGAAGAAAGATGTGATGTTTATCTGCCGTAGGATATTCGCATGGGACGACGACGAAAATCTCTTATTCCTGGGGTTTCATTTTCATGGAGACGTGCGACCGGACTGGCTGCCGCCAAAGGTCGCCTCTCGCGAAAGATCGGCATTCCGCTCACACGGTCCGGCAGACAACGCAAAATGGGAAAAATGATGGGTTGCACACTTGCGTTGTTGGTTCTGGCTGCGTCGTGTGCCGGACTCCTGATTTTGCTGTGGCTGCTGTGACTAGTTGCCTTAAGTTTGCTACGGAAATCGACCGATGTTGGTGCCGAAACGGGCCTTCGCAAGATACTCGACGCAATCGAGTCGACGCGTTTGGTGTCGGAAGGCGCTCAATGATGGATAACTAATATGCCCAGCACCGCTACCTCACGCACCCTCACAATCTACCTTGGCAAAGAAGGTCGCGAACGAAATGCGTTAGTTAAGAACCGCGATGGCGTCAAGCCAAAACAAGTTCCCGTTGGCAAAGCGGTTATTGGAACGTTATTAATAGATCCGCCGGCGGGTAAACCACCCAGTTGGGCAAGTTTTTTTGAAGGTTATGTTGACGCGAGGGAGTTTGGCAAAGTCAGCTCTTCTTCCGCAATTCTTCTTTTACCTGTTCAGAACCGATGGATGGCAATTGCATTTGGCCAGGGTAGGCACCTTCTTGCATCTGACGCACTCGAAGATCGATTTGGACTGCGGGTAGCTTTGAACTGCATTGACGAAAAGAAGATACGATCCATTGATAAGCAGACATTCGATGCCATTGCCAGACATACTTTAGAACAAGCTACGCATGAAGCAACCGCGGGGGAATTCGGCTTCGACATCGAACGTGACTTGTTGCGCGCAGTCACGGGAACGCCCCGAATTGATGACTATGGCAAGAGAATGACGGGCATGGACGCTCTCAGTGTCAACGTGCGGATCCAACTTAGTGATCTGTACGATTTGCTTGAGATTTACCAACGAAAGTTTTTTGACGATTCGTATCAGGACTCATTTCCGTGGGTGGATCAGATAGCTTACGTGTCGGACCCGGCGCTTGAAACAGATCTGAACAATGCAGTCACAAAATTACTACGTGACAAGCAGTTTGATCGATGCTGGCTCGCGGTGCCGGATATCCTAGATTGGTCGCGCGTGAGTGGCTTTCGTTATAGTCGGGCAAATAGAGCACCCGAACTCTATGATATTCACCTTCCGAAGTTCATAGAAGACCTCCAAAACCCAAACAATCTCTCAGCGGCAGGGCTCAAGAACCGCCGGGTTTATTGTATGGGGGAAAACGATGACATCATCAAAAGTTGGAGCGTTTTTGATTGTCTCTATTGTGAGTTGGATCAGGATGGGAAATCATATGTTTTGAACGCTGGCAGGTGGTACATCATGGAAAATGACTTCGTAAAGCAAGTCAACGACTCGTTTGCGAGAGTCCCAGTCTATTCGGGCAAATTCATCGATTACGACGACGCGACGGAAGCGCGTTACAACGAGCGACTCGTAAAGCTAAATAGCGCCAACTATTGCCTCATGGATCGAAACTTGACCCACCACGGTGGAGCGATGGAGTTTTGCGACATATTCTCGAAGGCAAAGGAATTGATTCACATCAAGAGATATGGCGGCTCAGCGACATTGAGTCACCTTTTCTATCAGGGCGTCAACTCCGCAGAGTTTTTCCAAATGGATACTGAGTATCGCAAACTAGTTCGTGGAAAATTGTCAGCACCATTTCGGATTTTTGATCCCGCCAAAAGACCTCAACCCGAGGAGTATCATGTTGTATTCGGCATCATCAGCAGATCCGATAAGCCCTTAACAATGCCCTTTTTCTCACGAGTCGGAATCCGGCACGCTATGCGGCGGTTGCAAGGGTTTGGATATAAGGTTTCGCTCGCGAAAATCGGAGTGGCGACCAGCCGAAAGGTATTTCAAAAGATTCGGCCAAAATCAGTAAGAAACTAGATGGATAAATGCTGGCATAACTGGGAAGTCCCGACACCCCGAAATCCTCTCGAGATCCCATCTGTGACTCAAACGGATCGTCATGCGTGTGGTCTGCGCTTCGTCCACCCGACAAATTGAGTATTTGGACGTGAATTGATTTATTGTATTTATTGAAGCATAATCTTCTAACGACTTTGCGCCACAAGGCGATCCCTTACATCCCGTTTAAGATCAATTCTAAGTCGCAGACCAGCTATGGCCCAAAGTCAACCCTCTGGACTCGAATGCTGGAATTCTACAATGACAACCGCGACGAATTCCTGAGTCACTATCACAAGCGGAGCAACGTCGAAACGACTTTTCACATGATCAAGTCCAAGTTTGGTCAGCGGCTCCGTAGCAAGACTCTAACTGCGCAGATCAACGAAGCCCTGTGCAAGGTGCTTTGTCACAACCTATGCGTTGTGATTCAGTCGCAGTACGAGTTAGGAATTGAAACAGACCTTCTACGGTCTGAGGCTGCGTAATCGAAAGGAGTCGCAATGGATGTCTATGTTGTTCACGTAAACTTTAGGGGCACTTCGCAGCCGATTGGCGTCTACGCCGACATCAACCAAGCGCGTGAGGAAGCGGATGCTCACGCTGTCACTTGCTTTGGCAGCGTGGACATTACGCAAACGACATCAACAGTTGAGGGCGTTGAGATGAGAGTTCATTTCAAAGACGGCAATCCTATAGGCAGCCATGCCATTTATCGCTTTACGCTTGACGAGGAAGTAAAAATCTCAGATATGCCAGAAGATGAATTCAAACCGAGACGCGGCATCACGTTCGACGATGTTTAGATGCCTTACGAGGACGCCCGGGCGTTCGCTTCTTTACCGCGTTGAGGTCTTTCGGATCAATGAGCCATTCGCGCCCAACTTTCGTAGCTTTCAAACGCTTGCTTTCGATGAGCGCCCGCACTCGGTTCTGTGAGACTCCTAATCTGCGGGCTGCCTCAGTCGTGCCGATGATCTTCATGGGAGAAAGTATAGCACCGGATAGAACTATGGAGTAGTCACAATAGTTCTTTGACAAACTATGGTGATGTCACTATAGTTACCTAAATGGAGCGGGCTGACTTCCGCGCTAACGAAAGCCAGCCCTTACACAGCCGAATCCTGACCTGTTAGAGAGAGGAATCGACCATGCCTGATAATGGTAACACGGACTATGAGGGCGCAGCCCAAGCGACTATCAGCCTCGTGGATCACGGTCAGACGCCTGACCGCGTAAGTGAGGCCGTACTGGAAACGCTAATTGAGATGTCTGCCGAGTCTCAGATAAACATCTGGCACGAGCGGACGGGCTTGAGCAAGACATCACTCGCCGCGCTCTATCGCATGTATGAGACAGGCGCTGGCTATCGCCGCTCACGGCTTTACGGTGACTATGAAACCGGAAGGCTAGAGCGCGAACGCGACAAACAGTCCTAACGAAAATCGGTCAAAATGATTTTTGAGGCAAAAGAACCTTTTCAGCGACTTATGAGGCAAACCCTACCGACGCAAGTTGGAAGTCCGTTCAAAAGACAAAGGCTATCAGTACGGGCACAACCTGCGTTCGAACTGCAAAATAGTCCAAGAGTTCGTCGATCGTTTTGGTCCCAATCGTCTTGTACGAGAGGTAACCCAAACCGATCTTCGCGAATTCTACCAGGTGCTCTGTTTTCGCATTAGCCGAAACAGCGCCGGCGCTCACATGGGGCGAGTTCAAGGAATGCTCAAGGCAGCGCAAGAGAGTAAGCCCGATCTCGTTAACTGGTTGAGACCGAAGTTGTCTGTGAAGCGAAAACCTGAAAACGAGCGGCGAGCTGTCGAACCAGAGGAATATCAAGCGCTGGTAAGCATATTGCTCAACCCGCCGCCTGCACCTTCACGTCGAGCAGAGCGCAATGCACTGTGGCGCGATGCAGGAGACGTAGTGCAGTTACTTCGACTGACGGGTGGACGTCTTAACGAGGTGCTGCGAATGAAAGTCAATCAATTCCTCTGGGATAGAGGAAAGGTGCTCTTGTTCGCTAGCAAGACGGAGAATGAGCGGTACGTTCCTTTGAGCAAGGGGATCGCTCGCGTAGTCCACGCACGCATTCGGGAGGGACTAAGCGACGATGAGTTTCTCTTTCCCAGAGCCAGAGTATCAACCTTCGACAACGCCATTGCCAGAGCCTGTCGCAAAGCCGCCAAGCTGGCGAAACTAAACTACGGGCAAAAGAATGGCTTCACCTGCCACAGTTTTCGACACACCTTCATCACCGATCTCCTTATTCAAACTAAGGACATTCCGGGCACTATGGAACTGTCAGGTCACAAGACCGTTGAGAGCTTTTCCGGCTACCTTCACCTGCTGGATACGGGATATGCAAACGCAGCTGAGATTCTCGATCGCGTTGACCACTTATTGACCCCTTTGGGGAGAGATGAGCGACAAGAGAGAGAAGAGAGAAAAGAAAGCGAAGCTGCTAACTCGTTGACTCTCAAGCAAGTTGCTGTATCATAAGTAACTTAACAAAATCATATGCCCGCTTGGCTCAGCGGTAGAGCACTCGCTTCACACGCGAGGGGTCAGTAGTTCGAATCTACTAGCGGGCACCATATTTTTCAACAACTTACGGGCGACGCCAAGTCGCCCGTTTTGGCC